>WNFI01046845.1_pt1 | contig 15108 bp, 16 predicted proteins | sample 5400471 | NCBI WGS metagenome assembly WNFI01 (sample SAMN13153348, study PRJNA577476) | soil metagenome | isolation source: 100 cm saprolite on Douglas fir-dominated hillslope | place: USA:California | collected 2013-09-17
ATGTAGGGATTAGGTTGTAATCGACCAAAAATATCCATAAATGACGTATAGCACGTGGTTATAGGTAAACGTAGTTAGCGTACAATTTTGAATTCGTAGTTTTTACAATTATTTATTATTTTAGATACTCTATTGTATATGATACGATATGAGAATAATGCAGATAAAGCAAAAATATTATCTCCCCTATGCAAACATAATAAGGGTACTCGCAAGCGTTGCGGTTATAACCAATCATGCCCTTATGAGTATTGTTGGCAACTATACTTCTGTTGATAAAGTTACATGGTGGTTTTGTAATATACTTCAGTCCTCTTCCTTTTGAGCAGTACCTGTATTCATAATGTTAAGTGGTGCAGTTTTACTCGATGAGCATAAAGAGCAATCTATATCAAGTTTTTATAAAAAGCGTTTTATTCGTATGGAATACCCATTATATGTTGGTCGATTATATACTACGGGTGGTACTCCTACTTATATAGGAAAATAAGTATACTTCAATCTACATAGTCTGTTGATGGGATTTGTAATATATCTGTTTAGCGATTATGTAACCACATGAAAATAAGTAGGTAAGACAAATCTAACCCACTGTGTATACCAATGCGACTATCACATAGTGATCGTCACAAAATACCGTAAGGAAGTATTCAACGAGGGAATTTTTGCGTACTTTAAGATCAAGTTGGCGGAACTTCACCGAACATTATCCACTCATTAAGATCAAGGAAGTCAATCATGACAAAGATCATATTCATTTGCTAGTTTCAGTTCCGCCGACGATAGCGGTTGGGAGAGCGGTAGGACTGATAAAACAGAATACTGCTCATGAATTAAAACAAAAATTCCCATTTCTCAGGAATGTCTATTGGGGAACAGAGGCGATATGGTCTGAAGGGTATTTTGTCTCAACGGTTGGGATCAATGACAAAGTAATCAAAGCATACATTGAAAACCAGGGAAAAAAAGATTCAGGGCAAACTCTGTTTGAAATAAGCTAAAACCCCGACCGTAAGGTCGTGGGAAGTTTACCCTAATTATTATTCTTAACTACTTTATGTATATATTGATGGTTCAGTTGACCAACATCTCCGGATTGGTTCTAAAGAATCGATAAGATTATTAATACCTCTAATAAAATTTTCTGGAGTCCATGTCTTTGCACGTTTAAAGCCTTTACGTATAAGTTCTTTTTTCATTTTAGAATCTACAGTAAGAGAATATACTCCCCTTGCGATATCTTTTTCATCTTGAGGATTTACAAAGACCGCATTACCTTGAAGTTGTTCTATTGCACCTGGAATATTTGATGCAACAACTGGACAACCGAGTGCAAAAGCTTCCAACGGAGGAAGGTTTTCTGGTCCATAGAAACTTACATAGACCAGCGCAAAAGCATGTTTATAAAGATATACAAGTTCGTGAGTAGAAACAAATCCTAAAAATTGTACTTTGTCTTCTAAGCCTAGTTGCTGAACTACAGATTTAATATATTGTAAGTTTCCTTTGTCAGTTCCACTCAACACAAGAGACATGTTCATATGATACTTTTCATTTAGTACTTTTAATGCATAAAGCAATCCAATATGATTTTTATGAGGCCAGAATTGAGCCGGGTAGAAAATGTAGTTTTTAGACAGATTAGCTTCAAATGTTTTGCTAACTTTCGTAGTATCAGCATATAAAGCAAAGGTCGGTGTAGGATGAGGGAGAATACTAATTCGTTCACTTGGAATCCCGTAAAATTGCATAAGCTGCTGTTTGGCTATATGCGTTCCTGTAACGACATAAGACGCTTTTTTGGTATTTTTAAAAAACTCTTCCCTATCTTCCCAAGTCCATCCAGTATATGAAACTTCGGGAAAGTATGGTTGCATGCGATGTTCTATATCCAATACAGTCATAATAAATGGTAATTTGACTGGAATACAATATGTGTTAGGAAACCATACGAGTTCTACTTTATTTGCGGTAATAACATCATTGAATGAGTAATTAGCATTTTCATAGTATATATTGAATTCATGTTTCGACTGAGTTTTTAACAACTCTTCTAATATTGTATCCTGGAATGTATAACCTCCGCCGAGATGTTTGGATATATTTGCTGCGTATACGCCTACCTTCATAGTGTTAAATTAATTACTACTTACGTATTTTTCTATGAGATTACAGATAAATTTTATCTGTTTTTCCGTTAGTGTTGTTGAAGATGGTAAGTAAAGACCCGTATGCCACAACATTTCAGCGATCGGGTTTGGTCTTGACTTGAATTCTTTTAAACCTAATAAACAAGGTTGCAGATTCATTGGGTAAAAGAAAGTCCTCGATTCAATTCCCGATACCATTAACTTCTCCATTAACTGATCTCTATTTATTTTAGAATTTTCCTTAATTCTTATTGCATACATCCAGTATATATTTCGCATATTGTCAGAGGTAAAGGGAAGTTGAATTTGTTCTATATGCTGAAGATATTTATTGTATAAGTTAGCAATTTTTATTTTCTGACGTATTATTTTTTCGATTCTTTTAAGTTGATTAAGTCCCATTGCAGCTTGAAAACCGGTCATTCTAAAGTTATAACCAACTACTTCATGACGAAAACGGGGCGTCGTAAATCCTAGGTTTCTCAATAGATACATACGATTAGCCAACTCTTTATTGTTTGTAATAACCATACCACCTTCTCCTGTAGTTATAACCTTATTTGCATAAAAGCTAAAACATGCCATCGCTCCAAAACTACCAGTCATTTTACCTTGAAAAGTTGCACCATGAGATTCAGCGCAGTCTTCAATAACAAGCAGATGATGTTTTCTGGCAATTTTCATAACTTTAATCATATCTACAGGTTGACCATAGAGGTGTACCGGTATAATGGCTTTTGTCTGAGGAGTAATAAGACTTTCTAACTTATCAATATCTAGGTTCCACGTAGTTGAATTGGAATCTACTGGTATAGGAATTGCACCGTTATTTACTACAGCTAATGCAGTTGCTATATTAGTACTGCTACTTATGAGAACTTCATCTCCTTTTCCAATATTTGCAGCGGCAACTGCCAAATGTAAAGCAGCCGTGCCATTGCTTACAGTAACACCATATTTGCATCCACAATATTGAGCAAACTCATCTTCAAATTTTTTAATAGTTTGCCCATAAGATCCTGAAATTTCTCCTTTTTTTAAGGCGTGAACAACTGCATTAATATCAGAGTTTGTAATAACTGGGTTAAATACTTGAATCATCTTCTGTAATCACTTTGTCCTCTCTATCTCCTAAGTATGGTCCTTGTTTGACCGTAATACATTGTGTATCTTGTGCTACTCGGATTGCATGTATTCCATGTATTAAAACAATTGCATCTCCTTTTTCTAATGAAATTTCTTTTAGCAGTTGACCTTGGTTATTATAAAGTTCAACTATTATAATACCTTTTTGTACAACCAACAATTGTTGGTTGTCAGTAATATTTTTTTTATTCTTTTTATGATAATGACTCGGTTCATGAAAACCCGTTTTATGAGATAATAGGCCAAATTGAAAAGATGATTTGGAATCAGAAAAAAATGTTGATTCTTTTACGACGACATTAGATCTAATTACCTCAGCGTATTTTATTCCATTAAACTCAACAACTTCAAATTCAGACATAATATTTTTAAAAGTCAGTCCATGTAGTATTTTTTAATCGCCTTTTCGAATTAGAACAACGCCAATATGCTTCGGTTCTCATAAATCCACCTATAAGCTTATATCTAACTGACTTCATTTCAATATACTTAAAATATGGCTTAAAAAGAGTCGATAATTTCTTAAGCGACGAAAAATATTGTAAGTGATCATCTCCTTCTTCTCCCAATGATGCCGAACCTACAAAAATACCATCTTGTTTTAAATTAGTGTTAATTTTTTTAACATACTTTTTATGGTAGATCGTGGAAAATGTCCAATAGCACCATCCCAAATGATTACGTCATACGGATAATTTGGAAACTTTACAGTAAGTGCGTTTGCAGTAATATAGTTAATCTTTGGATCATTGTTTATTCGTTTAGCTGTAATTATTGTTTCATTTTCTATATCAATTGCATCAATATGAGCGCTTTTTTGTGAATAAAATCTTTTCGTGAAAAAACCGTCTCCACATCCAATATCTAATACTACATCTCCTTCGGATATTATCTCAGTTGAGTAAAATGCTCTCCAAAAGTAATACATTCCATGTGTTAGCGTATCAAAACCAGAAAGAAAATAGAATATTCTTTGGTACTCATGATGTGGTAAATGATTGTTTAATGCCCAGTCTTTATAAAACTTGCTTTGGTAATATTTCGATAAAGATCTTGTAAGTAGAGACTCTATTGTAATACTTCCTCCTAGTAATTGATGATATTGAGACATTAGTTTATTTTTTATCAAATTCATAAACATTCCCCTTTTTTATTAGTAATCTTTATTAAAATACAGATTAAATATTGAGATAGTTCTCTTCTTTTCTATATCAAAAACGACCAAGTCTTTAATAGTTTTTAACCTATCATTGTCAGAAATAAAAGTTAAATTCCCCTTTTTATCTCTGGATTCTCTAAACTGTGATATTACGTATCCTGTTCTTATGTTTTTTTTCTTTAGTTTACCCATTTTATCTTTTTTAACAAAATATGCATTATTGCCATTACTATTACATCCTATAAAGTTATAACCCTTTTTAGTCCCTAACGAAATGAGCGCTTTTAAGGAACTACCCCAATATAAATTAGAATAATGTGCTTTTGTTCTATTAAAAGTACTTTTATAAGGTATAGTGATTGCAAAATCAGGTCCAAAAACACTATTATATTCGATAATGACTATTGCAGGTTTTACAGACGTAATACTTTCCCATACCCAGTAATCGTTTCCATCTACGTCAATAGAAAGGATACCGATTTCCCCTACGATGTTGTTACTAATAAAAATCTCATTTATATTCTCTCGAGTTATAAATTTGCTTACTGCAGTGATATTATATTTCCAATAGATATCATCAGTTTTAATAGATTGTATGTCGGATTCAGTACAATCGATTACTAATCCTTTCCAGTTATTATTAATTAATAAGAATCTTGTATTAGATTCCACATATTTTTCTACCCCGAATTCAATAAAAACTCTATTATCAATTTTAATTTTACGGATGAGATATTGAATTATACCGTCATCTCCAAATTGTGAGAATACTTTGAATTCGACTTCTTCTAATGACTGAATGCTATTTTTTTTTATTACCGTATATGTTAATAGTTTACCAAGAAGCAATAATGACGTATGATTTGAAGTCATAAGTTGGTTTACTTTTTCCTTTTAAATAAGAATCCTTTACTGACAGCGTTAATATTGGGTAAAGTTATGTCTGGATCATAACTTCCTTGAAAATCAGCAATTAATTCATATTTTTTTGAAAGATACTGTGTGAATTTTTGTTTATTAAACATCCACATTGTTAGCGAGGCCTGAAATATAGCGTTAGGAACTTTGCATATCATTATTTTTTCAAGCTCATTCTCTAAAAAATAGGTTCTATCAATGATAATATATTTAAATTTCGATTTAATTACTTCATCTAACATCATGTAAGGAAATTCAAGGTATTGAATGCTCGCTGAGAATAGTATCACATTTGCCTGATTCTTCATGAGATAATCCTGTAGAGTATAATAAAATTTTAATTGACTATCTTCAAGCTTCTTCCCATATGCAACAATTCGTTTCATTTCTATTATGTTCCATGTAAGACTTTTTATGTGTGATAGAAATTTCCTGTTTTGTATATACGTGCTTCCTAACGATCCTCCGAAGTCAACGATATTGAGATTATTTTTCTCTCTTGATGTGATCCATAATAAACAAGTTAAAAGTGGCCAAGAGTAATCATCTTTATTAAACCCGACAGAGTCTCTTTCGTAGAGGTACTTTCCTTCTTTTACTTGTTGCATGGTTTTTTTAACTTTATTTAGTATCATTTCTGAACCATATCTAACTGAATATTCTTCTGCCTTTTTCCAAGAATCGTAAGGTCCTAACCAACTGGTATCATTATTGGCAATAGATAGATTATTGTTTCTATATACTTGCTGCAATAGAGATTTTAATTGCATGATTTAGAGAAATATATGCTATTTATATTGTCGTTTTTTAACATATTCACTATGAATTATAAAAAACATTTATTGGGATTGATTTTTTATCTTGCAGGTATATTGCATAAGGAATGAAAGAAGAATCTCATTTTAAATTAAGCCACAAAATAATTTCGTCTAAAATATTTATAATGTATGCTAACGTGTAAATATCAAATTATCCCACTTAATTGTAAAAACTCTCTTGTTAGTAATTACACTCTCAATTCTCACTTGTGACCAATTTTCCTTCATCTATCTGTTGTTTTATCCATTGATATGTTTTTGTTAAACCTTCCTCCAATGTTATTGAAGGAGTCCATTACATTTCGATCAGTTCCTATATTTAATGGTTCATGAATGTCAGAATTCATTAATTTATATACACCCTCTAGACAATCGTCTACATAACAATATGATCGTGTTTGGTTTCCATCACCCCATACAAGAATTTCTCCGTTATCTTTAGCTAATGCAATTTTCCTACATAATGCAGCAGGTGATTTCTCTCTTCCCCCTTGCCATGTTCCTAATGGACCGTATATATTATGAAATCGTGCGATTCTTGTTTCAAAACCAAAGTCAAGATTATAATTGATACAAAGTCTTTCCATAAATAATTTTTCCCATCCATATTCGTTTTCAGGTTCTGCGGGATATGCATCTGATTCTTTCAAACCGGAATTTATTTCCTTTTTCTGTTTTCCAATAGGATAGATGCATGCTGAAGAAGAGTAAAAAAATCTATTTACATTATTTATTTTTGCAGCATTAAGCATATTTGCATCAATTAAGATATTGTCATGCATTACTGCTGAGCGTACTTTTTCTAGATATCCAATACCTCCCATATTCGCTGCTAAATGAAAAACATACTTAATTCCTTCTGTTGCCCTTAACGTATTTTGATTAATCCGGAGATCTAATTTCAGGAAATCATGCGCTGCAGTGTTTTCGTATTCAGGATATTTAACATCTACTCCCCTAACCCAATAGCCTTTATTTCTAAGATACCTTACAAGGTGATGACCAATAAATCCACCTGCTCCTGTCACGAGGACTTTTGATTTTTTTTCCATGTTTGTTTTATTATACATATTTTAGATGTTTTTGCAATAAAAATCTCTCTTAACAAAGTCCTTCATAGATCCCCCCTTTCATTAGTTGTATGTATTAGTTTCCACGTTTGATTCAATTTTACAAGTCCTATGGTATTTGTATTTATCAAAACAGTTAATATCTCGTGACATTCCGACCATTGAATAAGATTAGAACCTTCTTGTATGCATACTGAAATATCTATATTATACGTATCGATAGGCAAGTTAAAAGGGTCTAGTGTTACAAGTACTTTTCCGCGACCCTGGATTTCTTTAAAAGTTATTTTCTCATAAGAACTCCATACACCCGTAATAAATAATCCATGGGAATTGTAAAAATCAACTCCAAAAATCGGATTTTTAATGATTTTTCCCTTTGTATCATAAACTATTTCAACGATTATTTTATCACCATTATAAATTTTATTTGTCTTTTTTCCATTTTTATCTCGGAATACAACATTTGTAACAATCTTATTATTTAGTGACTTTCTATTCTCGTTATTTTTTTTACTTATAGAGCTATTAATATATATTGATAGTGCATTATCACTCTTTCCTAAATATTCTAATTTACCTTTGCTTAACACAACGCATTTCTCAGTAAATTCTTTAATGATATATTCTTCGTGAGAAGCTATAATAAAAGATGTATTATTTTTTTTCTTAAGTTCATGCATCCTTTGATAACATTTTACTTGAAAGTTTTTATCTCCTACCGCTAGAATTTCATCCATTAAGAAGATATCTGCATTAGAGTGAACGGCTATAGCAAAACCAAGCCGAATAGTCATTCCACTTGAATATGTTTTTATTGGGGAGTATATAAATTTTCCGATATCTGCAAATTCAATAATACTATCAATTTTGTGATCAATTTCACTTTTACTCATACCAAGAATAGAGCCATTAATATATATATTTTCAATACCGGAGAGTATGGGATGAAATCCTGCTCCTATTTCTAAAAGCGGACCTATTCTTCCATTTACAACAACATTGCCTGTATCCGGTGCGAGTAACCCGCTAATTAGTTTTAGAATAGTTGATTTACCCGAACCGTTTGCTCCCAATAATCCTAGCGTGTCGCCTTCTCTTAACGTGAATGAAATATTTTCTAAAGCCCAAAACTCACCTGTTCTTAACGTATCAGAATGCGTATTAATACCAATAGTGTTTTTTACAATGTCAGTAAAACTATTACGTAATAAATACCTGTTATCACTGGAGAACTTTTTAGATACTTGATCAAATAGTACTGCGACATCAGACATATTATATGGATTCAGTAATTTTAGACTGAGATTTTAAAAATACTGTAAGACCGAGAAAAAAGAAAAAAATCGCAACTATAACAGATAATAAATAACCATTCAGATCTTGTGAAGAGCCATAGAGAATAATATTCCTTGGAACAATAACTAAATAATATAAAGGATTAAATGTATTTATCTTAGCAATTATACTTATTGAAGGAGCTGTATACATTATAGGAATAAAGAATAGTAGTAAGTTAATAACTAGGCTAATAATATTTTGTATATCCCGAGTCACTGTATTTAATAATGCAGCAATTAATCCAAGTCCTAAAGTAAGAATAATTAACGGAATGATAAGTAAAGGTAACAATAATATCGTTATCGGCGGCATCTTACCATAGATAATATAGAGAATCACTATCATTAAAGTTTTAATGAAAAATTCGGGAATAACCTGAGCTATGGAAGATATTACTAAACTTATTTTTGAAAAATTAATCTTTACGACAAATGTTCCTGCGTTGGTAATGCTATTAGCAGCCAAGTTTAATCCATTAGCAAAAACTTGCCAAATTGTAATTCCAGTAAACGCATAAATTGGATAAGGTATATTTAAAACGCCAACATGAATTACTCCAGAACTAGAAAGTATAGTAAACGTTATTACTATGCTTACTGGATAAGCAAAAATCCATAACCAACCGATAAATGATTGCATATATTGTGCTTTTAAATCTTTAAGAAAAAATCTCCATGTGAGTTCTTTTGATTCTAATAGAGAATCTAATAATGAACTAATTGAAAGTGATGATCGAGAGTCGTATGTGATTTGAGATTTTTGTTTTACTAAATTCATTTTGATGAAATTATATTATGTATTATACTACAGATTATTTCGACTATTATAAGTCAGGAGTTGTTCTCTCATAGGTATTTGTTCGTATTGCAATTAGAGATAAATTAAAGTTTTAATTTTAGGAAAATCTGGTCGTGAATAAAGAGAAAGAGTGATGAATCATGTTACCTTGGAAATATCAATAATCTTTTTGAAAAAATGTATAAATGGATACTGCGGGTTTAATGTAGATTGAATACTGTTAATGAGATAAGTTGCTTCTTTTCTGTCTCCTCCTTTTTGTATATCAAGCAGGAAGAGTTTTATGTACAAGTTTGTTAAATCGTCAATATAGCCGGTTGTCGCATATAAGTATTTAAAACTGATAAATGATTGATTTAATGTGAAAGCTTTATATACTGCTTTTCGTAGAATTTCTTTTGCCTTTTTTTTATCACCAAGTCCTAAGTATGCATCAGAGAGAGATACATAGAGTTTTGGATTGCTATATGGATTAAGAGTGACTGCTTTTAAAAACCAGTATTTTGCATCGGTATACTTTTTTTGTTGGAGAAAAATTGATCCTATGGCAAAATAGTATTCACTATTAAAAGGAGAAAGTTGTATTGCTTTCTGGAATGCTTCTTTTGCTTTTTTATCATTTCGCTGAATTGCATATATACTTCCTTGAAGTCCATAATACGTTGGATCGACAGGATCTAATAACAAAGATACCCTCACGTGTTGTTGCGCAGATGGTATATCACCATTTTGTAATGCGATATTTGATTGACGAAGATTGCGATCTGATATGAGAAGCGCGCATGCAGCTATGAAAAGAACACATGATACTATTATATAGAGTGTTTTCTGTTTACCCTTCTCTACTGTTGTTTCTGATTGTTCAAAGTAAGAAACAAAAAGAGCCAGTAGTATCCAAAGAAGCGACAATAGCAGCAATAAGACCCACTATCGGAGCTGGAGTATTGTTTATATTATATGATGGTTTTTTAAAAAATAGGAGTACTGCGCATATAAAAATAGCAAGAAAGAGAATAAATCCAGGTATGCCAAGCTCAGAACCTACCTGTAAATAATAATTATGAGCGTATCGGACATGTATCCATGGTTCTGATTGAAAGACAAAGTACGCTTGATTATATGCTCCAGGTCCTACTCCTACGATGGGGTACGCTTTTATAATACGGATACTATTCTGCCACACATCTACTCGTAACTTGCCGCTGACGCTTCTTGTGTCAGCTGAAAGTTCAGATTGAATGTTTTGTACTTGTTTTACGCCAGGATTTTGTTTAGCAGTAAAGGAAATAATAAAAAATAAGAACCCAAGGATAATAATTGGTAAAAACGAAGTTGAAAATATCCTTTTTTTTTCTAAGAAGGCAAAGACAAGGATTCCTCCACCAACACTAATCCATGCACCGACAGAATGTGTATACACAAGAGCAAACGAACTCAGAAAGAGTACTATTAAGAGAGGGATCTTATAGGTAAGTTTTTTAGCCTGCAGTAATAATCCAAGAAGGATAGGTATAAGAAAGATGAGAAATCCTGCTTCTTGATTATGCCAGTAAAATGAGCCAATAAAGTATAATTTGTCATGAAAATCTCCGCTTGAAATATATTTATACAGATCGAAAAGTAAAAAGATACTACCAATACATACAAATACAGCTAATATTTTGGTTTGTATTTGGTGACTTTTTCGCGTCAAAGTATAGATGCTGATAAAAACAAAGTAAAGAGAAATCATTTTTACTATTTCCCACACTGTCTCTCCTTTATCTTTGGAGAAATACCCTGACAGAAACATCCAAAGAAGGTAAAAAATAAATAAAATTCCAATCTTTGTAGGAAATACTATTTTTTTCTCAGAATAGATGATTAAAAATAATAGAAGACTACTTGTGACTGCGAGTATAATTGTACTTAAGTGAACGCCAATAGTCGCTTCTTTGAAAAAAAGCATACCTACTACTATTAAAAGAAGTGTGGAAAGAGTAATAGGTTGAAAAAGTTTGTATTTTCTATAAGAAGATTCTTTTGGTAATATAGCTTTTTGTTTATTCAATTACGATTGATTGTATCAAAAATAGATATCGAATGAAAGATTGATACTATTAGATTTGTAAAAGTAATGCTTCTAAACAAAACCGAATGCTCACATTTGTACTTATTATAATAGTATATGTTTTTATAAATGCCTGAATTATTTGCAGTAGATAGGTATTTGTAGGCTGACTATGTAGTCCTTTGGAGTCAGCGCTCATGTTGATCAGTATTCGTATCATCCTTTCTAGCCATACTGTTGTTTTATTTTGATCTTTTGATAGGTCTTGAGCAATCTTTAGTCGATCCCCTATTGAACTTTTTTGCAGTAACGTAAATTCTTCATTTGCGTCAGCTTCAGGATATGTTTGGACAGGGTGTGAAACATCGATAATAAGACATCGCGAAAGTATGGTTGGAATAAGCGCATTTTTTTTAGGAGTAGATAATATTAATAATAAAAAGTCAGCAGGTTCTTCAAGAAGTTTCAAAAGACTAGTTTGCGCTTCAATGGTAAGTAAATGCGCGTTGAGAAAGATAACAACTTTATACCTGCTTTTTACAGGACTAATATAGAGAGTTTTTTGCAATTCTCTTATAGCACTAACCCCAATAGAGTTTTTATCTTCTTCGGATACAAAAAATGTATCAACTGCAGAGATGTTATATTTTTTAATATAGGCAATAACTTGCTCTTTTTGGGTTGCTGAATCAGTAATAAGTATGACGCTCTGCATATGTTTATTAGATTCGAATCATTGACATTATAAATCATTTTCATCTATCATAATAGCAATGCCCAACACGGATAGTACCTTTAATATAAATAATAATCCACAGACTCTTGTCAGCGGGAATGATTCTATTGCTGATATTCTTCTTTCAGAAAAGTTAATTACAAAACAGCAGTACGACGAAGTCAAAGTAAAGAGTCTGATGGAGAATAAAAGTATCGATACGGTTATTGAAAGTTTTAAATATGTAAGTCCACAAAAAATTGCTGAAGCGAAAGCAAAATTAATTGGTATTCCCTATATATCACTTGATTCATTGACTTTTTCTCCGCAGGCGCTCAGTTACATTCCCCAACCCGTAGCTGAAAGATTTTCAATAATTCCCTTTCTGTATGATGATAAATCAAAGTCTTTAGCAGTAGCAATGAGTAATCCTGCAGATATTGATGCTCTCTCATTTGTCAGACAAAAAACCGGTTTGACTATTAGAACATATGCAGCGGCGCAGGTAGATATTATAAAAGCGATTAAAGAACAATATAAACAGGAACTTGTGGGTGAAATAGGAGCTGCATTAAAAGAAACACAAGACATGGCTCCTAAAAAAACAATTGATAGTTCTCAGTTGTCTCAAATTATCCAGGAAGCCCCAATTGCAAAAATAGTATCAACAATACTTGAATATGCAGTAACCAGTAGAGCATCAGATGTGCATATCGAGCCTCTTGAAGATAGAGTCAGAGTTCGCTATAGAATCGATGGCATATTATACGATAGGTTAAGTCTGCCAAAAGGTGTACAGGAAGCCGTCATCTCGCGTATTAAGATCCTCTCTGAAATGAAAATTGATGAACATAGAATCCCACAAGATGGAAGATTTAACTTCAAAGTTAATAAAGATGAGGTCGATTTACGTATATCTACAGTACCAACTGCGTTTGGTGAAAAAATAGTAATGCGACTACTGAGAAAATCTGGTGGGATTCCAACACTCGCTCAGCTTGGTTTAGCAGGGACTGCTTTAAAAAATTTAGAAACGTCTATTTTAAGACCGCATGGAATAATTATCGTTTGCGGTCCCACAGGATCTGGAAAAACAACAACATTGTATGCAATTCTTTCACGATTAAATACGACTCGCGTAAATATTATGTCACTTGAGGATCCTATTGAATATCAAATGGCCGGAATAAACCAAGTTCAGATTAATACAGCAGTCGGATTAACATTCGCTTCCGGATTACGCGCTTTTTTACGCCAGGATCCAAATATCGTTTTAGTTGGAGAAATTCGTGATACTGAAACAACTGATCTTGCTTTACAAGCTGCTTTGACTGGACATTTAGTTTTTTCTACGCTTCATACATCGAATGCTTCGGGCGCATTACCGCGTTTGATTGATCTTGGCGCTGAGAGTTTTCTTCTTGCATCAACAATGAATGCAATTGTCGGACAACGTATTGTCCGAAAAATATGCAGTACGTGTAAAGAACTCTATACTCCTCCGAATCAAATTATTGCAGATATAAAAACAATTCTTGGTAAACTATATCCAACAAATAGCGCTGAAATTAAATTATCAAAAGGGAAAGGATGTAAAGAATGTAACGGGTCTGGGTATTTGGGAAGAGTCGGTATCTATGAGGTGTTACCAGTTTCTGAAAAAATTGCACGCTTAGTTTTAGAGAGATCAGATGCCGCAGCTTTGGAAAAAGAAGCAATATCTGAAGGTATGATAAGTATGAGACAAGACGGATATCTGAAGGTCATACAGGGATTAACAACCGTTGAAGAAGTTCTCAGAGTAGCGCAGGACTAATGAGATATTGTATTTCAAAGAGCATATGTTAGTATAAATTATATGGTCGAAATTAACGAACTTTTAGGAATTACCATACAGAATAAAGCATCAGATCTGCATTTACTGCCGGGTATTCCTCCAGCAATTCGTGTTGATGGCGAACTCGCATACTTAGCTCATTATGATACTCTTCTTCCCAAAGTCATTGAAAATATGATTTATTCTATTTTGACTCCAGAGCAGAAAGAACTGCTTCTTGCCAATAAAGAACTTGACTTTTCAATAGGTTTTGGAGAAGAAGCAAGTAATAGCTACGGTCGTTTTCGAGTAAATGTGTATTACCAAAAAAAATACCTTTCTGCTGCTTTTCGTTATTTACCTTCAAGTATTAAAACAATTGAAGAGTTGAACTTGCCCAAGATTCTCCATTCATTTACGACGCTGCGGCATGGATTTGTTCTCGTTTGCGGACCAACAGGACACGGTAAATCAACAACCCTTGCCTCTATTATTAATGAAGTCAACACAACCAGATTTGCTCATATATTAACGATCGAAGATCCTATTGAATTTGTCTATCCCAAAGGGAAAAGTATTATTTCTCAACGTTCAATGGGTATAGATACTCATTCATGGTCTTCTGCATTAAAGTCTTCATTGAGAGAAGATCCTGATGTTGTTCTTGTGGGTGAGATGCGTGATCCAGAAACTATTGCAGCAGCAATAACGATCGCAGAGACAGGTCATTTGGTATTTTCAACACTCCATACAAATTCAGCTTCGCAAAGTATAGATAGAATAGTTGATGTATTTCCACCTCATCAACAAGCACAAATTCGTATACAACTCGCTGCGACGTTAAAAGGGATTGTATCGGAAAGACTACTGCCTAAGATTGGAGGTGGAAGAGTTCCCGCTACTGAAGTATTACTTGGAACGCCGGCTGTAGCAAGTAATGTCCGTGACGGGAAAACACATGTCATTGATTCAATTATTCAAACATCCCAGGATGTCGGAATGATACCTCTTGAATCTTCATTAGCCTCATTAGTCTTTTCTGGAGCGATAACACTTGATATGGCAAAAAGCTATGCAATGTATCCAGACGAGCTACTTCGACGATTAAGATAGTTATGATGAATAGC
>WNFI01538442.1_pt1 | contig 15108 bp, 10 predicted proteins | sample 5400471 | NCBI WGS metagenome assembly WNFI01 (sample SAMN13153348, study PRJNA577476) | soil metagenome | isolation source: 100 cm saprolite on Douglas fir-dominated hillslope | place: USA:California | collected 2013-09-17
TCCCGGAATGCGTGCCACCTCTCTTGGCCTGGCCCTACTCCTTGCCCATTTACTCGGTGATGCCGCCGCTCCAACTGTAATCGGTGCAATAGCGAATGGCCGTTCACTCTTCTTTGCTTTTATCACCCTGGCGCCAATATTCCTGTTCCTGGCGGGGTTGGTTTGTCTCCTGGGTTTGAGAACGGTTGCACGCGACATGCACCATATGCAAGAGCAGATGCACGCACAAGAAAAAGCCGGTTGAAAACAAAAAGACGACCTCTATCTTTACGATAGAGGTCCTTCAAGGAGCGGGTTACGGGATTCGAACCCGTGATCTCAACTTTGGGAAAGTCGCATGTTGCCACTACACTAAACCCGCATGTTCTCAACTGACAACGTGGAGTATAGTCGATTGAAATGCAAAAGTCAAGGTCTTGTGAGAGCTTCAGGGTATTTTTGACCCCATTTTTGCTATAAGTATGGTATCATCAAGGTAATAAGCAGGACTACCACTATCCTAGTATGATTCATAATATACATAGGAACACATTGAGAATTACGCATGTATGGCTTGCTTAGCAGGAGGGCTCCATGGGCTTCTTTTCACGCCTTACAAACATCTTTCGTATTCGTGCCAATGCAGCACTAGATAAAGCCGAAGAACCTGGCCAGGTTATGGACTATTCATATAGTAAGCAACTCGAGCAACTGCAACAGCTTCGCCGCTCGATTGCCGATGTTGTAACTAACGAGAAACGCCTGGAAATGCAGCAGTCACAACTTATTGAGAAGATCAATACACTTGATCACCAGGCGATGCAGGCATTGCAGGCAAATCGTGAAGATCTCGCACGGATGGCGTTACAACGCAAAGAAACTCTGCTGGTACAAATCAATAGCTATGAACAACAACTAGCGCAGTTGAAAGTCCAGGAAGAAAAGTTGATAAACATGGAGCGCACCATCTCTGCTCGTGTGGAAGCATTCCGCACGCAAAAAGAGATGGTAAAAGCACAATATAATGCAGCACAGGCGCAAGTGAAGATCAACGAAACGATTACAGGCATTTCCGATGAAATGACGGAGATGAATCTCGCCATGCAACGGGCACAGGACAAAGTATTGTCGATGCAAGCTCGCGCAAATGCGATGGAAGCACTAATCGAGCAGGGGACGCTCGGCGAACAAGGAGCGCTTGGACCAGGCTCTGGCGACACGCTAGACCGTGAACTGCAAAAGATCGCTACGGAACAGAATATAGAATCCCAGTTACAAGCAATGAAACAGCAATTGCAACTTGGCGGTCCGAATGCACAGCAGAGACAATTAGAAGGGCCAGCCTCGTAACAATTTGGCTAGCCCTTCTTTTTCTCTCTTTCTTTCTTTGCTTTATAGAACGATTTGGGTTTTGGATGGCGTTCAGTATCGACATATGCCGCTGGAGCCGCATCTTCGCGAGCCGAAACCTCGAATTCGTCACGCTCGCTCAGAAGCTCTTGCAGGTCGTTGTAAACATTATAATTATCGCTGGCTTCCCGCATGCGTAGCATATGACGCAACACTTGAATCTGGCTAATGTTCGTCTTGTCCCCTTTGGCTGCCTCAGCCCTCTTCAGGAGTTTTTCCACTAATTCCATACTATCGTCATGAGCGCCAATACCCTCAAGCCGCTCGTGTACCACTAACAGTTGCTCATACAAATTCATGTAGCTCTCTCCTCATAGTTGTGGACCTCTTTCCCCTGAAGCTAATGGTAACATAGCACATGCCACACGTCAAATTTTAGTTTATTCATCCAGTTTAGCAGCTTCTACGTTTACAAGGTTCGTGTAGAATGTACTACCGCCATCGAAGTCTGCCAGGCGATCAGACGTAGTCCAGTTAACGTTGCGCTGATCGGGGCTGAACTTAGGCCACCAGACCGTCGTAGTCGCCAGTACGCCCGGACGAATATCATCGGTCACCTCAGCAACCAGCCTGCACCAACCCCGTTCGTTACTCACACGCACCAATTGTCCATTACGAATATTTCGCGTAGCGGCATCAGTCGGATGAATACGCAATGTGGGAGCACCTTCTTTGGTAATCAGTCGCTCCTGATTGCCAAAGGTTGAGCTGACAAAATGATGAGCAGCTGGACACAGAAGCGGCAGGCGAGTACCAGAGGATGCCTGTACATCCCCTCCAATGCTTGATTCTAACTCAGGCTCCCAACCAGGAACGGGATCATATCCTTTGGCTGCTGCCATCGCCGCATAAAACTCTACCTTACCTGATGGCGTATGGAAGATACCATCTGCAAAAGGAACCTCTTCATCGGCTGGAATAGAAAGGGGAATAGAGCCTTCTGCTTGCAACCGTTGCAACGTAATACCAGCCAGTCTTGGATTTTGTAGCGCTGTTGTCTCCATGATCCCACGAATCACTTCATTGGCATCCTCATGCAACCATGGCTCGTCGAATCCCATCTCGGAAGCGAGACAGCGCATCATATCCCAATTACTGCGAGCCTCTCCTTGAGGGGCGATAGCAGGCATGTTGTATTGCAAAGAAAGATGTCCATATGGTTTATGCAAGTCAACATGCTCCAGCTGACTGGTAGCGGGTAAGAGTATATCAGCATAGCGTGCCGTATCCGTCTCGAAAAGTTCATGCACCACTGTAAATAAATCATCACGCATCAACCCCTCGACGATCTTGCTCGCATTCGGTGAGGAAGCAACCGGGTTTGCGTTGTACACAAAGAGTGAGTAAACGGGTGGATCCGCTTCTCCGGTTAAGATCGCACCCAGGCGATTCATATTTAATGAACGTGGTGCTGGCGGGCAGGCTGGATCATGTGTATGTGTTATTGCTTCGCTATTCCATTTTAACCAATCACTGGTGCTATACATAAGTCCACCACCCAGCAAACCGTACTGTCCTGTAATAGCAGGAAGGCAGGCAAGAGTACGCACAGTTTGACCACCATTCGTATGCCGATTGATACCATCAGTGACACGCAGCAAAGCCGGAGTGGTTGTGGCGTAGGCACGCGCGAGGTCAAGAATTGTTTCAACACCAAGTCCCGTTATCTGCGCGGAGCGCTCAGGTGGAAACAGCATAATACGTTCCAGCAGTGATTCCCACCCGATGGTGTGTGCTACTATCCAATCGGGCTGATGCAATCCCTCTACCACCATCACATGCATCATGGCGAGGGCCAGTGCTGCATCGGTGCCAGGAAATGGTTGTATATGCTGGTCCGCTGAACGCGCCGTCAGAGTTCGAACAGGGTCAATCACGATAACACGGGCGCCCTTACGCTGGGCTTCCCGTAAAAAAGGCATGAGATGTGGTGCGGTGCTGGCAGGATTGCTACCCCAGATCAAAATTAGCTTACTATGAACCAGCATCTGAGGAGGGGGAGATAGACGTGCCCCAAGTGTGAGCATGATGGCTTCTTCAGCAGCAGCACCGCATATAGCCCGCTCGAGCCGGCAAGCTCCCAGGCGATTCCAGAAGCGGGTATTAGTGACAGAATTGTTGACCAGCCCCAATGTACCTGCATAACTATAAGGTAGGATGCATTGCGCCCCGTGTCGTGCGATGATATCTCGCCAATGTTCCGTGATCTCGGCGATGGCATCTTCCCACGATATACGCTCGAACGAGCCGTTGCCCTTTGAGCCAATACGCCGCATTGGGTAGAGCAATCGTCCAGGGTGATAGACACGATCCAGGTAACGATTAACTTTGGCACAGAGCCAGCCGCGAGTCACTGGATGGTCACTGCGACCACGTACACTGACTGCGCGTCCCTGGCCATCTACTTGCGTTTCCAGCGCACAGCAGTCAGGGCAATCATGTGGACAAGCACTATAGACAACACGGAGATTGCTACTTTCCTCGATTTGGACAGACGGTTTGGGGGACATGCAACATCCTTTCGATACATTCCAGGCTTACAATTGGTACTGTAACTGTGCAACATGATATCTTTGCACGTCAAGAGCCAAAGAGGGATGGTGAGGGGAGCCAGGTTACGGGAGGAAGTTTCCAGAATTAGTCCCAGGATCCCGTTGCTGTTAGCCAATCAAGAATGATCTCAGGCATATGCGACATTGCGCCCTGTCGTTGTGAGCATTGTGGTAAGGTATGCAGCACCGTTGCGCCATAATCCTTCGAGATGATACGGCGATCAAAAAGTACAACGGCACTGCGGTTAGAGCTGCTCCACGCAAGTCGATTCAGTGCCCGGCGCATACGTAGAGAAGCCATTGGCACCGTTACCTGGTGCAGTTGGTCAGAATATTGTTCGGCACGGGCAGCAATCGGAGGGTCATTCAATACAGGCATCGGTAGGCGTGCAAGCAGAATACAGGCGGGAGTTCGGCTAATCTCATCTGCACCATCCCAGAAACTGCCAGTACCGAGTAATACGACTCGCTCCTGTGTGTGGTACATCTGCCAGAGTTGGCGTGGAGAGCCATCGATACCATGCCCTAAAACCAGTATGCCACGTGCTTCCAATAATGGTTTAACTGAACCGTATGAACTACGTAATGCAGCATACGAAGTGAAAAGTACAACTAACTGACCATCAAGCATTGTAGCAAGCTGTACGATTGCTTCATCCAGGTGACGTTGATACTGGGGCATATTTGGTTCTGGAACATCATTGGGCAGGTAGAGTAATGTCTGTTCGTGATGTTCAGTGACAACGGAAAGTGCCGGACATACATCGGCATCGAGGCCAAGGCGACCACGATAAAATGAAAAATTGTGATCCACCGAGAGCGCTACACCTGCAAAAATGGCACTTGCATTAGGTGTAAGTACGTGCTCTCTCAAGAGAGCGGACGTCTGTGTATGCTGAGCATGTAGGACGGGTGAACTTTCTGTATCGTGAATCGATGACACTTGCGATGCCGAGGTTGGAGCGATCGTGGTTAATTCGGGTTGGCGCTGTTGTGCGAAAGGAGGTGGTGCTGATGGCATGCGCAGCCAATACACCATTGCATCTTCCTTATCAATGTCATTAATGCCATTACTATTTACCATTAAGGCTTGCTGACCGAGCTGTTTTTGATCAAGAATTCGTTGGGCAAGTGCAGCCAATTCCCAGGCCAAGGATTCGTCTTCTCTACTCCCAAGATCCAGTCGATGGCGGTTACGTTGTGTGGTAAGCAGGATGTTTTCTGCCACATGGATAAGGTCAATAACCGACTGTAGACGTTGAGCAGCCTGTTGCCAGGCTTGCTCTACTTCTATCCACGTGGCCAGATTACGTAGCTGCGCGGTAAGTCGTAGTGGCTGATCGATACGCTCGTGATTCCTTCCTCCGTAGTTACGTCCGCCAACCTCGACCTTTCCCTTATCCCGAGTGCCACTATTCACCCCTTCCTGGAGAAGATTACCCAGTGCAATAAACAATTTATCTACAGCAGTGCGAGCCTGATGTAATACTTGAAACCAGAGAAGCATACGCGCATCAAGCTCCGATTTGCCGACTGTTGGAGTAGTCGAAAGGCCTCCTGGTCCATTCTCTCTTAATGCAGGCGCTGCAAGGGCGAGCAAACCCTGGTAGTGGCTATCCGGTAATTCAACACCGATGGTGTTCAACATCTGAAGAAGGCGTATATGATCAAGTTCTGCACTCTTCCAACGTGCGCTCTCTTCTTCCAGGAGATCAGCATCGAGTATCAACCGATGCTCAAAAGCTTGCAACAACGAGTGTGGAGAGGAGAGGTCATCAAGAAGTCCGGCATGCGTGGTCACAACAATTCTGGCGGCTTTTACGCGCTCTTCTGCCCGGCTTACAAAGCAATATCCTTTTTTCCGGTAGAGGCACCTTTGATAAGGAGTGCCTCCTTTACCATCAGCCAGGGAAACACGTTCTACTCCGGAGGAGATACGCTCCCATGCAGATATTTCCTGGGGCAACATGGTCAAATCACTACGTTCGCCCGTCAGGGTTTGTTGTGCCCACAGTGCCAGTTTAGCTAATCCTCGTGCCTGCTCTGCAGAAAGTTCGCCACTGGTGCGGCGTAAAGCTGATCCAAACCAACGATGGACGCAAAGATAACCATCTCTCTCGGCCAGGTAAGCTACCGGCAATTGACCCTTGAGGTATGCTTGCAAACGCGGCAGAACACGCTCGACTAAACGTCGTGCCCCCTGTTGATTAGTACAGGCAATGACAAGACGCCTTGGAGGTACATGCTCGCCCTCAGCGCCAACCGGTGGTTCGCAGAGCCACTCCAGAGCAGGCAATAAAACCGGCGTGTAATCGTTGGCTCCGATAGTAACTTCGATGATTAAGGACTTATGGTCCTCCAGTGCCTGACGTACCGCTTTATACCCTGTTTGATAGCCAACGTGCATGTAAGGATGCTGGAGCTGTGCATCCTGCTCCATTTGTTGGAATTGTACTGGATCTTGAGCATCAACGGTGAGAGATGGCATTGTCGATCCTTGCGGTACTTCATTGCTAAGGAATGTAGTTCCAGAAGATGGTATTACTTCTTCTGGAATTATCTCGACGAGAGTTTCCAAGCTATCGGTGATTGGAACATCCACCGATGAAGCAAGAATTGAGGATAGTGTTTGTACCTTGTGGGAATCCACGAAGACGATCTCTTCCGACTTTTTATCCTCTATTCCCGGCTCTGGCTCATTTTGACTAGCAATAGCGAAAGAAAGTACACGAGGATCCATTCCCAACTGCGCAGCAAAGTGATCACCTAGACTTCCACGCAGGGGAGCCTGTCGCAAGCCATCTCTAGCCATTCGATCACGCAATTCCTGGCGGAAAAACGCCAGGAGAGGCCAGTCACGAGGCGCATCCAGGTTTGCCAGGTCTTTGAGAAGAGACAAATCAATAGCCTGGAGTCGTTGATGCAGTACCAAAAAAACTTGCATCGCCAGGACGGTATCCACCATGGCACGGTGTCGTCCAGATGCTACAGGTACATCCAGGGCCTGAGCTACTTGCCCCAGGTTATAACTCGGTAACGAGGGGAGCAAGACTGCCGCCAGCTCGAATGTATCAATGAGAGGATTGTTACGAACGAGTCCGCGTCGACGCAAAAAGCCAACATCGAATGGGATGCTATGGCCCACAATAGGAAAATCGCCGAGAAAAAGTTGCAATTGCCTGGCGATCGATTCAAAGTTGGGAGCATCGGCTACATGTTGAGGAGTGATGCCTGTCAGCCGCTGTACACGAAAGGGGATTGACCGTCCAGGGGAAACAAATGTCTCCATCTTATCTAATATCGTAGCCTCTTGAAACTTGATCGCTGCAATCTCAAGAATCGCATCCTGTTCTGCATGCAAACCTGTCGTTTCCAGGTCAAGCGCCACGCGAATTGGGGGCTTTTTTACCATGAGCATTCCTTAGCGTCTCTCTGATAGTCACGAGGGCACTCTATAGATGAGGCCAGTCTTCAAGCAATTTACGAGCGGATTGTGCGGCACGAGCACGATGGCTGATACGATTCTTGATTTCTGGCGCCAGCTCAGCAAGTGTCTTTCCAAATTCGGGTAAGAAGAAAATGGGATCATAACCGAACCCGTATTTCCCTCGCGGGCTATTGGCGATCACTCCCTCTATTACCCCCTCGACAATACAAGTATAACCAGATGGTTCGGCCAAGGCGATTGCGCAACGAAAACGTGCAGTACGCTGTTCCACCGGACGCTCTTTCAACTGCTCCAATATACTACCGAAACGCACTTCATAAGGTGTTTCTCTACCTAGATATCGAGCAGAATAGACACCTGGAGCGCCTCCAAGCGCATCTATCTCTAAACCGGAATCATCGGCTAGAGTGAGCATTCCTGAAGCCAGAGCATAAGTGCGAGCCTTCAGTTCCGCATTCTCAGCAAAGGTAGTTCCTGTTTCCTCTACTTCTCTATCCAAATGAAGATCTTTTAGAGACAGTAGTTTCAAAGGTAGGTCAGAGAAAATAGCACGAAATTCCTCTAACTTATGAGGATTGTTAGTTGCCAGTAATAGAGTACGCATAGGATCTCTCTAGGTGTAGGGATCGATCAGCCTGGAATTACCAATTCTATTGGTTCACAAAGACTCCCCTAGGCTTCCTTGATGCAAGTTCTTATGCAATCACGAACGTTTAGCAGAGTTTCGGTATCAATATATCCCCATTATCCGAGCATGAAGAAGGTATCCCTGAAATATTGGCCCCTATATTACCATATTCGTGATTTGTTGTCGAGTTTGAATTGAAAAGACTTTATGACGAAATGCATAGTGAAACCAATAGATGCGTTTCTACCAAATTCACTTAGTTACAGGTAAATAAAGCTTCGTTTCATACATTCTTTGAATCAGATAGTACTAACCAACTACAATAGATAGTAAGTTGTCTCTTTTATTCTATACCAGACGTATAGTAAATGTAAACCCACAAATTAGGTAACAATAGAACGTATATCTAAGCAAGCATCCGCCAAAGTTGCTTACTTTACCAGAGAGGATCTTATGAGTATTCAATGCCTATCGAACATCGCAGTAGATACTCAGGTAATGGCTTACCTTGCACCCAATATGCCAGGATTGCAGGAATTTCAAGATAGATTCCCACGAAAATCCTGCCTGGATCTTAATTCCCTTGCAAAACTTCAAAATAGACTAAACACCCAGGCGTTAATGAAATATAAGCACCTACAACTGAAGCAGGAATTTTCTGAAGCGATATCCAAGCTCACACCGGTAATGAAAGCTAAAGATGCGCAACTCTATAGGCACTCATGGCGAGTCCAATCCCTTGCGAATGCTTTGACTTCCAATCTGAATCTTCCAGAAGACGAGATGTTGACGATTGAGTTGGCGGCATTCTTTCACGACATTGGTAAAATGAGCATAAATGACAAGATATTATACAAACCGTCAGGCCTCACACGGCAAGAATTTGAGGTAATTAAAGGGCATCCGACGCACGGCGCAAAGATGTTAAGCCACGTTAAAATGTTAAAGAACGTGGTACCTTTGGTTTACCACCACCATGAACGTTGGGATGGCAACGGTTATCCTGATGGAATACGTGGTGAAGCTATTCCATTTGGGGCGCGTATTATAGCAATTGTTGATGCTTTTGAGGCTATGACTTCTCAACGAAACTATCAGGATCGACGTACGCCACTGCAGGCCTTGGAAGAACTCAACAAGCATGCGGGAACGCAATTTGACGCACAGTTAGTGGAATTTTTCTGCAAGTCTCTCGAAACGACTCTCAGGGATTCTATCGATGTGCGATAGGTTTCTAATTACTGAGATTTTCAGGGGAATATTTCCCATTCCCGAATTGGTCTCTGGATGATGCACCAGGTGTTTACTCGTTCTTCATACAAACTCCTGGCCATGGAGTGGTGAAAGCAACTGGTTGGCAATATACAAATTGCTTGACACAGGAAATATCCAGGGGTATAATCGCTTACGTCAGATACGCTTTCTAATGCTTTGCAAGGGCATTTAGACTGTGCTAAACTCCAAGCCGATGTAGCTCAGTGGTAGAGCAGCGTATTCATACACTAACATTAACAAAAAAACATCAACTAGCCGGTGTAGCTCAGTGGTAGAGCAGCGCATTCGTAATGCGCAGGTCGCGGGTTCGAATCCCATCACCGGCTCTTTATATTTCATAATCTTTCGCCCATTGAGTTCTTGACCTGCTTGGTAAACAGCGGTGCCAAGTGCGACTGCGCCAAGGGACAATGGTGCTCCAGCAAGGCTTCCTTGCTGAAAAGCCAGTAGTGTCCCAGGTCCCTTAGGTCATCCACCTGCTTCTTCCTCAAAGGAAGAACACGCGAAACTTGATTGCACCTATAATGCGCCACAGAATTGCGAGCGGAGGGATCAAGATGGATGTCACAATCATTTCAGAAATATGACTCAACGTATGCGAAGTGTTTTCTAAACGCAGCAGGCAGAAACGCGCGGTCATCAAGATCCATATGCTCAATGCTCCAAGCGCGAATAACCAGTATCCGGCTATTGCACTCACCAGCGCGATCAGTAAAGCTCCCAGAATGTAGTAGTAATGCCAGGGAGGAGATGCCTGGATTTTCTGACGGTATAATGCAGGGTGCTTCTTATACAAGAGGGCATTAAACATACTCTTGCGCTGCTGCTTCAGGCTCACACCCCAGGATGCAGGGCGTACAGGATGGACGACAACTGCATTGGGTGCATACACGAGCGATGGAGTGCTATCCGGAGCAACATGCTTAAAGAGTTTGAAGACGAGATCGCTATCTTCCCGCCAGGCGTTCGTGAAGCGTTCATCAAATCCCCCTACCATTGAGAGGGCATCGCGCCGGTAAAAGCAATTGGCAGTTACAAATTCGGCTTTAGCCAGCAGAGCAGCATTACGTTCGTAGTCGGTCGGTGTATGCTCTAAAGGCACAATTATCTTCCCCGAAACGCCAATTACGCCATCGTGAAAAGCAGCCAAGCCTGCTCGCAGCCAGCCTGGAATTGGCAAACAGTCATCATCAGTAAAGGCAATAATCTCACCGTTGGCAGCACGCCAACCTAGATTTCGAGCAGCAGCCGGCCCATGAGAACCGACAACTTGAAGATAGCGTATTGTATGACCACATTCTCTTGCGCGCTCAATCCAGCATTCCACTTGCCTCATGGTATCATCGCAAGCTGCATCATCAATGATAAGTATTTCAAAGTCTGCGGGGTCAATATTCTGCAAAGTAAGTGCACTCAGACAGCATTGAAGGAGATCAGGGCGTCTAAAGGTTGGCACGACAACTGAAACCCGGTAATTCATGTCTGTCACAGGCAATCCTACAATTTCTCCAATAGGAATGAACCGATCACCAACGCGTCAAGTGGCGAGGTCCAGAAACACTCAATTGCATCTCGAGGCGTGCATACAATTGGCTCACCCCTAGTATTGAACGAGGTGTTGACGAGAACGGGTACACCGGTACGCGCCTGGAAAGCCTTGACAAGGTCATAGTATAGGGGATGCTGCTGGCGGTTGATGGTCTGAATGCGTGCCGTGCCATCCACGTGTCGTACCGCAGGAATGAGGTCGGCCTTCTCTGGTAACACATCGTAGACGAAGAGCATAAATGGAGAGACATTGGCATTATCGAACCAGTTGCCAGCCTCCTCTTCCAGAACAACAGGGGCAACCGGTCGAAAATCTTCGCGGTCTTTGATTTCGTTGAGGCGTGCTTGCATAGCAGCATGTATCGGGGAAGCCAGTATTGAGCGAGCGCCGAGCGCACGTGGACCAAATTCCATGCGATATTGGAACCAGCCGATGACTTTGTCCTGGATGAGCAGATCAGCAACCTGCTCGGCAACAAATGTTAAGCGCTTATATGGCAGTTTCGCCCATCGTAGAAACTGCTCAATTTCTTTGTCAGAATACGCAGGCCCAAGAAATGCGTGATCCATACAATAAAGGCGTTGGTCGTCTCCCCACTCCCCGCGCTCTTGAGCATCGATCCACAGCGCTGCTCCAAGCGCTGTTCCAGCATCACCAGCGGCGGGCTGTACCCAGAGGTTTTGAAATGGACCTTTATCGCGCAAACGGGCATTCATTACGCAGTTCAGCGCAACACCACCTGCCATACACAGGTTCTTTGCAAAAGTTTTCTCGTGCAGCCATTGCGCTAACACTAACGCTGTTTCCTCGAGTACCACTTGTAACGAATGCGCAATATCATAGTGACGTTGCTCCAGCGGCCCACCTTTGATCCTTGCCGGTCCAAACCGCTCCTCAAGATGTGGAGTTTGAACTGTGTATTGACCATCCGAACCAAGTTGAACGATCTCTCGAAAATCAGCCACATAACGCGGCTTGCCAAATGATGCAAGCGCCATTACTTTGTACTCATCCGAGGAATGCAGGAACCCCAGGTAGCAGGTAACTTGCTCATATAATAGGCCGAGCGAATGGGGAACATTCACCTGCCCCAGCCATCGAAGCAGATTGCCAGTGCCTACACTGTAGCTTGTCGTAGCCTTCTCACCACGCCCGTCCAGTGTCAGTACAGCGGCATGATGGAATGGTGATGCGTGAAGTGCGCTGGCAGCATGCGCTATATGATGCTCAACAAAATGCCAGCGGTAGTGGCTATTTTTTCGAGCACCTTTAAAACGTGCTTGCAGATGGAGTGGCACGCCATCAACCAGGTGTTTTGGTGCATTGACTATAGATGACAGGAAGAGTGGATCCCAGGGAGATTCCCATTCGTCGGGCGTCGGATATGCACTTGGTTCCAATGGGAGTGTGATTACCGCCTCATCGCGATGACGGTCAAGGAGCAGGAAAGGATCATAGGAGTAAGCGATGTGATCGATATCAGCGAGAGAAATACCAGTTTCACGCAGGCAGTAGTCGATCGCGTGAAAAGGTAATTCGTAGGTTGAAAAAGGTATGGGACGTTTTCCATGTTTCACATGTGTGAAACGCTCCTCCTCAGCCGCAGCGATTACTCTTCCATCTTGAACAAGGCACGCTGCAGGGTCGTGATAAACAGCGTTGATACCGAGGGTGTTCATTCATGCTCCTCCTGCGATTAGAGCCACCTCGAGGGTAAGCAGTCTCTTACTTTTACACGAGAAGCGAGCCTCAGGCGTTTCACCAAAAACCTTTCGTGGATACCCTTATCCCTTTAGGGTAAGGGAGGAAACGAAAGCGCCCGCAGGCGTGCTTTCTGGACAATGCTATCCCCTTGCGGGGAGCCGTTTTGTCAGAACGGCTAAACTTAGTCCGATTGCGGACCTCCTGGTTCATGCCAGGGTGATATGACCCTTCGAGATGGCATATCCGGCATAGACCCCTCCGGTCGTCTGCTTGGGCGCGGCAGGTAGTGGTTCAGACTAGGGTGGCATCCGAACGTACTTTCCTTAGCCAGATACGCTGCTGCTTGTGCGACGAGCGTACACCCCTGGGTGAGAGAATGCATCTCGTGGAACAAGCCCTCTAGTCAGTGCTTACGATGCGCTAGCCCTCCACGCAAGCCCGTCCCATGAATGGGACGGGTCACTGACGTGTATTACAGAGAGGTATTTATCCAGCGGCGAACTATGGAGGATGCAACCTCAATCAAAGACAGGGCATGACTCCCTAAACTGTTGCACTAACTTCTCCACCTCAAACATGGGCATGTGCATAGGTGCTGGAGTGATCAAATTCAAGTTGAGTATCTTACGATTCAGCTCGCGCAACAATTGATCGTACTCGCTAGCAGCTTTCTTAACTGCATGGTTGAAAGCGCGTCTCTCACTATCGAATGGTGGAACCCGCCTTGTGCGCAGGGTATTGCTTTGATGACGCAATTTCTCCAGCCTCGCTTCAGCCTTCCCATATTCGGAGCGAATTTCTTTCGCAAGCTCGATTTCTGGAGGGGCAAAGCCGTTACTTTTGAGCAAGCTGTACGCAAGAGCTTTGTCGCCAGTAAAAGGGTTATTGTCGAGTTCCAGGGGTTTCCCGGCACCTGGCAGATTATCAAATTCGCCACGTGCCTGGGCCTCTTGAATCTGCTCTTCGATGTAATCGAAGTATCGCTTGTCCTTATGTTTTTCTTTTTTAGGAGCCTGTTGCTCGTCTGTGGCCCTATCAGGTGATTTTCGCCAATCTTTAAAGTCCATGATTAGTCGATTTCAGTCATTCGGACATGAAGGTGAGATCAGTTTACTTTTTGTAACTATTCAGGTCTCTCCGCTGCTTGATTCCTCACTGCCTACGGCAGTTCGCTAGGGGTAGGGAGTGGGTGTGGGCTGTGCAGCCGCAGGCTGCACAGCCCACACCCACTCCCTACCCGGGTGAGCCGCCGCAGGTGGCGAGCAGTCCTGAATAGTTACTTCTTTTTTATTAACCCTAGCCCCGAAGAATTCTCAAATGTTACTTTCACTAATATTATACCGCAAAATATGGTCCAACTAGCGCTCATTTTGCGCGGGAATTTTTTGGGCAATTCCATCCCCAAATCCTGTCTCTACAGTGTACGGTTGATCAAAGCCGTTTCGATCACCTGTCTTGCAACATCATATACTTCTTCGAGCGGGAGATCTCGCTCCTGCGCCAGGCGCTGGCACTCTTCATATTCTGGTGTAGCGCTGATGATACGTGCCCCCAGGCGTTTGACTTTGATTAGCATTGGGCCGAAGGGCGTCTCAATCTGTTCAAATGTGCGTTGCGCCTTGAACCGCTGTACCTGCGAGATGCGTACGCCCAATGTGCTAGATTCGCTGAGGAGTAATTGAGCCATAGCATCGCCCTCTTCCACCCGGCAAATCACCTTTACCATGACGGCCGGGCGATTCTTTTTCATCTGAATGGGAGTAAAACTGACATCAAATGCGCCTGCTGCTAACAGGCGATCCATAAGCCCGCCTAATAGTTCACCTGTCATGTTGTCAATATTACTTTCAATAACCGTCACCCAATCGGTATCTGGAACCTCATTGTATGCATCCGCTTTCTCAACAAGTTCTAGTGAGCGACTTGCCCGGCCAAGGCAAAGACGCAGGCAGTTGGGCCAGGGGAACTGCTTTTGTCCAAAGCCGTATCCTACGCGCTCGATATGAATGGCCGGAGTTTTAAATTTGGCCAGAGTTGCTAGAATTGCGGCGCCAGTTGGAGTTACCATTTCGCCTTCCGCAGGAGAGGGTTTCCATGGCGCAGCAACACGGCGCAGAATTTCTAATGTGGCCGGCGCAGGGACTGGCAAGACTCCATGAGCAGTTTGTACATGACCACTACTTAGTGGTAGTGGAGAAGCATAGAGCTGGCTTATACCAAGAGTTTGGATAGCGATTGCCGCCCCTGTAATATCTACTATCGCATCAACGGCTCCCACTTCATGAAAATGTACTTCTTCAACACTGATACCATGTACGGTTGCCTCGGCCTCCGCTAGGCACTGAAAGATGGCGAGCGAGGTTTCGCGCACTCCAGGTGAGAATGTTGAGGCATTCAGTAGAGCTACTATGTCAGAGAGGTGACGCGTTTGCAGGGTGGTTGAATCTCGTTCAGGCAGTACTACTTCAAAACGTGAGCCACGTATGCCTTTGTCCCGAAAAGGCTCTAGCTTTAATTCATAACCATGTAAAGGTAAGCCAGCAAGGTCATTTTTCAGTGTGTC
>WNFI01689249.1_pt1 | contig 15108 bp, 17 predicted proteins | sample 5400471 | NCBI WGS metagenome assembly WNFI01 (sample SAMN13153348, study PRJNA577476) | soil metagenome | isolation source: 100 cm saprolite on Douglas fir-dominated hillslope | place: USA:California | collected 2013-09-17
GCTTTCGATGATGTCCTCGGATTCGCAGGCCATGGGCCGGCTCGGCGAAGTCATCATCCGCACCTGGCAGACCGCCGACAAGATGAAGAAGCAGCGCGGGCAGCTCGCCCAGGACAAGGCCAACAACGACAATTTCCGCGTCAAGCGTTACATCGCCAAATACACCATCAACCCCGCGATCGCCCATGGCGTATCGAAGCTGATCGGCTCGGTGGAGAAGGGCAAGCTCGCCGATCTGGTGCTGTGGTCGCCGGCGTTCTTCGGCGTAAAGCCCGATTGCATCATCAAGGGTGGCTCCATCGTGGCCGCCCCGATGGGCGATCCCAACGCCTCGATCCCGACGCCGCAGCCGGTGCATTACCAGCCGATGTTTGCAGCCTACGGCAAATCGCTGACCGCCTCGTCGGTGGTGTTTTCCTCGAAGGCGGCGGTCGCCTCGGGGCTGGCGAAGAAGCTCGGCATCGACAAGAAGCTCTATGCCGTGGAAAATACCCGCGGCGGCATCTCCAAGAAGAGCATGATCCACAACGGCGCCACGCCCAGGATCGAGGTCGATCCCGAGACTTATGAGGTACGTGCCGACGGCGAATTGCTGACCTGCGCACCCGCCGAGGTGCTGCCCATGGCGCAGCGCTATTTCATGTTCTAAGCTTGCTCCCGGCACTTCAAGCCAGAACAAAAGACCGGGAGGATTCTCGTGATTTACGTTGTTGCCACGCTGACCGTGAAGCCCGAAACGCGCGCCGAGTTCATTGCGGCCGCGACCGCCTGCATCAAGGATACTCGCAAGGATGAAGACCTTCGGCCGCGTCGCCGTGAAATGCTTCTCCGCGCCGCCAAGAATCGAGGTCATCACGCCCGCAAAGATCGACGTCCGCTAAACAAGAAAAAGGCAGGAGACCAATCCATGATTTATGTCGTCGCCACCTCTCAGGTTAAGCCGGAATTGCGGGATGCTTTCATCCAGGGCACCAAGGAATGCATCACGGCAACCCGCAAGGAAAAAGGCTGCATTTCCTATGAGAGCCACACCAGTATCAACGACCCCAATCTTTTCGTGGTGGTCGAGCGCTGGGAAACCCGGGAGGATCTCAACGCGCACGGTCGGGCGCCACATATGAAAGTCTGGCGTGAATATTCCGCGCCGCTGAAGGTATCGCCAACCGTGATCGAGATCATCAGCGACGGCAAGGTCGAGAAGCTGTGAGCATTTACCCATGATCCGCGCCACCGAGGTCCGCGCGCAGCATCGTTGGACGCAGGCGCCGGCCGATACCGTCGTGCTCGATTTCGACGACCGGCACCGGCGGCGGATGGCGATGACGGGCACGCGCGGGCTCGAGTTCCTGCTCGACCTTGAAAACGCAACCGTGCTGCGAGGTGGCGACGCGCTGGTGCTCGACGATGGACGGATGATCGAGGTGGTCGCGGCGCCGGAGCCATTGATCGAGATCAGGGGGGCCGACCCGCAGCATTTGGTTCGCCTGGCCTGGCATCTCGGCAACCGTCATCTGCCGACGCAGATCACGGCCAGGGGTCTGCGCATCAGGCGCGATCACGTCATCGAGGCGATGGTGAAGGGGTTGGGCGCACGGGTGATCGAGATCGAAGCACCGTTCGATCCCGAGGGCGGCGCCTATGCCGGCGGCGGCCATGGGCATGCGCCGGAGAGCGATCCACAGGACCATGCGGCGCATGATGGCACTCCGCACGATCATGGCGGCCACCGTCATCACCATGACGAGCATTGCGATCATGACCATCATCACGGCCATTCCCATGCTCATGACCGCAAGTAAGACGCCGGCCAGGTCGCGGCGGCGCGCGTCGGTTCGAACGGGCGTCATAAAGCAAGATGTGGCGCAGCCGACCGGCCACGAGGGATTGAAGGAAAGCGAGGCGGCGGCGCTGTATCGGTTGCTGACCTGGTTGTCCCCGTCCTTTCCGGTCGGCGCGTTTTCCTATTCCAGCGGCATCGAGTGGGCGGTGGAAGCCGGCGATATCGCCAACGCCGCATTGTTGCGGGGTTGGCTTACTTCGATGCTCGCCGACGGACCGGGATTTTGCGACGGCGTATTTCTTGCGCATGCGCACCGCGCCGCGTCGTCGGGTGACGATGCGGGATTGCGGGACATCGCCGAGCTTGCGGCTGCTTTCGTGCCATCGCGCGAACGCCAGCTCGAGACATCGGCGCAGGGGCGCGCCTTCATCGACATCGCGCGAGTGGCATGGAATTGCGCTGGGCTGGACCGAATGGTCTCTTGCTGCGACGGCGCCATCGTCTATCCCGTCGCGGTTGGTCTCCTCAGCGCCGCGCATGCGATCCCGCTGGCGCCTGCCATGCACGCTTTCCTTCATGCGCTGGCGTCGAACTGGATATCCGCCGGCGCGCGGCTTATTCCTTTGGGGCAAACCGATAGCCAGCGCCTGGTGGCGATGCTCGAGCCGGTCGTCGTCTCGACCGCGAAACGGGCGCTGAATGCGTCGCTCGACGATCTCGGCAGCGCGACCTTCCGCGCCGATCTCGCCAGCATGCAGCACGAGACGCAGTACACCAGATTGTTCAGGTCGTGAGGGCGCGATGCATTCCACACATAACGCGTCGCCCCTGCGAACGCAGGGGCCCATACGCCGCGGCCTGTCGTTAGGGCACGAGGGCAGTGGCCTTCTTTCACCACGAGCGCCGGTGGTTATGGGTCCCTGCGTTCGCAGGGACGACGATAACCAAGGGAATATTTGATATGTCTGGTTCTCACGGCCCGCTTCGCATCGGCATTGGTGGTCCCGTCGGATCGGGAAAAACCGCGTTGATGGATTTGCTCTGCAAGACGATGCGCGAGCGTTACGACATCGCCGCGATCACCAACGACATCTATACCAAATGGGATGCGGAATTTCTGGTGCGCTCGGGGTCGCTGACGCCGGATCGCATCGCCGGCGTCGAAACCGGGGGATGCCCGCATACGGCGATACGCGAGGATGCCTCGATGAATCTCGCCGCGGTCGCCGACATGCGCGCGAAATTTCCGGATCTCGACATGGTGCTGATCGAATCCGGCGGCGACAATCTTGCCGCCACCTTCTCGCCTGAACTCGCCGATCTTACGATTTACGTGATCGACGTCGCCGCGGGCGACAAAATCCCCTCCAAGGGGGGTCCGGGCATCACCCGGTCGGACCTTCTGGTCGTCAACAAGATCGATCTTGCGCCGCATGTCGGCGCATCGCTGGAAAAAATGGCCACCGACGCAAGGCGGATGCGGGGCGAACGGCCGTTTGTCATGACCAATCTCAGGACGAGCGAAGGCCTCGACCGTATCGTCAGCTTTATCGAGTCCAAGGGAGGCCTCAGCCCCGCGCCGCGAGCCAAAGCAAGCTGACCCCCTTCACTAACGCCTCTAGCCCACGAATTCCGACGTTGACACTTTTGGCTCTCGCGAGCCCCTGGTGTGAGGCAGCTCAAAAACTTTTGCCATGGTCGGAACAAAAGCCGTTTGCGGTGATTAGCACTCTCCGGTCTTTGCCAGGACAACCCTCACGGCAATCCTGTTAATCCTCGTCCCCAAGTGTAGTTGCGTACTGATGATCGCTCCTCCATTATGTCAGACAGTTGGTTTTCATTCTGTTTCGGTTTGTTGCCGCCCCGGCGGAAGGCAGATACTTCTTCGCCAACTCCTCATTTCCGAGTAAGCGAGTGGTTCGGCTGGGCTTCATCATCGGTTTTATCGCACTCGTCGGGGTTCTGCTCTCCGGTCTTGCGGCTTATCGCGTCCACGATCAGGAGCTGACGGTCGACGGCATCGCGCTGGCGCGCGCGATCGACGTTCATGCCAGTCTGGTTCAGGACCGGCTGACCGAGCGTGAGCTGCTTGCCCGCGTCGCATCGGGCCTGCTCCGCGTACCGTCCGTGATAAAGGCCAACATGCTGCAGCCGCTGCGGTCCTCGATCTATACCTTCAAGACAGATTTCGTGGTCGCGAGCTGGATTGCGCGGCTTGAGCCGGACGAAGTGCAAGCGGCGCGTGCTGAGCTCGCGAGCGCAGGATTTCCGAATCCGACGATCCGTCGTTTCGATGATCAGCCCTTGGATCCGCAGTCTCTCAACCAGCCGATCGAGGTGGTGATGGATGTCGAACCCCGGAATGCAGAGACGATGGCTGTTCCCGGCCGTTGCTATGATCAGGATCCGATTTTGGGGCCGACGTTGACGCGGGCCATGACCGAGGGAAAGCCGGTGGCGTCCGACCCGATTCCGCTGTTGCGCCCGAATGGGCCGATCGGCCTCATTCTTGCCGCGCCGGTCCTGCAGGAGGGCGCCGCCTCGCCGGCAGGCTTCGTGACATTTTCATATGAATTGGCGCCGTTGATGCTGGCGAATGACGATCTCTCGCTGTTCTCGGTCGTGCTGAAAGACCCGCGCGATCCGAACCGCGAGCTGATTGCAAACGATCAGGGCGTCGTCACATCGAGGATGGGGCCACAGGAAGGGCCTCCACCCTCGATGATGAGAACGGCGACGTTCGGAGGCCGCGACTGGACGCTCGGCTATTATGCCAAGACCAACGCGGCGATACGCGCACAGCAGACGGCAGCGGTCGTGGCTGCCATCGGCCTCGCGCTGACCGGCATCGTCTGCGGGCTTTTCGGATATGTCGCCTACAATAATTTGCGGCTCAGCCGCGAAATCCAGGTGCGGATCGGCTTCGAACGGCGACTGACCGCGGTCATCGACGAACTCAATCACCGGGTCAAGAACATCCTCGCGGTGATCCAATCGATCGTGACGCGCACGCTGCGCCATGGTTCCGACATCGACGCCGCCCGCGAACTCCTGATCGGGCGGATTCACGCCATGTCGAACGTGGTCTCGCTGCTGAGCGAAAGTCAGTGGCAGGGCGTGAAGCTGAAGGGTCTGTTCGAGGCGCGCGCGATACCTCACGCCGAGCGCATCGCGGTGAGCGGTCCCGATATCGCGGTGAGCGCGCGGGCCGCCCAGAGTCTTTCGCTATTGTTCTTCGAGCTGGCGTCGCATTCCGACGAGGGGCTCTCGCTGGTCGGCAAGCACCCGCACATCGTCGCGCATTGGGAGGTGACCGGAGAAGATCCCGACACCACGTTCCGTTTTCGCTGGGAAGAGTTCAATACCAGCGCCGCGACCCGCAGGGAGGACAGCGATTTCGGCCTAATCCTGCTCGACCGCGTCGCGCCTGAGGCGCTCGGGGGCATATCGAAGCGGTATTTTACCGATGTGAGTTATGTCTATGAACTCACCGCTCCGATGGAGACCGTGGTCGACATGACCGAACGGGACAGGACCGAACAATTCTCCGCGCCGCCGAAGCCGGGGCGTTAGCAATCCGGAACAAACCCTCGCCTGCGAGAATTGAGATCGAGCTCAATTCGTTGGTAACCGGAGGCGTATTCATGGGACGTTATCTGCTGTTGTGGCTACTCGGCGTGCCGCTTCCCATTCTTGTCCTGATCTACGCGTTCGGCGGTTTGCATTGAAACTGAAATTGTCAACAACGCCGTCATTCCGGGGCGTGCGATAGCGCGAACCCGGAATGACGAATGCTGAGATGATCTGGAATCAGCCGCCGCTACCGCCGATCACGGCGCGAACTGTTTCATCGGGGCCGAAATCTTCCGCGCCATCGACATAGAGCAGGGCGCTGAGTTTCGATCGCGCCCGGTTGACGCGGCTTTTGATGGTGCCGACCGCGCAGCCGCAAATCGCCGCGGCGTCCTCATATGAGAAGCCGGAGGCACCCACCAGAATCAGCGCTTCGCGCTGGTCCTGGGGAAGCTTGTCCAGTGCGGCCCGGAATTCCTCGAATTCGAGATGCGCGCTTTGCGCGGGCTGGGTCTTGAGGGTCTTGGCATAGCTGCCATCGGCATCCTCGACCTCCCGCCGCCGCTTGCGATAGTCGGAGCGGAACAGGTTGCGCAGGATCGTGAACAACCACGCCGCCAGGTTCGACCCGGGCTGGAATGAGTCGATGTTGGCCAGCGCCCGCAGCAGGGTTTCCTGGACAAGATCGTCGGCGCGATCGCCGTTGCCGCTGAGCGAGATTGCGAACGCGCGCAGGCTAGGAACAGACGCCAGGATGTCTTCGCGAAGTGAGTCTGTGAGAGGCATTACACCCTCCCCTCATTTTTGGCAGTTTGATCATTTTTGATCATTGGTGTTTCCGGTCCCGGGTATCATTGGTGTCTCCCGTCTCGGGTCCTGCCTCGGCTACATCAAGTTTTCGGATCAAATCCGCGAAACGATCCGGTACCCCCTGTCGCACGACGTCGTCGTACATTGCGCGGAGCTGGTGGCCTATTCTCGACTGAATCTCGGCATTCAGACCGCCCTGCTTGCCTGGTGCCACATTCTTGCTGACTTGAGACTTTACATCTTTCATGACCTGTTCCACGCTTCCCCGAGGGTTAAGTCCCTGTAAATTCAACAATTAACCTGTGATACGAACCCTTGCAGCCGCAGCATGTGTAGGGAGGCTAATTCGAAGTCCGCCGGAAAGTTCCTGAACCAAGGAACTTTTATGGGGCTCAAGCGTAATCTGGCTCATCAGGGGGAACCGGGTCACCCCAGCGATATTTCGACCCCAGAAATGGATGGAGTGGGGATGTCCCGATCGCAGCTCGTTGCTGAACATCTACCGTTGTTGCGGCGCTATGCCCGCGCCCTAACAGGTAACCAGGCGTCGGGTGACGCCTATGTCGGAGCCATGCTCGAAGCCCTGCTTCAGGATCCGTCGCTGCTCGATGAGCGGTACGGGCCCCGCGCCGGGCTTTTCAAGCTGTTTACCCAGATCTGGAACTCGGTCTCCCTCAACGATAATGCCGAGGTCGCAACCCTGCCGATGCCGCCGGAGCGCCGGCTGTCGAATATCACCCCCTTGCCGCGCCAAGCCTTCCTGCTGCTGTCGCTGGAAGGTTTCTCCGAAGAGGAGGTGGCGTTCATCCTCGGGACCGACGTCGGCGAAACCCGTAGGCTTGCCGACGCGGCCGGGCGGGAAATGGCGGCGGAGATTGCTACCGACGTGCTGATCATCGAGGACGAGACCTTCATCGCAATGGATCTCGAGAGCCTGGTGAGAAATCTCGGTCACAACGTGATCGGCGTCGCCCGCACCCATTCCGACGCCGTCGCGCTCGCCAAGAACAAAAAGCCGGGCCTGATTCTGGCGGACATCCAGCTCGCCGACGGCAGCTCCGGTCTGGACGCGGTCAACGAGCTGTTGCGCGTTTTCGAGGTTCCGGTGGTATTTATCACCGCCTATCCGGAACGCTTCCTGACCGGCGAACGCCCGGAACCGGCGTTCCTGATCTCGAAGCCGTTCCAGCCGGCGATGGTTTCGGCCGTCGCCAGTCAGGCCCTGTTCTTCCAGCGCAATTCGCGCAACCGCACGCCGCGGGCGGCGGCTTCCTGATCTGGACGCGATTGCACTGAACGAAGTCCGGCGCGTTTCATAGCGCGCCGGACTTCGTTCAGGGCAGCGTTGGCAGGCTCGCGCCACACAAAACATTGCATTTGTGGACAAAAAGCAGGGCGCGGCTGGCATCACCACAGCCGCGCCCCGCATCGCCGGTCAATGGGGCAGGGGGGATAACCGGCTGCCGGGATGACGCACAGCCCCCAAAGTCGTTCCCGCCTCCGACAAATATTTTAGACACGGTTAAGTGATCGCCGGTGTCGAGAACCGCGCCGTTCCGGTCGCGTTGTGTTCTTTGATCGCCATGGGGCGAGGGACCAGCGCGTCATGTCACAGCTATCCCGGAGATTTTTCGCTGCGACCGCGGTTTCGTTGCTGTGTGGCGTGGGTGGCGCCGTCCAGTTCGCGGCGGGCCGCGACCTCTCCGGATCTGCGCAGACTGTCCCTGGAACCCCCGAAGCTTCCATCAATCGTGCCGCCAAATCTGATCGTGCCGCTCGCGTCGCGGGAGCGGCGATGCAGACCCGGACAGTTTCACTGCCGCTGTACGGCCTTTCCGATACGTCTGTCCTTGTCCGCATACCGGTCGCGTGGGAGGCCCGCAACGGCCCCTCCACTCCGTTGGTGACAAAGTCCGGGGATCGAAAGTCCGGGGACCGGAAGTTGACGGTCGCCTGCGAGCCCGTGGTCAGCGTATTGACCGAAATCGCCAAGCAGCTTCAGCCGGGCCGCTGCGTCACCTGAGTTTGCCGTTATTGCGAGGAGCAAAGCGACCAGGCAACCTGTCTCGGGCGCGCGTTCGCGCCAACCGCTCGCTGCCAATAACGATCGCTCGCGGGGCGTCTCATCTCAGGAAGCGAACATCATTCCGCCGGCGCTTCATCGCCGGTACTGTGGCGGCTCGCGAGCAGTCCCAACGCCAACCCGCCCAAGGCCAGAATCGGGATCAGCTTCTTGACGCCGATGGCGCCGGTCAGGCAGGCTTCAACCAGTCCATATTTCTGAAACACGAAGACGAAGGCCGCGGCGCAAAGAAAGGATGTCGTGATGAACAAGGCCACGGCCGCCGCTGCCGCCAGTGAGGTCAGCCGCAACGCCGTGCCGGTGCTCTGCTTGAAATCGTTGATTATCCGCTGAAACATCCGACGCCTCGTTCAAAATAACGCTGACAAAACAACCAGCGGCGCATCCGCGCCGCTGTTCAAAATTAATGAATTGATTGCCTCGAGACGGCCATTGCAAGCCCGGGTGGTTACCGGCGCCACGTCACGCCGATCAGGAAGCCGAGCCCGAGCGCCAAGCCCACGGTTGCAAGCGGGCGCTGCGCAATGACGTCTTCCAGCGTTTCTTCGATCGAATAGGCCGCGTCCTGCGCGGCCTCCATCATGGCGCTACCGCGCTCGGATGCATCTTCCATCGCCGAATCGACGTTAGCACGGGCCTCCTTGTAGCCGCGGCGCGCCTGTTTCTTGGCGGTGCCGGCGAAGGAGTTGAGGGCGTCGGTGATCTGTTCGGTCAGGGCTGAGATATCGTTTTTCACGGCTGCTACATCCTTCTCGAGACGTTCATAGGTCGCTTTATCCGTCAGATTTCTCATTCCGATTTCGCCATCCGTACTCGACATCAAAAGCTCCCGGATACTGAGGTTGCGTAGCGCACAAACGCCGCGCTTTAGGGGAAGTTCCCGTATTCGAACCCGATCAATCCAGCGGCAGCTGCGGCGATTGCTCCGGCAGCAGGTGCTCTTTGAGAATCAGGGCCACGATCAGAAGCGGCGAAGACAAAAAGCCGCCCATCGGCCCCCACAGCCACGTCCAGAAGGCGAGCGCGATGAACACCGCAAGTGCGTTCAGCTCGAGCCGGCGGCCGATGATGATGGGTGTGACAAAATGACCTTCGAGAAAGGTCAGCCCGGCAAAGGCCAGCGGCGCGATCAGCCCGGCGCCGAGCGTCGAGAAGGCGACGATTCCAACCGCGGTCAGAATCACAAACATCGCGACCGGGCCGATGATTGGAAAGTAATTCAAGGTCACGGCCAACGCTCCGAGCGCAGCCGGATTGGGCATGCCGGTCAGCGCACAGATGATGCCGGTAGCGGCGCCGACGCCGAGATTGATCGTCGTCACGGTAAGCAGGTAGCCGCCAAGATGCTCCTCGATTTCGTTGAGAATCTTTAGCGTTCGCAATCGCGAAGCATGATCGGCGAATGTCAGGATCAACGCGCGGCGCAGGTCTCGCCAGCTCGCGATGAACAGAATCAAGGTTGCGAAGAACAGCAGAAACTCGGTGAAGGTCGGCGACAAGAACTCGATGGTTGGCTGGATCCAGTCAAGTTTGGGCATCTGAAACGACGTGATGGTATCCGATCCACCAATCATGATCTGGAGCTGCTGCCAGAGCGCGAGCGGCCGATCGAATACATGCAATTTATCCTTCAAGAGCGATGCAAGCTCCGGCAGGCGCGTGCTCCATTCCATCAGGGGCGAAGAGATCAGCCCGACGATGAAGGCGACGCCGGCGCCGGCTGCGCTCACGATCAGAACCGCCGCTACCGAGCGGGGAATTCGATGCCGCTCAAGAAAGCGGGCAGCAGGCGCCAGCATGGTGCCGACCACGAATGCCGTCACGACCGGGAGAAAAAAAGCCTTCGCCACGTAGAGAACGGCGAAAACGCAGATGAGCAAGAGCGCGACCAGCGCGAAAGCGATTACCTCTGCGCGGCGAACGACCGGCGGCAGCTCGCTTTTGCTGTCAGGTAGCGGCATACCCGCCGGTTCACTGGGAAGGCCACGTTCATTGGGAAGGACACGTTCATTGGGAAGGACACGCAATTGGCTCTCCCCGCGCGCGCGCAACGACGAATGTGGCTTCAAGTCACCCAGGCGCGCCGCGACTGGACTCTGTTCGGCGCCAACCTGCGGGGCCCTCGAAAGGTTCCATCGCGCAAATGTGAGCGGCACGACCGGTTGACAGGATTGATCCCTTGAATGGAACCGGCGGGCCTCGGCCGCGTTTGTTGTGCAGAGCATCAGCCTGATGCCCACATCCAACGGGGCGACTCATGACACAGGGACGTGAAGGAAATCGCAGGCCACGGCCGCGCGTGACCAGCGCGCTGGTCTTCGCCGGAGCTCTCTTATTGGCACCGGCAATTGGCTCCAACCAGGCGAATGCGCAGGTTCTCGGCTACGCATACGCGCCACAAAATTCATTCCCGTCAAACAATATGATGCTCGCGCCATCTGCGCCCGCGCTGACGGACGAAGGTGGCAGCGTGCTCCCGGAGAGACTGCGGCGTGCCACGGTAACCTTTGATAGCCGCGAAGCGCCCGGCACCATCATCATCGATACCGGCAACACCGCGCTGTACTACGTGCTCGGCCAAGGCCGCGCCATTCGTTATGGCGTCGGCGTCGGCCGCGACGGCTTTACCTGGTCCGGCGTGCAGACCATCAGCCGGAAGGCGGAATGGCCGGATTGGTACCCGCCGGCGGAAATGGTCGCGCGCCAGCCTTATCTGCCGCGTTTCGTCGCGGGCGGCCCCGGCAATCCACTTGGCGCTCGCGCCATGTATCTCGGCTCCAGCCAGTATCGCATTCATGGCACCAACGATCCCTCGACGATCGGGAAGTTTGTCTCCAGCGGCTGCATCCGCATGACCAATGAAGACGTCACCGACCTGTTCAGTCGTGTCAATGTCGGCACCAGGGTCGTGGTGCTGCCTAAGAACGCACCCCACCTCGAAGCAAGGGGAACGATCACGGTTCGCCCGACGGTGGCGCAGTCGCGTCCCGTTGTGACCACGTTGCCCTCAGGCCGTCACGCGATGAATCTTTCGACATCGTCACTGTACTGAGGGGGTGCAGCCGCGCAATCTCGGCTCGGAGGCGAAGATGAACCGGAGATCAGGCAGGCAGGTAGCATTGGGCGTGGCGGCGGCACTATGCACGCTGGCAGCGGCCCCTGCCGTGCAAGCCGAAGACTTCCTCTCCGCGTTGTTCGGCATGTTCGGAGGCGGCCGGCCGCATCCGCCTTCGATGCCGCTGCCGTTTGCGGGCGAGGGCAATCCCTTTGCTCCGCAAAACGACGCACGTACGCGCGCCGGCTCCCAAGCGTATTGTGTGCGCACATGCGACGGGCGTTATTTTCCGATATCGGCGTCTGACAGCCAAAGCCGCGCCGCATCGTGCAACAGCTTTTGTCCGGCGAGCGATACCAAAGTCGTCTACGGCAACAATATCGACAACGCCGCAACGGAGAACGGCAAGCCCTATTCCGAATTGCCGAACGCCTTTCGCTATCGCGACGAGCTGGTGAAGGGATGCACCTGCAACGGCATGGACCAGGTCGGTCTCGCGCCGGTTAGGATCGAAAACGATCCGACACTTCGCAAGGGAGACATCGTGGCCGGTGCCGACGGGCTGATGGTTGCCGGCCGCGGCGCCGACAAGCGCGGCGCGTCGTTGAATTTCTCGCCCGCCTCGCACCAGATCCGCTCACGCTATCAGCGCGTGCCGGTGGTCGCGTCCGAATAACTGCTTGCCACTGAAAGAGGGCCGCCCATTCCGAGCCCGGAATTGAGCGGCGCACAGTGTTCCCCGGATGGAACGTCGGCGCCTACGACGCGTTAGACCGGGTTGCTGTCGCTTGCCAGGACATTTCAGGGGGAATCCGGATGCTCATAGGTGCGCTGGTTACATTCTGGTCGTCATTCTTGTTCTCTATCTGATCAACCTGTTGCCGATCGATGGCCGCGCCAAACAAATCGCGCGCGTCGTCGTGATCATCCTCGGCGTGATCTCATTGCTGAGATATATCGCGGCATTCTGAGCCTGCTTGCGGCCCCAACAAAAAAGCCCCGGGCGACGCCGGGGCTTTCCGCTGGCGAGTAGCGCATAGTTACTTCAGGGTCTTGAACCAGTCATCCACATCCTTGTGAATCTGATCCTTGGCGAACCCGTAGCGCTGTTGCAGCTTGCCTTCTAGTTGATCGCGGCGGCCCTCGATTACGTTGAGATCGTCATCGGTGAGTTTGCCCCACTTTTCCTTGGCTTTGCCTTTGAACTGCTTCCAGTTGCCTTCAACCCGGTTCCAATCCATCGTCATCTCCTCTTGAGTCGGGATGACCTTTCAACGGGCAGGCAATTCAAACGTTCCGAGGAGCTGCGGCATCGTGAGACATCCAGCCTACGATGCGTTAAATCAACCGAGCGCCTTGGCTTCCCGGCGCCGTTCAGTCAGGATGAATTCGGTGTAGCCGTTCGGCTGCTCGCGTCCTTTGAAGATCAGCTCGCACGCCGCCTTGAAGGCGACGCCGTCGAAACCGGGCGCCATCGGCCGGTACAGCGGATCGCCCTTGTTCTGGCCGTCTACCACCACCGCCATCCGCTTGAGCGATTCCATCACCTGTTCCCTGGTGATGACGCCCTGATGCAGCCAGTTCGCCAGATGCTGGCTCGAGATACGCAGCGTGGCGCGGTCCTCCATCAGCCCGACATCGTGGATGTCAGGCACTTTGGAGCAGCCGACCCCCTGATCGATCCAGCGCACGACATAGCCGAGGATGCCCTGGCAGTTGTTGTCGATCTCCTGCTTCACATCGTCGGGTGCCCAGTTCGATTTCGACACCGGGATGGTGAGAATGTCGGACAGTTTGGCGCGCGGGCCGGCCTTGGCCAGTTCCTGCTGGCGCGCCTGCACGTTCACCTGATGATAGTGCAGCGCGTGTAGCGTCGCGGCGGTCGGCGAAGGCACCCATGCGGTGGTGGCGCCGGCTTGCGGGTGCGCGATCTTCTGCGCCAGCATGTCCGCCATCTTGTCGGGCGCGGCCCACATGCCCTTGCCGATCTGGGCATGACCGGGCAGGCCGCAGGCGAGGCCGACATCGACGTTCCAGTCCTCATAGCCCTTGATCCAGGGCTGGGATTTCATGTCGTTCTTGCGGACCATCGGGCCGGCTTCCATCGAAGTATGGATCTCGTCGCCGGTACGGTCGAGAAAACCGGTATTGATGAACATGATGCGCTGCAAGGCGTTCTGAATACAGGCCTTGAGGTTGACCGTGGTGCGGCGCTCCTCGTCCATGATGCCGACCTTTATCGTATTGGCCGGCAATGACAGCATCTTCTCGACCCGGCCGAACAATTCGCAGGTCAGCGCGACCTCGTCGGGCCCATGCATTTTCGGTTTCACGATGTAAACCGAACCGGTGCGGCTGTTGCGCGTTTTCGAATTACCCTTGAAATCATGGATCGCGAGCAGGCCGGCGACGGCGGCGTCGAGCAGGCCTTCCGGAATTTCAGCGCCGGCGGCGTCGAGCACCGCGTCGGTGAACATGTGATGGCCGACATTGCGCATCAGCAAGAGGCTGCGGCCGTGCAGCTTGAGTTCATGTCCATCCGGTGTCTTGTAGGTACGGTCGGGATTGAGCGCGCGCTTGACCGTCTTGCCGCCCTTCTCGAAGCCGGCGGACAACGTGCCGTTCATCAGGCCCAGCGTATTGCGATAGACCAGCACCTTGTCTTCGGCGTCGGTCGCGGCGACGCTGTCTTCCATGTCGAGAATGGTGCTGACCGCGGATTCCAGGATCATATCGGCAACGCCGGCCGGATCGTCCTTGCCGATCATGTGGCGCCGATCGATCTTGATTTCGATGTGCAGCCCGTTGTTGACCAAAAGGATCGCGGAAGGCGCAGCCGGATCGCCCTGATAACCGGCAAACTGCGCGTTCGATTTCAGCGCCGTGGCATTGCCGCTCTTTAGTTTGACCGCGAGCTGTCCGGCGATCACGCTATAGGAGGTTACGTCGGTGTGGCTGCCGGTCGCCAGCGGCACGGCCGAATCGAGAAAGGCCTTTGCCTTGGCGATGACCTTGTCGCCTCTCACCTTGTTGTAGCGCTTGCCGCTTTCGCGTGCTTCGTGCGGTATCGCATCGGTGCCGTAAAACGCATCGTAAAGGCTGCCCCAGCGTGCGTTGGCGGCATTCAGGGCATAGCGCGCATTGGTGAGAGGCACGACCAGCTGCGGTCCGCAAATCTTTCCGATCTCTTCATCGACATTTGCTGTCTCGACCTTCCGGGTCGGCGGCTCCGGCAAGAGATAGCCGATCTCCTTGAGAAATGCCGTGTACGCGTTGCGGTCGAACGGCTTGCCTTTGTTGGCGCGGTGCCAGGCGTCGATTTTCGCCTGCAAGCTGTCGCGCACCGCGAGCAGTTCACGATTCCTCGGAGCAAGATCGCGGATGATGGCCGCAAGCCCGGCCCAGAACGCGTTGGGGGAAATTCCGGTTTTGGGGGCGGCTTCCTTGGCGATGAAATCGAACAGAACGGGAGCGATTTTCAGTCCGTGGGCATCGATACGATTGATCATAAGGCTCTCGATAAGACTCTCGCAGGAAGCGGCGGCTGCACGCTGTTTTCAGGGCAAAAACGAAGAGCGCCGCGAGGGCGGCGTTCGGGGCCCTTTTAGCGCTAAAATCAGTACCCTGAGAAGGCCTTTCGCGGGGGCCCGTTTGCGCAAACAATGGCCGGGCGCTGGCTTAGATATTGGCAGCAAGATCGACCAGTTCGTCGAACAGAATGCCGGTCTCGGCCAGCATCCGCTCGATCTCGTCTGTCGCCTCGGCGACAGAGCGCGCCGAAGTGTCGATCGTCAACTCGCTGTCTGT
>WNFI01139192.1_pt1 | contig 15106 bp, 19 predicted proteins | sample 5400471 | NCBI WGS metagenome assembly WNFI01 (sample SAMN13153348, study PRJNA577476) | soil metagenome | isolation source: 100 cm saprolite on Douglas fir-dominated hillslope | place: USA:California | collected 2013-09-17
GCCTCCGGCGGCTCAGGCCCCGGCACCTAGCGAACAATAAGGACTGAAGGACTGTGAGCAGTACCGGTCGAGCCGCTAGTGTCCGGTCATGGACCTCGACCCGGCTACCGCGACAGCGGCTGACTTGACCCGCGCTATACGCGAACGCGCTATCTCCAGTCGCGAACTGCTGGACAAGCTCGTCGCCCGAGCGGGAGAACTTAACCCCGCCCTCAATGCCGTGGTTGCCTGGGACGTCGAACGAGCCCGCGAAGCCGCTGCTGCGGCGGACGATGCAACGGCGCGAGGCGAGCATACTCGCCCGCTGCACGGTCTGCCGATGACCGTGAAGGACGTATGGGAAACCGAGGGCCTCGTTACCACCTCGGGCGCTCCGGAACTTGCCCAGTACGTACCAACGGCTGATGCGCTGGCCGTCAGGCGGCTAAAGGATGCGGGCGCGATCATCTTCGGCAAGACCAATACGCCGATGTACGCCGGCGACTGGCAGACCTACAACGACGTTTACGGCCGGACCAGTAACCCATGGGACGCTAGCCGCACGGCCGGCGGCTCATCGGGAGGCGGAGCGGCCGCCGTCGCGGCCGGCCTGACGCCGCTTGAGCTTGGCAGTGACATCGGCGGGTCGATCCGTAATCCGTCACATCACAACGGCACCTATGGCCTGAAACCATCGTGGGGAGTTGTCCCGGTACGCGGTCACATTCCCGGTGCGCCCGGCAGCCTGATCACAGTTGACGTCGGGGTGGCTGGCCCGCTGGCCCGCAGCGTCGCCGACCTGCGCACGGCGCTGCAGGTGGTGGCGGGCCCGCTGCCAGAGGACGCGGCCGGCTGGCGGCTCGAGCTCGACGAGGGTCCGCCGATCAGCGGACCGAGAGAGCTGCGCATCGCGACCGTCTTCGCGGACGGCAGCGACATGCTGCCGCTCGCCGCCGACGTCCGGTCCTGCCTAGACGGCTTCGCCAGCCGGCTCGCCGACGCTGGCGCCCAGGTCGACGCAGTTCCGCTGCCCGTGCCGCTTGCCGATGGCTTCAAGACGTGGCTGGACATCACCATGCCGATCATCGGGATCGGCCTGCCTGAAGCTGAGTTCGCCGCCTTCGCCGAACTGGAGAATGTTTCTGGAGACGATCCCGCGCTAATCGCTTTGCGAGCGATGGCCAACCGGTTCCGGACCGTAATGCGCGCGACAGAGGCGCGCCAGCGTCAGCGAGCCGCCTGGGCTGACTTCTTCGGGCGCTATGATGCCGTGCTTGCGCCCGTGATGCCGACGGCTGCGTTTGCGCACGATACCGACCGGCCGATCGCCGAGCGCGTGCTCGACGTTGACGGTGCCCCCGTTCCGCACCTCATCGCCGCAGCGTGGTGCTGCGCTGTCGGCTCGGCGCTGCTGCCGGTGGTGGCGCTGCCGGTCGGACCTGGCCCGGCCGGCCTGCCGGTCGGCGTTCAGGTGATCGGACCGTTTCTTTCGGAACTGCGATTGCTGCGGATCGCCGAGATCCTGGACGCTGCTGCCGGGCCGGGGTTCAGCTCACCTCCGCTGACCTAGTTACTTGCGGGCGACCACGATGTCCCGCATGATCGCCTGATCCACGCGGTGCCGGAACTGCCGGTACGGGCCGGACTCGACCGGCGTAAGCCCGGCACCCGCCAGGATCCCGGTCACCGGGTCACGAGGCGCGACGAAGGTATTCAAGGCGATCCCGATCGCCCCGCCCGGCCGAAGCAGCCGGGCCCAGGCCGGCACGGCAGCACTGAGCAGATCCGCTGGCCGCCGGGCCAGGCCTCTTGCGGTCTTGCTGCCGTGCTGCACGCCATACGGCGCGTCAGTCACGATCAGGTCGATCGTCTCCGGCCGGAAGAACTCCAAGGCGCGCGTCGTGTCGGCGCAGACCACATCAAGCCGCTGAGTCTGTCCAGCGTTGTGCTCGTCCTTGGAGGCGGCGAGGCTGACCTGCAGCCGTCGGCCCGTCACCTTGCCCTCGCGCCGCACCGGCCCGTCGTACTCAGCCTTGTGCTTGATCCGCTTGCGTTTCAGCCACGCCTTGATAAACGTCACGTACGCATCGAAGTCCCTCTGGTCCAGGTCGATTCCGGCCGCGTCGTACCCGTACATCAGCGCCTGGTTCAGCGTCGTGCCGCGCCCGCACAGCGGATCAAGCACCGCGAGCTTGCGATCGAGCATCTGGCTGGCGAACGCCGACGCCAGCAGCGTCACGTTCAGCAGCAGCTTGGTGAACTGCTCGTTCGTCTTGCCCGGGTACTTCTGGATGGTGATCAGGTCGTCGTCATAGCGGTCCAGGGGGCGCAGTTCCACCGGCCGGAGCAGCCCGTCTGTCAGCTCGAACAGCGCATAGCAGACCGAGATATTGGATAGGAACGCAGTCTCCCGCGGGCCGAGGCCGTCCGCTGCGAATTCCAGGTACGGAACGCCGCCCAATTCCGCCAGCGCAGCCGGTGAGAGCGCGCCGCGCAAGACCGAATCGCTGAACGCCGCGAGCTCCGCCGTGGCCAGCTCGGCGGACGCCGCCGCGTACACGCGGTTCGCCGACGGCAGCAGCAGCATCGCGTACCGGCTCATGTGTTCCAGGCTTATCACTTCGCCCGCCGCCCTGGCGGCGTGGCCGGTGGTCACGCCTGGGCGCGTCAGACTTGACTCTGTACCTGGGTACGGCCGGTACGGTGCAGCCATGGGCGGGATGACTATAGGGAAACTGGCGGCCGCCGAAGGCGTCGGCGTCGAGACCGTGCGGTTCTATCAGCGGCGTGGCCTGCTGGCCGAACCCGAGCGCCGTAGCTCGGGCTACCGCGAGTACTCCGAGGCCGACCGCGCCCGGCTGGTCTTCATCCGGCGGGCCAGGCAGCTGGGCTTCAGCCTCGGCGAGATCGCCGAATTGCTCGGGCCGGCCGAGGCACGCTCCACTGCGGAGATCGCCCGCGCCGCCGGAGCGAAGATCGCAGCTATCGATGACCAGGTCAGGGAGCTGACGCAGCTGCGCTGCCGGCTTCGCCGTCTCGTGCACGTGTGCGAGCAGGGGAACGGCGAGGACTGCGCGACGCTATACGTTTCAGAACGGAGCGAGTAAAATTGAGCAACGCGCGAGTCGTGACTGACGCAAGCTTCGAGGCCGAGGTAATGAACAATCCGAGGCCGGTCATCGTGGAATACTGGGCGGAATGGTGCGGCCCGTGCCGCATGGTGGCACCTGTGCTGGACTCCATCGCCGCTGATCAAGCTGGCCGGGTTGATCTTGTCAAGATCAACGTGGACGAGAACCCCGTTACCACCCAGAAGTTCGGCGTCCTTCACGTGCCGACGGTGACGGTCTTCTCCGGTGGCACGGTTGTCAGCCAGGTGATCGGGGCCAAGTCCAAGGCGGCGCTCCTGCGCGAGTTCGGCGACTTCGCCTAGAGGCTGGCGACCCGCTTGCGCGCTGGCGGCTCGTGCCGGAGCGGGCCCGAGGTGCGGAACAGGAACTCCGCGTAGGTGTCTGGTGGTCCGGCGGGCCCGAACACGTAACGATCCGGTGCGAACGTGAGCTCCGTCATCCTGCGCTGCGCGGCCGCGCACTCGGCCAAGATGCTGCCAATCCGCCGCAGTAGCTGGAGGACGGACTTGGGCTGGCGCTCTTCGGCGTGCTTCATATCTCCAGCATGCCTGCCCTTGCTCCCATCGAAAAGTGGCAGCAGAGACAGTTGACCTTAATATCCTGCCATTCCTGTGGCATCATGATGTGGTGCTGGAAAATGTTGCCGCCGTGGTGCTCGACGGCTTCACCCCGTTCGAGCTTGGCGTGGCATGCGAGGTGTTCGGGAACGACCGGACGGCCGATGGCCTTCCTGGATATGACTTCGCGGTGGTGGCCGGCGAGCCCGGTCCGTTGCGCTCGCAGGCCGGCTTCACCATCGACACACGTGTCGGCCTCGACCGGCTTGAACAGGCCGACCTCATCATAGTGCCGGCCAGCGGCGACGATCGCTGCGGCCGCGATGAGTGGCCCGCGCCGCTACTCGACGCGCTTCGGCGCGCTATTGACCGAGGAGCCCGGGTGCTCAGCGTGTGTACCGGGGCGTTCGTCCTCGGTGCGGCTGGTCTTCTCGACGGTCGTGGCTGTACGACCCACTGGCGTCATGCCGACCGGCTTGCCCGGATGTACCCGGCCGCCAAGGTGGATCCGTCGGTCCTGTACGTCGACGACGACCCGGTGATCACCAGCGCGGGCACGGCCGCCGGCATCGACGCCTGCCTCTACCTGGTTCGCAAGGAGCAGGGCAGCGCCGTAGCCAATGCGATCGCTCGGCGCATGGTCATACCGCCGCATCGTGATGGCGGACAGGCTCAGTACGTGGAGCGGCCGGTCGCCGAGCCTGACTGCGACACGCTAGCCGAGGTCATCGAGTGGATGCAGCGCAACCTGGACCGGTCCGTCACGGTGGATGACCTCGCGAGCCTCGCGGCCATGTCGCCGCGCACTTTCGCGCGGCGGTTCGTGCAGGAGACCGGCACTACGCCGCAGCGCTGGCTGACCGGGCAGCGGATCCTGTTCGCACAGCAACTGCTCGAGGAGACTGACATCACCGTGGATTTGATCGCGGAGCGGGCAGGTTTCGGCAACGGGGCGACCCTGCGCCATCACTTCCGCGCCTGGCGCGCGACTACGCCGAATACTTACCGGCGAACCTTCCGCCAGAGCCGTTAGCGGGCAGGCGCCGGCGCGGCCGCCGCCATCCGGGCCCGGATCTTGCCGGGAGCCAGCTCGCCGGCGGCCCCTCGACTTCGACCGCCACCTGGACGAGGTGCTCGATCGCCCGGATGCCGCCGCCCACGCCCGCGCTGTAGCCAATGGCAGCGAGCGGCTTGTTCCGGAACGCGAACGAGACGAACACGCTGTCGATGGCATTCTTCAGCTCGCCGGGGATGCTGTGGTTGTACTCCGGCGTGATAACGAGGTAAGCGTCGGCTTCGGCGATCTTGCGATTCCACCGGCGGACGGCCGGGTCCGAGTACGTCGGGTTGGTCGGGTCGCCGATGCTGCCCATGTGCTCGCCGAACATCGGCAGCGGCCAGTCCCGGAGGTCGAGCACTTCGGTCTCGAATGCCTCGTGCATGGCCGCGCGGCTTAGGACCCACGGCACTACCTTGTCAGCGGCCCGGGTGGGCCGGGTGCTGCCGACTATGACCTGAAGCTTCATCTGCTTCCTTCTCGCCGCTCCCTGCCTGTGTGCAGCGCCTTACCTGACGAACCGGGCTACGACGCTGACCTGCGCGTTCCCCTTGACCATGCCGAGCTGATTCCAGGTCATTCCGTAATCCGCGCGGTTGATCTCCGCGTCGGCTGCCAGCGTTATGGCGCTGTCGGTAGCCTCGGTGATCCGCGCGTTGAGGGCCAGTGGGCGCGTGCGGCCCGCCACGGTCAGAGTGCCCTCGGCCGTTACGCTGTCACCGCCCTGCCGGACGATGCGGGTGAGGTCCACCACGATCTGGGGGTGCGCGCTGGCGTCGAAGAAGTCCGCCGACCGCAGGTGCTCGTCACGCTTGCGGTTCTTGGTGTCCAGCGACGAGCCAGATCGTCTTATGCTGGATCCTGACAGATGAGCCGCTCGGGTCGAGCTGCCAGCTCGCCGGGTTGGGGCCGGTCGTGGCGGCCCCGCTGGCCTCGTTACTGTTCGCAGTCGTCATCGCTGCAAGCCTCGATTCCACTGAGTGTATAATTTAACTTTAAACCATCACTTCGGAAATAGTACCGGACGAAATTATCGTGTCAACTGAACCACCTCAGTACGCTGGACGTGTGATGCCCGAGAAGGCTGACCAGTGGATGCGGCCGCCCGCGGGCGCCGGGTACGACCCTGCCGTGGCCGCAGTCCAGAAAGCAGATCACACAGTCGACCTGGCCGGGTTCCATGAATGTGAGTCCCACGATGGCGAGACCCACGATAGCCAGACCCGTGACGGCGAGACCCGTGACGGCGAGACCCGGCGGTTGCTCGTCGGCCAGACGGCCAGGTTCGCGGCAAACTTTGTCCGCTGGATGGAAGGGCGGACCTGCGACGGCCTGAGCTACTCGCGCCTGCGCCTGCTGCAGGCGCTGCACTGCAGCGGGCCGGCCATCATGCGCGATCTCGGCGAGCAACTCGGCGCGACGCCGCGGAACATGACAGCGCTCGTGGACGCGCTCGAGGAGGCGCAGCTGGTGGTGCGGCGGCCGCATCCCACCGACCGGCGAGCCACACTGATCGAACTGTCCGAGGCGGGCACGCAAGCTGCTAACCAAGCGCTAAAGCCCAGCCTGGACGCGATGGCCGAGCTGTTCTCGTCGCTGTCCGCCGCGGAGCGCCAGCAGTTCTCCGCACTGATCGTCAAGCTGACCAGAGCAATGGGGCCCGGCCAGGGCAAATGCTGATCAGGGGTCGGCGCGGCGATAAGCGAAGAACACCCGGTCGGACTGATCGCTGACCGGGCTGCTGTCCAAGCTGACCTGTTCGAGCAGTTCGAACCTCTCTGCCAGCGCAGCACGGATCTGGGCGAGCGGCACGCCGAGCTCATAGATTCGCTCAAGGTGCAGCCGGTACATCTCGGCGTGCGTGTGTTCGAAGATACGGGTTTCCCACAGCGACAAATCGCCATCCGCCGACCGCACGGTCATGACGACCACGTTCCCGTCGAACTCGTCGACGTACGGCGCCGCGTCGTCCAGAAGGCGCAGCCGGCCTGCTGTGTTCACGTCGAAGATGAACAGCCCGCCGTCGGCTAGGTGCTCGTGCACGCGGCTGAACAGCGACAGCCAGCCGTCGAACGACGGCACATGGTTCAGCGTGTCGAACATGCAGATCACCACGTCGAACCGGGCGGGCAGCCAGAAGTCCGTCATGTCGGCCTGGACCAGTGTCGCGGCGGGCACTGACTCCGCGGCCCGCGCCAGCATCTGCGGCGAGCGGTCTATACCGGTCACCGCGAGACCGGGCGCCAGACCCGCTAGCAGCGCGCCGGTGCCGCAACCGAGCTCGAGGAGCGAGCGTGCAAGCGGCAGATGCTTGGCGACGTAGGCCTGAACTCTCGCGACCTCCTCGCTGCGGTCGCCCATGATGCGGTCGTAGAACCCGGCCAAGCCCGCGTAGTCGGTCACGTCGCAGTCGTGCCGGATCGCATCCGCAAGCCGGATCCTTTCCGGCTAACGAGGTTCACGATGGCCTGGCCAGCGCTTGGTCGAGATCCGCGACCAGATCCGCGACGGGCTCGATACCGACCGACAACCGGATCAGGGAATCCGGCGCCGTCTCACCCGGCCAACGTCCGCGCCGTTCCCAGCTGGACTCGACGCCGCCGAAGCTGGTGGCCGGCGTGATCAGTGCCGCCGCTGCGACAACCGCGTCCGCGTCGGCTGCCGTGCCGTCCAGCTCGAACGAGAGCAACGGGCCGAACCCGCGTGGCATCTGCGCCTTGGCCACGGCCAGGGTCTGCTGGTTCAGGCCGGGGTAATGCACGGCGCGCACCCGCGGGATAGCCGCGAGATGCTCAGCCAGGGTGAGTGCACTGGCCGACTGGCGCTCGATCCGCAGCGCGAGCGTTTTCAGGCCACGCAGCGCCAGCCAGCTCTCCATTGGCCCGGCGATTCCGCCGCCGAGCGTCCGCCAGCTGCGCAGCTCGGCCGCCAGCGCCGGATCACGGGTCATGACCGCGCCCATGATCAGGTCGGAATGCCCGGAGGCAGTCTTAGTCAGCGAGCACAGTGAGGCGGTCGCGCCCAGGTCAAGCGGCCGCTGCAGCAGCCCGGTAGCAACCGTGTTGTCTACCATCATGGGGGCATCAGCTGCCGCGGCCAGGCTGCCGAGCGCGGCCAGGTCGGCTACCCGGAGCAACGGGTTAGTCGGCGTCTCGGCCCACAGCACGCTGCGTGCCTCGCCAAGCCGGCGTGCCAGCTCCACGTGATCGCTCAGGTCGACCAACACCGGCTCGGCACCATGCGGCCGCAGTTTCTCGGCGAGCACTCGAGCGTTGTAGTAGCCGTCGCGTGGCAGCAGGATCCGGTCCCGGCCGCTGGCCAGAGACAGCATCGATGCCATTGACGCGGCCTGGCCCGAACCGAACACGACTGCCTCGGCACCTTCGATCGCGCCCAGTGCCTGTTCAAGGGCTGCCCAGCTCGGATTGCCGCCGCGGCCATAATCCTCGGGTCGTGGCTCACCCCAGGAGGCGACGATGCTAGCCAGCACCGGTGGCTGCGTCACCGGATCGCCCAACTGCCGCAGCGAGCCCGCGTGTACGAGCACCGAATCGGCAGACGCGGCCGCCGGGTCAGTCACGCTGCCCTGCCTTGCTCGCGATGGTGCCCTCGGTTGCGTCCCTGCTGCTCATTCCGCTGATAGTAGGCGCAGGCGGCAGGATCGGTCAGGCCGGGCGGCGCCTGATCAGCACACCAGTCACCGGTGATCTTGCCATACGGGGGCAGGGATCGGCGGCAGCCTAGCGATTAGGCGAGTCCGTTCCCCCAATCGTCGGCCAGGATGGCCCATCGCTCGTGGTCACGCCAGTCGCCGTCGATCAGCAGGTAATGGGGCGAGAAGCCTTCTCGCCGGAATCCGAGCCGGCGCACCATGGCCAGTGACCGCGCGTTGTCGGGCTGGATGTTCGCCTCCAGGCGATGCAGCCCGAAGTTGCCAAAGGGGCCTGATCCGCGCGACTGGCGCGGTTGAGGTAGGCGGTAAAGCGGTCGGTGGTGTCCGGCGGGTCGACCCAGGGATGCAGCTGCGTCTTACTGGACCGTACCGCCGCGATGAATTCGCTGGCATCAGCGGCCGACGGCGACGACAGCACGACGCCGGTCATTTCGCTTGGCCGGGAACGGGGTCCGGCGTGCCCAGCTCGGCTGGATCGAACCCGGCCGCCAGGGCGACCAGCGCCTCGTCCAGGTAGACGGTGAGGTCCGCGTCGGCGCGGTCCACCCAGCAGTCGTAGGCCGAACGGCACACAGCGAGGGTGGCCCGGCCGATCGCGAGCGGATACAGCGAATTAGGTGGCTGGCCGAGGCGCGCCGCGGCGAAGTCACTCACCGCTCGCTCCCAGGCGTCATAATGATGCGCCGCGCTGGCCTGCAACGCCGGCACCGAGCCGATCAGGTTCATCCTGGTGCGCAATTCTGGCACGTCCTCCGCCCGGTACCGGTTCGCGCCGATCACTACCTGTCGGATCGCTTCCATCGCCGGCACTCCGGGCGGCACTGCCGCGAATGCCGCCCGCAGGGCGCGTACCTCGCCGTCGAACGCGTGCCAGAGCACGTCGGCCTTAGACTCGAAGTATCGGAAGAATGTCCGGCGGCTGACTCCGGCGGCGAGTGCGATCTGCTCGACAGTGGTTTCCTCGAAGCTGACCTCGGTGAACAGCCGGAGCGAGATCAGCTCAAGCTCACGCGCGCTGGTGCCGGGTGGCCGCCCCCTGGTGCCGGGTGGCCTATTGGTGGTACCCGCTGGCCTGTCAGGTCGACTCATGTCGTGGTTTACTCCGTCCCGGGTCTTGATTATGTCACCGAGTGACGATTAACGTACTCCTTATTCGTCACGCTGTGCCGAAACTAAGGAGCCCGACATGGCAGACACCGCCACCGAACTGCTAGACCCGCCCGCCGACGTAGTGGCGGGCGGCACAACTGAGCAGGAAGAAGTGGAGCAGGAAGAAGTAATGCCGGAGCAGGTCATTGCCGCGGACCTGCTCGTCGAGGAGATCTCCATCGACGGAATGTGCGGTGTCTACTAATAACTGCGAGGGCGGACCGAGTCCGGAGCAAGCCGGCCACGTTGCGCTAGGTGCGCCGGCGAAAGTGCTGGACACGGCCTGGCGGTTGCATCCGCAGGTCTCGGTCCGGCCCGAGCGCTTCGGCGCGCTCCTTTACCACTTCGGAACCCGGCGGCTGTCGTTCCTGAAAAGCCCGACATTGCTGAGCGTCGTTCAGTCGCTGGATAGCCAGCCCACCGCCAGGGCTGCCTGCGCCGCTGCCGGGGTCGGCCCCGCGGACCTTCCGGTCTACGTGACGGCGCTGGAGACACTGGCGGCCGGATCCATGATCTGCGAGAGGACCTCGGCATGACGGCTACGCTCCCGGAAGTGCGAGCGGGCTCGCTGGTAGACCAGTTCAAGTACGGCCTGGACGCGCCGATCTGCCTGACCTGGGAACTGACGTACGCCTGCAACCTGTCTTGCGTCCATTGCCTGTCCAGCTCGGGTCGGCGCGACCCAAACGAGCTCAGTACCGCCGAATGCAGGCGCGTCATCGACGAGCTGGAGCGCATGCAGGTCTTCTACGTCAACATCGGCGGCGGCGAGCCGACAGTGCGGCCGGACTTCTGGGAACTGGTCGATTACGCCACCGCGCACCACGTAGGCGTGAAGTTCTCCACCAACGGCGTTCGGATCACCCCGCAGATCGCCCGTCGGCTGGCCGGCAGCGACTACCTCGACGTGCAGATATCACTGGATGGCGCGACGGCTGAGGTCAACGACGCTGTCCGCGGCGCCGGGTCGTATGAGATGGCCATGCGCGCCATGCGGAACCTGGCCGATGCCGGGTTCGCCGGCTTCAAGATCTCGGTCGTCATGACCCGGCACAACGTCGCGCAACTGGACGCTTTCAAGGTGATCGCGGACCGATTCGGGGCGCAATTGCGGATTACCAGGCTGCGCCCGTCCGGACGCGGCGCTGACGTCTGGGACGAGCTACATCCCACTGCGGCCCAGCAGCGAGAGCTGTACGACTGGCTGCTGGCGCATGGCGAGAACGTGCTGACCGGGGACTCGTTCTTTCACCTGGCCGGATACGGGCAGGAACTGCCGGGCCTCAATTTGTGCGGTGCGGGCCGGGTGGTGTGCCTGATCGATCCGGTCGGAGACGTGTACGCGTGCCCGTTCGCAATCCACGACGCGTTCCTGGCCGGCAACGTCCGCGGCGACGGCGGATTCGCCCAGGTATGGCGTCACTCCGAGCTGTTCGCCAGCCTGCGGGTGCCGCAATCAGGGGGAGCCTGCACCTCCTGCTCGGCCTACGATGCCTGCCAGGGCGGTTGCATGGCGGCCAAGTTCTTTACTGGCCTTCCGCTGGACGGGCCCGACCCGGAGTGCGTGCGCGGCTTCGGCGCGGCCGAGCTGGCTGGCACCGACAAGACGAGTGCCCCGCGACCATCCGGGGATCACTCGCACCGCGGCAGGCGCCCGGTGCCGGTCTCGATCGGCCCGCGGCCGTCCGTACCCGACCGAGCCTGCGATCAGAGCCCGCTGGCAGGTTTTGCGCCGCGGGGCGCGCAATAGATGAACTCGGCCGGGCGAGTCGCCCTGGTCACCGGAGCGGCTCGCGGCATCGGGGCCGCAACGGTCCGGGCGCTAGCGGCTGACGGCTGGTCCGTGTTGGCAGTCGACCTCCGAAGCGCGTGCGGGGCCGGTGCCGGGCTCGCCGACGATGACGCGTTTGGCGCCGTTCCCGCTATCCCGTATCCGCTGGCCAGTGCGACCGACCTGGCGGCCGTGGTGAAAGACGCGGTCGGACTTACCGGGGACGCGGACCGGGTGGCGGCGTTTGCCGCCGATGTCCGGGACGCCACCGCGCTGGAGGCAGCGGTTGCCGAGGCAGCGCAGCGCTGGGGCGGACTGGATGCAGCGATCGGCTGCGCCGGCGTGATCGCCGGCGGTCGGCCGCAGTGGGAAGTCCCTCGCGAGCAAGAGCACGCTGTGCTCGACATCGACCTCGGCGGCGTGCTGAACCTGGCTCGCGCCGCGATCCCGGCCCTGCTGCGCCGGCCCGAGCCCCGCAGCGGACGGTTCCTGGCAGTGGCGTCCGCTGCTGCCAGCCGCGGCCTGCCGATGCTGGCCGCGTACTGCGCAGCCAAAGCGGGCGTCGCCGGACTGATCCGCGCACTCGCGGTCGAGCTCGGCCCGACCGGAGTGACGGCCAATGCGGTCAGTCCTGGTTCGACGGCGACGGTCATGCTGGACGAAAGCGCGCGCCTGTACGGGCTGACCGGGGCAGGCGAATTCGCCGATACCCAGCCTGCTGGACGGCTGCTCGATCCGGCCGAGATCGGCGCCGTGCTTGCTTTCCTGGCCGGGCCAGCCAGCAGTGGCATGACCGGAGCGGTTGTGCCCGTCGACGGCGGGCTGGCCCTGTGATAGCGCCCGGAGTAAGGCAGCCACGGTGAGCACCCCGCCGTTGCCGTACGGCTTCCGCGTCGAGCTGGACCCGGGCACCAAGCAGCTCACCGACGGCGCGCTGTTTGGCGGATCGCCAGCCCGCCTCATGCGGCTGACCCCGGCCGGCCAGGCCGCGCTGGATGAACTCCGCACCGCCCCGGTCAGATCCGGCGCAGCCGCCCTGCTTGCGCGCAGGCTCACCGACGCGGGCATGGCCCACCCCGTTTCCGCGGTGCCGGAAGAAGACCGGGCCCCGCTGGACGTCACCGTGATCGTCCCGGTCCGCGACCGTGCCCAGATGCTGGAGCGCTGCCTGGCTGCGGCCGGCAACCAGTACCCCGTCGTCGTCGTAGACGACGGTTCGGCCGAGTCGGCTGCGATCGCCTCGGTCGCGGCGCGGTACGGCGCGGCGCTGCGCCGCCGCCCGGTCAGTGGCGGCCCGGCCGCGGCCAGGAACACCGGCCTGGCTGGTCTCGCCAGCGACTTCGTCGCGTTCCTGGACAGTGACTGCGCGCCGCCGCCGGGCTGGATCGCCCGCCTCGCCCCGCACCTGGATGATCCGCTCGTTGCTGCCGTGGCGCCGCGAATCGTGACGCCGCCAGCCACGACCGCAGCTAGCCGTTACAACCAGGTTCGCGGCAGCCTCGACCTCGGCGAACAGCCCGCCAGGGTGCTCCCGTCAAGTCGCGTCGCCTACGTGCCCACCGCCGCGCTGCTCGTCCGCAGCAAGGCTCTGGCCGATGTCGCTCGCCCCGCTGCGGCGGCGAACGCGGTGCGGACCAACGCGGTGGACAGCGCGGATTCCCGCGTGCCAGCGCTGAGCTATTTCGATCCGGCCCTGCGCTATGGCGAGGACGTCGACCTGGTCTGGCGCCTGCACGAGGCCGGCTGGCGGCTTCGCTACGAACCATCGGTCCAGGTTCCGCACCACGGTCCGGCGAACTGGCCAGGGCTGGTCGGCCGCCGGTTCCGGTACGGCACGTCGGCGGCTCCGCTAGCGCGCCGGCACCCGGCGAACATGGCTCCGCTCGTGCTCCAGCCCTGGCCCGCGGCGACCGTGGCCGGGCTGCTCGCCCGCAGGCCGGTCATCGCCGCGGCCTGCGCGACTGCGTCCTGGCTGAACCTCACCGCAACGCTGCGCCGGGCCGGCGTGCCAGCCGACGGTGCGCTGCCGGCGACGCTGACCGCCGTGCACCAGACGTGGCTGGGCATCGGCCGGTACGTGACCCAGTTCGGCGCGCCCGCTCTCGCGGTCGCACTTGCCTCGCCCGGCGGCAAGACCGCGCTGCAGCGCTGGGGCCGTCGCGCCGCGGCCGCTTCCCTGCTGCTCGGCCCGGCTCTGACCAGCTACGAGCAACGACGCCCGCAGCTGGACCCGTTCCGGTTCGCGGCCGGTCACATCGCCGATGACGTCTGCTACGGGGCGGGTGTCTGGACCGGCTGCGGGCGCGAGCGCACGCTGGTCCCCGTTACGCCAGTCATCAGCCGCCGCCCGGTGCGCATCGCCGGCCAGCCGGCCGAAGGAGAAAGCTAAATGGCAGCTGCCTGGTTCGAATCTGTGGCCGAGGCGCAGCGCCGGGCGCATAAGCGGCTGCCCAAGTCCGTCTACGGAGCCTTGCTGGCCGGCTCAGAACGCGGCCAGACGCTAGCGGACAACGTCAAGGCCTTCACCGACCTGGCCGCGCAGCGGGACCTGGCAACCACGGTGCTCGGCCAGCCGATCTCGCTGCCAGTGATCATCTCTCCGACCGGCGTGCAGGCGGTTCATCCCGACGGGGAAGTCGCAGTAGCGCGCGCCGCCGCCGCTCGCGGTACCGCAGTGGGACTGAGCTCGTTCGCCAGCAAGCCGGTCGAAGAGGTCGTCGCCGCCAACCCGCAGACCTTCTTCCAGATCTACTGGTGCGGGAGCCGGGATCAGATCCTGGCCAGGATGGAACGTGCCAGGGCAGCCGGGGCGGCTGGCCTGATTCTCACCCTGGACTGGACGTTCTCGCATTCCCGCGACTGGGGCAGCCCGTCCATCCCCGAGCGGCTGGACTTGCGGACGATGCTCCGGCACGCGCCGGAAACGCTGCGCCGACCGCGATGGCTGGCTGCCTATGCCCGCACTGGCAAGCTGCCCGACCTGACCGTGCCGAACATGGCCCTCCCGGGCACCCAGGCGCCTACCTTTTTCGGCGCGTACGGGGAGTGGCTGCAGACGTCGCCGCCAAGCTGGGATGACGTTGCCTGGCTGCGCGAGCAGTGGCGGGCCCCGTTCCTGCTCAAGGGCGTGAGCCGGGTCGACGACGCTCGCCGCGCGGTGGACGTCGGCGTGACCGCAATCTCAGTGTCCAATCACGGCGGCAACAACCTGGACGGGACGCCAGCAACGATCCGCGCGCTGCCCGCCGTCGCGGACGCCGTCGGGGGCCAGATCGAGGTGCTACTGGACGGCGGGATCAGGCGCGGCAGCGATGTCGTCAAGGCAGTCGCCCTCGGCGCGCGCGCCGTGATGATCGGGCGGGCCTACCTGTGGGGGCTAGCGGCGGCCGGGCAGGCCGGGGTCGAGAACGTCCTGGATATTTTGCATGACGGGGTCGACTCGGCGCTCCTCGGCCTTGGCCGGTCCGCCGTGCATGAGCTGACCCGCGACGACGTCATCATTCCGCCGGGCTTCGTCCGCTGCCTCGGCGAATCGGACGCTGCGACTGATTGATCAGCGTGACCGCCGGTCCCTGATATTGACATCCGGCATGGTGCTAGTGATGGTAGATCCATGATGTCGGTGGAGCAGGCGCGGTACCACGCCCTCGGGACCGATGCTGCCCGCCCGCCGGCGACCAGCCACGACGCCGAGGCGATCTTCGAGCTAGCCAGGCGGAGGCGGAAGCTGCGGCGGCGGGCCTGCGGGGGCGCGACCAGTATGGTGCTGCTGGCGGGGGCAGGGATCTG
>WNFI01513358.1_pt1 | contig 15106 bp, 22 predicted proteins | sample 5400471 | NCBI WGS metagenome assembly WNFI01 (sample SAMN13153348, study PRJNA577476) | soil metagenome | isolation source: 100 cm saprolite on Douglas fir-dominated hillslope | place: USA:California | collected 2013-09-17
GCCGGAAAGGTTCGTATACTCGATGTCTCCGGTGTAGAGAGATGAGTTCGTGAAGCCCATGGTGAAGACGCCACCGGGTTCAAGTTTCTTCGCGTTCGTATCATTTGTGAATCTAACCCAAAAATTGGCACAATGATGACGTTTGAATGATGGGGTTTGAGGGAAAGGATCACGTACCGAGTGAGAGTGAAGGTCATGAGTGGTTTGTCCCACGCACCTCCTTGTGCGAGCGCTTGCCACCACGGAGTGGCACCTGATGAAGCGAGCGCCTTGAAGGCCAAACCCATGATACCGGAGACTGGATTGATTACGATATCGCTCGATACCTGTTGGGCAAGGGCTATCCAATGACCGTTCATGCGTTAAAACCTTGCAAACGATAAACCAATTATAACATACCGAATTCTTGATTCGGGACGCTGAACCCTCCCAGCTGTACCGTATCTTGATACAGACTACCAACCAATGCACCGCTCCCATACTGAATATCGAATGGTAAGGAGAGATTCTTGAGGGTGGATGAAGAAGATGGGTCAAAACGCGGGATACTATTACAGGTTGACGAGGTGCAGAGTGTGGAAGCAAGCCACAGGTCCGCACTTCCTCTGGAAGACGATGTTCAGCAAGCAGGTAAAACAGAAGTAAGGAGGTAAACTCACGTATCCAGGATCACATCGTATGAGCCGGGAGGTGTACCAACTGCGATTGAGCCGACGTACGACTGGTCACCATTCTGAAGGCAGGAACGATTGGGATTAACAAAGGATCACATATGGCACAAGGATTGGAACTAGCAAGCCCAAACAATCAAGGGAATTATTCAACGTACTTGGTTGATCAGTTGGTTGGCGCCCGTAGCGCGCTTCTTGGAAATACCCCCGCCAAACTTGGTATTCAACCTGACACCGGCTTGTCGAGCGTAGGCAAGATACTCAGGACCCGTTCGTGGTCGGTCCCTTTTCCTGAGAGGCATAGAGACACCTCCAGTACTCCTAGTGGAGTGGGTTGGGGATGCAGTAACGTCATGTAGACAGAGTGCTACTAGGATCAGACCTAAGAGCTGTAACGTTCGAGCCATCCTGATCAATTAGAGATAGAAGACTGTAAACGATGGAGGAAAACGAAGGGAACGCTGTATACATATAAAGCCAATGTCAATAATTGCGCAGCTTTGTATTATGAAGCCCATTTCTGGCAATCCCCGAATACTGCGGGTTCATGACCATGCACAGCACGGCCAACTAACGAGCACCGCTCCGGAACCCACGGCAGTCGCTGGCCAACCGGCCAGGCACAGGTGCAAATATGGTGTGAAAAAGACAAAGAAGCAGGATCGGGACCTCGAATTGACTTCTGATGCCTATTTCTACCCGGTCCGGCCGGTGCCTCCAGGGGCAGTGACCGGAATGCTGATACCGAGATGATTCATGCAGAGACAGAAGAGACCACTCAAGGTGACAACCTCCAAACGCTGGGCGATTTGTCGGTGGCTACCCAATTTCAAATGTTGGCCTGAATCAAAACCGCGGCTAGAGGCGAGATTTTACTGGTCATACCGTCATGCCCAAGTCCTTCGAGTACCATCAACTAACCCCCGTATCCTCTCGAACCCCGCTTCCAGTTCACACTCAATCCAGCTGGAAGACGCACAAAAATGCTATTGCACGCCACGCTTGCGTTTCCCTCGCTATCCTCCTTGATTTGGCCGTCATCGGACTTGTCATCATCGTAAAACAACGAGATATCTTGCTGCCTCTCCCCAAGAACTCTCTCGAAAAGTCATTGCAAAGCCTGTTGCCCACATTTGGGGCTATCGTGGGACAATTCGTAGTAGCAGTCAATGCTCTCAGTATAAGACAGCTTGTGACTGCTTATGCCAAGAAGAAGATTTCTAATCGCGGGATGACATTCAAAGAAATGAACTACCTCTATATTCTCGGTGAGTCCAAAGCTTTGTAAATCGATAGTCTGAATTTCCCGATCTGATATATTGCTTTCCATAACAGCCAACAAAGGTATTCCGTTCGGGTTTACCGTTGCTGCCTCTACCGCTGTCGTAATACTCCTAGCCCAGGGCTTCATTACCACTGTACGCTATCCCTTTTTACTTGAATGCTCAGCTTCAAGTTTGTCCAGGCAATCGTCAACAGCGTATCTCCCGAGATCATGAACTCGGGAACGACCCGCACTATGCCAATCATCGACCTTGCATTCGATACCAAGCAAGTGAATGTTGCGTCAGTACACGCTTCAGACCATTTTTCCTTCTATCTCTGACGTTGCGAACCCCTATGTTAGCTGTGACTACCGTGGTGACCTTAATGGATATGGATACGGTACAAATTGCCCTCTCAACTACGGCTACGGTGATATCTACAACGTAAGTATGCTCACATCTCATCCTCTGCATCTAAACCTAGCTCTCTTACTCCCTTTAGGCATACATTGATTCGCTGAGCAATCAATTTCCTGTCAACGGTACTCGAAACGGTGTTTCATATCCATCCAGCCTCCTTGGCATCTCGGGTTCGATCTCGAAGCTTTCCTTGCGGTATGCTCGCGACTCGAGCGGGAACAACAAGCGAGCCGTTTTGCCATGGGATACATTGGATGCTTGTTTGCCGCGAGTGAATGTCACTGCAACGTGCGCATCGAGCCTCGATAACGGTCAGACGCCAGAGTTTGGGGTGAGTACCAATAGTGTCGCCACTTTCGCCGCCCCAAGTAACGCGCGTCTCCTGTATATCTAGTCGTTGAGCGTGACTGGCAACAGGGGGCCCGGCTCGGTCGCCTCCTTCCGCATCCGAAACAGTGACGGAACCTACGTCGAAGGTGGAGATGGATACAGATATGCGCCCGTATACGGCAGTGGTGCCATCACAATCTTCCAAGATGACAATTCTCAGACGGGTGAAACGGTCGTCACCATCCTAAGGTGACCCAGCCACGCTATAATCATCCTTTCACAACGTTCCAACTTGACTCACCCTCTCTCTTTGTGTTACTCCACTATGTAGCACCGAGAAATACGCCCAGAATCTCACTTCCCCTACCATCCAATGCCACGTCCGTGCCTCACAATCTCTTGTCCCCATCCGCATAGTTGGGAACACTTACGTTCAACTAAACCCTTCCCTTAAGTGCTCGACTCGTCCCGACCCGTCGCCCAACTCTCTCCTCCAAGTGGTCCGCATAGCGCCTATGGGCCTCATCAAGGCACAGGGACAAGATGGGAAGCTTGAAGCCATTGCAAATATCCCTGCTGATATGAGGCAAGCGAATGGAGGAACGGTTCAGGCGATCGCAGTCGCGCTTGAACGAATGGCCAGTCTTGGCGCGACGGAGATATATGGGATCTTGGATGGTCTCACATTCCCTTTGAATGATACTAAAGCTGCTATTAAATGGGCGGACACGACAGACTATACGTATGCGACACAGAGGTATAGACTTGGGGTATCAGGAAAGTTTTCGTTTTTTTGGGCCCTCAGTCCGGGCACTATATTGTTTTGTGTGACATGGATGTGGATCTGGGTGGGATTCAGAAGGGGTGTTGATGGGGGATTTAATCCGTTGCATCCGGGTTGCGCGGCTGCCGCTGGGATGAAGAGAGAAGTCCTGGCAGCGGACATCGCAACGACGAAAGATGCAGATGAGGACGAGCTTGAGAAATTGGACGTCCATGTTAAATATGGTATGTTCTATTCATCCGTTAACTTGTCCTTTTTTTTTCTCTCTTTAGAGACACTGAATACTCGTTAATTCCCTTTCACTCTTAGGCTACGTAAATGAGAGGAGGTTAGGCCTCGAAGTTCCAGGTGGACGCCCCGCTTCTTCCGAACATCTGCAGACACCTGCATATAAAGGCTCCCGAACGTCGACACCTGGTCTTACTGAAGTACCTCAACTTTTCTACAATGACGCTGGGTCAACATCCCAATACTAACACCGATAACAGGAGGCCATATGCCCTGTTTTTTTTTTTTTCTTCATGATGCTGGCTGAGCTCCGCGTTTCCGAAGTGGTTTATCTGTACGTTACTCTTCCCGTGTTTGTAGTTTTGATTTTTTCTTTTTCTCGTGGCTGCCAAAATTCTGGACTCTTTTTTCTCTGCGTTTATACGTGCGGTTTTTTGTATCGAATCATTGTACTTGATGCATCATGTAATTCCACTTGTACTAACGAATAACGTAATGTTGGGGGGGCGCTTTCTCTGTCTGATCATGAAGCTCCGGCTGCAAGCATCCTGAGTTTCATTCGGTGAGTACAGTTCCTAGCCTGGAGAGGGTCCGAGAACAATTTCTTGCCAGTCGACATATATATATTCCACTCCTTTCCTGGGTGCTATGTGGACTTGTGGTGGGATGATAAGATAAAATTGAACGCAAAAAGAACTACAACACCCAGGATTCCCACGTAGTCCCTTACCATAGCACTAACTGAGCGATACTCTGCTTACTGTAACTCCGCAGATCGAACGGGATGCGGTGCTTTCAGACTATGGCCGCAGATACAGAGAATCCTTCTGAGCGTATCATGAATATGTTATGTCAAATCCAAGGGCTTGCCGTCACACCATGTCACACACAGCCGCCTTGTCAGCCCAATGGGGAAGCGAACTCACGAAGAGATTGCAGATTCCGCTGTTGATGTCCCAGACAATGGTGAACACGAAACAAATGTCAGCTCCAAGATAAGCCGCTCTTCTGCAGAGCCTCAAGCCGAAGGTGAGGAGAAAGGACAGACAACAGCCTTGATTTGTCGACTCGCGCCGACCTGCTCTGGCCCCAATCGCGCAACCAGCTTCTCTGATGCCGTAGAAATGGAACGACATTATTCCATGTATCATACCCATATCTGTGCTGCTGAGAAATGCCATACTGTCTTTCCCGATGCGAGGTTCCTGGAACTGGTGAGTGCAAGAAACTCGATTATTATTTTCGTGGGGATGGTCTGATGGATTCCAATAAGCATCAAGTAGAGTGTCATGACCCCTTGACATCCATCAGGAAGGACAAGGGAGAGAGAACTGTGAGCTTGCACTATATCGATATTTGAGAAATCAATCGCTTATTGTCACGCTGTTTTTCCCCAAGTTCGAATGCTTTGTTGTCACATGCAAGCGCATGTTCTTGACACCTAAAACCAGACGACTCCATCTAATTAGTGTTCACAACTACCCGAAAGAATACTTCTTTGCCATCACCAATAAAGGGATTGGAGGTCTATTGAAGAGATGGGGGCCTGGCGCGAGTCTTATTCGAGGGAAATGGAAGCCCCGAGAGCAGCCCAATGAATCCGAAGGTGACGATGACGAAGGAGATCTAACTCCGCGGAGACCGTCTCGATCTCCTACGTTCGTCAGAGAAACAGCCCCACACCTTGAATCTCCCGTTTCCGACTGCGTGCAGCACGAACCACCATCCGGGCAGTCTTCCCGAATGACCATCTCTCCTGATCCTTCCTTCCCTAGGCGACCCACTACACGGACTCGAGAATCATCGTCCGCTTCACCTTCGAGAGTAGCAGAATACGATGATGAGTCGATGGATGTTGTGACGCAGAATTTAACTTCCCTCTCACTTGTCCCAAGTTCCATTCGGTTCGGTAGAGGCAAGCAGCGAGGTTTTGCATCTCGTCCAAATCGAAATAGAAAGCCCAATGCAAGCTCGGTATCCACTGATGACGCTTCGACGACTACGGACCCAAAGACCGTGAGATGAAATTATGAGCACATGGAGCCTACGGTCTATTGATAGTGTGGTTGGTCACTGTTACTCTCTTTCACTCTATACATGGCTGAATACGTGATCGGACTAATGCGTATGTTTTCCTTAACCTTAATTGATCACACATTGGTAACGGTTAGCTGACCCATCTTGGGCTTGTTAAGGCATACTTTTACGCCATATTTAGGCCCAGCATTTTTCTGTCGGAGGAGTCAACGTTACGGAGGTCCGCTCTATATTGCATAAATTGAGAGAGTGTGGATCGATGCTTGAGGAAGTCGAAGTGTGCACACATCCACACTTGACACTCGCGATCGCCACCCTTGGTATCACTTAGAGGATATAACCCTCACGATACCTTAGGTATTATAATTTATGGGCCGTCGACTAAGAGTGACATTTGTATTATTCTTGGAACAATGTTCATCGTGTTCGTCACCTGGCCACTTTTTTTGGAACCCACTGCCTCGAGGGCACGCGGCGTGCGCGTTGTGGGTTAGAGTTGGGAGGGTGTCCCGGTGTGTTAGTATGGGGGAGTGACTTTGCCTCACTTTCAAATTGCAATCCCTCATGTTCATTAAACGCGAAGAACTCGTGTGCCAAGAATGAGGACGTGGAACAGAGAATGTCAGTTTCATTCTGAGCCACCTATTGTACCTTGAAAGAGACATGCATGGGGAAATGGTGGCGGTGTCAACTACAATTTCAATGTTGGACACGGCCTCACTCCACATTCCAACTTTACCTCGGACTCCAGTGAAGTACAAACAGAAACATCCTGTTGTCTCAGTAGAGGGGTGCTCACTGCTTAGGCCCGCTTGGCTCATTTCCTACCTAGTTTTATTGTTCTCCTATCGACCGCAAGGTTCAAAACGAAGCCGTTCCATTCAAGATGTCAATCTACTCCATACAGTTGACTGTCAAATCCGCCTCTGTTTGGATTGGCTTTTCCGATATACTCTCAAAAATCCCTGTATTATGACCCTCATAACTGGAATTTTTGGCCTTTGTGAACGAATCAACCAACACAATGAACGTACACAGCCGAAGACACACGATCCGCCTCTTACACCACCCAAAGCTACCCCCGATTTATTATGTACGCTCATGTAACCACCATGTAGTGAGGGGGAGCCGCACTGTTGCGCGACCGCGGGGTAACAAATTTGATTGATCGCCTATGCACTTTTCTTCACACATACAGTGGTTCGGTTTCCTGAGCTCTCAGGGCGACACAATTCCTTTCAAAAAGGGAGCATCTACCTGAATCCTGCTCGATGTCGGAGTGACTGGGTACGCCACATATCCAGAGGATGGACACAAATATATATTATTACAACTATGAGATCCCAAAGCCAAGGCTAAGTCTTCATGGGATGCATTCGCCGCGATGCCAGTGGATAAGGGAGACGTAGCTGCGCTGAAACATAAGAGTGAGCGACTAGGGGTACATTTCAACGACGTCTCTGTGGGCCAGCTAATGATTATGGTACAAGCGGATTGTGCACTTGTCAAAGTTGCTTTTACAGTCTGACCCACTATAAGCTGCATACGCAAGAAGAGTTGGCAATCGAAACCGAGGTCCAATTGATCTGATTCATTCAGAATATTGCACTGACTGGTATCATATCGGTACCATATTGAAACCAACTCCAGTACGAGTTCCTTTGGATCATGTCTCTTCCGAGGAAGGGAAAAATGTATGTTGTGACCCAAGCGCTGCCGTCTCAATGATACAAGTCAATGGAAACGTTGATACACAAGCATGAAAAACTAACAGTGGCGTGGGGCTTGTTATTTCCATTTTTATCTATACCGAGTCACCCGTTAGCGAATGCAAGAAACGTCAGATCGGGACGCACTAGAGAGGGACCGCTTAGAGGGACTTCGTCCTTGAGGCTGACCAGTCCCTTTCGCTAATGCAGACATGAGCTTGCCTAGCTGGGAGATCTTCAGCACGGCGCTGTTCTCCGCTCGTCCTGGGTCATCATGGAGTTCTGAGCGCTCCTGAAAGTCCTGCAAGAACGTGGAGATTTCATGCAATGCAGTATGAGAGTTGACTTTGACTGGTGGTTGTATAATAAAGCGTAGAGGGGGGCGTGTATCGGGGTCCATTGGAGCACTCCGTAGTTGGTGCGATATGAACTTGACGAATCAAATTTTTACATACCCCGTGTGAATGTGGCTGTGCTGTCCTCGCGTCTGTCGTCCCAACGCGCCTGGCTCCGACTCCGCATGGTGTGATCATGGACCATTGGCATGATCTAATGGGGATTTAAAGGAGTGTTATAAATCGGGCGAGTGACCGACGATACCCTCCGTTACATCCCGTTCCTCAGGTGGATACTAAGAACAAAGTGCCCCGAGTGGTAGGTGGTTATAAAAAGAGAGAGAAAGGAATGTCCGCCTTAAATTATCGCCACTCAAGTCGGTATCAAGGGTGGCAGGTTAACTGGGTTGTTCTGGAGTACCACATCACCAGACTTTAATTTATATTGGTTAAGATAATTCCCGCAACCCTTCAGTGGGTGCGTTCCGAATCACGAACTGCACATTGGTGCCTCACCCTGTTGCCGAGGGCTGAACCTTAGCCTCCTTACCAAAAAGCTCCGAATTCGAGACTGCCCTTACCTCTCCCCATGCAGCGGTTTCCTGCCTCGATAGATGACTTGAAGGCTGCGAGTAGACCGGAGTTCCACTCTCAGCTCCGAATACCCCTTCTTCCCTTCTCATTAATAGCAGCCTTAATACGAACAGAAACCAAGATCATCATTGTGTTTGATACAGCGCCTGCATCTCGACCGCGGAAGGTTCAAAGAAAATCATGAATCCCTTGTCGACTAGATTGAACCGAGACAGAACTCTTACGAGAAGGAAAAGATACAGCAGAAAAGCAATGACATTTTTTGTATGCGAAGCGAACAATCCTCTCTCGATGTAGCAGATGTCGTGTTCATTGATTTAGTGTGGGTCGGCAAAGGGAAGTTCATGACATGTAAAATGATCATGGCGAGGCTAATCAGACGACCGTCATCTACGGCCATAGGACTCTGAAAGCACCGCATCCCGTCCGATCTACGAAGTTAAGCAGAGTGCCGCTCAGTTAGTACCATGGTAGGGGACTACGTGGGAATCCTGGGTGCCGTAGTTCTTTTAATTTTTAAATTAATTAATTAATTATATTCTCACACCACTCGAATGTGCGTCGTCCGATAAACTGGACCGCTACGAATCTAATCTGACCTTGTATACACGAGCCATTGGTCTCTCATCCTAGACATGTTAAGCAAAACGGATATCCAGTGCAAGGCCCTCAATATGGACACTGGCTGCAAGGTGAAGTTGTGGGTCTCAACGGTGGTCCCCATCACGTCTTAGATAAAGTCAGAACTTGTTAGGGAATTGATGCTTGAGGAATGGAGACGGCTGGATCTCTCGAGAACTGGTGTTTCTGAATCAAGATTGAAACCCCCACAAACTCGTGACAGAGCGCTAGTGGGATTAAGGCAGCATCACAGGGCTGATATTGGATTGTGAACATTCCTATACATAGTCATTCCTCAATGAATGCGGTTGTAGCCCGAGTAGGAACCCAACATAGGGGACGATTTGCAAGGGTATGCAGGGATGCAAAATTGGACTCAGTGATAGAGATTATCGGGGCATCCAAATGTGATTGCATATACAACGGGAACATTCACGTTCCATCGTCCCTGAAATGGTTCATTGTGCGTACTTGACTTGGAATGCCCACGCGTAATGGACCTAGCACCTATTTAAGCAGTGCAATCCCAGTGGCATGGGATGAGTGCTTACCTTACTGAGAGCTGCTTCTGGTACCTTAATAACGTACGTGCCGCCAAGGTTCGCCCACTGGAGGTTCTTGCCAAGGTCACCGGCCCCGAGTAAGCTAATGACGTCATTCTTGAGAATGGGAACATGAGTGTTAATTATGACTACTTCATCCTGAGGGCGCTCTAATGAGATAATGCAGAAGGTTGTCGGCGTGCGAGTGAACCGCAGAGACTTGAACTCGGCGCCGGGATAAAAGGTTTGCTATACAAACACGGAATCTTGTTAACGGAACTGGTTGCGATCATGGTGGATGCACTTACAGTCTCATATATACATTCTCCCGAATGTCCCAACCAATGACCCATAGCCAGAAGTCGTTCGACAACTGGTTGTGGGATAATACCATCTCCATCCGGACCAATATTAAGCAAATAATTGCCATTTTTAGAGACGATGTCAATAAGGGTATGAAGAAGATAGTGCGGGCTGCGATAGTCCTGTGGAGAGGTGACCCGGTTGTATCCAAACGCTATATGACAGACATTGAGGAAGCCTCGTCGATGATGAACACCCATTAAGGACTCACAATGAGGGTCAACGGACTCGGTGGATTCCCATTTGGTATACTTAATGCGCAGTGAACAAGAGTCGGGATGAAGAATTATGCCATGCTTACTTGAATAGAGGAAAACTTGGCATACTCGGGTGTATCAAACTGAGGACGAGTCCCGCAACCTGATAGGAAGATTCGCAACCGATGATGCGTAGCACTGGAGAAGCTTACGTACGGTTGTTCATAGCGACCTGTAAGTTCTTCTTGTCGGCGAATGGCAACCAGCTTTCCAAAAAGGTTCTCGTCATATTCGGGCCGCCTATCAATGATGGCTTAAGATTGATTATTCAGAACCAACCAGACACGCGTACCAATGTCGCACCACTGAATAAACGATGGTGGAGATTAGATGCCCCCGTGAATTACTGTGTTAATATCTGACTGACCATGATCTCAGTCTCGTAGTCTTCCGCCAATATCTTCATCTTGGCAAGCTGCTCGTCACGGAGCCAGTCTTCCACCTCACACCTTGTTTGACCATGCCATCGCCACTATGTACGTACGTTCCTCGTCTGAGGTAAGGTTGTTCCTTTTTCGCGGCGTCGAAGAGTTCCCGGAGAAAGTCCCTCCTCGGCCCAAGGTACACGCTGCTTCGTCGGGTTGCATTTTTCGAATCAAATATACAGAACCCATCATGATGCATTGCTGTTGGAATGAAGTATTTGGCACCGCTAGCAGCTACTATTCTAACGATCTCGCTGGCATTGAATCGCAGTCCAACCTCAGGGATGAAATCGTCATACAGGAAGTCCTACGCGATGAAGGGGTTAGCAGTCTGGGGACGGGAGTATGGAATATATGCCATTTGCCTGGCCGTAAGTATTAAGATGGTATGTCCAGAACGACCAGGGATCATAGTCTTCATGATGCTGATGGTACCAATACCATTCCGCGTAACTGTTGGAACTTGATCAGCGAGAGCTGAAAGTATCATGAGAAGTTGCAACTTACGGCCCAGGTGGCGCCCAACCAGGGACTGAATATATACCCCAATGCATAAATATACCCAGCTTCGCCTCTTCCCACCAGTGAGGCACATCTCTGAGAAGGGGATCAACCTTCCCCTCATCACCCTCGTCTCCTTTTAGATGTGAGACGTCCTGCTCAAGCAAGATTTCCCCATCTTTGCCTGTTATGCGCAGTGCACCAGGTGTAGCGGCAAACAACGCGCGAAGATCACCACCCTCGGTTGGTCGCCGAGGAATGACCCAGATCTTGACGACAACTTGGTCTCCGGGCATTAAGCGGTATACCTCGCCCGCCTGAATCGTTTTGAGGGATGGCGATTTGTAGCTTATACTTAGCTTCGAGTCTATCCAGAACCGGGGCTCCACTGATAATGCAGTCGGGAGGACATTAGCCATTTGTAATTCCACGGCGAACGCCTTCTGCCCGTCGATGGACTTCCACTTGGTCGTGAGCCGTATCTTACTGACGGCTAGGTGGGGGGATCCCCCTCCTGTGAGCGTGTCGCTTGGGCTAATGGACATTGCGAATATGTGAAGACGATTCCACCAAGCAGAATTAGTAAGTCTCAATGATACTAGTGGAGAATCCGATCTGATGGATGTGGACCAGGTGTACATCTGAGTAATGTTGTAGTCTTTATCTCCACCAGGCTTGTAGTGATACGGGCTACAAAAAGAAGAATAGTGTGTTGGAAAATGCATTATGCGTAATTCTACTCACGTCTGAATGGCACCACCAGTATTGATCCAGTGAAGATTCCACCTACCGTATATTCGTGAGCGCTACGATGCCCTTGTGTAAGTTCATACGGACCAATTGTGAATGGATGCTGGTAGTGAGGCCCAAATCAGTAAATGACAAAGAGTAGGAGAAAGAGAATGACATACCCTCCACCACTTGATGCGTTCCGTCCTCAAAATGGAAGGTGAACTCTGCACCAGTCTCCCCTGTGGAATGTTGGCATCAATGGATAGTATATCTCGGATAGGGGCCATCACACCATCAGTGAAATCTCCAGCGTATAGGATTTGCATCTCCCTGGCGAAGCGGACCCCGTACGGAACACCTAATGTCTGGCCGTCTGCAATTACATTGTCCAGAGACCCATCCCATATGGATGGAAGAGTGAACTAGAACAATACCTCGCCAATGGGGCAACTGCCAAAGAACGGAAACAAAGAACGGACCTTGACAGTGCCGACGTTCAACGTACCAGTTGGAAGCAACTCGGATGCCCAATAGTGTCCGTTATGGTGGTCAAAATCGGCATCCAATCCTACGGCACGGTTGTTGAACCAAGGCCTGAGGTCCACGGGTACCCATATAGGGACAATGATATACCGAGCCTCAGGGACTTCTATGTCTGGACCCGGAGAGAACAAGCCTGGTATGATCGCCGAGAGCAGAGAGCTCCCTAGCTGGAGGAGCTTCATGGTTGGGAAGGTGTGGCAGATTCCTCAAGTGTGGGAAAATCTCCTCCATATAAGGTAACGCGTTGTTGCGACCGTCTACGATAAGCGGAACGACGGTACCGGACGCCACAATTGGTGGCGTCGCTGCAGGCACTTCCTTCTTCTTTCTTGGCGACCAAACGGTACGCGCGTTTCGCTCATAGTGCCAAGCACCGTTCCATTCTATCTTTGCCCTAGTTCATGTACTCAAAGAACTAGCACTCGCGACTCTTAGGTGCGAGCCTAATTAACACCGGCCTCGTACCTCGGCGCTGCGTTCTAACACGCGTAACATACTCGCTTCCCCAACGTACCTGGCCCTCGATCTCCTTGCCTTCCCTAAACTCAGCCTACTTTCGCCATCTTAATTAACCCCCTCGAAGTTTTCTCGCGATCTGGTGCTATACATCCATTTAGAACCAGCAAATTAACTCCGGCTTGTGCGCATAACGAGTTCACGCGGCGACGTGGTAGCGGATAGACAGCCCCAGCAGGCGCTGGGATTGAGCGTGACAAAATGTACAGCGTACAAGGGAAACAAGTAAAACACAGGAAGAAGCAGAAAGACGAGAATAAATACAGGACTGGAAGAAGCAGACTCAAGTAGGAACAGACTCAGCAGAACAGAACCATCAAAGTAGGTGGAGAATGGGGATGGAGGGCAACGCTTCAAAGACGATGGGCAGGATGTAGAAACGTAGGACAGAGAGAAAGGAAAAATAAATGCACGGGAAAATTGAACTGAGGCCCAAAGGTAGAAGCCAAACGAAGGAAGACAAGAAATGGACCCACACCACAACGTGACAGTCCGGGATCCTACTCGCCGAAGGTAACCCAAGGTCAAGAACGCCTTCACCAACGGCAAGACCAAAACTTACATTACAGCATGATGTACGAAGTTGCGTTCGGCAGACGCGAAAGGCAGGCAAAGGTGACGAGTAAGCGTGGCTGACGGACGCAGTTAATTAGCGTGGGAATGTCATGAGCGGCTGGGAAGGTTGCCCCAAGTTTGAAGGCTGACTCGAGAGCAATGGCAAGAACGAAAACGGTCTCAGGTTCCATCATCTAGAAAGCACGATCACCTCGTTTATGTATACGCGCTGCAGCGTCGGGCGCGCCGCAACACAAGCCTTTGCAAATCCTTCCCATAGGCCAATAACATTGAGACGCCCTGAATCACCCACAGCCACAAACGACTCCTTCATTGCATTCGCATGCAAACAATTCCATCTGAGCTCAACAAGGCTCCGGGACGAACCGAGAGCGCGCATGAGTCGGGGCATGGATCCTATATTGCCCAGTCCATTCAACCAATCTGGATTCGACATGTCGGAAGGGAGCTGGTGCAGAACGGGAAAGCGAACATGAGGAGCGCAAGAAATGTCCAACCTACGGAGATTGGAAAAGGAGAAGATTGACCCAAGGTGACGTGATAGGGCGCTAATATCATCTTCATGCTCATCATCATTCCCAATAAATTCACTGATGAAGGTGAACGGCAGTTCAAGGTGAAGGAGACCGGGATGCGGTTCGAGGTGAGCGATCGCTTGGAACCCATGCAACATCAACTCGGAATGCCATGGTGTGGACGAAGGATACCCCAGTGGGGCACCTAAGATTCGGAGAGAACGAAGTGGACGGCTATTTGTTAGACTGACCAGATTACATATAGGGACAGCCAGGGTTTCTAAGTAAGGAAGGGCATTCGGAAGAAGTGGTAGCGTGTCCATGGTGTCGATATTTATCAACTCCACAGAATGACTGAGCATGAGATGCCGTATGGACGGGTGGTGTGTGAGAGATTCCCTGAGGTAGGGCCAACATCCGAAAGGTACACCGAGAAATGATAGATGCAATAATCCAGAGATCAAAGAGGGCGTAACAGCGTGGGAAAGTTGTTCTGAAGAAAGGCAAGTAACGGAGGAGAGGTCTAAATGACTCAGTCGTACCGTTTGCGATAACGTTCCAACGAACAATGACACAATCGTTGCCTCGTCATTGTCAGAATGAGATAATTTCCACAATCGAATCCGCTTCTGCGTTTTGGGCTGTGTCAACAGAGCATTGTGTTGAACAGACAGGTGACGTATCCATCCAGCTCGATCCGGGTCGCGAGCAACGTATTTCAGGCCAACAGATAAATCATGGAGCATCGGATCTACAGCACGTCCCCAAGCCCAATATTTTGTCCTTTGTGAAGGGCGCAACACGATACGGTCCCATAGGTATCGGTGACTTGCCGCATAACAGTCGTGATTGAGGAGTGCGATAGTCCGTTGCGAACTAGGGTCGCAGTACCTTAAAATATGGCATACGATATCGAATGGGAGACTCGTTCGGCCTCTCGACGGGTCCTTTCTCCTTGCACTGGGCCTTCTCAAGATGAATGGCACAGTCACTGGCTGGGGGCAACACGTCAGCAGTGAGCTCTTGGAAAACTTGGCATGACAAGAACTCGGGAAGTACTTTTGAACTCAAGTCCCTTGTGTTGGTCCTTGGACACCCTGGAGGGGGCGCCATAGCATAGATAGTAAACGCGAGAACATCTT
>WNFI01003940.1_pt1 | contig 15103 bp, 19 predicted proteins | sample 5400471 | NCBI WGS metagenome assembly WNFI01 (sample SAMN13153348, study PRJNA577476) | soil metagenome | isolation source: 100 cm saprolite on Douglas fir-dominated hillslope | place: USA:California | collected 2013-09-17
TCGCTACCGGCTTTCATAGACGTTGTCCAGAAGCTCTGAAGCATCCGGCAGCGGGCTGTTCTCGGCCCATTCCACGGCGGCGTCGATCTCCTGCCGGATTTCGTCGTGCATGCGGGCGATTTCGTCCTGCGCGGCCCAGTCCTTATCGATCATTTTCGTTTCCAGGCGCGTGATCGGATCTTTCGCGGCCCATTCTTCGCGCAACCCGGCGGGCACGTACTCGGCGGCATCGTGTGCCGAGTGGCCGGTCATGCGGAAGGTCTTGCATTCGATCAGATAGGGGCCGTTGCCGGCGCGGGCATGGGCGGCGGCACGCTGCGCGGCTTTATGGACCGCGAATACATCGTTGCCATCCACCATTTCAGCGGGGATGCCGTACCCGGGCGCGCGGTCCACTACGTTGGCGCAGGCCATCTGCTTGTTGAGCGGGGTCGAATAGGCGTACTGGTTGTTGTTGCAGACATAGACCACCGGCAGCTTCTGGACGGCGGCCAGATTCAGGCCTTCGTGCCAGTCGCCGCGGCTGGTGGCGCCGTCGCCGAAGAAGCAGTAGGCGATGTTCTTTGTGCCCCGGTACTTCAGGGCGAGCGCGGCGCCTGCCGCCACCGGCACTGACGCTGCCATGGCGCTGATGATGGCAATGATGCGGCGGCTCATGTCGCCCATGTGCATGTTGCCGTCCCTGCCGCGCGTCAGGCCGCCCACGCGTCCCATATACTGCGCGAAAATCTGGCGAGGATGGATACCGCGGATCAGAAACAAAGCCAAATCGCGGTGCGAGGGGCAGAGGACATCGTCAGGCTCGGCCGTGAGCCCGACGCCAACCGGAATGGCTTCCTGCCCGCGCCCCACGTAGACGCCGCCGAGGATTTTGCCCTGCCGGTACAGCTTGCGCTCGATGCGGTCCTCCACCTCCCGCATGGTGGCCATGTAGCGCAAAAACTGCAGCGCCAGCTCGCGATTTTGGTCGACGCCTTTATGGGATGGTATGACGGCCGGGGCACTCATAGGGCGACTCCTTGCCAAAGCGAGTAGTATACAAAGGCCCAGAGCCAAGGGCTACCGGGTATCGACCGGATTTCGGCTGATGGAGGGTTAGGAAGCTCCTTGTTTGGCATCATGTGGGCTACGGGCGGGCTAATTCGCCGCCCGTCATTTTGTGTGTGACCGGGAAGACCGCGAGGATTTGCCTCGTGACTGGCGCCGAACCGGCCATCGGCGCCGCCTTCAGGAATTCCTGTGCGATGAGTTGCGAAACGAAGGGGATGATTTCCGTCTTCTTGCTGTTATCGACTGTGAAAACAGCCAGGATGTATTCGGCGCCATTTGGCAGGCGGATGTAGGCGGTGTCGTGGCGGGTGTCGGAGGTCCAGCCGGCTTTCGAAAAATACTGCGATCCGAGCGGCAGCGATTTTCCGGAGTATGCGGTGGCCTGATCGTCGGGATCTTCCGACTTCGCGAGCGGATCGCGGTGGAGCAGGTTCAGCATCTCGCGCGTGGCGGCGGGCGATGCCGAGCGGCCGGTGACGATCTCGTACCAGAGGCGGGCGACGGCGTCGGTCGTGAGCCGGTTGCGATTCTCGAAGTTGGGGCCGAGGCCTTGACGCTCCCGCCCGTAGGGGCCTTCGCACCAGGTCTTCTGGTTGACGTTGATGCTTTCGTAACCCAACGCCGAGAAGTAGCGGTTCATGAGATTGCGCCGGTCGATCCACCGGTGAAGTGCCGTGTCGTCCAACTCGGGGCCGCTGGTTGTACCGGTGAGCATGTCGATCACGAACGCGGTGGCGTCGTTCGAGGAATCGACGATCATGTCGTGCAGGGCGCGCTCGATCTCGGGCGTGCGCGCGAGGGCGCCGGTTTCGAGCTGGTGATGCGAGGCCACCAGATAGAACAGCTTGACGACGCTCGCGGGATATGTGGGCTCGCCGCCGCGATAACTGGCGCGCGCGGGATGATCGCGATCGGCCAGGTCGATGACGGTGATCGCGATTTTGCCGGCTGTCAGGCCGCTCGAACCGAAGCGGTCGATGGCGGCCGCGGCGGTGTCGCGTACGAGTTTATCGAGGGTGTCGGAACTGCGGAAGGCGGGTTTGTCGGCGGCGGGCGCGAGTAGGGAGAACGCCAGGAAGAGCAGTAGATAGAGACGGCACATAGGTTTCGGCGGTTGACTCCAGGATATCGTTGTTGAGTGCTGGGCTGAATCTGAGTTGCTGCGTTAGGATAAGGCGAGGGCGATTCAGAAAAGCTTCAAGTTGGCTGGCCCATTCTGGGTGCCGTTAACGCCTCAGTTCGACGTTAAACGCAGCCTGAGTGCAGTGTACAATGCTTCGCTAAGGAAAGTTGAAGACCGGCAAATGCTGGACTGGGCGAAAGTAATTCACGAAGCGATTGGCATTGAGTCCCCAAAGATATTTGTTGCGGTCTTTGCGCTTGCGGGGCTCTTTTTGTTCGGGTTCGCAGGCTGGGTAATAGATCGCGGTTATCGAGTGCGAATCCGCGAGCAATCAGTTCACGCGGGGCAAAAAAACAAACCACCACCCGATCAACCAAAGGAACAGTCCAAACCGCCATCCAATCGCAAAGTGAAGTCTCAATCTTCAAAGCGGCCATCGCCGCAGATCATTCAAAACGCACCAGGGGGCATAAACAGCGTAGTCACGGGCGGCAATCCGACTGTGACTAACACAGTCGTCAATGCAGCTCCGGCGCCTCCAACGCCCGACAAGGCCCAACAGAATACGATGGCAGATATTCTACGTTCAGAGCCGAATAAGCTCATCGCTGTTTTCATAGGTCGAGGGAGGGAATCGCAAGAACCTATCTTGGCTGCGTTTGCAGGAACAAATTGGGAGGTCTGGCCGATGATTTATTCTGGCTTTAGTCTGAGTAGTGATGTTCCAATGCCAGACGTTTCGTATGGTGTACACATCCTCGAAAACGGATCTTCTGCTGCGACTCTGGAGCGGGCTTTAACGGCAGTCGGTATCATCTTCGAGCGCGCTCCTTGGGATGCAGCCCCGGCAACTGCTCGGGGCCAGGCAAGACTAATGCTCATCATTGGAAATCCCAAATAGGTTCGCTCGCCGAGCAAAGGACCTTTCAAACGCTCCTAACCCTTGCCTCTCCAATCCCCGTTCATGGACAATGGACAGGCACGAATGCCCGTCCTACTTTCACGGCGCGCGTTTTTGGGGACGGCTGCGGCGGGGCTGCTGCCGGCGGCGGAGCCGGTCATCGATATTCATCAGCACACCAATTACGCGGGGCGCACGGACGAAGAGCTGATCGCGCACCAGCGGACGATGGGCGTTACGCGGACCGTCCTGCTGCCTGCCGGGTCGATTTACGGGCTCGCGGTGGGGGCGGGCGGGAACGAATCGGTGGTGGCGCTGGCGCGGCGGCATCCGGAACTATTCCTTTACTTCTCGAATGAAGCGCCGGATCTGCCGGGGGCGCGGCAGGTGATGGAGAAAGTGCTCAAGGCCGGAGCAATCGGGATCGGCGAGCAGAAATTTCCCGTGGATTGCGATTCGCCGGCGATCCACATGGTGGCGGAAGTGGCGGAGGCGTTCGGCGTGCCGGTGCTGCTGCATTTTCAGCACGAGACCTACAACCTGGGGATCGAGCGTTTTCGCACGGTGCTCGAGAAGCATCCGCGCGTGCCGTTTATCGGGCATGCGCAGACGTGGTGGGGGAACATCGACCGCAATCATGACCAGACGGTGCTTTATCCGAAGACGAAAGTGCTGCCGGGAGGTATTACGGACCGGCTGCTGTCGGATTATCCGAACATGTACGGGGACCTTTCGGCGGGGTCGGGCTTGAATTCGCTGCTGCGCGATGAAGAGCACGCGCGGGCGTTTCTGGAGCGGCACCAGGACAAATTAATGTACGGAAGCGACTGCGACGATCGCGCCGGAGAAGGCGATAAATGCAGCGGCTCGCAGTGTCTCGCCGCGGTTCGGCGTCTGGCGCCAAGCAAAGAAGTCGTGGCGAAAATCCTGCACGGCAATGCGGCGCGCGTGCTGAAAATCGGCACCGCCTGATCAGCGCGGCTTCAGCGGCGCGGCCTGATTAGCGCGGCGTGCTGAGCCGCCTGGCAACGCGAGCGCGTCTATTTGGATGAACTTGAAAGGGCCGTTATTTTCGTGGGCGACCACTTCGAAAGAAACTTTCGTGCCGTCGACTTTGCCGTTGCGAATGGTGCCTTCGTCGCCGCCGCCCTGGCGGCCGATTTTGCCGGACACCAGATCTGATTTCTGCACCAGTTCGACCGAGACCGGCGTCGAATTGCCGGCGTCTTCCACGTCGATGGTGCCGGACCATTTACCCGAAACATCCGCGCCGCTCAGAGCCAGCGCCAAACAGGGCAATAACCAAAGAGCCTTCTTCATCGCACAACCTTCCAGCGTTGCCGCCTAGTTTTATCGGGTTATCATAGCGCGAATATTGGGAGGACGCGAGGCCATCCCGATTAACAATCGATAAACTTCACCGCAGAGGCGCAGAGACGCGGAGGAAGCCGGGAAAGGAAAAGGGTCGAATGGCTCGGAGCACGATTCCGAATGGCAGGCGGCAGCCGAGTGATGGCTGACAACGCGGATTACGACTCTTCCTCACTTCGGGGCTCATTCTGTATAATGCTACGTTGCTCCACATTCACACTGCGAGGAACGACTACATGATTCGCTTGATGGCCATGGTACTGATGGGCGGCGCGCTCGGGGCGCAGACGCCGGAAGCTCCGAAAGCCGATGCCGCGAAGGCCGAAACGGCGCCGGCCAAGCCCGTGCGCGAGAACGGCCTCTATGCGGTGATGAACACTTCACTGGGCGCGATCACGCTGCACCTGTTTGAGAAGGAGACGCCCATCACAGTGAAGAATTTTACGGGCCTGGTGCGCGGCACCAAAGAATTTCGCGATCCGAAATCCGGACAGATGGTGAAGCGGCCGTTCTTCACGGGCATCGCGTTTCACCGCGTGATTCCGGGCTTCATGATCCAGGTGGGCGACCCGACCGGAAGGGGCGATTACAACGCGGGCTATACCATCGCCGACGAGTTCGTGCCGACGCTCAAGTTCGATGTGCCGGGGCGCCTGGCGATGGCCAATATCGGCGAACCGCATACCGGCAGCACGCAATTTTTCATTACCGACGGGACGCCGACGCATCTAAACGGGCACCACACTATTTTCGGCCAGGTGATCGACGGCCAGGATGTGGTGAAGAAGATTGCGAACGTGCCGACGGTGAGCGATAAACCCAAGACACCGGTGAAGATCCTGAGCATCAAGCTGGAGCGCGTAGGACCGCCGCCAGCGGCGCCGGCGGGCGCGAAGAAGCCGGGCACGGTGAAGAAGGCGGCGCCGGCTGCTAAGGCGCCGGCCAAGAAGTAAGGTGAGAAACAAGCCGGGCTCCATTTGCACAATGGGCCAGGCAAGATGTAGACTATTGTTTTAGAAACCAACCCGGAGAAACCTCGCTATGGAATGGACAACGCCCGACTTCCAGGAAGTTTGCACCAGCTGCGAAATCAACACGTACGCCAATCCTGAGTTCTAACGGCCCGCGTGCGGGTCAGGATTCTCGGTTCCGCTGCCGGCGGCGGATTCCCGCAGTGGAATTGTGCCTGCTCGAATTGCCGGCGCGCGCGTAACGGCACTCTGAACGGCTCCCCTCGTACCCAGGTGCAGGTGGCTGTGTCAGCGGACGACCTCAGTTGGTATCTGCTTAGCCCGTCGCCCGATCTGCCGCGGCAAATCGAAGCCTTCCCCAAACTTCACCCTACCGCGCGATCGCGCGAGACGCCGATTGCGGCTCTCGTTCTTCCGGGCGCGGATCTCGACCAGCTGCTGGGCTTGATCCTGCTGCGGGAATCGCAGCCGCTGCGGGTGTACGCAACGGCGTCGATCCGGCGGATTATCATGGAGAACAACATCATCTTCGCCATGGTGAGGAACCAGATTGTGTGGGAGGAAGTGACGCCTGAGACGGAGTGCGAGCTGACGTCGGTGGACGGGCAGAAGTCGGGCATCCGGTGCCTGCCGTTTGCGCTGGCGGGGAATTATCCGCAATTGCGATCTGCTCTTATTTGACGGCACATTTTGGACGGACGATGAATTGATCCGGATTCAGGGCGGTGGGCGCAGCGCCCGGCAGATGGGGCACATGCCAATTTCCGGTGCCGATGGAAGCCTGCAAAAGCTGGCGAATTTGAAGCGGCCGCGCAAGATTTTCATCCATGTGAACAATACGAATCCCGTGCTGGACGAAGACAGCGCCGAGTACCGCCAGGTGCGCGAAAGCGGCTGGGAGGTCGCGCGCGATGGTGTGGAGTTCACGCTGTGACTTCGGCTGCGGCTTCGGAAATACTGAGTGCGGATGAGCTGGCGGCGCGGCTGCGCGCGGTGGGTGAAGAGCGCTATCACCACCGGCATCCGTTTCATCTTCTGATGCACGAAGGAAAACTGACGCGCGGGCAATTGCAGGCGTGGGCGCTCAACCGCTTCTATTATCAAAGCCGGATTCCGGTGAAAGATGCGCTGGTGCTTTCGCACACCGATGACGCCGAGTTCCGGCGGCTATGGCGGAAGCGGCTGGTGGATCACGATGGCGAGCGTCCGGGGGACGGCGGCATCGAGCGCTGGCTGCGGTTGGCGGAGGCGACAGGGCTGAATCGCGAGCGAGTGGCTTCGGGGCGCGAAGTACTGCCGGCGGTGCGCTACGCGGTGAACGCTTATCTGGAGCTGGTTTCGCGCCGCAGTTTTCTCGAGGCGGTGGCGTCTTCGCTGACCGAGATGTTCTCGCGCGACCTGATCGCGTTGCGCATGGACGCGCTGCGGAAACACTATCCGTGGCTGGAACCGGGTCTGGCATATTTCGAGGCGCGGCTCACCCAAGGTCCGGAAGACGCCAAGTTAGCGCTGGCGTGGGTTACCAAGCATGCCGGCACACGCGCCGAGCAGGAACTGGCGATTGAAGCTCTGCGCGCGAAGTGCGACATCCTGTGGGCGCAATTGGACGCGCTATATTTCGGATACGTCAGTCCGGGCTGGCCGCCTCCCGGTGCGTTTCGCATGGAGGGCGCGTGAGCGCGTTGACGGGCGCGAGCCAGCCTAAGCTGCGGCCGGGTTGCCGGTTGAGCGCATCCGCCCAGCAGGGCGATGTGGTGCTGATCCCCGAGGGCGTTTTGCGGCTGGTGGGGCCGGGGAAAAAGATTGTGGAGCGCTGCGACGGCCAACGCACGGTGGACGATATTGTGCGCGAGCTGACGGCGGAGTTTCCATCGGTCGAGCCCGGGCGCATTGCGGCGGAAGTGAACACGTTCATCGAGCGGCTTTACGAGAAGCGCGTGCTCGATTTTTGAGATGTTGCCATGACACTGCCGGGGCCGTTGTCGCTGATTGCCGAGGTCACCCACCGCTGCCCGCTGCACTGCGTGTACTGCTCGAATCCGCTGGAGATGCAGGCGCGTGAGCGCGAGCTTCCGACTGAAACCTGGGCGCAGGTGTTTACAGCGGCCGGCGAACTGGGCGTGATGCAGCTCCACCTGACCGGCGGAGAACCGCTGGCCCGCGAGGACCTTACCGAGCTGGTGTCGGCGGGGCGCAAGGCGGGGCTTTACACGAATCTGATCACTTCCGGGATCGGGCTCGCAGCGGACCGTTTGCAAGCCCTGGTGCAGGCTGGGCTAGATCACATTCAGCTAAGCTTCCAGGATTCGCAAGAGGACGCGGCCAACGAGTTTGCAGGCACGCGTGCGCACGCCCGCAAGATTGCGCTCGCGCGGCTGATCAAGCGGCATCCGGTGGCGTTCACGATGAACCTGGTGGTGCATCGCCAGAATCTGGAGCGGCTGGAAGCGATGATCGCGCTGGCCGAAGAGCTGGAGACGGATCGCGTGGAGATTGCGCACGTGCAGTACTACGGGTGGGCGCTGCGCAACCTGGATTCGCTGCTGCCGACGCGGGAACAATGGGAGCGGTCGCTGGCCATCATCACTGCCGCGCGCGAACGACTGAAGGGTCGGATCGCTGCGCTGGATTTGGGAAGAGTCGGCGGCATTTCAGAAATTCCGCGGCGAAGATTGGATGCCCGAGCCGTGCCGCAGTTGCGACCGGCGTGCACTCGATTTCGGCGGATGCCGTTGCCAGGCTTTGGCGCTCACGGGCGATGCTACCGCTACCGATCCCGTGTGCACGCTTGCACCGGCGCACGGCATAGTGGAAGCGGTGATCGATCGCGTCAACGCGATTCCCGTGCCACACACGCACCCGGAGTGGGTTTACCGCATCGATCCGCCAAGCGCGTAAACGGCCGTCTACTATGAGGGCCTATTTCAACGCGGGCAGGCCGGCATCGGGAAAAGACTCCGGGCTGAGCACGTGCGCCGGGGCCCAGCCGAGATCGCGGAACTGACCCGGCTTTGCGCTGAGCACAATTTGAAAACTGCTTTCATCCGCCGGGGTCTCGGCCGGTTTTCCGGTCTGCGGGAAAACCAGCGCCAGGTACTTCAGAATCGTGTAAACGTCGCCCTCTTCGGGTACCCGGATATCGAACTGCTGGGAGCGGAAGCGGATGCCGGCGCCCATCTGCCAGAGGCTCCACGACAAGAATGAGCAGCACTCAATCGCGCGCTCAAACCACTCCTCGAGGTGCTCGGGAACGTCGCGATCGAGAAAAATTTCAACCGCGCGCTCCTGCTCGCGGGCAAATTCGCGAATCTGCAGGTCCCGGGTGTGCGCCGAGGCTTTCCAATCGAGATGCCGCGCGCTCTCATAGGCCTCGTAGGGGCGGATGCGGTAAAAGTCGCGGCCCAGGCCAACCATGTGGGTTTCGATCTCGCCCACAATGGCGGACAGCAGCTCGGCGAAGCCCGCCTGCGGCTCGATGGAGGGATACACCAGAACTTCGCGCGGCAACGTGACGCGCGCGATCTTGTCGAGGAAACCGAAGGGAAATCGCGTGGCGAACACGAAACTGTTCTGACGCTGTGCGCCGCGGCGGTCGAACTTTACGTCCACGCTCTCTTCCAGCATGGCGCCGCAGGGAATCACGGGAAAGTAGACCGGCTTGGTGAGGATGGCGGAGGGCTCTGCCGCCCGTCCGAGCGCGGCCAGCGCGCGCTCCGGCACGCCGGTGACCTGAATCGAAAAAGAAGGCATCCAGCCTTTGTGGTTGCGCACGAAGAGTTTCGCGCGCGCGGGGCGGCCGGCGGAGATGTGCTCGGGCAGCATGAGATCGAGTTCCAGGCCGGCCAGGCACAAGCGGCTGATGAATCCCGAGACCAGCATGGTCGAGATCATAGTCGCCAGGATCAGATACATCAGATTGTTGGTGGACACCCCGGCGGCGGCGGCCACCAGCAGGACGGCCAGCGTGAAAAGCAATCCGCCGCGCGTGATCCGGTAGCGGACCCGGCGGCGCACGGCGGCGCGAAGTTTTCTCAGGCGGTTGCGCATGAGAGGGCTTCTTCTGTTGTGTCACAATCGTGGAACTCATGTCGAGCCCCGAGCCAACCGGACGCCGGACGCACCTGCGCCGCGAGCTGGGATTGTGGGCGCTGGTTTTTTACGGCATCATCATGATCCAGCCGGTGGCCCCCATGCCGCTTTTCGGCGTAGTGAGCCAGGTGGCGCTGGGGCACATGGTGACCACGCTGGCCGCGGGGATGGGCGCCATGCTGCTCACCGCGCTTAGCTACGGCCGGATGGCGCGCGTATCCGAGTTCCGGCTCGGTTTACACCTACGTCAGCCGCGAGATTAACCCGAGCGTGGGCTTCGTCACCGGCTGGAGCACCATGCTCAGCTACCTGTTCAACCCCATCATCTCGGCGATCTGGTGCGCCAAGGCCGCCGTTAACGTGACGCCGCAAATTGCCTTTCAGATCTGGCTGGTTTTCTTCGTGCTACTGTTCACCGCGCTCAATCTGCTCGGCATTCGCGCGAGCGCGCGGACTACGCAGGCTCTCGTGATCGCGATGGGCGCGGTGATTGTGGCGTTTTTTGTGGGGGCGGCTCGTTACGTGGTGCATTTGTCCGCGCTTCATCCCTCCTATTTCACGCAGCCTTTTTACGATCCGCAGACGTTTTCGCTGGGCGCGATCGCCACCGGAACGTCGATCGCGGTCCTGACATTCGTGGGCTTCGATGGTGTTTCGACGCTCTCGGAAGAGGCGCACAATCCGCGGCGCAACGTTCTACTCGCGACGGTGCTGACCTGCTTCATTATGGGAGTGCTCTCGATTCTGGAGGTCTATGCCGGCCAGCTCGTCTGGCCCGATTTTCGCCATTATCCGGACGTGGACACGGCATTTTCCTACGTGGCCGGGCGCGCGGGCGGGCCGGTCATGTTTCAAGTGGTGAATTTTACGCTGCTGGTGGCATCGCTGGGCGCGGGTATGGCGGCGCAGCTTTCGGCGGTGCGCCTGCTTTACGGGATGGGGCGCGACGATGTCATCCCCAAGCGGTTTTTTGGCGCGATCGACGCGAGGCGCGCGATTCCCCGCAACAACGTGCTGTTTACCGGCGCGATCGTCATGCTGGGAGGATTCGCCGTCAGCTATCAGTTGGGCGCGGAGCTGCTGAACTTCGGCGCGTTCATTGCGTTCATGGGCGTGAATGCGGCGGCGTTCGTGCGCGCCTGTTTTCACGAAACGCCGCGCCGCTGGCTGGACTGCGCGCTCCCGGCGACCGGATTCCTGATCTGCTTGGCGATCTGGGCGAGCCTGCGGCCTCCGGTGCTGGCGGCGGGCGCCGTTTGGGTGCTGGCGGGCGTGATCTACGGGGCGTTCAAGACGGACGGGTTCCGGCGGAAGGCGGCGTTTGCTGAAGTGCCGGTCGAGTGAGGGATGGGCCGCCGAAAGGCCGCAGATGCCCGCCAAGATCGGGCGTAGCTGTGCGCTACGATTTCTTGGCCGGCGCCACGAAACCTATGGGGTGCCTGGTGGTGGGTGACGGCGGTGGTTCCAACAGATCCTGCAGCACTTCGAGGATGGCGTCCAGATCGGCGTCGTGCTTTCCTACCTTGTGTTCCAGAGCTTCCATCTTTCGAGCCAGGTCCTGGCGGGTCGCCAGGATCTGCCGCAAATTCACAAACGCGCGGACGACCTGGATACTGGCACGGACCGCCACGGGGCTCTGGAGCACGTTGGCGAGCATTACGGCGCCGTGCTCGGTGAAGACGTAAGGCCTGTACTTAATATTCCGGCCGCGTTTCAAGGTCACAGTTTGTGATCTTGAAGAATAGACTGCCCGCGCCTCTTCCATGCTGAGCTGAAACATAAAATCGTCCGGGAAGCGATCGCCGTTGCGCTTCACGGCCTGGTTGAGGACGCGGGTTTCCACGCCGAATAAATCGGCCAGATCGCGATCGAGCATCACCCGTCGCCCGCGCAGCACAAAGATCTTTTGCTGAACGACTTCGAGCGGGATGATGCTTTCCTTTGACTTCGTTTTCTTTGCCATGGTCTCTTTCAGACTAAGACATTGAGGGGCTCGCGCGCCGACGCCTCCCCCGCGCCACGTTATGATGAATGCTTTATGAGAGCAGCGATTGCAATTTTCATGCTGGCCGGAGTTTCGCAGGCAGCGGAATGGAAGCAGCTTTTCGACGGCAAGTCGCTCGACGGCTGGTCGATGGTGGGGCCGGGGAAGTTCGTGGTGGAAAACGGCATGCTCAAGACCGAAGGCGGCATGGGCCTGCTCTGGTACACGGGCGGGCAGTTCGCCAACACGACCATCCGCGTAGTGTTCAAGACGGCATCGCCCAATGCCAATTCGGGCGTCTACATCCGCTTCCCGGAAAAGCCCAAAGACCCGTGGTACGCCGGTCACAACGGCTACGAAGTGCAGATCGATGCCGGTGGGGACGAATGGCACTGCACCGGGTCGATCTACTCGCTGAGCAAGGTCACGAAGCGCAATCAGAAGCCGGCGGGCGAGTGGAACACCATGGACATTACGCTCGTGGGGCAAAAGACGATCGTGCGGTTGAACGGCGAAGTGATCGACGAGTTTGCCGGCATCGGGCATCAGGAGGTGCCGCCGAGGGAGAAGTGGTTCGAGCCGGTGCGCGGGCCGCGGACGGATTCCGGATACATCGGGCTGCAGAATCACGACGGACGCTCGACGGTGTACTTCAAGGAAGTTGCCGTGAAGACCGACTGAGTCTGCGCGCGGGCTTGCCGGCTCGGCGCTTGGCTGCATAACGGGCGGCCGAGCAAAAGCTAAAGACCAGACAGTGGATGGCCCGAAAAACCCGGTTGTCCGTCCGTTACCTGGCTTTAAACCAGGGTTCGCTTTTTTCCAGATCGCGCCAGGCTTTCTTCAGCGCCCGGAGCTTCTTCACATCGATCGTGTGACGGTGATTGTATTGCTCGGCAAATTCGGCCATGGTCTCGGTCAGGTGGTTAAAACTCTCCACGAAGCGTTTCTGTCCTGACGCCGCATCGTTCCCGGCTTCAGGCGGATTCGAAGCGGGCACGAGATCGATGACGTGCTCCGCACCCGGACGGGGTTGAAAGACGGTTGGCGGCACGGGTCCGGGCCACTGGCCAGAAATGAAACAGAGTGCCAATAACAACGCCGATGTCATGCTGTACCCCCTAGCAAGCCCACAGCCATCGACCAGCTTGTTGTGTGCTGCGGCACACCATACTCTTCGGCTGAATCGAAGAATGGATTTAGGCCAAGCCGCAAGGTGAACGCAGGATTCTCATAACCACCAGCCGGTTGTTTATAAGGAGAAGCGATTACCGGAGAAAAGGAATTATATTGCCTTCGGGTGCCGGGCCGGCCTAGCCGCGCGGATAGCTGCCTCTTATGGTTTCCCGGCCGATGAAGGCGTAGAAATTCGTCGTCTGGTCGCGGTTCCAGAGCAACATCGACGACCCGCCGGGAAAGAAGGCGGTACTGCCGCCATCGGGCACATCGTCGAACTGATCGTGGGCGCCGTGCATGACGCGGGGCTGATCGAGGCGCGGGTTGACGGCGTCCATGACGCGCGCGACCTCAGGGCCGAGCCGGTCTTCGACAGCCTCGCCATTGGCGGCGGCCAGCACAATGTTGCGGCCGGGAGCCAGGGGATCGATCACGGCGAGCAGGTCGTAATCGCCCACCAGCGCCTTGTGTTGTTCGGGATGAATCACCTGGCCGGGCTCGTTCTTTTCGGTGGTGTCCGCCAGGTTGAAACGCATGGGAAGCGCGCCCCCCGCCGCATTGCGCGCGAAGCCGTCGGCATCGATCACATAGAAGCCTACGGCCCGCGCTTTCTGAATTTCGTCCGCGCTCACGCAAGTGACTTTGCCGGTCTGGTGGCTGGTATGAATCTTGATGCTGCGCGGCTTGGGAGGATAGCCGAGATCGATCCACGGCGTGGACAGCGGATTGGTGTTGCGCACCACGATCACGCGATTGAGCGCGTGCGCCACCTGCTCGAAAACGCCATAGTGCGTGAAAGCGATGCCGCTCTCGGCGATATAGGCCATGCGATAAACTCAGACTCTATGTTAATCCGGCTTCTCGGCGTTCTGATAGCGGCGGCTGTGGCGGGCGAGCCCGGCGCGCGCGCCCAGCAGCGGTCCGAGTTCAACGATGGCGACGCCCACGGCGACGCGCCGTACCTGGTGGAGGACGGATGGACGGCGCTGTTCAACGGTCGTGACTTAACAGGGTGGCACGGCCTCGGCGAGCCGAACGAATGGCTCACGGCGCGAGCGATTTTCTGGGACCGGCTGCTGGGCCCCACGCGGCTCGCGGCCATCGGCGGCCCCGGCGACCGCATGCTGAACGGTCCGCACGGCCACACCGTCAACCTGGCGACCGATCAGAAATTCGGCGACATCGAGCTGTATCTCGAATTCATGCTGGCCAAGGGATCGAACTCCGGCGTGTATCTGCACGGCCTTTACGAGGTGCAGATTTTCGACAGCTACGGCTCGACCGAACAGGCGACCTCGTCCGATGGCGGCGGCATCTATCACCGCTGGATCGACAACCACGGCGTGGGCGGATCGGCGCCCAGCCGGAATGCCAGCCGGATGCCGGGCCAGTGGCAGTCGTACCACATCTGGTTCCGCGCGCCGCGCTTCGATGCGTCGGGGAAGAAAACGGAGAACGCGAAATTCATCCGCGTGTTGTTCAACGGGCTTTCGGTGCAGAGCAATGTCGAGGTGGACGGTCCCACGCGCGCGGCGATGAACCTCCCCGAGGCGGCGACGAATCCGATTATGCTGCAAGGCGATCACGGGCCGGTGGCGTTCCGGAATGTGTACTGGCGGGGGTTAAGGGAGATTGTGGAGAGATGAGGGGGGTTCTGGGTCGTTTCTTACGACGAAGGAGAGCACCGGTCCAGCCTCGTCGTCAGCTTCCTTCTGCCTTTCGTTTCACGCCTCCCATACCGGCACCCGCCATTTGCCATTGCGAACGAATCAGCGTCCCCGTGCTGAAGCAGAACGCCGAAGTACTTCATTCGCGACACGGTTGTTTCGAGAATCCCTTCGCGCTGAAGTCCCCACGAGTGTTGACGCCAGAGGCCATCATCACTAAGCGCATATCCGGTACCGATCCCGACGAGTTCGTGTTGCCTGTTGGACCAGAGCTCGGCTAGGTTTCCGTGACATTCACTCTTTTCCATGGTTCTTCGCACGACGGGTCCGGCCATAACGAAGCCAGCGACAATCAAGAGCGGCAACGCTGTATCCGGGTCTGGGGGCGCGACCAGATGGACACCTCCGAGGTCCAGCAGCAACCCCCTCAGTACCTTTAGCTCGGGCTGTTGCTTCGCGGCCTCTCGAAAACGACCGTCCAGCAGACGTTTTTGCTCTTTGGTGATCACCGCTGCATTGTTAGTCAGGACGAAACCCTAAGCGATGGGCCGCTTGGCATTCAGTGTCGCATATGCCTAGGATAGCCGGAACAATCCTCTTCAACAAGATGTTCTTTTAAGGAACACTTGATCACCGTTCCGTCTGTTACACCGGATGGGAGTGGCGGTCAAGTCCAGGAAGCGGGTATCGCGCAACATTATCGGGGAGCGGGTCAGAGAAGCCCGCCTCCGGTGTGATCCACCGCTGACTCAGGATCAATTGGCTGGGAGGTTG
>WNFI01296983.1_pt1 | contig 15100 bp, 26 predicted proteins | sample 5400471 | NCBI WGS metagenome assembly WNFI01 (sample SAMN13153348, study PRJNA577476) | soil metagenome | isolation source: 100 cm saprolite on Douglas fir-dominated hillslope | place: USA:California | collected 2013-09-17
GATTTTGGCGGCATAAAACTCGGCGTAGTCCGAAAAATAGCCACCGGAAAAGGTGTTCAATCGACGAAGGATATTTTGGATCTTTACAACAGAAGGCTCGCCGGAAAGTAAAGCGCCTAGCGCGCCCAGCAACGCTCTCAGCATGCCCAGTAGACTCGGCAACTAATATAGGAGCGTTTTTATGCGAAAAAGATCATCTTTAGCTACACTGGTGTTCATGCTTCTTGTTGCGCCCGTCCTTGCTCTGTCTCAGGCGGGGCAGGAGTCCCGGACCCTCATCGTGAATGGCCAGCCCGGACAAGTGGCCGTTGTCCAGATGAACGGCCACTCCTACGTCGACCTCGAAGCCCTGGCGCGAGTCGCCAGTGGTTCACTCAGCTTTAATGGCGATCAGATCACGCTGACGCTGCCCGGTGCAACGAGCACGCCAGCTGCAGATCCTTCAGCAAGCTCGACCGTAGACACTGGATTGTCAAAAGGCTTCTTAAAGGCTGGCATCGAGGCAATGTCGATGGCCAGGGAATGGCACAGTGCACTTGCTAACGCTATCCAAAATGGATTTCCGATAGCTGCGGACTGGTTGGCCCGTTACCGCAATCAGGCGGGCACGGCCCTGAGACTGGCTTCGGTCGCCGCATCAACCGATTCTGATCAAAATGCCTATCAGCTGCTGAGCAAGGAGTTCGAAAATATGAAAACGCTGAGCAATAATTATGTAGCCGCGCGTCAATCCCTGAATTACATCGCCCCTAACGCCCTCGCGAATGACCCATTGAACCAGAAGATTATTGACTGCGGACACTCTCTAGCGGCAATGGCTGCGAATGGCCAGTTTGTGGATGATGGGTCGTGTCGGTGAACCTCCCGAATCTGTAGGATTCCGTGCAGTTTGTGCAGAACATGCCGCTCATCCGTCGCAGCTTCTCGTCGCGACTGGTGTCTCACTCGGCGTTCACATTAGTGACCAAATCTATCTCGCCATTCCCAGTTAGAACTGCACTTCTGGCTGGTGCTGATATCCAGGTTGATAGCGGACCAGCGTGCTAAACCCCGGATCCTGGAGGATTCGGCGCGTTTCCGACAATGCCGCCGCTCTGGCGCTAGCGGAAGCAATTCCCTGCTGCCGGGCTTCCTGCCGACCCCGGCGCGGCTTTTGCCGAGCTCCAGCGTTGCTCGCTGGAAGAGCTAGAATTCCCAGCCCCATGCCCTCAATCTGCGCTTCAAATCATGCCGCCCCGCCGCTCCTGCCTTCCGCAAGGTGAAATCCGCGAGGGCGCACGCCGCAAGGCGGTCTTCGGCTGTGGACGGCACCGTGACCAAGGCGGCGAGCATGGCAAGCAGCAGGCGGTGGAATTTCCGATCCGTCACCGATTCAATCGGCGACGACTTACTGCCGGCTTCTGGCAGAAGCCTTTCCGCAATCCGTAAGTCAGAGGGGTCGCGCCGCCATCATGTCATCTAACTTGTCTGTTTCTTTCACGGGAAAGATAAAGGAGGCGTCGATTTCAGGTTGTCCAATTCCTTGATGAGCTTATGCCAAGCCTTCGAGTTCTGCTTGTTGGCAAAAGGCTTTTCGAGGTCGGCGTAATAGGAGAGAAGATCTCGGCGCAGAGCTTCCGGGACAGGTTTGCCGCTCGTTTTGTCGAGCAACTTGGCGTAGGTTTCATCAGTGAGCCTATAAGCGGATGCTCCGGTGACTGCTCCGGTGTCAAGATTGTCGTTGGGCAATTCGAGCCGCCGTTCCTGTTGCGCAAGCAGCAGCGCTCGATAGTGGACCAAGGTTTCGTTGAAGCTGCTCATATACAGCTGTTCAACAGCCGGTGGGGGTGGATGAAACGCGAGGCCGCTGAACGGGCCAACTTTTGGCACCACGCGCAAGAAAAATGCCTTGAGGCGTGCGACGAAGCCTGGTTTTTCATAGACGTTGCCCCAATCCTTACGGTACTCCGAATTTGAGATGTTATAGACAAATTCCTTCTTGGTCTCGCTGGGGTGGCTGTTCTGAATCTCATCTCTCTTGAGATGCCATGCCACTTTGGTCATTCGTGGAATGGCGGTTGAAACAGCGTGGCGATAGCTGCCGATGGCCAGGTCCACCCGGAAAAAGACGCTCGACATATCGAGCGAATAAGTTCTTGCAAACGCTCTTTCTAGGACTGGCTTTGAAACTTCAAAGCCAATAATGTCATGATAAGCTTTGGGCGCGTAGTTTCCTTCGGCGACCTGGTCTACATCAAAACCGTATTCCACCTTCATGTGGGCGGACGGTTTTTCCTCATAAGTAACAACTGGACCATATTTCTTTGCCAGACCGGGATACATGATTGCAACCGCTCGGTTGGTGGCGAGCTGGTGACCCGAGGTATCGGCAGCGTAGTGCGACAGAGCGCCCAGTGCGAATGCGTATTCGTTTAGATTCTTTGATTCCTCGATCAAGGCAAGTACAAAATCACCGCTTCGCACATAGTGCGTAAGGTCACTGAAGAATCGACTGCCGAACGGGTAGTAACCCATATCCTGGATAATTGCGCCGCCGTAGGCGTAGGCGTGTGCCTGCAGCAGTTCCTCCGGAGTAGCGTAGGGGAATCGGATCAAGAGTAGAGGCTCAATGCCGTCCTTCCATTCAGCATCGATAATAGCTTCATGCGTAAGAACGGAGTATCCTGCACAATCGGGGGCACAGGATATTCCTAAGAGAAGTGCGAGAATCAGATGTCCCGACAGTGAGAACAGCGCGGATCGACTTTCCGCTAACATCGTGTCTGTTGAGACTCCTCCCGGTTGAAACTCCTTCCGGGGCGAAACCATTTCTTGAACAGCGCGAATGTGTTGGGCTGTGCGAACGCACATCTGCCGCTGATTCATGTCGTTCGTGATCCCACATCGTGATGCGGGCCTATCATTAGGCAGGTCCTTCGCGTTTCATCCACTCCCGAATCGCAGCGATTTCCTCCTGTGCGGTCTCCTGCTCTGAAACCAAGTGGTCAAGACCGAACGCCATAAGCGTGTCTGTGTCCTGCAGAATTCGTTCGTCTATCGGAAGCTTGTATCCCGCCTAGTCAATCCGCTGGAACACGGCGACAGGTTGTGTAGTGACTTCGCAAACCACTTTCTGAAAGGACAGTGTCGAGCGGTGGAACAACCGAGCTAGGGACAGCATTACGATGTACGCGATCCTACGTATTAAACTCGGACATAAATCCTTCCTTCCCTTAATTTGATCTTCAAGATTCTGGGCCTCGAGCTTCGACAGTCCACCGATTCGAAGTCCACAAGGCTCAACGCCGCTTTGGGCGGTGGCAAAGCGACCCACATGGCCGCCTTCAAGTAGAAAGTAGTAGAAGGTAGTGCGAATCCGTGCCCCGCCTCTGCTCAAAGAGTATCCCTAGCTACCGACGATGCCTTTGTTGACCAGGACTTTAACCACAACGCGACGGTTCTCAGACCGCCCAGCCTTCGTCTCGTTCGGTGCCGCAGACCCATATTCCCCCATTGCGCCCGGCGCCACGATGTGCCGCACCGGCACGTTACCCTGCTGCATCAAGAAGGTGATCACTGCTTTAGAGCGGTTCTCGCTCAGCTTTGTGTTCATCGCAGCGCTGCCGCGCGAGTCGGCATAACCCGTCACCTCGATGATGTATCCAGTCAGGCCCGTGGCGGTTTGTGCCAGCTTCTTAAGTTCTTCTTGGTCTTGCGCCGAAATCTTGGTGCTACCGACATCGAATTTCGCGGTCGCTTCACCCTTCACTTCATATTCGCTCAACGCGGTAAAGCGATTCGTGTGTTCCTCGATGTCCTTGATGTTCTCTTGAATCTGCGACTTGCTCGGCGGTGGGATGCAAACCGGACTGGACCATCTCCGCAGTTTCCAGGTCGTCGCCATCGACGGTAATTGTCTTGGCTACGACCCGGCCTGTGTCGTCGGACGTGCCCTCAACATCCACCTTGAGTCCAGGGATCAGCACCACATCGGACATCTGCTGCTTCTCCAGGCCAAAGAGCCCCCTGTCGTCTTTCGTAGTCGTAGAGTCGGTAAGGACCACGGTGACGTTTCCCTGCGCAGACTTCACGATCAACGTCTCTCCAGTTCGGGAAATGATCATCCCTTTGACATCAGCGCCAAAAGCAGAGACCGATGCCAGGGAGGACAAAACCATCAGACTTACTACAATCGTTTTTTGGTGCATTATTTCCTCCACCCTTCTCCGTCATTAGATCGAGGCCAAAATGTCCAAGGCCAAGCCTCGCGGCCTCACAGACCTGTTGAGATTGTTCCTGCCGGGAACGAGAGGGAACTGTCAAAAGTGACAGCCCCGGCGACTGGTTTTCGTACAACAATCGCTGGATGTTCCCAATGCACTGAAAACGCAACTTGTTGTGGGCGTTTGCAAATTTTGATAGGCACAAATGTACCCGAGATTTCGGAGTCCCCCGATATTTCGGAGCTAATCCGCTGTCAGGTTGTGGCGAGCCCTCGTCGCCCTTCTGGTGGGGCGCCAAAGCTGGAGTCTATTCGACTTCACGCCGAGCCGCTGGTGTGCGAGGAGCTGAGATACGAATAGCCAACCATGAGTTCGGCCTTGGGTACTTCGCTCTATGCGGCAAGACCGGGGTTACGCCGCACAAGTCTGAGAACAGGCGAGAACACGCCGAACATCAAGTTTCGTGTGCGTGTGATTTTCAACAGTTGAATCCTTTCTTTTTTAATCGGTTGCGGCACCTGCCGCCTTGCGACGGCGGGCGCCAACAATCTGCTCAGTTCACCAACCTGATCTCGCTCGGCTATTGCTTATTAAAGCTGCGGAGGCCCGCTGACTTGCTTCTCTCTGAGGTGGAACTGTACGTCGACGTGGTCGGCGATCTTGATGAACGGAATACCCTTGTTCATCCCGTAGTCCTTACGGTTGAAGACCATTGTTCCTGTAATCTCGTCTAAGCCAGTCCCCTTCTTGGAAACCGTTAGCGTCAGCTTCTCAGGGTTTGGTACTCCGCGTATCGTAAAGTCACCATCCACCTCAAAGCTATTGGGACCGGCGTGCACAAACTTCGTTGACTTGAACGTGATCACCGGATTCCGCGCGACGTCGAAAAAGTCTTTGCTCTTCAGCTTGCCGTTCTTCATGCCGCTTCCGGTATCCACACTGGCGGCCTGAATATTGATCTCTAGGACGCCTGTCGTTTCGTCAGGAGAGGCAAATGTTAAGGCGGCATCCCACTTGTCGAATTTCCCAGCGATAGTCACAGACGCCTTCACGTGGAACTTGATCGAGCTGTGTTCCGGCGCAATCACGAAAACCGGAGCTTGCGCCCGACTCATTGAAGGGTACACAGCGGACGCTAAGAGGCAGAGGACAGCCAACCCCAAGGAATCCCTCCCTAAACATGAACGGCGTGACAACATTGCTTTCACACGCATGCTTTCACTCGCGGTTACCGGTAGCTACTGTCAGTTCTAACCGTCCCGCGTTTGGCTGGTATCGTACGTGATCAGGCCTGTGCGTGGTCGATTCGGGGATGGGAAGAACTGTTCGCTGAACCTTACTCTTGCGGACTCATCTGTTTCTCCTTAACTTCGACTCTTATTTTTCCCGGCGTTCTGAGGTGCTGCCGAGTACCTATTTTTATTTGCTCCAAGGTTTCAACCTGCTCTGCGATCAGCTGGTCTAATCAATCTCTTACGCTATCCCGCCTTGACAGTGCAGCCTTCACGTCCGCCGGAGCTCGATGCCTTCCTAAGGGTTGGTTTTTTTTCCAAGCCGCACGAGTCGATTAATCGGGCCGCGCACCACGAGGTACGGCATGATCGCCAGGGCGAACGCCACGATAGGCAGCTCCCCCGCGTAAACCGCCGAATGAACTTTCAATGGTAGACGACATCAAGAATGATCGCGACGATAAAAACCTTGCCGACGGACCTCCAGCCTTCCTTCGCCATCTCCTTGCGATACTCCGGAGTTGAAAGCAAGGCCCAGAAATACGCGGGCTTCCCGGCTTTTGCGTCTTTGACTCCGTCAATCACCGCGAAAATAATTGCCATCAACGGCTGGACGATAAACCGGAAATGAAGCGGGCCGTCTAAGCGCGCGAAAAGATCTCCGACAATCCTTTCCCAAACACCCATGGCTCACCCCTTCCCGGCTTTTGCGACCTGCCACGGCCAACAGCCTTTAATTTCCACCGTGATGGACCAATTCAGGAACGTTCGCACGAGAATCAACATACCCAGCGACACGATCCCTTGGCTGGTACCCTTTACGAGCTTTGGTACTCAATAAGGCCGAACATCATGGATGCCGTGCCCAGGCCGATTAAGACAATGCCAAACCGCCGCGGGCCTTTCGCCCGGAGGACGCTCGCAGAAAGGCTCTCTCTTACGTACAGAAGAAACTTGTAGATGGTAAAGCCGAAAGAGAGCATCGATAGACCGGTGCGCATCTACGCCATCAGCGTTCGCTCGACAGCCAGGCTGGTATTCGTTGGGGCCAGAGCAGTGCTCTCTGTAGCCAATGTAAGTGCAGTATGTGGCTCTGCCACTGCCATAATCTCTCGTCTACCGCCAACGGCGTACGACTCGAACTACACGTAATAATTAGCAATCTTCTTGAAAGCGGCACACTGTCAGAACTAACAGTCCGGCTGATCGTCGTTCTCCGGACCCTAGATGAACGTCAAATTACGCGGAATGGCATTGGAGGGAATCGGACTGATGACGTGGGCGCGCGGAGCGAGGTCCTGGGCATGAACAGATCGCAGAGCATTGGCGCATGCACGAACTAAGAAAGGAGGGCATTATCGGCCGCAAGGCCGACGAAACGGCTGATCGTGACGAGCATAATCAACCGGACGGATCTCAGCGTGTCGGGTTCGCTACGCAGGGAGAACTCATTGGTCCGGCCATCAGTGTTTCCGTGTCCCTGAGTGTTTTGGAATCGGAAAGAGAAACGTGAATTCCACGTTCAATTGCCATTTTGGCGAAGACTGATTCGCAGGGCGAATGGCGTTCCAATATAGGGTGAGGTTCGAATCAACCGCCTGCTTCCCAATGTTAAAACTGTTGCCAACGCCGCCTCCGATTGGCACTAGCCACCGCTCAGTCATCGACTGCGTCCAGTCCGCCACAATCGTGGGGTTGCTGATGAGGTACCACCCTCGGGGCAAATTGTAGGAGAACAACGGCTCGAGCTGGAATTGGTTTACTGGTGAACGGCTCGAGTCGCCCGCAACGGACCAAATATTCTGAACCAGCACGCCGACAGAGCCCCATTTCGGCTCGACCAGTGCAGCGCCCGTCGCCCCCACGCCCCATTTTCCGGAGCCCAGTTGATTGCTTGTAGCCGTCGGCATTAAAACTGCGGGTCCTACACCCCAAATGAGTTTTCGGGTATAGGCCGGCGTCAAAAAGAAGGAAGTGGTAGTGTCTCCTAATCCGGTGGTCCCGCCGCTCTTCGCAAGTGAGTTCGGCTGATACGTGACCGCCGTCGCCGCAGCTCGCGTTACAAGAAGCCAATCTCTCGTGATCGAGAGCGGAATCACCGGTTGAATCACAAGGGAATTCGCGCTGCGATCATAAGGTCCCTGGTTGAAGGTGAAATCTCCCTCGAACGAAAGCTTAATCTCCTCTGCGAACGGGTTTCTCGCGATCTTTCTCAGTTCTTCGGGAGCGGTCTGTGCCAGCGCCGCCGCCGGCGGCAAAAGAAGATACGCGCCCCATACCAGAAGAATTCGCATGCTCGAGCCCAACGGAATCAATTTACTCGAAAGATCGATCAATCAGCAGTGAATGTTCTCATACGCCCCAAAGAACCAGGAAGATGAATCCGGTCTGCGATTTGAGTCTCTCTTCGCACCACCTATCTCGAGAATGTCAGAGCGCAGAAAGACCAAGCCATTTGATTTCGCACAGATTTAGGGTCTCGGGAACTTCTAGGGTCGGCTTGCCATCCGCGCCGCGAAATTTTGGGCCGTAAGCCGACTCCCAATCAGACCAGTGGACGAATCCGAGGGAAGAGGGAATTAGCCGGGGGACAAACGAGGGGGCTTTTAAGGGAGCGATAAGAGTTCCTTTGCATTCCCTGTCGTTCCTTTTCGATGACTTATTGGTCCTCCGCATTCCTCGTACGTCCCTGAAATCCCAGCCGTTGTTGTTTTCGATCACCGCCAAAGGCGTGCGGACTCTCTTTTATCCGTTTGCTGTGAAGGTCCAAGCCGGGTTCTGCAGCTCCTGATTTCGTGTTGTGCGAAATTTGCAAAAAGATTGAGAACAATTTCGATTTTCATGGGTCGTTCGTTGTTCCCTCTCCAGTTCCTGTGATCATCGTGTTTAGGCTTGCGTCGGTGCCAATCCGTCCGCGAAATTGGTTCGGAATTCCGACGCTTTAATCGAAGGAACAATCCGGGAACAATAACAATTCCCTTCTATGACTTTTCAGGGCTTCACGTTCCTTCGCGCGCCCCGTAAGTGCTTGAAATGCCAAATCAGGATGCTCTGTCACGGCAAAGGCCCAGGCTGGGGATCTGTCCGTTGAAAACTAAAACGCATGGATGCTGTCTGTGGGAGCGAGAATTCCGTGGCGTGAACGGTGCAAACGGGGCCCCCTACACCGTCCCAGCGTGCATACGTCAAGCCCCATAAGTCGCCGAGCGTGTTATGCCGCGGGCGCCGTCGGCGCCTGCCTCGCTAGCACGCCGGCCGAGTACGGCGTGACCGGAGTGAAGAGCTTCATCGTCAGCCACGACGGCGTTGTCTACGAGAAGGATTTTTGGCCGGCCACCCTCAATGAGTTTATAAAAATGGATCGCTTCAATACGGATCGTTCCTGGAAACCGATCTTGGAGGAGTAGGCGGCGAGATCCGTCGAAGTGAAAGAAAATTTGGATGGATCATGGTGCGGGGAGGAATCCTTGAACAGATTGTGGATTTGCAAGGGTCTGGCGTTACTGCTGCTTCTTGTCGCTATCTTTCTATTGTGGGATCACAGCATCGGCGCGGGAGGACGCGCACGCAGACAGACTGAAAGCTCGGCAAAACGCGCCGCACTTCCTCAACAACTTAGCTCTGAAGGCCAAGCCTCACTGCGACGCATCATCCAGTCCGGCAATCTCTCGGAACTGCACTGGCCTGACTTTAGGGACTATGGCAAGCACGTGCAGAAATTTTACGAGTCGTACGGGTATTCCCTGCCGTGGATCAGGGGAATGCAACCAGCTGCGCAGGAGCAGCAGGTAATTTCGATTCTGTTGAAAGCCGAGCAAAGGGGATTACCGAATCCAAGTCGTGGTGACTAAACGAAAGGAGGCAACGCATGAAACGCGAACCTCAATCATTGACGGTGCATCTGAGACATGCAGCACACCGAATCCATAGAGCCGCATGGATGGTCGATAGCGGAGCCACTGCCCTTCATTGTGGCAGGGTTCTCGCGCTCACCTGTGGGAACACGGGCAAGGTGCAGAGACTTTTCTTTTCGGACTCTATGGCTCTTGAAGATAAGGCCACGGTCCTTCGAAGAAACCTCAGCGCCACTGACAGACAACAGGCGATCCGCGCGGAAAGATTCGGAGCGGAGATTGAGAAACTGGGAGAGATGGCACGCCGGCTGAGGGCGAAGCTGGAAAACTGCTACGTCAAAATCAAGCGATACGCGGGCGCGTCGCAGCAGAAGGGAAGAAGAATCCCGAATTCAGAAAGAGAACCCGGCGGCCGCGAAAGGTGCAACGGTCAAAGATTGCAAGCCGGTAAGCGCTAACTCAGCCTTCCTGAGTGCCTTCCCCTGTGCTGGTCCTGACAAAGCCAGCTCAGCAGTACATATGGTAAGCTATACTTGACATCTAGGCCTTCATAGCGTACTCTGAGGCGTGTCTTCGGGGAGGTCATTGTGCCCCATCAACCCTTTCGAGACGAGCTAGCCGACCGCCGCAGTGCCACGCTTTTGCTCTTCTACCTCGCGGCGCTTTTCTCCGTTATTGCCGTCAGTTTCGCTGGCCGAATCCCGCCTTCCCGCACGTTCCTACTCGTTCTGGCTGTGGCGGGAGCAGGGGCGGCCATCTTCTTCCTACTACGATTTCTTCGGGCGAATGATGAGCATGAACGGCAGATCAACTACCGCGCCCTGACATTTGCCTTTGCCGGGACTTTGGCCTTTTCTGCGGCCATCGGCTTTCTCCAAAGGTTCGGCTTTCATCCCGTCTCCTGGCTGGGCATTCCCCCGCTGATGATCATTCTGTGGAGCCTTGGATTGATTCTTTATTCGTGGCGGTACCGATGAAGACCCGGCTACGCGTATTGAGAGCGGAAAAGCAGTGGTCACAAGCCGAGCTTGCGGCCCACGTCGGTGTTGCTCGCGGCACGATCAACGCGATTGAAACCGGCAAGTACGATCCGAGTCTGCCGCTAGCCTTCAAGATCGCACGTGTTTTTGGAAAGAACGTAGAAGAGGTGTTTTTGTATCCCGAGGAACAAGACCAGCCCCGTCCCCCGCAGGTCTGAGTTCCGTCTCTAGCAATCGCGACATGATGTCTGCTAGTTCGCAATTCCGGATTCTTTTCTCTGCTGGTCACTCGAAGTCTATCCCCGTTTTCCCGCCAAGGTGAACCGAAAGGAGTCTCTTCATGGATCGTCCTTATGGCATTTCCGACTTCGCATTCCCGTCCCGATGGGACCGGGAATCCGGTCCCGACTTGGTGGGGAGGGCCGGTCAGGGTTCTCGCTCAGACAGAGAGCAGAGCCAAACCGGACGGGGAAAGGGATCGAATTCCACTCAGTCTCGTGGCGGTTTCGACCGCCCGGTTACGGTCTATCGCGGTCGAGACCGGGAATACTCGCTACGCGAATCCGAGGTTCGTGCACTCACAGACTTGGGCAAGTTCCGCGTCGTGCCGGAAGATGATCTCGCGCGATTTGGATACCAACGCAACTATACGCAGATGGAAAGCGACATTCGCAGCTTCACCCGGCAGGCCCTCGTCGAACAGCGCACCATCGAAGGCCATCCATCGTATTCGACGAAGGTTTTAACTCTGACAAAGGATGGTCACAGGCTCCTTGAGCGTGCTCAACTCGTCTCCAGTCGACAGGCTACCTACCATGGCCTTGTGAAGCCGAAGGAGGCTCGACACGACGCCGATCTCTACCGGCTCTACCAGAAAGTCGCCGAGAGATCGAACGCTCAGGCGGTAAGGTCCGCCGCGTCGTTCTCGACTTCGAGCTGAAGAAAGACCTCTATCAAGCCCTTTGGCGGATGCGGCCCGACAAAGACCCACGATACGAACGAATCTTCATTGCCAACCAGTTCGATCTGAAGGTGGTGGATGGCAAGATTCCCATTCCTGACCTGCGTATCGAGTATGAGGACGACTGCCGCGATGTTCGCCGTCTCGACCTCGAAATCGCTACACGCGACTATCGGCCCCAGGGCCTCGGTGAAAAGGCCAAGGCCGGATTTCACATGTTCGCCCGGCAGCAAGACCACGCCAAATTGCGCCGCGTTCTCGACACCCAGGAAATCAGCGCGAGGATCTTTGCCTTATGAAAATCCTCCCCATCCACACGGAAGCGCTCCGGTATTTCGGCTATACGGAAGAGGAGTCCCGTTTCCTCTACCTTGTGGCCACGCATTCCGGGTACTTCACCTGCCAGCAGTTTCTCCGGTTCATCAAGACGAAACCCAGCAAACGCAGCGTTGCATTTGCCCGAAAAGTGGTGGAAAAGAAGCATGCCAGCTCGAAGGAATACCTTCGGCATGGCCGAGTCTTTCATCTCTTCTCACGCAATCTGTATGAGGCAATTGGCAGGGAGAATGTTCGTTTCCGGCGTGTCCATTCGACCGAATACATCCGAACCCGGCTCATCGCGCTCGATTTCATCCTCCGAAATCAAGATTTCACTTATCTCGAATCCGAGGAACAGAAGCTCTCTTTCTTCTGCGACCAACTGGGAATCGACAAGAAAATCCTGCCCCGCAAACACTACTCTGGGGCTATCAAGGGCGACTTCACGGACCGGTACTTCGTCGACAAATTCCCAGTGTTTTACCACCCTGGCGTCTCTCTCCCGCCTGTGGTGACGTTCAGTTTCATCGATCCGGGGTTTGAAAGCATGGACAGCTTCAAGACTCATCTGGACGCGTACTTGACACTTTTTACGAAGCTATCGCAGCTCCGTTTCTACTACGTCGCAACCCGCGACACGAATTTCGAGCGTGCCAAGAAGCTGTTCCATGGGACGTTTCAGAGGCTTTGGAACCCCGCAGCCCCCTGTGGATTATTCGATTATTTCCGTACGCGGCGAACGTGGGATGAGAGGAACTACGCGAAGTTATCGGAGCACGATGTCCTGTTCATGAACCAGGGAAAAGAGAGATTCGGCAATCCAGGCGTCGAGAATCTGTACCAGAGATGGCGTGCCGGGGAGATCACCGAGAACACGGTGCGGTCAGAATCTGTGAAGTTCCACATGCCTTCTCAGGTCACCTTCATTTCAGCAACGGTGAACGGACAGGCGGTGTTGTTCGAGCGGCATCCACATCAGCCAGTAAACGTACCCGTGAAAAGTTCCGAGGAGACATCTTTCCCCGGAGATTTCACCTCCGGCGTCACCCTGGCATGGAGATAAGCGACAGAAAGAGCAGGCAGATGCGACAGAGACGGCAAGAAAACGGAGCGCGGCCAAAACACGATCAGAGGCGGGAGTGACCCCATCGTGCCGCAAAAGTGCGGCCCGATCCCTCCGGGCTTCGGGGGTCACTCCCGCCTCTTGCTGCTGGAAGGCGCAGCTCGTGTTTTGGCCGCGCAGAACGAAGGGAATCAGGAATCCTGTAAGACAGGATGTCAGACAAAACCGCAAACGAGGAACAAGGAGAAGGCATGGCAATCATTAAGGCACCACCCAAGCAGCCAAAGTCAGTGACGATCCAGGCGCGAGTCGAGGAGTCGGTGAAAATTCAGCTCGATCAATACGCGAAGTTCATCGACTCCAGTCCGTCATACGTCATCACAGAGGCTCTGAAGGTTCTTTTCAAACGCGATGACGAATTCAAAGCCTGGCTAGGCCAACACGCCAACGACCTGAATCGAGAACAGAACCAAGGAGAGGTTCTCACGAAGACCGCATAAGAACCATGAAGACCCGTCCAACACAATTCGGTATGCGCGAGAACACAGCGTCGTCACGACGGCATGCCCCGCGCCTTTCTGTTAGCCCCTGGTTTCACCAGCCCTGCGTGATCCCACACGGCAAGCTTAAGGACAATCGATCCGTGCAGTGGATGTCACGATTTGGTGGAACATTTAGACTCTCACTGTCGGAAGGGGAAGGACGAGCCACAGGTGAGCAAAGAAGAGACGCTAACTACCAGGCAATCACTGCGCCTCAGTACAGACGACCAACGGCTATTGCTCCCTTCTTGCACACTCAATTCAGAGATATCTCAGAGACCCAATTAGACATCCGGAGTACCGCCGAGGCTTCAGACAAGGGCATTTCTGTTCCGTCGACACATGAACCGAAACATGAACAGAGCGGTCTGCTATGAATCAACGCCTGCTCCATGAGCCCAGCGAAAGCTCTCTTCGCTCAGAAGAATACCCGCTGACAGTAAGAGAGGCGGCAAAGTATCTTGGCGTGAGTCCGCAATCTGTGTATCTTTGGGTTGAGCGAAAGCAGATTCCCCATCTCCGCGTAATGGGTCGGAACATCCGCTTCCTAAAGTCGGATCTCGAAACATTCCGCGCTTCCTTCAAACAGGAGATGGAGAATGCCTAGAGCACGCAAACACGACGGTGTCGTATATCGGCGGGACGGGACCACAATCTGGTGGATTCGATACTGGGACCGCAGCGGGGTGCCCCGGCGCGAATCAACCCACACCCACGACTGGCAGGAAGCGCAATCGAAGTTACGTGAACGGCTTCAGGCTAGAGACGATAACGTTCTCGAAACAATAAAGAAAGGCGAAACCTTGAGTTACGGACAACGGACGGATTTCTTCTTGGAGAACTACTCCAAGCCGCCCGTGCGCGCAGAGAAAGCTCATGAACAATCGCTGCGTGAAACATCTCAAGTCGGCGTTTGGTGCACGCCGGCTTGTTGATATTACGGCGGATTCGATCGAGCTTTATCTGCAAGACCGGCTTCGCCGCCGTGTCCGAATCAAGACCTCCCAGGGATACAGAGAAACAACACTGTTAAAAGCCACGACAGTGCATCAGGAGTTTCGTGTGCTGCGACGCATGCTGAATGTCGCAGTCCGGAAGAAATTCCTGCTATGTAATCCCTGCGCTGGAGTGGAATTCCCTGTTGTCGTCAAAGGGTTGTTTCGCCCGCATTACGTCACCTGGTCCGAGCAACTACGTATCGAGTCTCACGGTCCGAACTATCTTGCTAACATTGTTCGGATCATCACGAAGACCGGCCTACGAATCTACAAAGAGCTCATGCCCATGAGAAAAGAGAATGTAGATTTGGCCAACGCAGTTGTTTGGATACCCGATTCAAAAACCCCCAACGGAATCGCAGAGGTTCCTCTAACACCTTTGGCCATCCAGGCGTTCCAACGTCAAATGGCTATTTCTGGCGACGGGCCGTTTCTTTTTCCGAGCGACCGAAACTCCATGGACATCACAAGAACCTGCGGAGAACTTGGCAAAGGACTCTGGCTCGCGCCAAAGTACCCTACTTTCGGATCTACGATCTGCGCTCAACGTATGCGACTAGATTGAGTGCGGGAGGAGTAGCCGACGAGTGGGTAACCCAGATGCTTCGTCAGGGCGCACAAGTCTTTAAGAAGTACTCCCAGATGAAGTTGCAGATGAAGTTGCAGATGAAGTTGCAGATGAAGTTGCAGATGAAGCGCGAAGCTCTCGAAAAGATGAATCGCCAGGCCAGCGAGATGCCGGCGCAAGGCACGCCGGGAATGTGCACAGCCATGCTGCAATAGCTCATTCGTGCACAGTTCGTGCACAGTCAGGGTTTAAAGTGGTGCCAACGATTAGGAGTACCGTTGGAAAGTGCTTTAGAATGAATAAAGCAGTTCATGTCGGGGCGTAGCGCAGCCTGGTAGCGCGCCTGCCTTGGGCGCAGGAGGTCCCGAGTTCAAATCTCGGC
>WNFI01097533.1_pt1 | contig 15097 bp, 11 predicted proteins | sample 5400471 | NCBI WGS metagenome assembly WNFI01 (sample SAMN13153348, study PRJNA577476) | soil metagenome | isolation source: 100 cm saprolite on Douglas fir-dominated hillslope | place: USA:California | collected 2013-09-17
ACCAGCGGTTACCAGGTGGACATCGGCAGCATCGTCAACGGCGCCCTGTTCACGCACAAGTGCGACGAGATGATCGTGGTTCGGGACATCGAATTCTTCAGCATGTGCGAGCACCACCTGCTGCCGTTTTTTGGCAAGGTGCACGTGGCCTATCTGCCCGACAAGAAGGTGATCGGGCTGAGCAAGATTCCCCGCATCGTGGATGCCTATGCGCGGCGGCTGCAATTGCAGGAGCGCTTGACGCAGCAGATCGCCGACACGATTCAGGAGGTGCTGGAGCCTCGCGGCGTCGGAGTGATTTGCGAGGCGCGCCATTTCTGCATGATGATGCGCGGCGTGGAGAAACAGCATTCCGGCACGCTGACCAGCGCCATGCTAGGCGATTTCCGGGAGCGCAAAGAGACTCGGGACGAGTTCCTGTCGCTGGTGTCGAACAAAAACCACGCGTTCATTTAGCGGCCGGGCTTCCGCGACTATTGCGGGTTTATTCCTTCAATCCCCAGCATCCGCTTTTCGACCTCACCCATCCGCTCCTCGAGCGTCAGGATACGAAGATCGCGCGTACGAAACGTGCGGTTGGCATCCAGCGCCAGGCGGCCCACGCCGTCGATGCGCGCGTTCAGGCGTGCTTCCACCTCCAGGATTTCCGCGCGGAACTCGGCGCGTAGCCGGTCCATGTCCGAGCGCAGCCCGTCCAGGCGACTGTCCAGGCTGCGCGCGATCTTCTCAAGAAAAGCCTTCAACTCAGCGTCCATGCTACTTACCATCATCGCGCAAATTGGCGTCAAGTGGCACAGGTCTCCCGGCCTGTCCTGTCCTTACCGCCCAAACGATCCACGCCCCCGTCACGCGATCCGAGACACCGACATGCCGGGCCACTCGGCGATTGGAAGTTCTGCCGGAGCGCCCACCATATCCAGGGCGGCTATCAACTCCCCAAACGTCTCGGCGCGACGATGCCGCTACCGCCGCTCGCCTCCGGCGACGGCCCGACACAGAACGATTCGAACATTTCACCGCCCGGCGAGAACAACTGATGGCTGTCGGCCGAGAAGTCGAATACTCTCGCACCCGTCGTTACTCGATCTGCTCCTCGAGCGTCAGGATACGAAGGTCGCGGGTGTCGTCGGATTTTATCGGATTTGCTGCGGATGATCTCTGAGGGTCTTCACCCGGATCACCGCTGCGTAAAGTGGGCCGCGTGTTTCACGCCACACGATTTTGCCGTCCAGCAGGGTTGCGGCGGCTTCGGGAGTAACACCTGGTTGCCGGTCGAAAAACTCTGTTCGCGCACGATTCCAGAAAGCGAACATCCGCAAATAGCGGCCGGGCCGAAACACACTGCCATGTGGTTCATATCTTAGCGAAAAGACGAAGGCGGTTTGAAAGGGGGCTTTCCCCGCAGACTGAGCGAGCGCCGACGGCTCAAAATCGGGCACTGCCACTATTCTCAAAGACCGGTCTGTATAGCCGAGGTAGGGTTTGGAAAACTCATCTGAAGCAGGCCACGCGGTTATTACGGGCTCGCTCTCGGCAGTTCCCTGAAGAAAGTGTGCCCCGCCGGCTTGGAGCTCGATGAAATCGGCGTAGGCTAGGTTATCGTCCCAAGCGAAATGATATGGAGGATATGCGTTTAAGGTAATTGCGAACACTGCTGTCGCAACTGTGATTACCACGGACCACCAACGGACGCCGATCCCGGCCCGTAGGACGGCGATGCTCAATATTATGACTATTGAAGTGGCCGGAAGCATGTAACGTGCTAACGCCGCCCCGCCGATCCAGGAGAGGGTCACAACATACACGAGGCACACACTAACCAACGGTCCACGGTGCGTTCGCAGCCGCCTGGCACCTTTTCGGAACAGCCACACGCAAAGGGCCGGCAGGGTCAGCACGAACACGTTCATATACGCGAAGGAATGCCAGATCTGAAGCAAGAGAGCGGCGACAGCACGCCGCGGATTCAGAGTTTCAGACACGTTGTAATGAAAATATTCCGCATGCCCGAAGGCTGCTCCCGTCCGCCAGTAGTGATAAGCGAACCACAGAGTCAGAAGGGCGCAAGGACACAACAAGACCCAACTAATCTCAGCCGGCCGCTTCGGTCTTTTTCGGATTCTCGAACGGATGAAGAATTGAACTGCTTCGAACGCCAAAAGCGCGAGTGGCGCCAATACGGCGGTCTCTTTCGCCAACGCGGCCAAGGTCAAAACGGCCGCGCATCGCTTCTTCTTGCCTTCCAGATAATACACCAGTCCCCAGATAGTCAGCGCTGTCGCAGGAAGGTCCAGTTGTGCAAGCGAGCTCTGCGCGAAGTACACGGGATAGATGCCGACGCACAAAGCGGCCGCCACCCCGCAGATGCGGTCGCCAAGAATCGAGCCCAAACGATAGGTCCCAAGCAGCCCCAACGAGCTTACGATCAACATCGCGATTCAGGTCGCAACCGGCGAGAAAACAAACACCCGCCACACCACGGCCAGCCACGCCATCACCAACGGAGGATGCGCGTTCGATGGTATTGAATGTGGAATCGGATCGCCGGACAACAGCCAGTCTCGCGCCGCCGGAACAAAATAGCCGGCTTCATCCCAGAAATACGGCAACCTTAGAACACGGGCATGCAGAAGGCAGTTAGCTGCCTCCAGGACAACAAGCGCAGCGATGAAAAGAGCCGCCGTGCGCAGGTTGGAGGCCGTGGATCGGATCTTTTCGTTCGTGTGGGCAGCAGTCACGGGATCTCAACCGTTGCGAGACGGACCGCTACTGCGCTACTCGCGAAGGGCGTGAACAACGTCCGTCTTCACTGACAAGAATATACCAGTCATAGCGCTTTTCATATGCACTGGTGTTGGGTCCGCTGAACGTGAAGATTACACAACGGCAGCCGATCGAGAATTCGGCATCCTGCGAGGGAGAGATGCCGCTGGTTATGTAGGGACCTTCGAAAGTGTTCCCGCTCCCAGGACTGCCTAATGGGTTTATTAAGCCGCCGATGCTCGCTAGGACGGTCCGCCCTGTGTACGGTTTTGGGGCCCGGGCGACGGGTGGCCTGACGCCGTGACGGACATCACCTTGGACCACGTCAGGATCATCAACAACGGAGATTGGGGCCTGCACATGGACAGCGCGACTGGAAGTTGTTCTTCGTGTCCGTAGTGTGCGGATGTATCGGGAATAGCGAGAATAGTCCGGTTCCGCCGCCCGGCGCCAAGTCACGACCCGTAGCAGTATAGTAGTGATCGTAGGCAGTCATTCCACAGGAGAAGAAATCATGAAGAGCATTCGAATCATCTTGCCCGCCCTATTTTCGGGAGCGCTGTTACTGCACAGCGCGGACTACAAGGTGGTCGGCCGGTATCCGGTCCCCGGAACCGGCGGTTGGGACTACGTCACCGTGGACAGCGCCACGCATCGGCTCTACATTTCCCACTCGACCCAAGTCGACGTCGTCGATACGGAAACCGGCAAGCACCTGGGGACCATACCGGACACGCCGGGCGTGCACGGGATCGCGATCGCAACGCCGTTCAAGCACGGATTCACCAGCAACGGCCGGGAGAACAAGGTCTCGATGTTCGACCCGGCAACCCTGAACCTCATCAAGAAAATCGACGTGGGCAAGGGGCCGGATGGGATCTATTACGATCGCGCGACCAAGCGCGTGTTCACCAATAATCACGGCTCGCACGATATCACGGCCCTCGATGCCGCGACCGGCGACGTGGTAGGAACGGTCAAGGCGGAGGGTGACGGCGAGCAGGCCATCATCGGCGCCGATGGCCTGATTTATGTGAACAGCGAGAACACCAACGAGGTCGTGGTCTTCGATCCGAAGTCGCTCGAAGTCAAGAAGCGCTTTCCGATCGGTGTCGCGGAGACCCCCACCGGCTTGGCTTACGATGCCAAGACCAACCGCTTGTTCATCGGCTGCCGCAAAGAACCCAAGATGGTGGTCATGGATGCCGCCACGGGAAAGGCGATTAGCAGCTTCCCGATCGGCGCCGGTGTCGACTTTGCGGCCTTCGATCCGGACTCGCGCATGATTTTCTTTTCATGCAACGATGGGACGCTGAGCGTCTTCCATGAGAAGTCGGCGGATGCATACGAGTCTGCCGCGGCAGTCAAGACCCAGCCCAGCGCGAAGACCATGGCGCTCGACGAAAAGACCAAGAAGATTTATCTTCCCGCGGCCGAATACACGGAAACGCCCGCCAGCACCCCCGGCGGACGGCCGATGCGCACCATGAAGCCGGGGTCGTTCGTGGTGCTGGTCGTCGGCAATCCATAATGGGTTGCATTGGAGATTTTGTGAGCCGGGCAGTACTCGAACCCGCGACCCGCTGTGTGGCTCTGTAAGTTACGGACACCACGAACATGCAAAACCAATAAAACCAATACTCGTGGCAGAAGCCGCGACGTCCCGAAGGGCAAGAAGAAAGCCGGGCGAATTCTGATAAATCTGTGATAATCTTGACACGTTCCACCGGCGTCCTTCACTAGAGTTTGCTCGACCACTCCAGTGACCGCCGAGCTTGGGGGAAAGATGAGCGCGGAGCCCTGTCCACGACAGGATTTTGTGCAGTACGGCTTGATCGGCTCTTCGCCAGCCATGGCGCCGCTGCTCCAGCGTGCGATAAAAGCGGCGCAAGTGGGGGATGCCACCCTCCTCATTGAGGGGGAAACAGGAACCGGAAAGCAAGTGCTCGCCGCTGCGATCCACGCGATGGATCCCAAACGGTCGAACGGTCCGTTTGTCACAGTTCACTGCGGAACAATTCCAGACTCTTTAACGGAAAGTGAATTATTCGGACATCGTAAGGGAGCTTTTTCCGGGGCTGTCGCGGAGCGGAAAGGTCTATTTGCGGCAGCCAACGGAGGCACGATCTTCCTGGACGATATAAACGACCTGCCGGTCTCCACGCAACCCAAACTTCTGGATGTTCTGCAGCGCAGCTGCATTCGACCCGTGGGCTCGGATCGCGAATCGATGATCGACGTCCGGGTGATCGCGGCGAGCAACTGCACGTTGAAACCGCTGGTCGACGAGGGGCGCTTCCGTGCTGATTTGTATTACAGGCTGGACGTGATTCACTTGAGGATCCCGAGCCTTCGCGAACGGCTGGATGATTTGGAAGCTTTGATGCTTGCCTTGGCCGAGCGGCACTCGCATCTCTACCAGCCCATCCGATCGGTTTCGCGGGAACTGCTGGCGCGCCTCCGCCATTACGAATTCCCCGGCAATGTACGGGAATTGGAACACATCGTGCAGCGGATGCTGTTCGGAAAGATCTCAGGCGAGGAGCTCGGCCTGGAGGACCTGGAGCAGGACTGGGACGCGGGCACCGTCGGCTCACAGGACCTGAAGACAATCGCCGCGCAGTTGCTTCCGCATATCGAAAACACCGCCGGCGGATCGCGAACGGTGCTGGCGAAGCTCCAGAACGAGATGCTGCAAGCAGCCCTGGCATCGTCGACCCGCACACGCCGGGAAACAGCACGGATGTTTCGAATCAGCGAGCGATGCCTGTACCAACGGATCCGCGCTCTCAAAGCCTGCAGCTAGCGGAACGCCGCAATCGGGATCATTGGATGATCCTCGTCGCGGCGATCCTGGTACCCAGAGGCGGTCCGGTGCGCGGTCCTCTTGACACGCTGAGTGCAACCGCAGTCCCGGGCGCAACCTGCGCCTGGGCCGCCGGTTTCTGATTTACAACCGTGCCGGGATCCTCCTCGCTGAAGACCGGCGTTTCTTTGGGCGGCAAGTTCACCCGGGCTAGAATCTGCCTGGCCGCAACGATCATCTCCGATAGAACATTTGGCACGATCACCCCCGGGCCCCTGGATAACGCCACCGAAACCTGGGAGCCAGGGGCCACATGGACGCCCGGGTCGGGACTCTGTACGACCACTGTGTTCGCGGGCTTGTCACTGAAGACGTTCTGGGAAACGACTAACGAAAGTTTGGCGGCATCGGCGCTGGCTTGGGCAACGGCCAAGCTCAAATTAACGAAAGAGGGCACGGCGACGCTGATCGGTACAGCCGTTTGAACCGAGATCACCGTTCCAGGAGATGCTTTATCGTTGGGCTTTGGATCCTGCGCGGCGATCGTGCCCGAAGTCTGAGTGCTCTCGATCTGTCCGGTCACGCTGATCGTAAACGGCGGCGCCGCGGTCTGCGCGTCCTGAATCGTCTTTCCAATCAGAGAAGGAACGGCGACCTTGGGCGGAATGGCGAGATTCACAGTAACAGTCGACCCGACGTTAGCGACCACAGCGGGCTTCGGGTCCTGATCGGCAATCAGACCGACAGCAACCGTTGACGATTCCTTCGGCGCGCCGACCGTGAGCGAGAATCCGAGCGGAGTCACCAGGGCTCTAGCCGCCGCCTCCGCCTTGCCGGTCAGATCGGGAACCGGATTCGTGTTGCCTGCGATGGTGAGATTGATCGCTGAGCCGATGTCGACCAGGGAATCGGCGGGCGAGCTTTGTTGCATCACGTTCCCGGCAGGGACGGCAGTCGTCGGAGTGCGCGAAACGGTGCCGAGCCGCAAACGGCTGCCTTGTAACGCTTCGGTCGCGAAGTTTAGCGATCGCCCGACCATTGCCGGGACTGCAACCTGAATTGCGGATGACGCAATGATCGAGACTATGCTTCCCAACGCCGCGCGCGATCCCGCCGGCGGGTCTTGCGAGAGAATCGTTCCCGGCGCGGAAGGATCCTGGCGCTTCGCCGTGACAACCGGCTGGAGTCCTGCTTTCCGAGTCGTGTCGAATGCGTTTATGTCTGTCATACCGGAGACATCCGGAATCGTGACAGTCACAGGCGTCGCCACGGAGACATCCACGTTGCTGAACAGCGGAGCCTTTTCGTTCGCCGCGGGAACCTGATTCAGAATGCTGTAAGGAGCGGCGGCATTCTCTACCTGAGTAACCTTGCCGATCGCCAATCCGGGAGGCTCCGGCGCCCAACCGCCCTTCTTCAGGATGTCGGCGGCGGCGTCCCGCAGAATCTGCGAACTGGTTTGCAGGTTCGCTTTGCTCAGATCGGGCACGGTGATCAACGGCGGAGCTGCCAGTGTTGGCTTGACCGGCGTGTTCACAACCTGCCGCGAGCCAGCGGCCAGATCCTGCCCGACGATCCTTCCCCATCCGCTCTGCGCCTCGAGGGTCGGAAAGGGCGCCGCAGCCAGCCTCAGCCGGCTGGCACCAAGCACGACAAAGGCCTCGGGCGGAAGCAAGCCGGTGAGATCTGGCACCAAAGTCGTCTCCGGAGTGGCAATCACGACGCTCACTGACGATCCAGGCCGGATCGGCGTCGCGGCGGGCGGATCCTGGCTAAGAATCGTGTCTTGGGGCTGGGGCGATTCCATTTTCTGGGGACCTGCGGCGAGTGTTAAGCCAACGGTCGCAAGCAGCGCCGTAGCATCGGCCGACTTCAGACCGATGAGCCGCGGCGTGAGCACGTTGGGAGGAACGCTAACGGTGACCCGAACCGCACCGCCGGGCACGGCTTTAGTACCGGCAGTCGGATCCTGACGGAGAATTGCGCCAGCTCCTCCGGGATGTTCTTCTTCCGTGACAGTCCCCAGTTGTAAGCCCGCCGCCGCGAGCACTGCCTGCGCGTCGGCGATTGTTTTTGTGGACAGGTCGGGAACGGAAGTCGAAGGATCGACTCCCAAGCCGAAATGGAGCTCAAACTGGAGGCGCGCAGCGACGGTATGATCGACCTTCGCGAATACCTGGTGGCTCAACAACGCCGGCGCGGCAACCGGCCCGCCGAAAAGACCCGCTTCCCGCAAGATCGATGGCGCCTCCGAGAATTCGAGAGCCACGCGTGTTCGGACGGCTTGTTGATACGGAAGCACGTCGAGATTTACTTTCGGGTCGAGTTGTTTGCGCAAGATTTCGGCAGTCAGGGCTTTGCGGGCTGGATCGAACGCGGGAGCGGCTGCGTCCCACGCCACGAGGCCCGCTCCAAACGCGATAGTCGAAATCCCCGAAACTCCGGCCTGATTGCTCAGCAGAGCGGCGGCAGTATCCAGAAGTGCGGGAAGAACGTTGTCGCCGCCGAGGGTGATCTTAAGGGTCCGGTCGAGTGTCTGGCCTGCTGCCTTGTGAATCACCGGATGACGAGCATAGCTGAAAAGATATCCGCTGGAAGGTCCTCCGGACGCATTACCGCCGAACACGCCGAACTCGCGCAGGTCGCCGATGGCGACGCCGTCTGGAATCAGAACGTGCACCGTTAGCACGTGAGTTGCAGGATTGTAAGAGAAATTCGTAGCGTCCAGCCGCTGCCGATAGGCTTCATGAGTCAACGCCAGCGTGGTGCGATCGGGCGCGGGAGGCCCGGCGGCGTCCCAAGCCGGATCACCCGACCCAACGGCCCAATAGAGCAATCCCCAAATTCCGTGTTTCGACGCCAGCAGGTCAGTGATGAGATCGAGCGCGCGGCCGACCACCAGATTCGGCCGCTCGGGCCGCGCTTCTTCACCCCGCAGGATGTCGATGTACTTGCCGTAGATCTTGAACGTGGCCATGCTCGTGATGCTCTATGACTATCGCGCGACCTTCGCGGCGTTGTAGCGCTGCTTTTGGCTCTGCGCAAATCCCGCCGAAATCTGGTGCGCCGCCTGCGTGACCAAGGTACGTGAATCCGTGGCTACGCCGGCCGTCTGATTCAATTGCGTGTCGATCGCTTGATGAGTCTGCAGGCCGATGGCCGCAGTGGCCTCCTGCGCGACCAATTGTCCGAGTCGGCCGGAGTTTGCGAGTTTGTCGTCGTCCACACTGGGATCCAGGAACATGGTCTGTTTCACGACGCTGTGTGTGTCATCGTGAATCTTTTGCATGATCTTCGGAAGATCGGGCAAAACTTTGGTGTGGTCCCAGGGCTGGCCCGCCACGACGCCCTGACGAAGAATATCGCCAACCCGCACGCCGATTTGAACGCCTGAAACGATATCGACAATCTTGCTGATCGCCCAGTCGCGGATCCACATTCCGAATCGAATCTGAATGCTGCCTACGCCTCGCACGATGGCGCCCTGCCCTTCTTTCGAGTGCACCGTGACAGTAATCGTTCGGAATCGCGGGATGGTGACGTGAGGATTGGTGACCAGAGAGCCTGCCACGTCCACCAGCGTGGAAGAAGGAACATAGCGCGAGACAAGCGTCATCTCCTGCGGCTGGAAGCGCAGCAAACGGTGTTGAATTGCATCCTGATTCTGGAGCCGGGCGCGCTGCACGCGTCCCACCAGATCGTTCAAGACCGCCATTTCCTGCTTCGGAGGCGGAGCTTCCGCTTCTACGCCGTGCAGTGTCACACTCGCCACTCCGCCTGCATTCGTGGTGACCGAAGCAGGATCGAGCGCGCCCCAATCGGTGGTGAAGAAGAGTTGCGCGCCCGAAACCGGCTCTCCCAAACCATTCACCACGGTCGCCGTGATTGCAACACTATCGCCGAAGTAAGTATTGAGCGTGGGAACGGACAGCGAAACGTCCCAAAACATCCGCGCGACCTGCTGCCGGAGTCTTTCGAGATCGATGACGGTATTGCTGAGCTGCGCCGCCAAACTTTGCGCCGTTTTCTCGAGTGACACGGTGCGATCCACCGTTTCGGAAAGATTCAGCCTTACGCGGCGAAGATCGGCGATCATGTCGGCAGTGATAACGGTAGTGTTCGCCGGACGCTGAATGCTCGCGATCAGATAGGCATTCGCCGTGGGGTGCTCCGGAGGAATCGCGATCTTGACCGCCCAATCCAGCCGGTCGCGCAGACAGGTTTCGAGATTCACGTCTTGCGCGTTCTTGAGCGTAGAATCGTCCACGGCGCCGATACGCGTCACTTCGGGATCGATGTAAACCACGAGCGTTTGAGCCTGCCCGCCCGGCGCAGGGATCACCGGAACCCCGGCCTGTTGCGAATATAGCAGTGGATTGCCGTTGGTGATGTCCCACCCATCGACGATGCAGTGTCCCGGCTGGATCAAGAAATCGTTCGCGGGGGAACCGGGCGCAGGATCGATGCGGAATCCGGCCTGGTCCGAGACACCGGGCCCGATGTAGTTGCGCCGCAGACTGCGCTCAAAGAAGCGGCGGATGTCCTCCGCTTCGTTCCAATCGCGATCGAGCAGAGGCACGCCTTGTTGCAGACGAACACCCACAAAGCGCCGCGTGGCATCGAACGTGTCCACGCCTCCGTTTGAGAAATTGCCTTTCGCCATGGTGCCTCTCTCCTACGAATTCTGGTCCTGCGAACGCTGCCCCAGGTTCGCTGCGCTGGTAAGCACGACGTTCTGCTGATCGACTTCCAGAATGATGATGCCCCGCACATTGAAGGGCAGGAAAAGGTTCAAGTTACTACGCTGACGGCCATACTTCTTAAGCACGGAATCCGCCGTTTCATTCGGGTCCGGCTTTACAAAGATTCCTACGGCGTTATAGGCGTACCAGTGATCGTCGCCGACGCCTGCGTCGTACGTGAAATGAGTCTGGTCCTCAAAGTGTTTCAGATTCGCAAGAGTCTGCGGATTGGCGGTGTCCACGCTGAGAGAATTCGTCGAGTTGCTGAAGAATACATTGCGCGCGAATTCTTTGATGCGGGGCCGCCAGCCGGTGAGTCGTTGCACCCAGATCATGCATCCCGGAATGCTGCCTGTGAGCTGATACAGCTCGGCGGCGTATCGGATTTCGTGCCGCTGCACGGGAATGTTTTGGCTGTAGCTAAGGTCCCAGCCAACCCAAGACGCGAGGAATGGCAGCACTTCCGACGATGTCTGATCGATATCGTGCAAGCCCCGCAGCCCTTCGGCGCGGCTGCGCATGAAATCCAAGGCTACGCCGAAGATGTCGAGAAACCTTCGCAACTGGCCGTGCTGAAGAGTGCGGCCCTGAACCTGCACGCTCTGCGTCGCTTCCGGCACCGATTCCAAATCCTGCGCCACGGAGTGCGTGACAACGTCGTGCCGCCGGTAGACTTCGGGCAGCATCTGGTACATCTTGCGGCCTAGAGCGAAAGCTTCGGTAGCTGTGGCGACGGCATCGGTCGCGGTGTTGATCTTGAGGGTTTGATTCGCTGCCGACAGACGATAATAATATGAAGTCTGCGGCTCCAACGCGCGCGAATCGAGCAGCTCGATCTTGCGCCGGATCGGCTTTCCGTCCGCGCCGAACGTCGTATAAGTAGTCCGCCGCAAAATCTCAACGCGCCTTCCGTTCACCTGCACCCACGCCGTATCAGCGAGCGCGGCGATTCGATTCGGGCCGGATTGCATTTCCCATCCCGGAATCACAGATGCCGTCGATCCGGCGGGCGGGAATGCGTTGCTGTCGTAAATCACGAACGGATCCGGCACCGGCGCCGGCTTTGGATACTCGAAGTCGCGAGTCTTGCGCCGCACCACGAGCTGGCCCGCCTGCGCCAGCTCTCCGTCGGCTTCCGGAACCAATTCCCAGCTAATGCGCATCCGGCGTCCCACCAGGTCGGCATCGGCCTGGAATGCTTCCAGCCTCATGCGATGACTCCTTGAATGCGCACTTCGATCGAACCGGGAACGGGAATCTCCTGATCGCCGATTTCGATGCGGCCATCCGCCGCCACATCGATATTCGTGAGCCGGCTCATCAGGTCCGGCACGGCTTTCATGACAGCGGCGGGAATCCTGCTCAATAGCAAGTTGACGGACGCAGTCCGGTCAGAACGCCGGAAGCGCGTCACGTTGGCAGCTAGAACACCCGGCACCTCCTCCACCAGTTCGTAAAGCTTGCTCAAGTAGAGTGGCTGGCCGAAATCCACATTGGCGAAGTCCACCAGTGAAGCAGCCGCGCGGCGCACACCGTCTTGCACGATGTCGGGACTGTAGTTGTGCTGTACTACAATGTCCACGCGAAGATCTACCGCGACCGGCGTGGCGTCCTTGATTTCGACGAAGGTGCCCACCATGCGCTTGTCTTCGAAGAACTGGATAAGCCGCTGCTTGACCTTGTCATCGGCCTTCGATAAGACGTCGCCGCTGGGGGCAATGTACAGCTCAATCAAATTCCATCCCAGGCTCCGCGCGCGAACCTTTGCGATGCCTCCCGCTTGATGCGCGAGTGAGACGAAATCGCTGAGCGTCACCGCGCGGTGTCCGGAGCGAAAGGCCAACGGCCCGAATTGAACCGCATGATCGATGGATTCCGCATCGGAACCGCCCGCGGCGGGAAAAGGATTGGTCACGGCGGAAAACCCCGCGGGCTTCGTCTTCGCGTCGACGATGGAACCCGCGGGAACATTGCCGATCGCGCCGCCGCCGATCCGATAGCTCGCGCGAATGTTGTTGGCTCCCACGGGCGGCTTCGCGCCGTAAATACCGTCGCCGAATACCGCCCAGGCCACACCGTTCTCGTCGTAGCGAATCATGAAGTCTCGCGAGTCAGGACCCGAAAGAGTCACCTTCCCGCTGTCGTCGGTGAAGTACAAAAGGTTGTCGCGATGGTTCCACGGAACGAATCCCGCGCCCTCGTTGACCTCCACCAGAATCGATGCTGGGATCAAAGGCGTTTGGGGCACGCGGAAGGATTGGTTCGGTTCGCCCGTCGAGGATCCCAGGACGACTTGATTCACGGTCGTGCTATGCATGACAGACAGACCGGCGTACACGAGCTTGCCTCCGGCCCCCGGCTGCACCAGGTTGCCGCGCAGATCGACGGTCAGATCCGGCCCTAAGTACTCGAACGTGATCGCGGCGTTCGCCCCAGCCTTCGTCGCGAACTGTGCGCCCTTGGCGATGGTCACCTTTCCGGAATCGGCCGGCGCGGGTGCATCGAAGGTAAGCGTGAGCGATGCGCCGGCGGGCATGGCGGCCGTCATCTCGTATCCGATCAGACGCAGATGATTGAGTACGCTCCGTCGCTCGGCGGCCGAGTGCAGAAACAGTTCGCTCGCGATTCGATCCTGGTAATAGAGGATAATATCTCCCATATAAGCGAACAAATCGACCATTAACACGCCAAGATCCGAAGGAGATTGATCGGTCCACTCCGGCAGCCGGTAGCGGGCCAGATCGAGCATGGCCTGCCGGAGCGAATTGAAATCCTTGTTCGTGTAGTCGATGGCTGGCGGAAGCGCGCTCATGTCTACCTCGGGCTATCGACGGCTACAACCAGGTGGTCGCTTGCGCCCTCGTCGATGTACACGTAACTCAAGCGAACGGTCATCTCAGCGCCTCTCTGGTCGATGGTCACCGAAGTTCCCAGGATGCGATTTTCAAACCGCAGCAAGGCCGAAAGAATTTGTTCGCGCACGGTATTGGCGAGCACAGCGCCGTTGGGATCGTGCACCAAGGATGGAATGCTGGTGCCGAAATCGCGCAACATGGGACGTTCACCGGCGCGGGTTCCCAGTATCAACGCGACATTTTGGCGGACTTTGTCTTTTCCGGTGGACCAGGTAACGCGGCCTGTGGCTGGGTCGATTCGAAACGGAAAAGCGAAACCTGATGAGCTGTCTGGCATGGGTCCTCACTCGATCGAGCCGTCGGCGGCTTGCGCGCCGGTTTGTATGTTCAGCTTAATGTTCTTCACAGCTCCGCTCTTCACGAAGCTCTCCATCGCTTTGGACATTTCATCCGCCACTTTGCCCGTGTCCCAGGCCTCCTTCGCGGAGGTGTCGAAAATCTTTTGCAGGTCGGATTTGAGATGCGGTGTTGCTAGCGCCATGGCCGATTCCTCTCTTTCAATCGAGCGGACACGCTGGAATTGCCGGAAGATCCGGTAGCGCGAGATCGGGTAGCGGCGGCAGCGACGGCAGCGGCGGCAACGCCGGCAGCGAGATGGATGGTAACGCTGGAAAGCTGCATTTGCTCATGGGTCACTTTACTTTCACTCCTTTCGCGAGCATCGGATGCGGCACCATCGGAATCGGCGGAAGTACCGGCGGTAGCGGCGGACCGCTGGGTCCCAAAGCGGTGGGATGCGTATGCGTCGCGTAGCTGATCAGGAACGATTCCGCCAGCAGCGCGCGTTCGCCGCCGGTGCCTGCGCCCTGCCCCAAGTTAACGGTCGAGCTTTCGAAGTTCACGTCTTTCGCTGTAATAGTTAGCGCGTCCTTGGCGATGATCTTGACTTTATCGCCCTTCATCTCGATCACTGCGCCGGATGAATTTACGATCGTGACTCCATCGGAATGCATGCGCAGCACATTGCCGTGCTCCTCGACCACCGTCGCTTCGCCGTCCTTGGCGTTCAAGTAAACATGCGACCCCTTTTTGTTCGAGATCAGCACGCTGCCGTCTTTGTCCAGCGTCACGAACGAATTGTCCTTGTGCCGCACGACGATCTTTTCCTCGCCCTTTTTATCCTGCAATTCGACCGTATGGCCCGATGGCATCTGAATTACGCGGTTTGTCGGCGGATCGATCTGCGCTTCCTTGGGTGCGTAGTCCTTGGGGCACCACGCGCCCGAATAGATCGGATACGCGGGATCGCCACCTTCGAACTCGACCCAAACGAAAGCGTCCTTGTCCGGGACATAGAAATGGCCGTAAGGGAAGCAGGGGCGCGCGATCGCTTCGTCATCCGGGCCAAAAATCGAAGGAACTTTCACGTGAATCCGCCCTCGCTTATCTGGGTCCGTGACGTCCGTGACCACACCGGCATATTTGCCGTAAAACTTGCCGACGTGGCGTTCAAGATCGGGGTGTAGGCTCATCGTGTCGCCAGAAACCGCGTCATATAGGAAACGGTCTTCCCCATCCTTTCGTATCGATGCCGGACCACCTTCAAGTACCAGTCGCCCTCATACCAGGGCGAAATCCCAACCAATGAGATGCGGCTCTTCGCGCGAATGTTGATGTTGCCCGTGGACGTGCCCTCTCCCACGACACCCATCACGCGCGTCGGGTCGCGCTTCACGGCGCGGCTGGCCTTATCCTCGTCGGACGGCGCGCCGGCCACGCCTGTCTTGGTGACGCCGTCGTGAGGCTTGCCGGCCGCGGCGGAAGCCTCGCTCACCACCGCCTCGGCGGCGGCGTTCGCTTTGCTGGTGACGCCCGCAAGATCGCGATCCACATCGTCCGGGATGTTCAGGCCCTTCTCCGGCGGCGTTGGC
>WNFI01348496.1_pt1 | contig 15096 bp, 15 predicted proteins | sample 5400471 | NCBI WGS metagenome assembly WNFI01 (sample SAMN13153348, study PRJNA577476) | soil metagenome | isolation source: 100 cm saprolite on Douglas fir-dominated hillslope | place: USA:California | collected 2013-09-17
TTTGCGCCAGCGCCACGCGCTTTCGCATGCCGCCGGAGAGCTGATGCGGATAGCGCTCGCCGAAACCGCGCAGGCCGACGCGCTGCAGCCACTCGTCGGCTCGCTTGAGTGCCTCGGCGCGCTGCACGCCGCGGAATTCGAGCCCCGCCGCGACGTTGGAGCGCGCGGTGCGCCACGGCATCAGCGCTTCGGTCTGGAACAGGTAGCCGGCCTTTGGATTGAGCCCGGTGAGCGGCGCGCCGAACACCTGGACACTGCCCGCCGAAGGTTGCAATAGACCGACCGCTACGTTGAGCAGCGTGGACTTGCCGCAACCGGTCGGACCGACGACCGAGACGAACTCGCCGGGCTCGACGCGCAGCGTAGTGTCGCGCACCGCCTTGTATCGGCCGCCGTCCGACGACACGAACGTGACGCTGACTTGCTCCAGCGCAAGGGCCGGGATAGCGGCCGGCATGAGGCTATTTCTTCTTGTCGAGCTTGGCGTGCGCCTTCTTCACGAACTCATTGGTGTAGGTCTGCGCCAGATTGATCGACTCGGGCTTGACCGCGGGATTGAACGAAGCGAGCGCCTTGAGCGTGGTCTTGGCGCCGGCCTCGCTGATATAGCCATCCTTCGAGTAGGCCGGGCGTACGTTGTTGAACGCGAACAGGTACATCGCCTTGTCGCCAAGCAGGTATTCCTCGGGGACGGTGGCGAGGATCTGCTGCGGCGAGGCCTCCTGCATCCATCTCAGCGTGCGCACCGTCGCGTTGGTGAGCGCCTGCACGGTGTTCGGATTCTTGCGCACGAACTCGACGGGGGCATACAAGCTCGCCGCCGGCATCGGGCCGCCAAAAAGCTTCGCGGTTCCTTCGGGCGTGCGCGTCTCGGCGATGACCTTCACCTTCCCGCTCTTCTCGAGCATGGTGACCGCGGGATCGGTCTGCGAGATGACGTCCACCCTGCCCTGGTCCACTGCGGCGACGACCGTCGCGCCTGCGCCGATGCCGATCACCGCGATGTCGCTCGGCTTGAGGCCACCCTGGGCGATGAGATAGTTGATGACCATATTGGTGCTCGAGCCGGGCGCGCTGATCCCAACCTTGAGGCCCTTGAGGTCCTTCGGCGACTTGTACTGCGGCGCGAGCTTGCTGGCGATCGCGACGCTGATCTGCGGCGCCGCGCCGGTCAGCACGAACGCCTGGAAGTTCTGCCGGCGCGCCTGCATGTTGATCGTATGCTCGTAGGCACCGGCAACCACGTCGGCGCTACCGCCGACGACCGCCTCGAGCGAGCGCGTGCCGCCTGGAAAGTCGCTGATGCGCACGTTCAGCCCCTCGTCCTTGAAGTAACCGAGTCGCTCGGTGAGGGTCAGCGGCAGGTAGTAGAGCGCGGTCTTGCCGCCAACCGCGATGTGCACCTCCGGCTTTTCGATCTGCGCCTGCGCGATGGGCGACAGCGCGAGCGCAATGCTCAGCAGCAGTGTTCTCATGGATCCTCCTCGGGCCCGCAATGTACTAGATTTCGCGCCGCTCCAGCAGCGCCTGCGAGATGGTGCCGGCATCGACGTACTCGAGCTCGCCGCCGAGCGGCACGCCGCGCGCGATGCGGCTCACCTTGATGCCGCGCGCGCGCAACATCTCGGCGATGTAATGGGCGGTGGCCTCGCCCTCGTTGGTGAAATTCGTCGCCAGGATCACTTCGCGCACCTCGCCGTCCGCGGCGCGCGCCTGCAGCCGGTCGAGGCCGATCTCGCGCGGCCCGACGCCGTCGAGCGGCGAAAGCCGCCCCATCAGCACGAAGTACATTCCCGAGTACGAGAGCGTCTGCTCGACCATGGACAGATCCGCCGGCGTCTCGACTATGCACAGCAGGCTCGCATCGCGCCGCGGCGAGCGACACAGCGCACAAAGCTCTTCTTCGGTGAAGTTGTTGCACTTCGCGCAGCGACGCACCGTCGCCAGAGCTTCGCTCAGCGCCTGCGCGAGCTGCTCGGCACCCGGACGGTCATGCTGGAGCAGCTGGTAGGCCATGCGCTGCGCCGAGCGCGGCCCGACACCGGGCAGCACGCGCAGCGCCTCGATCAGCCGCTCAAGCCCTTTCGCGGAGGGCACTGCGCTTCTGTTCAAAACGGCAGCTTGAATCCGGCCGGCAGGCCGAGCCCGGCGGTCATGCCGCTCATCTTTTCGGCGATCGTTGCTTCGACCTTCCGCGCCGCGTCGTTGAAAGCCGCAGCGACCAGATCCTCGAGCATTTCGCGGTCGTCGCCAACCAGCGAAGGATCGATGCTCACGCGCTTCACCTCGTATTTGCACGTGATCTGCACCTTGACCATGCCCGCGCCCGACTGGCCCTCGACCTCGAGCGTGGCGAGGCTCTCCTGCATGCGGCGCATGTTCTCCTGCATCATCTGCGCCTGCTTCATCAGCTGCCCGATATTGCCTTTCATTTGCGCTCTTCCTTGATAGTCGAGTCGACGACCTTGGCGTCGAACAGGTTGACCAGATCCTTGACGAAGCCGTCCGATTGCACCGCCTCGGTGGCGGCCGCATGGCGCGCCGCGCGCTCGCCGGCTTCGAGCGCTGCGGCGCTCGTGCCGGCGGTCTCCCCCACCGTCACTTTGATGGTGACGGCGCTGCCCAGATGCTGCTCGAGCGCAGCCTTGAGCTTCTCGGTGTAATTACGCTCGGCGAGCGGCGCCTTCGCCTTGGGGACAACCAGCTCGAAGCTGTTGCCCTCGCGCCGCTGCAACTCGGCGCTGCGCGCGAGCTCGCGCGCGGCACCGGCAACCGGAAGCTGCTGCACCAGCTCGGGCCAGCCGGCGGCGGCGGCCGCCTTCGGCGTCTCGCTCTTCGGATTCTCGGTTTTCGATGCAGGACGCTTTGCCGGCGCGGGTGTTTCTATCGCCTGCCCGGCACCGGCAACCGGAAGCTGCTGCACCAGCTCGGGCCAGCCGGCGGCGGCGGCCTTCGGCGTCTCGGCCTTCGGCAGCGGACGCTTTGCTGTAGGTGGTTCTATCGCTTGCCCCGCGCCCGCGGGCCGGAACGCGAGCATGCGAAGCAGCGTCATCACGAAACCGCCGTGCTCGTCAGGTGCGAGCGGCAGGTCTTCGCGGCCCTGCAGCGCGATCTGGTAATAAAGCTGCACCGACTCCGGGTCGATGCGTTCTGCAAGCCCGGCGAGGCGGGATCGCTCGGGATCCTCGGCCAAGGTGCCGGGCAGCGTCTGCGCAAGGGCGAGCTTGAGAAACAGCGCGGCGAGATCGGCGAGCGCGGCATCAAACGAGAGGCTGCGCGCCTGCATCTCGTCGGCCATCTTCAGCACCGTCGCGGCGTCAGTCGCCGCGACCGCGTCGACGATGCCAAGCAGATAGCCGCGGTCGATTGCACCGAGCATCTCGCCCACGCTTTGTGCCGTGAGCCGCCCTGCACCGTGCGCGATCGCCTGATCGAGTAACGACAGCGCATCGCGCATGCTGCCCGCGGCCGCGCGCGCGAGAAGCGCAAGGGCGTCGGGCTCTGTGGAAATGTTCTCCTGCCGCAGGATGTGCTCGAGGTGCGTGACGATGGCCGCCGGCGGCATCTGCTTCAGGTTGAACTGCAGGCAGCGCGACAGCACCGTCACCGGAATCTTCTGCGGATCGGTGGTGGCGAGCACGAATTTCATGTGCTCGGGCGGTTCCTCGAGCGTCTTCAGCATGGCGTTGAACGCGTGCCCCGAGAGTTGATGCACTTCGTCGATCACGTACACCTTGTAGCGCCCCTTGGTCGGCGCGTACTGCGCCGTTTCCAGAAGCTGGCGCATCTCGTCCACCTTGGTATTCGTCGCCGCGTCCACCTCGAGCAGGTCGACGAAGCGGCCGGCGTCGATCTCGAGGCAAGTCGAGCACTTGCCGCAGGGCCGCGATGTCACGCCCGTTTCACAGTTGAGGCATTTGGCGAGGATGCGCGCGAGCGTGGTCTTGCCGACGCCGCGCGTGCCGGTGAAGAGATAGGCGTGATGCAGCCGCTTCGCGTCGAGCGCATGGGTCAGCGCGCGCACCACGTGTTCCTGGCCGACCAGGCTTGAGAAATCCCTGGGCCGCCACTTGCGCGCAAGTACTTGATAGCTCATCGCGTAGAGAAAGGTGAGAGGCGAGCCTGACCCCCGGCACTTGCAGTGACCAGCTGTGGCTGCTTCCTTCCGGACCTGACCAGGTTCACCAGACTGCAATGCGGGGAGGCCCGCCACCTGCATTGTATGTCATGCCGAGCACGAGTCAGGCTGCTGTCAGTCGTCAGTCAGGCCCCGGAATGCGCCGCAGGCTACTCTGCAAGTCGAATCCTCCTCCATCGCGCCAAAACGCGATGGTTAACGCGCCCGCGGCTGCAAAGTCCGCGGGCGTTTTCTTTTGTACACTGCCTCGATGAAGATCTCGTCGCGGCGGCGTTCGGCGTTCTGTCGTGGATGATCAAGCAGGGGCGCTTCGGCAGCGTCGAGTAAAACGCGATGGTTAACGCGCCCACGGCCGAGAGGCCTGCGGGCGTTTTCTTTTTCGGCCGGGACTATCATGGGCATATGGAACCGGCCGACAGCATCCGGCGCCTGGGATTCGCGCGCTGGTATGAAAGGCGCCTGATCGAAGGGCACGCGTGGTTCGTAAGCGGTTTCGTTTGCATTGTTGCGATCGCGGCCTGCATGGAGGAGCTGGGCTTCCACGGCTCGATCGCCCGGCTGCTCTTCTATGTCGCCGTGGTCCTGGCCGCGGGCGCGATCGGAATCTACGGCCTGGTGCGCTATCAGCAGATCCTGAGCGAAGCCGAGTCGATCGGCGAGCACGCCACTTGCGGCGCCTGTGGCGCCTACGCCCGGTTCAAGCTGATCTCGCCCTCGCAGGTTCGCTGCCGCAAGTGCGGCAACGAGTGGTGCCTCATTGAACAGCCGGCGCGTTCTCCAAGACGAGCTTGATCTTGAATGCCGTCAGCACCAACCAGATCACCATCAGCAGGAACAGAGCCACCAGCCAGATGTGCTGGTCAAGCACGATGCGCGGTGTGATGGCTCTCGTCGCCCGCATCACCGGGGACGTGACGGTCTTGAAAATTCCGTAGAAGAGATTCTGGTCGCGCTTGGCGCCCGCGATCACCCAGAGCACGCCCTGCCCCAGAAAAGCAATGCCCGCCACCTCGGTCAGTGCCTTGAGAATTACGATAATCTCGTACATAGGATCGATCGATGGATCATTGGCGATATTACATTCAGGGTCGCCTGCTTGAGCTGTTCGGTTTCAAGCAGGAAGCCATTGCCGCGTATAAGGCGACAGTGCAGGCCGCGCCGGGATTTCTGAGGCCCACAAACCGCATCGCCTGTCTGCTTGCGTCGCAGGAACGTTTCGCCGAGGCGGAACCCTACTTCCAGGCGGTGCTGCGCGCGGACCCGGGCAACGCGGTGGCCCACTTCAATCTCGGTTTCACGCTCGACAAGCGCGGGCAATTCGACAAGGCGATCCACGAGTTTCGCGAAGCCACGCGTCTCAATCCCAAGATCGACCGCGCCTGGTACGGCCTCGGCCTCGCCCACGCCCAGCTCCGGCGGCACCGCGAAGCCGCAGAGGCGCTGGAGCAGGCGGCGACGCTTCAACCCATGAACCAGCATGCCTGGTACCAGCTGGGCATGGCACTGCACGCGACCGGCAATACGGCACGGTTCGAGCAGGTCGTCATGCACCTGCTGCGCTTCGACCCGAAAATGACGCGCCGGCTGATCGTTGATAGCGGGCGCAGCGACCTAGCGCACCTGGTGCAGCACCTGGTGGTCTAGCCGAAAATCACCTGCACTACCTTGAACTTCCCGCCGGCATCCTTCTGGAAGATCAGGATGGTCTCTTCATCGATCAGGCTTTGATTGTCCGGGTCGAAGGTCTTCTTCTTGTAGGTCCAGCGCAGCGTGTTCGGTTTGGTGTCGACGGATTCGGGCTTGCCCACCTTGGCGATGACCTCCTCCTCGGTCTTGTCCGTCACATAGCCGATGAACAGGCCCCTCGCCGTGCCGCCGACCTGGCCGGAGCAACTGGTCAGGGCGAGCACCATGCCGCACACCGCGGCAACCATGAACGCTTTCATCCCAGTCTCTCCGCACATGAAAACAGATTCTACAAAAACAAGGCCCGCCGAAGCGGGCCTTGTCTGTGTCAGAGGCTCGTCCTCTATCTGCCTTCGCTGACCACGGTATCGCCCACCAGGTTCGGGTAGCGCACGTGCTCGACCAGCTCCTGCACGTCCTTCGACGGCGCGGGAGTCAGCAGGCTCACGATAAAAATAGTGATCATCGACACCGGCAGCCCGAACATGCCCGCCGACACCGGGCTCAAACCGAACCAAAGCGGCATATTGATGCCGAAGAACGGGTAGCGCGTAACCATGTAGTACACGCATATCCCAAGCCCCGCGGCCATACCGACGATCGCTCCCCACTTGCTGGCGCGCTTCCAGAATATGCCCATCACCAGACACGGGAAGAACGAGGATGCGCCCAGCGAGAACGCGGCACCCACCAGGAACAGGATGTCTCCGGGCTTGAGCGAAGTCACGTAGGCCGCCGTGATCGCGGCGCAGACCAGCAAAAACTTGGAGAGAAACACGCGTTTCGCCGTCGTGGCGGTCGGGTCGATCAACTTGTAGTAGAAGTCGTGCGCCAGGGCGTTGGCAATGGTCAGCAGCAACCCGTCCGCGGTCGAGAGCGCCGCGGCAAGGCCACCGGCCGCCACCAGGCCCGACACCACGTACGGCAGGCCCGCGATCTCGGGCGTCGCCAGCACGATCAGGTCGCCGCCGATCACGATTTCGGCCAGCTGCACGATGCCGTCCTTGTTGACGTCGACGATGCTGAGCAGCGACGGATCCACCTTTGCCCATGCCGAGGCCCAGGCCGGCAGCGACGCGAACGAACTGCCCACCAGGTGCGTGTACATGTCGTACTTCGCCAGCACCGCGAGACAAGGCGCCGTGAAATACAGCAGGAAGATGCACACCAGCGACCAGAACACCGAAGTGCGCGCCTCCTGCACGCTGGGCGTGGTGTAGTAGCGCATCAGGATGTGCGGCAACGCCGCCGTGCCGAACATCATGCAGAACACGATGCCGATGAAGTTCAAGCGCGCGGTGTTCCGTGCCGCTTCATCCTTGCCCGGGAAAGCCTCGGCGTGCGGCCGGGGTGGCGCCGCGCGCGCGGCGAGGGCTGCTTCACGCCTCCACTGAACCTGCGCGGCGTTCACGTTCGCGGGATAGGCCGCGAGCGCCATTTCGGCGGCCGCCATCTCCTCGGGGGCCGCGTTGCGCGCCTTCATGTCGGCAAGGCGCTTCTCCACCTGCCCCTTGCTCTCGGCGTACGACTTCTCAGGAGCAGCGAGTGCGGCTCTGCCTGCTGCTGCCCGGTCAGCGAAAATTTTTCGGACCTCGATCTCTTTCGGGTCGTTGGTGATCTTCTTCTCCACCTCGCCCAATTTCTGCAGCGTATAGCCGTAGGCGAATTGCGGAACCGGTATGCCGGTATGTTTCACGCCGAGCCATACGACGGGAGTCAGATAGGCAATGATGAGGACGATGTACTGGGCTACCTGGGTCCAGGTCACCGCTCTCATGCCGCCCAGCATCGCGCAGACCAGGATCCCGGCGAGACCGACGAACACGCCGATGCCGAACTCCAGGCCGGTCATCCGGCTCACGATCAGGCCGACGCCGTAGATCTGGGCGACGACGTAGACGAAAGAACAGGTGATCGCGCAGATGACGCCCATGAAGCGCACGATGTTGCCGCCGTAACGCTCGGCGAGGAAGTCCGGAATGGTGAACTGGCCGAACTTGCGCAAGTAGGGCGCGAGGAACAAGGCCACCAGGCAGAAGCCCCCGGTCCATCCCATCACCCAGGCGAGCCCGTCGAAGCCCGACAGGAACAGCGTGCCGGCCATGCCGATGAAGGACGCCGCGCTCATCCAGTCGGCGCCGGTCGCCATGCCGTTGAAAAATGACGGCACCCGGCGTCCCGCGACGTAATACTCCGCGACGTCCGTAGTGCGGGTCATCCAGCCGATGCCGGCATACAGTCCGATGGTCGCGAACAGGAACCAGTAGCCGATCCAGGCCCGCGACATTCCCATCTGCTCGGCAAGCGCGAGCGCGAGGAGGAAGACGATGAAGCCGCCGGTATAGAAGGTGTAGTACTTCTTGAGATTGCGGTTGAACGTCGACTGGGAGAAGGCTGGGGCGCTCATTCGATGTCTCCCTCATCCACGCCGTATTCCTTATCGAGCTTACGCATCAGCAGCGCGTAGATGCCGATGAGGGCCACGTAGATGGCGAGCGAACCCTGTGCCGAAAAGTAGAACGCCAGCGGAAAACCCAGGAACGTCATGCTGCTGTTCAGGTCGCGTGCGAACCAGATCTCGACGAATGTGAAGACGAACCAGACGCAGAACAGGATCGCCGTGATGACGAGATTCTTGCGCCAGTACTCATGGTGCTTTGCGGACAGTTCCAATCAAGCCTCCCCTCAAGAAAAGGAACCAACTACGCGTTTCTATTAGATTCTCGGGGGAATCCTTACATCAAACTTGGCGGAACGCAAACCGACGCTACTTTGCCGCGCCGCACAAGCCGCAGAGGGAACGGGGAGATGGCGGAGAGAGTGGGATTCGAACCCACGAAGCGCTATTAACGCTTACACGCTTTCCAAGCGTGCGCCTTAAGCCGCTCGGCCATCTCTCCGCGAGAGCGCGATTCTATCGCGCGCGTCAGCCGCTGTGCGGGAACCCCGCCGCATCGTTGATGCCCATCACCGACTGTGCTACGTGGTCGTGAAGTTGCTTGGTCGAGCGCATCTGTTCCTTGCCACAACCGGTGCATTTGTAGAGCGGCATTTCGAGCTGGATCCTGAAGGGCGCCAATTCCTCGTATTTCAGCTCATACGGAAACGCCTGCCGGCGCTCGGGTTTCGAAGCGAGTTCCTTGCCGCATCCTCCACAGAGGTACTTTTTGAAGATCATCCCCTCCTCCTTGCCGGCCGCGACCTGCGCTTCACGCGCGCGGATCTGCTGGATCAGCCACAGCATGAAGTCGCGGTGAACCGGCAACTTGTGATTCTTCGCGCAGGCGAACACCGGCATCTCGAGCACGGTAAGCTTGAGCGTCCCGTTCTCCCCGGAAACCGACGGCAGCGCCTTCAGCTCGCAGGCGCCGGAACATCTCGCGCAACGCGGGATCTTCAATGCCATGGCCTCCTCCAATCAGGTGCCTTGTTTAAGCTGTTCGAGTATTGCCGGATTCTCCAGCGCTTGCAAAAAGCCGCTGATGACGCAAATCAGGGCGCGCCTGTTGCGTCGCACAAACCGTCCCTGTTTCGCACAGCCAAAAAAAAGCCCGCCACGAAGGCGGGCCTTTTGTTGCGGCTTGTAGCGCTCAGCTCGCCTGGTGCTGGTAGGTCCGGATGTCGCGCGTGCGCGTCTCGCGCAGGAAGATCGTGCCGATGATGAGCGACATGACCGCCACCACAATCGGATACCAGAGCCCGTAGTAGATGTCGCCGGTCGCCGCCACCATGGCGGTCGCGGTCAGCGGCAGCATGCCGCCGAACCAGCCGTTGCCGATGTGGTAAGGCAATGACATCGACGTGTACCGGATCTCCGTCGGGAAGAGCTCGACCAGGAACGCAGCGATCGGGCCGTACACCATGGTGACGTAGATCACCATGATGACCAGGAGCACCTCGGTCATGACCCAGTTCACCTTACTCTTGTCGGCGCTCGCGGGCGCACCGGCCGCCTTCAAGGTCTCGGCGAGCTTCTTCTGGTCCCAGCCTTCGATCTTGGTCGTCCCGATGCTGGTCGTCACGGTCTTGCCTTCGGCGGGCACCGACTTGAACGACAAGCCCTGCTTGGTGAGGAAGTCCTTCACCCGGTCGCAATCCGAGAACTTGCTCCACGGTCCGACGAAGATGTGGAACTTGCACTCTTCGGGATTCGCGGCGACCGTGATCGGCGTCTTCTGCGAGAATTCCTCGAGCGCCGGATTGACGTAGTGCGTGAGCCCCGCGAACAGCGGGAAGTAGGTCACCGCCGCGATCAGGCAGCCGGCCATGATGATCTTCAGCCGGCCGATGCGGTCGGACAGCCAGCCGAAGAAGATGAAGAACGGCGTGCCGATCAGCAGCGACACACCGATCAGCGTGTAGGTGCTGATGAAGTCGAGCTTGAGCGTGATCAAGAGGAAGAACAGCGCGTAGAACTGGCCCGTGTACCACACCACGCCCTGACCGGCGGTGGCGCCGAGTAGCGCGAGCAGCACGTACTTGTTGTTCGGGTACTTGAGGAAGCTGTCGGTGAGCGGCTGTTTCGACCCCTTACCCTCGGCTTTCATCTGCTGGAAGATCGGCGACTCATGCAGCTTGAGCCGGATGTACACCGAGAACGCGAGCAGGATCAGTGACAGCCAGAACGGGATGCGCCAGCCCCACTCGGCGAACACTTTGGCGTCCATGTACACGCGGCACAGGCCGATGACGGCCAGCGCGAGAAAGAACCCCAGCGTTGCCGTGGTCTGGATCCAGCTCGTGTCGTAGCCGCGCCGCTCGTGCGGAGCATGCTCGGCCACATAGGTCGCCGCCCCGCCGTACTCACCGCCGAGCGCAAGCCCCTGCACCAACCGCAGCGTCACCAGCAGGATTGGCGCGAACCAGCCGATCGTCTGGTAGGTCGGCAGCAGGCCGACCAGGAACGTCGCCCCGCCCATGAACACGATGGTGACCAGGAAGGTGTACTTGCGCCCGACCAGGTCGCCAATGCGGCCGAACACGATGGCGCCGAAGGGGCGCACCAGGAAGCCCGCGGCATAAGTCGCGAAGGCCGAGAGCAGCGCGGCGGTCTCGTTGCCGGGAGGGAAGAACAGCGCCGCGAAGAACGGCGCCAGCGTCGCATACAGGTAGAAGTCGTACCACTCGAAGACGGTGCCGAGCGAGGACGCGAAGATGACGCGGCGCTCTTCGGTCTTGAAGCTCTTGACCGATTCTTCTTCGAAGAATCCCTTTTTCGCCTCTGCCATATCGACCCCTCCCTATCCTCGGTTGAATGACGGTAAGCCGCTATTGCGCGGCGCTACTATCCCCGCGGCAGCTTACGCCCGCCTTACGCGCCCAGCAGGCCCTTGACCTTGTCGACCAGCTCCCGGGTGGAAAACGGCTTGGTGACATAAAGGTCAGCACCCATCGCCATGCCCTTGTTGACCTCGGCATCGCGTCCCTTGGCCGAGAGCATGATGATCTTGATGTGCGCCCATTCCGGACGCTCGCGGATGCGCTTGCAGATTTCGTAGCCGCTCTTCACCGGCATCATGACGTCGAGCAGCACGAGGTCGGGCGGGTCGCTCTCGACGGCTTGCAGCGCCTGGTCACCGTTGCGAGCCACGCGCACCTCGTAGCCGTTGCGCTGCAGGAGGAATTCGAGCGCGGTGACGATGTTCGGCTCGTCGTCGGCGACCAGGATCTTCTTAGCCATGGGGCAGCGTGAAGGAGAAGCAGGCGCCTTCGCCCAGACGGCTCTCGACCCACATGCGACCGCCGAAATGCTCGACGATCTGGCGGCTGATGTGCAGGCCGAGGCCGCTGCCGTGCGGCTTCGCGGTGAGCGTGTCGCCGACCTGCCGGAACTTGTCGAAGATCAGCGCCTGGTCGGCGGGATCGATGCCGGTGCCGTTGTCGCGCACGTCGACGCGCAGCGCGTCGGTCTGCGCCGATAGCGCGATGCGGATGCGGCCGCCTCCGGGCTGACAGAACTTCGCGGCGTTTGACAGCAGGTTGAGCATGACCTGGATGATGCGGTCGACGTCGGCGCGCACCGCGGGGACGGTTTGCGGCATTTCCAGTTCGACCTTGATGTTCTGCTCCTCGAACACCTGGCTCATGCCGGTGACGGCGTCGCCGATCAGCTCGCGCATGTCGAGGCGCGACTCGCGCCATTCTGCCTTGCCCGATTCGATCTTCGAAAGATCCAGCACCTGGTTGATCAGGCGCGTGAGGCGCTCGGTTTCCTTGGTGATGATGCCGAGGAATTTCGTGCGCTGCTCGGTGTCCACCTCGGGATGCTCGAGCAGGATCTGCGTGAAGGCGCGGATCGAGGTGAGCGGCGTGCGCAGCTCGTGCGTCACCGTCGAGACAAAGTCGTCCTTGAGGCGGTCGAGCTCCGTGAGACGCTCGTTGGCGGCGCGCAACTCCGCCGTCGCCGCCTCGAGCTGGCGCGACTTCTGCTCGAGCCGATGGCTGTACACCACCACTTGCGAAGCCTCGTCGAGGATCTCGCGCACTTCCTCGATGGTCAGCGCCTCTTCCTTGACCACCGAAGCCACCATGACCCGTGCCGAGGCCGCGCCGATGGCGCCCGCGAGCTGCACCTCGACATGGTGCACCAGCTCGGCGTCGGCTTCGAGGGCGTCCTGGCGCCAGCGTAGGCCTTTGCCTTCGGCGTATTCGCGGAAGGCATCGTCCGCCGCCGCCGCGCCGAGGAAGCGCGCAAGCAGGCTGTGCAGCTCGGGCACGGATGCCGTGCCGCGCCAGAAACGCGCGCCGCCGCCCTCGCCGCTCTGGCGGAACACATCCACGAACAGGCTTGCCTGGCGGTGCTCTTCTACGCTGGGCGATGCGAGCAGCGATACACCGACATAGCCGCCGATGTTGGCGAGCATGCTCCAGAGCATGGCGTGCGTGATCTGATCCAGGCCGGCGAGACCGAACAGCGCGAGCGGCTTGAGCAGCTCGATGCCGAATGGGCCGTGCTCCAGCAGCCCGATCGGCACCCAGCCCGAGCGCGCCAGCGCGGGCAAAAGCAGCGTGTAGAACCACACTGCGAAGCCGCCAAGCAGGCCGCACAGCGCGCCTCTTCGCGTGCCGCCTTTCCAGAAAATGCCGCCGAGCACGACCGGCGCGAATTGCGCCACCGCCGCAAACGAGATCAGGCCGATGGAGACCAGCGCATAGGCCTCGCCGGCGAGCTTGAAGTACAGGTAGCCGAGCAGCAGGATGAGCACGATCGCACCGCGGCGGATGCCGAGCAGCAGTCCGGTCAGGTCCGGCCGCTGGTTGAGGCGCAGCCAGCGCTGGCGCAACAGCACCGGCATCACGAGGTCGTTGCACACCATGGTGGAAAGCGCGATGGTCTCCACGATCACCATGCCGGTGGCCGCCGACAGCCCGCCGATGAACACCAGCAGCGCGAGCGCTTCCTGCTTCTCCGCCATCGGCAGCGTGAGCACGAAGGTATCGGCATCGACCTTGCCGCCCGGGAAATGCAGCAGGCCGCCGAAGGCGATCGGCAGCACGAAGATGTTGATCGCCAGCATGTAGAGCGGAAAGAGCCAGATCGCCTTGTTCAGGTGCTTCTCGTCGAGGTTCTCGATCACCGTCACCTGGAACTGCCGCGGCAGGAACATGATTGCCATCATCGACAGGATCGTCAGCCAGACCCAGCTCGCATAGCCGCCGGCCACGCCTTCGAGCGGCGTCATCATGGCGCGCAGCTTGGGATCGGCCGCCGCGCGGGCGAACAGATCGCCGAACCCATGGTAAATACCGAAAGTGACGAAGATCCCGACCGCCAGGAAGGCGAGCAGCTTCACCAGCGACTCGAAGGCGATCGCCGCCACCATGCCCTGGTGGTGCTCGGCGGCGTCGAGGTGCCGCGTGCCGAACGCGATGGTGAACGCCGCAAGGATCAGCGCCACCCAGAGCGCCGTGTCCTGCCGCGCCGGCATCTCGCCGAGCGTGGTCGGGATGACGATCTCCGGATACTGGACCAGGATGGAATAGCTGGTCGATACGGCCTTCAGCTGCAGCGAGATGTACGGCAGGATGCCGACCACCGCGATCACGGTGACGATGCCGCCGAGCAGCGCGCTCTTGCCGTAGCGCGACGCGATGAAATCGGCGAGCGAGGTGATGCGGTTCTGCTTCGAGATGCGCAGGATCTTGCGCATCACCAGCCACCACAGTGCGATCATCAGCGTCGGCCCGATATAGATCGGCAGGAAGCCGACGCCGTCGCTCGCGGCGCGGCCCACGCTGCCGTAGAAGGTCCACGCCGTGGCATAGACCGCAAGCGAGAGGCTGTAGATATACGGGCTCGCGATCACCGGCTTGCCGGCATCGGCGCGCTGGTCCGCGTAATAGGCGATGGCGAACAGCACGCCGAGGTACGCAAAGGCGCTCAGGATGATGACCGGTCCCTGCAACATCGCTAGCGCTCCGCAACGAGCGCCATCAGCGCGATGAGCAGCGCCCAGGCGGCGAAGACGTACGCGTAGAGCACCGGCACGCCAAACACCGTCCCGCTCACGTTGAACAGCGCGAGCACCGGGAAGTTGAAGAGCACCAGTCCCAGCATGCACAGCGCGACGAAGCGTGGCGCTTTAGCCATTTCGTTCATCGTCAGCTCAACGGCCGCGGCCGCACGATGGTGACGCTGCACGGCGCCTGCGCCACGACCTGTGCGGCTTCTTTGCCGGGTCCCATGAGGATCTCCTCGGCCTCGTTCACGCTCGCGTAGTCGAGCAGCGCGACTGCGGGCTGATCCGACTCTAGCACGTGATAAGTGAGGCGCTCCTCGGGCAGGCCGAGCGGCTTCGCCCAGCGCCGCAGGCTCACGAGCTGCTTGATATGGCGGCCGGTCGGCGTGTCGTCGCTCAATGCCGCGGCCGGCGGCACCACGGTCATGCAGGCGATGCGGCAGCCGCCGTTGGCCGCGACGCGCCGGCGGGTTGCGGCTCGCAGGGCCTCGAAGAACGGCTCGTCGATCTCATGCGTGGCGATCGCAACCACGATCACCGGCAGCGGCGCCACATCGGTGGCGGGCGGCGGCGGTGGCGAGGGTTCGAAGTTGCGCGCCTTCAGCCAGCGGCGTCCCAGCTTGACGATGCTGGCGCGCGAGCGGCGTTCGGCGCGCCCGGTGAGCGCAACCTGGCCCGGGTTGGCGAGATCGAAGGCCACTTGCGCGGCCGACGCATAGCGCTCGCCGGCATCCACCTCGAGGCAATGCAGAATGACTTCCTGCAGCCACGCCGGCGTGCCGGCCACCACGCTGCGCGGCGGCGGCGGATCGC
>WNFI01686227.1_pt1 | contig 15096 bp, 17 predicted proteins | sample 5400471 | NCBI WGS metagenome assembly WNFI01 (sample SAMN13153348, study PRJNA577476) | soil metagenome | isolation source: 100 cm saprolite on Douglas fir-dominated hillslope | place: USA:California | collected 2013-09-17
ACCCGCGCCCAGCCGGAGTTTCGAGCTGCTTCCGTGCCCTCTGCCGTGCCACCAAAGTGCATCGTGAATCGTTCGTTGACTCGAAATTCGGTCTGCCCAGGACCGAAGCCCATCAGCAAATGGCTGGCATTCTCGTACTGAACATTCTCGACCCTGTACGAAAAGCCATTCGCACGAAGACGGGCTTCGATATCGTTTGCCATGCGCGCACTCGGCGACAATGCGTCGGCCCGGGAGGAAATCAACAGCACGGGTCCATGAATATGCTCGACTTCGATGGCCGCCGCGTTGCGAACGCCGACCGGCCCGTCGAGAATGTCCGTAAACTGGCTCATCGGCGTGGCGCGATTGTAAACTCCCTCGGCGTAGGGCAGCGGTACGCCGTTTAACGTCCACGCCGCATCGCCGCCACCCACTGCTGCCCATCGCAGCTCTTGTGGCGAGTAGGCCATCACGCCCGCCACGTCAGGCCTCAGAGAGCCGATCATCAGCGCCAATTCGGCCCCGCGCGATTCGCCCATCAGGACGATGCGGTCGGCACGGACTTCCGGACGAGCCTCCAGCCAATCGAGCGCCTTGAATAGGTATTCCAGCGGCACATTGCGCAGCTGCTTCTGTTCGAGTTCTGGGGGATTACCTTCGCGGTCGCGGAAATAGGCGAGCGCCAACACCGGATAGCCGGTCCGGGCGAGATCGCGCGCAGCAGCGTCATCGGGATAGCCGCCTCCCGAACCGGTCAGCATCAGTAGGCCGGTCCGCCGCGACGCGCCGACTGCGGCATAGAAATGTCCGATCAGGCCGCCCTCGCGCACGTCCGCGCGCTGGACTTCTTGCGTCCGCGCGGGGTGGCTAGCACCAAAAGCGAAAACTAAAAACATCGATAGGATGTACCGGCGGTCCATACGCCTCCTCCACTGAATCGGCTCGCTCTCAAATCCGGCGTTACTCGCCCGGAACAACTGCTTCGCGAGAGTTAGACCACGCAACCGGGTAGATGGTTCGAACCGTCGGCCCCTCTGCGCGCAGTTGTCTTTCTACTCGACCTCGCGGAGAAGGCGATTCGGGGCGATGCGGACGACATCACGGTGACGTTCGACCCGGTGTTGGGCATCCCCACCCGTATCTATGTGGATGGTCGAGTGGGCGTCACGGACGATGAAGAGGATATCATCGTTACCGACATCACGGTGAGCCACTAGTCCTCACACGTTCGGCACGGGGGCGGTATGACGTGCGGCGCACTTGCTAGGGCATTTGCGGCGGCGGTCGTCGCACGCCTCGCGGCCACGCGTGCGCTGCTCGACGGCGGTACGCGGGCGGCGATTACGTCCTCACCGGTCCCGAGTCTCTTAGCCAGGCCGCGCAGATCCGCGTGATCGGCGGCCGCATGGCCCGGCGCCATCGTAGAAATGCTGCTTACTGCTTGGCGGGCGACGCTCGGCATCCTGCGTTCGTGACATCCTCGGTCCAGGAGATCATTGGAACGCCGCCTCGGACGGTCTATCAATGGGCGACGGACAACGCCGCGGCATTCGCCACTCCCGGGTCGACCTCGGAGCCGCCGGCGGTGCTCGGCGGAGTCGCCGGTCGTCTGAGTGCACATGACTCGTGGACACGGGCGAGCTTGCCGCCCAGGTGAGCGAGTGGGTGATCATGGGCTGAGGCGGGCGCTCTGGAGACCGTTGCGCGGCCCGTTCGTATGGCTTACCCGTAGATGAACCATGACACCCCGGAACGCCCGATGAAGCCCAGCGTCATGTTGATCGTCGCGTCCTTGCTCTCGCTTCTCCTCATCATGTTTCACCTGACGGACGATGTCCTCCTTCAGGCCGAGGGAGCGGTCAAATTCCCGATTCCGGTCCTCATCTTCGTCGTGTGGCTGTACGGCACGCTCCTGCTGTCCGATCGAGTGTTGGGATACATCATCACGCTGCTCGGCGGACTGATCGCGGCGGGCATGATCGTCGTCCACTCGAGGGGTGGCGTGGTCCCCAAGTCCGGCGGCTTCTTCTTCGTGTGGACGATGTTCGCGCTCAGCGCAACGGGTTGGTTCACCGCGATCCTCTCGGCCCGCGGATTGTGGCTGGCGCTTCGCGCCAGACGCTCGTTGTGACTGGTGGATGCGGAGCGGCGGCCTGCGCATCTCAACGACTTCGATGATCCGGAAAGTTGCCGCGAAGAAGATGCGCCGCTTGCCTATCGAGGCTCGCCGCCGCTTGCATTTCCGTATCACGCTTCGGCATGTCACGCCGCCGATCTGGCGTGAGATCGCCGTGCCGGAGGACTTCAGCCTCCATCAGCTGCATCGGAGTATCCAACTCAGCTTTGGATGGCTCGACTACCATCTCTATCAGTTTGACTGCGGGAAGCGCCGCTTTCGGCCATCGCACGCAGAAACCGAGGGCGAGGAAGCCGAGGCGATCGGCCTGAACGAGTTGGTTCTCAAGCAGGGAGCGCGACTTACGTACATCTACGATTGGGGCGACCACTGGGAGCACGACTGCCACTTGGCGCGGATCGAGGTGTTACCGGTCGATGATTCGGTCGCGGAGCTCGCCTCCGTCATCGATGGTGACCGCGCCGCTCCACCAGAGGATTGCGGCGGCCCGCTCGGCTATGAGCAGTTGTTGGCGAGCTTGCGCGGTGAGAACGGGGTGGATGAGGCGGCGGCCATGCGCGAATGGGTCGGGCCGCATTTCGATCCCGAACTCGTGGATGTGCGGGCGCTGGACCATGCGCTCGTCTTGGCATCGGCGTGGCGGTTGATCTAACGCGCGTTACATAGATGGGAAGCTATTGTTGGCTCGCTTCAGCTTGACTCGTTCGCAGCCGAACCTGTGCGTCAAATGATCCCAGATCGTGTCGTATGACAACGTGTCGGAAATACGTGCATGCGGTGGGGGTCGCATTGGGGGTGCTCGGCATGAGCTGCGGCGGGAAGGTATGTGCCGGAGTCGGGGTGGAACGAATTCTTCCAGAGGTGGCGACCATCGTGGTCGGACAACAAGTCACTCCCGTGTTTCAAACCGGCGGCGGTTGCGCCGGCAGCAATGGAATTACCGATGCGGAATACCATACGGTGCCGGCGCGGTGGACGACCGCGGATACGGGGGTCGTCAGCGTCGACTCGCTCACTGGGCTGATCTTCGGACGCAAGGTTGGAGATGCTCGAGTATCACCGAGGGCTGCCACGGGCATCGTGCTTACTGTCCACGTGCGGTGAATGGGCGCCGCCGGTTCACGAGCTCAGCGCTCGCACCGGAGTGATCCGTTTGCAGCAGAGCGTTGGCGATAGGCAACATCCGCGCATCATCGGTGTTTACGCTGGGGTGACCGGCCCCGCGACGTGGAATCGGAGTCAGTATCTTGCGGAGCGCGCGCGCGAGCTCGCGGCGCTCGAGCGTGAAGCTGTGAAGGCGGAGCGCCGACTTTTCGCACAAACACTCGGCGGCTGCGTGGTGTGTTCAGCGGTTGGTGTCGGGCTCGTCGCATGGTCGCTTCGCATGGTAGGGGTCGACGCTCCGCAGATCGTTTTCTGGACCGGACTGTTGCTCGGCAACGGCGGCATGTTCCTCCTTCTTCTGCGCCACTTCGCCCGCAGCCTGGGAGGAGAGTTCTAGCCTCATGTACTCAGCGAGGACTGAATGACGGACCAGGTTCCCACATTGTTCGAGTGGGCCGGAGGATTGGTCGCGCTGGAGCGTCTGACAGACCGCTTCTACGCGCGCGTCAAGACTGACGCCGTCCTCGGACCCATCTTCGCCGCAATGGATGCGCGACATCCTCATTTTGTCGCGCAATTCATCGCCGAAGTCCTTGGCGGGCCGCAAGAGTATTCGAGTGAGCGCGGCGGCCACCCGCACATGATCCGGAATTCCGCTCAGCACTGGTGGCGTATCTCGAATGGGGCTCGCGCCTCGCGGTGATCAACTCGCAACCGGGCGCTGAGGCGGACGTCAGTGCGCCGATGCCACACTGGGGCTGGGGCGTGCCGGGAGGGCCCTATCGGGGTTGACTACCGCGTTCACGGTCGCCCTGCTCGAAGTTGCCTCCCATCCTCGCTCGGGCGATCATTCATTCATCATGTCTGATCGACGCTATAGCGACGAGGAGATCTCAACCATCTTCTCGAAGGCCGCCGAGGGCCCACCATTGCGGTCGCTTCAGGAGCCGCACGACAACGGCCTGACGCTCACCGAGCTGCAGCAGATCGGTCGCGAGGTCGGTCTCTCGCCCGATGCCGTCGCGCGCGCGGCACGCTCGCTGGAGGTCCAGCCAGTCGCCGCGCCGCGCCGGCTTCTCGGACTGTCGATCAGTGTAACGCGGACGGTCATGCTCGATCGATGGCTCACGGACGCCGAGTGGGAGCAGCTCGTCGTTCAGTTACGCGAGGTCTTCGAGGCGCGTGGGACGGTGAGCGCGCAGGGCAACTTTCGTCAGTGGACCAACGGCAACCTTCAGGCGCTGCTGGAACCAACGCCGACTGGACATCGCTTACGGCTGAGCACCACGAAGAGCTCTGCCCGCGCTGGGATCACCGCGGGCGTGGCGGCCATGGGCATGAGCGCCGTCGTGGCGATTTCGTCCGCCATCGCCGGTCATGCCGTCGCCGCGACACCGGGCATCGCAACCATGGTGCTGATCGGAATAGGCATGATGGCATACAGCGCGTTCCCGTTGCCGAAGTGGGCGCGGCTGCGCGGCCGTCAGATGGATTCCATCGCAGTCGGGCTCACGGTCTCCGAGATCGAGCCGAGACCGAAGTGGTCAGCGTAGCAGGCCGAGGGTACTGCGCGATGAAGTTGGTTAAGCCACTGGCCGTTCTTACGGCATGCTCCATCGTCGCACTTGCTTGCAGCGACGCGACACCGGCCGCGATCGCACCAGTCGATAGCGCGCGCGTCACGCGGCCAGCCGGGCTTGCGTCATTTGATGGCGCACATCAACCCGACGTCGTCGCGCGTCTCATCGCGACTGGAGCCGGTCAGCTTGAAGCGGTCCAGGTCATCGTGACGCTGCGCAACGCCGACTCGATTCCGCGAACGCTCCTGCGCACGACGGTATGTCTCATCAACCTTCGCCTCTACGGGGATTCCGCTCGCGCAACTTCCCCGCTCTTCCAGGAGGAATTTCAGCCTGGCGGCTGCAAGGGCCTGCTCAGAATGGATACGATCGCAGCAGGAGCGAGCAAGGCGTACACAAATACGCCGCGGCCGCTCTCGAGTCTGCACAATCCACTCTCGCCGAGTCTCGTCGCCGGCCGATACTATGCGAGCGTCTCCATCGGCATCGTGGAGCTGCTGCCGGTGAACGCCCTTCGTTCTCTGGGTGAGGTGGTTCTTCCCTGAGGCCGTGAGGCGAGCAAGGAGCATCCTGGCGACATCCCAGCGCCGCCTTGCGCGCAACGACGAGGCCGACATAATAGAGCAACTCTTGCGCAGAGGAGGCCGTCGATGCTCACGCAGACTCCCCTCAGTGGCTCACAGTATACGCCGCCACCGCCTGGCCAACGCTCCGACGACATGTCGGGGCATGCACACCGCCAGGTCATCGGTTACCTCGGCCTCGCATTCCCGATCCTGCTGGTGTCGCTGGTACGCCTGCGTCCCAACGCGATATCCGATCGCTGGGCAGGTGGCTCGATCAGCGCGTATTACTGGACGGGAGCCGTGTCACTCTTTGTCGGCCTTCTCGCCTCACTGTCACTCTTTCTGCTCACGTATCGCGGCTATGACAACGAGTCGCAGAAATACGATCGGGGCGCCGCAATCATCGCTGGCATCGCTGCAGCGATCGTTGCGATCTTTCCAACGTCACCGCCGGGCGGCGTTGCTCCGCCCTGGTGGGGTGAATGGATCAGCTGGACGCACTCGATTGCCGCCATCACACTCTTTTCGATGTTTGCGGTCTTCTCGCTCTGGCTCTTCCGCAAGACAGCCCCTGGTGAAGAACCGTCAGCCGAAAAGCGGCGTCGCAATGTGATCTACCTGCTGTGCGGCGTCGCAATCGTCACGAGCATGGGCTGGGCTGTCATCGAGGGCTTGTCGGGCCGATCGATCTTCTGGCCCGAGTCGTTTGCACTGGGCTTCTTCGCCTGGTCATGGCTCGTGAAGGGTCAGGCGCTGCACTCGGTCAAATCGACGCTGGGCGCCGCGAAAGACAAATTGACCACGTAGTGTCTCCTGTCTCCGATTTGCGGCCGACCATCCTCGCCGCGTGGCGAACGAATAGCCTCGTTACCAGCCGCCTTGTCGAGCAAATCCCGTCCGCGCTTTGGGAGGCATCGATTCCCGGAATACCCCGGCGCACCATCCGAACGATTGCCGCCCACCTGCACAACGCCCGGAGCCGGTGGATCAAGACGCTAGGCCAGGAACACGGCATCGGTGCCCCTCCACTCGTGGATTTGCGGCGGGTATCGCGTCGAAGCCTGCTCCCAGCTCTCAAACGGAGTAGCCGAGGTATCGAGGCGCTTCTCGAGCTCGGGATGGCCTCAGGCGGGCAGGTCCCGCCATCGAAAGGCTACGTCTGGCGCAACTTGCCGCTCGACGTTGGGCATGTGCTATCCTATTTCGTGGCGCATGAGGCCCATCATCGGGGACAGATCGTCATGGTCGCGCGTCAACTCGGGCTTCGATTACCGCCAGAGGTGACCAACGGGCTTTGGCAGTGGAGCGCACGGGTCCGTGAACGGGAACGCGCGCGAGCGGTTACGCAAAAATTCTGAATGTGAGCGGCCCGTGAGAGCCATGCTATCCCGCCGAACGATGCTGGCTCTTTCGTTGGTCGTAGCGCTCTCCTGCGCGCGGCACGGGCCGGCTTCCGTCAATCACGCGCAGCCAGAACCGTCCCGCTACCTCTTTACCTGGGCCGGTGACGAGGATCGACAGGACAGCGACTTCCTTGCGGTCATCGATCTCGCGCGAGACGGCGATCGCTACGGAACCATCGTTGCAACGGTACCCGTCGACGAGAAAGGACTCTGGCCGCATCACACTGAGCACGAACTCGGTGCGAGCAGGATGCTCTTCGCCAACGGATTCTCGTCGAACCGCAACCTGGTGTTCGATCTCAACGACCCGCTGCATCCGAAGGTGATCCACCGGTTCGACGGCGTTGCGGGCCTGAGCTTTCTTCACAGCTTCGTGAGACTTCCCAACGGCCATGTGTTGGCAACGTTTCAGGCACATGGCTCCGAGAACGTGGGCCCCGCATTGACGTACATGCCCATTCCAACGTGGCACCCTCTCCGCGAGTCCATCGCGCACGACCACGCGGGCAATCAGGTGCAGGTGTACCGACTCTCCGACCTCTCACTGATCAAGACGATCCGACTGCCGACGAACGACGCGCCAAATGAACCGCGCGTGCTACCAGATGGCCGTACGGTGCTCGTGAATACGGTCGCGTGCCGCCTGTATCATGTCTCCGGCCTCGAAGGGACGGATCCCCAGCTGGAGATGGTCCACCAAGAAACGCCAAGGGGATGTGCGATGCCAGTGGTGATCGGAGACTATTGGATTCAGTCGAACGCCGCCGACCATCGCGTCTACTCGCTCGACGTCCGCGACCTGAAGAACGTTCGTACGGTGTCGTCCGTTTCTTTCGACGACCGACAGCGGCCGCACTGGCTCGCTACCGACGGCTCACGCGTCGTCGTGGTCAACGAACCAATCGCATCGGCCGAGCGTCGCATGTGGATGCTTCAGGTGAACCGAACGACCGGCCAACTCACGCTCGATCCTGACTTTCGCGACGCGGGCTCGAGTCGGCCGGGAATCGCATTCGACCGCGCTGCCTGGCCACATGGCGCAACAGGGACCGCGGTTCCTCACGGCACGGTGTTTGGATGGTAGCCTGCGGAGCGGGCATCCGACCGGGGCGGCGCTGTCGCATCCGTGAGTCATCGTCCCGTGTCGGCCCCTAATTGTCCAAGTCAATGTGCAGACTCGCCACCATCTTGTTCGCCGCCGCGCTTCTCGGATGCGCCGCAATCCGCCCCGGGACTCCCCAACCGACGCCCGTTAGTGCAAGAGAGAGTCTGCCGGCACTGCCGGCTGCCGACCGCATAAGGTTGGCGGAGGCGTTCCGCCTCGCGGCTGCGGTGGGCGACCAGGTCTGGGCCGGGTGGAGCATGGCACCGTTCGCCGTCCTGCTCGTCACCCCCGAACGCGAGTTCCTGCTGCGCCATCCACATCCATCGAATGACTTTACAAGTGCCGGCTATGACTCGTTGCTCGCGACTGAGGTGTTCGTGCGCCGGCGTGTCTTCCCGCCCACTTTCCTCGCGACGTTCCCGGCGGTTGGCGGAGTGCCTACCATCGTCGTCGGCCAGCCGACCAACACAGGCCAGAGCAGCACCCGATGGGTGCTCACGGTGCTTCACGAGCACTTCCACCAGCTTCAGTACAGCCAACCTGGCTACTACCAGGGCGTGTCGGATCTCGGTTTGTCACGCGGCGACACCACGGGGATCTGGATGCTGAACTACGCTTTCCCCTACGAGTCGGCGGCCGTGCAGGAGCGATTCGCTGCGTTCGCTGGCAGCCTCGATACGGCGCTCACATCACGGCCCGCCGTGAGGCCGGAGCGCGACACGATCCGGCGCGGCCTGCTAGCGCGCGCGGTGGCCGACGCGCGTGGGCGCCTCCGCGCCGCGCTGTCGGCCGAGGATGACCGATATCTGGCATTCCAGATGTGGCAGGAAGGAGTGGCCAGGTATACCGAGTTGCAGCTTGCCCGTCTCGCGGCTGAATCGACTAACGCTCCGGGCGGCGCGTTTCGCACGTTGCCGGACTACTCCGACTACGCCGCCGCGGCAGCCGCGATCGAGCACGACATCCACGTCGGCCTGCGAGACATAAAGCTCGGCCAGACCCAACGGGTGGCGTTTTACGCCGCTGGAGCGGCGACCGCCCTCGTGCTGGACACCGCCGCTCCGGACTGGCACGCGCGTTATTTCGGGCAGAACTTCGTGTTAGAGCGGCTACTTCCATAATTCGCGCACGCTGGCGCCGCTAAGATCTCGTCTCGCGTACTTGTTGTGAGCACGTAAGGCTCGCAGTTTACACCGGCGCGTTCCTGGTCAGGGACGCAACACAACCCAAATCATCGCCCAATGCGCCTTGCGCTCCTTGCCGTCCTCCTGCTGCCGTTGCAGCTATCCGCCCAGATCGTGCGCGACAGCCTCATCACCGTGACAGCCACACGCACATCGCGAGTGGCACCGGATCGAGCATCGCTCTATTTGATCGTCGAGGGGACGGCCGAGACGGCGACGGACGCCGTCGCGCGGGTTGACACGAAGCTCAAGGTGGTTCTCGAGGCTCTCAAGGCACTGGCGCCGCGCGTGACGCTCGATCCGCCAGTCGCGTATGGAGTCGGTCCGAGCCCCGCGCCGATTGGCTATCCCGGCGCCAGCACTCCCCCGACCAGCCTGGCCCGGTCGGTAATACGTGTGCAACTCAGCCGACCGGAACAGACTGCGAGTGTGATCGCGGCGGCAATCAGCGCCGGCGCAGCAAGCAGTTCGTCACTCACTTTCGAGTCGTCCGTGGCGGATTCCGTGCGACGCGCACGCATCGGCGACGCACTGGGCGTCGCACGCATGGACGCAGAAGCAATCGCGAGCTCGCTCGGCGCACGACTCGGCACCCTTGTCTACGTGACAACGACCGGAGGGCCGTTCGGATTTCAGCCGCCCTCGGCTTTGAATTTTGACACTCGCTTCGGGCAGCAGGCATCGCCACCAGAGATCACGGTCACCACCACCGTCACGGTGCAATACCATCTGATTCGATGAGCCGCGCATACGCACGAGGCGAGCTTGGGCGTGGGAAGCAGCCGTCGACTATGCGACGAACGAGCATGGCCCGGATCGACATGGCGCCGAACTCTGGTCATACCGGAACGCACACTTCCTCGACGCCGGTGCCGGCCTCGTGACTAACCCGATGGCCGCGGGGCCACCGCGTACGAACGGTAGGAGCCCATGGCTGGCAAGTTCCTGATCGACCTCACGGACGAGAGCCTCAAGATCCCGCCGAACGACGATGTGATAGGGTTCATACGCGAGACGAACCCCTTCGCGCACTCGGACGTGGGGTCAGTTCTCCTGTCCCTCGGCAAGGCGATACCTGGAGCACACGTGTACAGTCCGTCGTATGCGAGCTTCGCGTACGTGATCCTCCACACGGAAGCGAAACGGATCTTCGCGATCGCGTTCGGCCAACGTGGTCTGGCCTTCCGCATCACTCAACCGGCACAAGCCGCCGCGCTCACCGACGGCGGCGTTCCTGCTCCGGAGATCGGTCCGGACTGGGTGTCCTTCGCACCGTGGGGCGCGCAGACAACGGCGAACTCCATGGCGCGTCTTCACCTTTGGTGCGCGCAAGCGTTCGCCGACGCGGTCACCGCCTGAGGCTGACTACTGCCGATGCCGTCATCGTTCGAGCGCTCGCGCAAGCAGCTCCGGCATCGCGTGCAAGTGGTCGATGTGATCCGGTGCCGAATTGCCAGCGAAGCCGAGCAACTCGAAGTGCCCCGAGCGAGCCTCGCTCAGCTGCTGCATACCGCGGGGACCCCAGCGGAGCACCGGCGTGCGACGGAGGCCGAGCGCACGGAGCAGCCAGTCGGCCGTCTCCGTGGTACTGGCGAAAGTGCCTGGAAAAATCTCCGAGTGCGTGACGACAAACCGCTTTTCGCCGCGCACGGCCGCTCGGGCGAACTCGGCGAACGCGATGAGGTTGGTGGTGTCCAGGGTGCCGCCCGCGGCGAGTACCGTGCCATCGGGCACGTACGACGTGTGCATGCCGTCGAGTAACAGCACGGCGTCCACACGCGCGAAGTGGCGAGGTTCGCGAAGGATCGCTCGCACCGCGCCGTGGCCGGCCGAGAACCCCACCAGCGTCACGCGCCCGAGACGCGTCGCTTTCCCGTTCACCGCTGACACTTCACGCGTCACGCCGGCCAGCAGTGAGTCAAACGCTACCGGATCGGCGAACGCGCGATGGTAGGCGCCCGAGCCGGCCCCGAGGTTCACAACGGCTGCCACCATATGACCGTCCAGTTGCGCGACCGCCTGTTCCGGTAGCCAGGCGGCGCCAAGGAAGTGCACGACGAGATCGATTGTGTCGCTTGCCTGCGCGCCGTCGGGCACGAAGACCTCGACATGCTTTCCCGCAGGTCCGACGAACGAGCGCGTCACACCTCCGAGCTCCTTCGGCGTCAAGCGCTCGTGCACCCGCGTCTCCTCCACCATGGGCGATGGATTCTGCGACGCCACCGGCGGCGCGGGGGTCTGCGCGGGAGCAAGTGATGGCCGCGCGATCAATGCCGCCGCAGCGATCAGCGCCGTGGCGAGATAGCGGCGGTGCGGCCACCGCATTCTATTGGCTTGCCAGCAGGCGAGCTTTGGTGCCAAGCGGACAACCACTATTGTCTGGAGGACGAATGCGTTTCTCAATTCTCCCACATGGCCTCGCATCCGCGGCCGTTGTATTGAGTGGTGTCGCCTGTCAATCACCAGGTTCGGCACTTCGCACCACGTCAGCGGAAACCGGGGTCGCAACAATGCCGCTTCTAGCACCTGGTGAAGGCGAGCGCCGTACTCGTCGTTTCGCGGGGGGCGGCGTGGCCCTGATCAAAGTCGACCGTCGGAACGGAGGGTCGCAAGAGCTGATGATGGGTTACGAGGAGCTGTCGATAGGCCAGGCCATTCCGCCGCATCATCATCCGGCGATGGACGAGATCATCTTCATTCACGGCGGAACCGGGACCGTGGAACTCGGCGACAAAACATCCGCAGTTGCTTCGGGCACCACTGTGTTCATCCCACGTGCGACACACGTATCTCTTCGAAACACGGGAACGGAGCCCCTCGCGATTGCGTTCTTCTTTTCGCACTCCGGCTACGAAGAGTACCTCCGCGAGACCTCCGCACCGGACGGACAGGTCGCATCACCCATGTCCGCATCAGAGTTGGCAGACATTCGCGAGCGACACAAAGCGCACATTGTCTTCGATCATTGACCCGCGCACTAGCGCCACACAGAATCAAAGTCGTGTTAACTGAGTATTCGACAATGCGTTCACTCGCGATCCTCGTCCTCGCCTTTCCTGCCGCGCTCGTCGCCCAAACCGCGACCGTGACAGCGCCCGCTCCGTTCAAGGCCCGGCCCGTGCCCAACGGCCCAGTCAAGGTCGGCCCAGCCAAGGGGACCGTCGTGGTCGTCGGCGGCGGCGCGATGGGACCCGAGATCTACAAAGCCTTCATCGACGCGGCAGGCGGACCTGACGCCATCATCCTCGACGTCCCCAACGCCGGCGGTGCCGACACGGTGTCTCGCAACACCGGACAGCCCTGGCGCAACGCCGGTGCCAGGAACGTCGTGGTGCTCTTCACCAAGGACCGAAAGATCGCCGACAGCGATTCCTTCACGGCGATCATACAGAAAGCCGGCGGTGTGTGGTTCGAAGGTGGGCGTCAGTTTCATCTCGTCCAGGACTATGGCGGAACGAAGACCGAACGCGCGATCATGGATATGCTCGATCGCGGCGGCGTCGTCGGAGGCTCATCGGCGGGTGCATCCATTCTGGGCGACTTCATGGTCCGCGGCGCGCCGTCCAACGACAACACGATCATGGATTATCCCGGCTATGAGACAGGCTTCGGCTATCTCAGGAACGTCGGCATCGATCAACACGTGGTTGCGCGCTCTCGCCTGCCCGATCTGGCCGACTCCATCGTCACGCGCTACCCCGACATGCTCGGCATCTCCGAAGATGAAGGGACGGCGTGGATCATTCGCGGCGACACAGGGCGCATCATCGGACGCAACAAGGCGTTCGTCTACAATGGCAAGGATGCAACCGACGCCGATGCTCCCTTCCTCACGCTGTATCCTGGCGATCGATACGATCTCAACGTGCGGCGCGCCATGAGCCGAGTATCCGATCGGTCGCCGGTGAAGCCGGAGCTCGTCGCGTCTCTGTTTGGCAAGTACAACGCACCTGGCTCCGGCGGCGCAACAGTCCTCATCGCCCAGAGCGGCGAGGTGTTCGTCGATCGTGCGTTCGGAATTCCGGCACAGCCACGATACATGCCGCGGACGACGCTGCCGCAATTCCCACTCGGTGACATCACAACAGTCTTCACGGAGCTGTGCGCACAGACGCCGAGCACGGAGCGCGGCGGCGTACAGGATTCGACCACGCGCGCCCGGAGCGGTCCACTCCCGTCGCCGCTTCAACGCTGTGTGACGCGGATTTCGACACCGGTCGGTGCGCACCGGACAGCCGCCGTCGACAGTCAAGTCGTGCAGTCCAGCGCTGACGAGCTGTATCGGTTCGCCCTTGGCTTCGAAGTGCCGACGACATGGCCCAATGCGGACTATGCGAAGGGATGGACATCCGACACGTACAAGGGCGCGACGCGAATCGCGGCGTACGCAACAGCGGACGGGAAGCGCGCTGCATTCGTCCGGATCCCCGATCGTCATGCGATGATCATCATCCTGACCAACGACGCAAACGCTGACGCGCGCGGAATGTCCGAACGTCTCCTGGATCAGCTCCTGTCTCTCCGATGAAGTGGAACCGCTGCATCGCATGTGCGCTGCTCGCATCGTTCATGGCTGGCGCAGTGGGATGTGGCACGCGAAACAGCACGTCGTCCGACGGCACGAAGCGCATGGCAGACACCTTGGCCAAACTCTATGCGCAGGCGATCACGGAGCCGAGCCGTTACGAGTTTCTGAATCGCGAGCGCGCAGTAGCGATGCGGGCGCAGCTCTTCTCACAAGGCAGCATCGCGGCGCCGGACTTTCAATTCGAGCTGGCTCGGCAGCTCGTGCTCGCGGGTCAGACGCGCGAAGGAATCGCCGAGTTGGAGGACATGCGGCGCAAGACCGGGTTGAGCCCGGATCCGCGATTCCCGCAGTACAAACCGTTCTTCGACATGCTCGGCATTGCGTATCTGCGCCTCGGTGAGCAGGAGAACTGCAATCTCAATCCGAGCACGAGCGTCTGCATCCTCGGCGAGCTGCACCACACGCAGGAGGAGGGCGCGCGCACGGCCATCGCTGTTTACGAGCGCATCCTCCAGAGCTTTCCCGACGACATCGGCTCCCGGTGGTTGCTCAACATCGCCTACATGGCTGTTGGCGGATATCCGTCACTCGTGCCCAAGCAGTACCTGATTCCTGGTCTGCGCCGCCAGAGCGACGCGTCCTTCCCACGGTTTACGGATGTCGCGCAAAACGTCGGCATCAACATCATGGGGCAGGCGGGCGGACTTTGCGTCGAGGATTTCAATCGCGACGGCCTGCTCGACGTCTTTACGACGTCGTGGGGATTCAAGGATCCGGTGCACTTGTTCGTGGCCGACGGACACGGCGGGTACGTCGACCGTGCCGAACAGGCGGGGCTTAACGGGATCGTCGGGGGCGCCAACTGTCTGCACGCCGACTACGACAACGACGGCTTCGAGGACATCCTGATTCTCCGCGGGGCCTGGCTCGGCGACGGCGGCAAGTTTCCCATGTCCCTGCTCCACAACCGTGGCGACGGAACCTTCGAGGACGTGACGTTCAAGGCGGGACTCGGCTCGATGCATCCCAGGCACACCGCCGCATGGGGCGACTTCAACCTCGATGGCTGCCTCGACCTGTTCGTCGGCAACGAGTCCGGAGTGGCGATGGGCTGGGGCTCGCATCCGTCCGAACTGTATCTCAGCAATTGCGACGGCACGTTCACTGAAGTCTCCCACAAGGTGGGCATCGACGTCGATGCTTTCGTGAAGGGTGTCGCGTGGGGCGACGTCAACAATGATGGCCTTCCCGACCTGTTCGTGTCCGTGTACGGCGCGCCGAATCGGCTGTACATGAATCGCGGCGGCAAGTCGATCGACACGTGGCACTTCGAGGAGGTAGCAGCCAAGGCGGGAGTGCAGTTGCCGAACATGTCGTTCCCCACCTGGTTCTGGGACTACGACAACGATGGCTGGGAAGATCTCCTCGTGTTGAGCTACGACAATCGCGTGCCGCTGCACGAGGCCGTGGCGCGGGAGTATCTCGGGCTGCCACCCGCGAAGACCAA
>WNFI01092704.1_pt1 | contig 15094 bp, 11 predicted proteins | sample 5400471 | NCBI WGS metagenome assembly WNFI01 (sample SAMN13153348, study PRJNA577476) | soil metagenome | isolation source: 100 cm saprolite on Douglas fir-dominated hillslope | place: USA:California | collected 2013-09-17
CGATCACGACGGGCGCCCCCTGCCCCACCTCCCGCCGGTGTACACCTCGGGCAAGCCCGACCCGCGCTACCCGCAATCGTTGCCCAACGGCCCGTTCCGCATCGACCAGCCGCCGGTGAACGCGCGCATCGACCAGGTGGTGCCGAGCCCGATCCACAACTACTGGCAGAGCATCGAGCAGATCGACGGCGGGCGCAACGACCGCTTCGTCGCCATGACCGACGTCGGCTCCTGGACGATGGGCTACTACGACGGCTCCTGGCAGAGGGTGTGGCAGTGGGCGCGGCGCTACACGCTCGCCGACAACTTCTTCATGGGCGCGTTCGGCGGCTCGTTCCTCAACCACCAGTGGCTGATCTGCGCGTGCACGCCGGTGTGGCGGAACGCGCCCGAGTCGCTGCGGGCCCAGCTCAACGCGCAAGGGCGGCTCAAGCGCAAGCCCGGCTCGCCCGCTTCCGTGCTCGACGGCCCGGTGCAGGTCTTCGACGGCCACGTGACACCGGACGGCTATGCCGTCAACACGTCGGAGCCGCCCTACCAGCCTAGCGTCATCGCGCCCGCTGCGGGAGGCAATCCCGATCTCGCGGATCCGGCGAAGAATCCCATGCCGCCGCAGACCGCAAGAACCATCGGCGACACGCTTTCGGCGAAGGGCGTGTCTTGGGCGTGGTACGGGGGCGCTTGGAACCAGGCGCTCGCGGACGGGCGTCGCCCGCCCTCCGAGAAGCGCGCTGTCATCTACGCATGCGAAGGCGTCGATTTCGTGCCACATCACCATCCATTCAACTATTTCGCCCGCTTCGCGCCGGGAACCGCCGATCGCGCGGCGTACCTGAAGGACGGCGAAGACTTCCTCGACGCGATCGCGCGCGGAACGCTTCCCCAAGTATCGTTCTACAAGCCGGTGGGGCGCCTCTCGCAGCATCCGTACTGCTCCGACGTCCAGAGCGGCGACATCCACATCGACGAAGTGCTCGCCCGCCTCGAGAAAAGCCCGCAGTGGCGCTCGATGCTGGTGATCGTCACCTATGATGAGAACGGCGGCTACTGGGACCACGTGCCACCGCCCACGGGCGCCGGCTGGGGCGATCGCTGGGGCCCGGGGACGCGCATTCCGACGATCGTGGTGTCGCCGTTCGCAAAGCGCGGTTACATCGACCACACGACCTACGACACCACGTCGATCCTCAAGCTGATCACCAAGCGCTTCGGACTGGAGCCGCTCGCCGGCGTGCGTGCGAATGCCGGCGACCTCACCGCGGCGCTCGAGGGGAACCCCTAGCTTGCGCGCGCCCTTCGCCCCCCGATCCTTCCGGCGCTACCTTCCGGTCGCGATCTTCGCGGCGATCCTGCTGGCGTTCGCGTTCGTGACGCGCGTGGCGCTGCTCCTGCGGCCCGACACCGCGATCGACCTGTCGGCCGCGACGCTCGCGCAGATCTTCGGCGTGGGCCTCTTCTTCGACCTCGCCGCCGCGGCCTATTTCTGCGCGCCACTCGTGCTCTACCTTGCGCTGCTCCCGGAGCGCGTCGCGCGTTGGCGGCCGCACGCCTGGGTATTCCTGGCGTTCTACGTCGCCTTCACCTACCTCCTGGTCGTGGTGGCCGTGGCGGAATGGGTCTTCTGGGACGAGTTCGCGGCGCGCTTCAACTTCATCGCCGTCGACTACCTCGTCTATACGGGCGAGGTGCTGGGCAACATCTGGCAGAGCTACCCGGTCGGGCGCCTGCTCGCGCTCCTCGTGGTTCCCGCGGTCCTCCTCTGCTGGCCGCTGCGGCGCACCCTCGCCGATGCGCTCGCCCATCCGGCGCCGCTCGCGCCGCGTCTCGGCGTCGGCGCGGCATTGCTCCTCCTGCCGGTCTTCGCGATGCTGCTCGTGAACACCCGCATGAAGGAGCTTTCGAAGGTCGACGCCGTCAACGAGCTCGCGGGCAACGGCATCTACGAGTTCTTCGCCGCCAACTACAACAACGAGCTGTCGTACGCGCGCTTCTACGCGATGCTGCCGCCCGAGCAAGCGATGCGCACGGCCCGCAGCCTCGTGGGCGGCGCGCAGCCCCGCTGGCTCGGGGCGACGCCGGTCGGCATGCACCGCGAGCTGGCCGATCCCGATCCGCCCAAGCGCTTCAACGTGGTGCTGGTGAGCATCGAGAGCCTCGGCTCGGAGTTCCTCGGCGCCTTCGGCAACCCCGAAGGCCTCACGCCGCGGCTCGACACGCTTGCCCGCGAAAGCCTTTCCTTCACGCAGCTCTACGCGACCGGCAACCGCACGGTGCGCGGCATGGAGGCACTCGCCCTGTCGCTGCCGCCGACGCCGGGGCAGTCGATCGTGAAGCGGCCCAACAACGAAAACCTGTTCACGCTGGGTAGCGTCTTCAGGGACCACGGCTACGACGTGGCATACCTCTACGGCGGCTACGGTTACTTCGACAACCTCAACTACTTCTTCGGCAACAGCGGTTACCGCGTCATCGACCGCACGGCGATCGACTCGCGCGACATCCACCTCGAGACCATCTGGGGCGTCGCCGACGAGGACCTGTTCGCTCTTGCGCTCAGGGAGATGGACCGCTCGAAGCTCACGGGCGGGAGCTCGCGGCCCTTCTTCATGCATGTCATGACGACGAGCAACCATCGGCCGTACACGTATCCCGCCGGACGCATCGACATTGCCTCGGGAAGCGGGCGCTCGGGGGCGGTCAAGTACACCGACTGGGCGGTCGGCTGGTTTCTCGACGAGGCGAAGAAGCACGCGTGGTTCAAGGACACGATCTTCGTCATCACCGCCGACCACGGGGCCTCGGCGCGCGGCACCACGCATATCCCGGTGCTCAAATACCGCATCCCTCTGTTCGTCTATTCGCCGGCGCACATCCTCCCGGGGCGCTACGAGCGGCTCATGTCGCAGATCGACATCGGACCGACGATGCTCGGCCTGCTCGACATGGGGTACGCAAGCAAGTTCTTCGGGCGCGACGTCTTCACTATCGCGCCGGGCGAAGACCGCGCGCTGGTCGGCAACTACCAGACCCTCGGCTACATGAAGGACGGCCGGCTGGTCACGCTGCAGCCGCAGCGCAAGGTGTCGGTGACTCCGCTCGCCCCCGACCCACGCGCCGCCTTCTCCGCTTCCCGCACGCAGGCTCGCTAGGCGGTCAAGCGCGCGGCGGCCGGGCTCGCCTGCCCGATCCCCATCTCCTTCAGCGTCTCCGCGATGGCCGCGGCGACATTGCGCATCTCGTTCGCGTCGATCGCGCCGATGCAGCCGACGCGGAACGTCTCGACCTGCGTGAGCTTGCCCGGATAGAGGATGTAGCCGCGCGCGCGCACCTTCTCGTAGAACGCCTTGAAGGCATAACGCGCGTCGCCCGGCGCGTGGAACGTGACGATCGCCGGGCCCTGGACGTTGCGCGCGAGGAAGGAACGGAAGCCGAGCGCCGACATCGCCTCGATGAGCGTGTCGCAGTTGCGCCGGTAGCGCGCGCCGCGGGCCGCCGTGCCGCCCTCGGCCTTGAACTGGTCGAGCGCGGCGCGCAGCGCCGCGACGACGTGCGTGGGCGGCGTGAAGCGCCACTGGCCGGTCTTCTGCAGGTAGGTCCACTGGTCGTGCAGGTCCAGGGCGAGCGAATGCGAGTTGCCCTGGCACTTCTCGAGCACCGCGCGCCGCGCGATCACGAAGCCCATCCCCGGCGCGCCCTCGAGGCACTTGCCCGACGACCCGACCACGGCGTCGGCGGGATGCTTCGCGACGTCGATCGCGAGCGCGCCGAAGGAGCTCATCGCGTCCACGATCAGCGACTTGCCGTGCCGGGCGCACACGTCGGCGATCTCGGCCAGGGGGTTGAGGATGCCGGTGCCGGTCTCGCAGTGGACCTGGGCGACGTGGGTAATCGCCGGATCGCGTGCCAGCGCCTCTTCGATCATCGCCGCCGTGGCCGTGCGGTCCTCGGCTAAGTCGATCGCCACGCTCGCGCGTCCGAGGTACTTGAGGGTCTTGAGAATCCGCTGGCAATACGCGCCGTTCTGCGCCACGAGCACCTTGCCGTCGCGCGGCACGAGGTTGGCGAGCGCCGCCTCGATCGCGAAGGTGCCGCTGCCCTGGAGCGGCACGCACACGTGCGTCTCGGCGCCATTCACGACCTCGACCAGGTCGCGGCAGATCGAGGCGGAGCATCGCCTGCTTGGTCTCGAGCGAGGTCGTGAGCGGGCCGGGGGTGAGGAGGATGGGATCGTTGCCGATGATCATGGGCTTCTCCAGGTCTGCGTGCGGCGATCCAGCCACACCTGCAGGAGATGATAGAGGACGCAGACCGAGGCCGACGTGGCGACGATGAGCGTGCCCATCGCGGCCGCCGCGCCGATGTCGCCCGCCTCGTCGAGGTTCACGATCGCCACCGAGGCGAGCATGGTCTTCGGCGAATAGAGGAAGACCACGGCCGACACCGTCGTCATCGCGTTCACGAAGAGGTAGCGGCTCACGTCGAGCATCGCGGGCAGGCAGACAGGCACCGTCACACGCGCCATCGTGCGCCAGAACGGTACCTTGAGCGACGCCGACACCGACTCGAATTCGGCGTCGATCTGCTTCAACGCCGTCACCGCGGTGAGATGCGACGACGTGTAGTAGTGCACCACCGTGTTCACCGCCAGGATCGCCATCGTGCCGTAGATGAAGTGCAGGGGGTTCGACGCCACCACGAAGAAGAAGATGTAGCCGAGACCCAGCACCATTCCCGGGACTCCCATGGGGAGGATCGCCATCAGGCGGATGAGCGCGCGCCACGCGTCGAGGCCGCGCGTCTTCTCGAGGAGGTAGGCGGTGCCGAACACGAAAGCGGCGCCGAGCGTGGCGCACAAGGCGCCGAGCATCACGCTGTTCACGTACGCGGAGAAGATCCCGGCCTCCACCAGCCCCATGCGATAGTGGTCCAGCGACATTGAGAAGTTGTAGGGCCAGAGCTTGATGAACGAGGCGTACACCGCCATGCCGAGCACCGCAAGGAAGACGAGTGCCACCAGCGCACAGTAGGCGGTCATCGCCCAATCGAAGGCGGGCGAGGCGCGCGCGACATACGGGACCGACCGCGCCGAGAGCAGCGCCGACTGGCGCCTCTGCACCCACGCATCGACCGAGCAGGTGAACGCCACGGGCGCGAGGAGCAGGATCGCCACCACCGCGCCCTTGGGAAAATCCTGCTGGCCGATCACCAGCTTGAAAATGTCGGTCGCGAGCATGTTGAAGTTGCCGCCGATCACCTTCGGGATGCCGAAGTCGCTGAGCGAGTAGGTGAACACGACCATCGTCGCGCTGATGACTCCGTACTTCGCTCCCGGCACGGTGATGGTGAGGAACTTGCGCACCGCCCGCGTCCCGAGCGAGTCGGCGGCTTCGTACAGGCGCGCGTCGGTGAGCGAGAGTGCCGTCACGAGGATCATCAGCGCGTGGGGAAATGCGGCGAAGACCATCGAGATGACGATTCCCGGCGCGCCGTAAATCTGCGCCTCCCCCAGGAGCGGCTTCAGCACCCCCTGGTTGCCGAACCAGAAGATGAAGGAGATCGCCGCGAGGAGCGAGGGCGCGAGGATGGGTACCAGGGCGATGTTGCGCAGCCACGCCTTGGCGCGCATGCGACTGCGCGTGAGCGCGTAGGCGAAGGTGAAGGCGAGCGGAATCGTGATGGCGGTGACCAGCGCCGAGACCCAGGTGCTGTTCCAGATCGACCGCGACAGGGCCGGGGTCTGGAAGTAGCTCGCGAAATTCGCGAGCCCCACCCATTCGCCCGCCTTGTCCTGCAGGCTCTTCGCGAGGATCACCACGAGCGGCGCGGCGAGGAAGATCGCAAGCGCGAGGCCGGCGGCGAGGAGCAGCGCGTGCGCGATCCGATCGGTCCAGTGCACGGAAAGACGCAAAACCGGGGACAGACCACGATTTTCTGCCAGACGGAAAATCGTGGTCTGTCCCCGATTTTGGGTGGCGCTCACGGAGCGGCGAAGACCCGCAGGCGATCCGGCGGCAGCGCCACCGTGAGCGTGTCTCCCGGGCGCGGATGGAACTCCGCCATGTCGTTGAGCGAGAGGTCGGCGGTGAGCGGATGCTCGATGCCCTCGAGGCGGAAGGTGACGCGCGAGAAGGCGCCGAGGAACTCGACCCGCTCGACGAGCGCAGCGGCGGAGTTGGGCGTCGTCCCGTTCACGCCCCGGACCACCACGTCCTCGGGCCGGAAGAAAAGCCGGAGCCGCGCGCCGTTCGCCATGCCTTCGGGCGGCTCGCACTGGAAATGCCGCTCGCCCACGCGCACGCCGCCTTCCGGGGCGCGCGAAGCGGCGAGCAGGTTCGTCTTGCCGACGAAATCGGCCACGAACGGCGTCGCCGGCCGTCCGTAGATTTCCGACGGCGTGCCGATCTGCTCGATGGCGCCCTCCTTCATCACCACGATGCGATCGGCCATCGACAGCGCCTCCTCCTGGTCGTGAGTCACCAGGACGGTCGTGATGCCCAGCCGTTGCTGCAGGCCGCGGATCTCGCCGCGCAGGCGCACGCGTACGCGGGCGTCGAGGGCCGAGAGCGGCTCGTCGAGGAGCATGAGTCCCGGAGAGGTCGCGAGCGCGCGCGCGATCGCCACCCTCTGCTGCTGCCCGCCGGAGAGTTGGCTCGGGTATTTCGCGCCGCTGTCGGGGAGCCCGACCAGCGCGAGCAGCTCGACGACGCGCGACTCGCGTTCCGCGCGCGCCACCTTGCGGTTGACCAGCCCGTAGGCGACGTTGCTCGCGACGCTCAGGTTCGGAAAAAGCGCATAGGACTGGAACACGATGCCGTAGTCGCGCTCCATCGGCGGCAGGCGTGAGATGTCGCGGCCGCCCTGCACGATGCGCCCCGCCGTCTGCACTTCGAGCCCCGCGATGATGCGTAGCAGCGTCGTCTTGCCGCATCCCGATGGCCCGAGGAAGCACACCAGCTCCCCGGACGGGACCTCGAGGCTGACCTCCTTCAGCGCGACGAACTCTCCGAACTCCTTGCGGATTCCGGAGAGCTCGAGATAGGCCATCGATCTATTTTTCGGTCTTCGTGGAGTAGCGCTTCTGCCATTCCGCGAGAATGCGGTCCCGGTTCTTCGCGGCGAACGCGAAGTCGTTCTTGATGAGGTGCTTTTCGAGATCCGGCGGCAAGTGCGCCAGCACGGGCTTCACCTCGGGATGCGCGACGATGGCGAAGTTCTTGGCGTAAGCCTCGTTCGCCTCCTTGGTCGCGACCCAGTCGAGAAGCTTCTTCGCAGCGGCCAGGTGCTTGCTGCCCTTCACGATCGCCGCAGACTCGAGATCCCACCCGAGCCCTTCCTTCGGGAATACGAGGTCGACGGGCGCGCCCTTCTGCTTCACGTCGTTGCCGCGGAAGTCGAACGAGATGCCGACCACGAACTCACCCGCGCCCGATTGCCGGCACGGCTTCGATCCCGAGTGCGTGTACTGCGCGATGTTCTCGTGCAACGCGTCCATGTACTTCCATCCGCCCGCCTCGCCCCAGAGCTGCAGCCAGGACGACACGTCGAGGAAGCCCGTGCCGCTCGACGCGGGATTGGGCATGGTGACCTGGCCCTTGTAGATGGGCTTGGCGAGGTCCTGCCACGACTCGGGCTTCGGGATTCCCTTCTTCTGCCCCTCGACGGTGTTGTAGCAGACGACCGCCGCGAACACGTCCTGCCCGACCCAGGCCGGAGGATTGGAGGCGTCGACGAAGGCGCGGTTGAGCTTCTGCACGCCCACGGGCGCGTACCGCGCGAGCAGGCCCTCGGCCTTGAAGATCTCCATCGACGACGCGGCGACGCCGAGGATCGCGTCGGCCTGCGGGTTCGCTTTCTCGGCGAGGACCTTCGCGGTGATCACTCCGGTCGAATCGCGCACGAACTTGAGCTCGATGTCGGGATTCACCTTGTTGAACGACTCGGTATAGGCCTTGAGCTGGTCGGTCTCGAGCGCGGTGTAGACGAGCAGCTCGGTCTTCTGCGCCAGAGCGGAACCCGCGGCGAGTCCGGCCGCGATGAGGACGAGTCCCAGGCGGGATGACATGGCGTTCATGGGTGGTTCTCCCTGTTTGCGGAACGTGGCGTGCCGCATTGCGAAGATTATGCTCCGATGATGGCAGAATCCGGTCAGCGGTCGACACTGGGGGAGCGATGTCCTTCACCTACGAGAGGCGATACCGGGGAAAGATTCAGGCCGTGCTGCTCGACTGGGCCGGAACCACGATGGATCACGGCTGCATGGCGCCGGCGGTGGTCTTCATCGAGGTCTTCAAGCGCCAGGGCGTGCCGATCTCCATGGAGGAGGCGCGCGCGCCGATGGGCGCGCACAAACGCGTGCACATCCAGAAGATCAGCCAGCTCGAGGACGTGAGCGGCCGCTGGCGCGAGAAGCATGGACGAGCGCCGGACGAGGGCGACGTCGATCGCATGTTCGGCGACTTCGTGCCGCTGCAGCTCGATTGCCTCTCGGATTACTCTGAGATGATCCCCGGCGCGCTCGAGGCCGTCGCCGCGATGCGCCAGCGCGGCATGAAGATCGGCTCGACCACGGGCTATCTGCGCGACATGATGGCGATCAACCTGCGCGATGCGAAGCGCCAGGGCTACGAGCCCGACTCGACCGTCTGCGCGAGCGACGTGCCGGCCGGACGCCCCTGGCCGTACATGTGCCTGCAGAACGTGATCAACTTGCAGGTCTCGCCGGTCGCCGCGTGCGTCAAGGTCGACGACACCGTGCCCGGCGTGGAAGAGGGGCTCAACGCGGGGATGTGGTCGATCGGGCTCGCGCTGTCGGGCAACGAGGTGGGACTGCCGTTGCAGGAGCTCCGCGCGCTCGATCCCGCCGAGCTCGACCGGCGGCGCCAGCGCGCGTATACGCGCATGCGCCAGGTCGGCGCCCATTACGTGGTCGACAGCATCGCCGACCTGATGCCGTGCCTGGACGACATCGAGCAGCGCATGGCGCGCGGCGAGCGGCCGTGAGGCGCACGGGCACGCGCTTCGCTGTCATAATCGCAGCGGAGGCGCGAACGAACCCGAAGTGCAAACGCTCCTAAACCTACTCGCCGGCGTCGCGTTGCTCGTATGGGGCACGCACATCGTGCGCACCGGGATCCTGCGCGTCTATGGCGCGCAGCTGCGGCGCCTGCTCTCGAAGAGCGCCTCCAGCCGCGCATCGGCGTTCCTCGCCGGGATAGGGATCACAAGCCTGGTGCAGTCCTCGAGCGCCACCGCGCTCATCGCGAGCTCCTTCGTCTCCCAGAACCTGCTCGCGCTCTCCGCCGCGCTCGCGGTGATGCTCGGGGCCGACGTCGGCACAGCGCTCATGGCGCAGATCTTCTCGCTCGACCTGCGCTGGCTGTCGCCGCTGCTGATCATCCTGGGGGTGGTGTTCTTCCTCTCGCGGCGCAACGCGCGCGCCGGCCAGCTCGGGCGGGTGGCGATCGGCCTGGGCCTCATGCTCCTCGCGCTCCAGCTGGTGATGTGGTCGAGTCTCGCCGTGGTGCTGCTCTCCGCGACGCTCGCGGCAGCGCACGTGGTCTCCGTGCCGGTCGCCTTCGCACTGGTCCTCGGCGCCAACCTCGGCAGCGGGCTCCTCGCGCTCCTGGTGAATGCGCGCACTCCCGGGGGCGGGCGCCGCCTCGCCTTCGGCAACCTGCTCTTCAAGGTGGCCGGTTGCGTCGTCTTCTCGGTGGCGCTGCCGTGGGTGCTCGACCTCCTCGCGACGTTCGATCCGGACATCCGGCGCCAGGTGCTCGACTTCCACGTGGTCTTCAACGTGGCGCTCGCCGCCGCCTTCCTCGCCTTCACCGCGCCGATGGCGCGGCTGGTCGAACGCTGGCTCCCCGACGCCCGCGTCGGCACTGCGCAGGCGGAGCCGCGCTTCCTCGACAGCGCCGCGATCGTTACGCCGGCGCTCGCGCTCGCCAACGCCGCGCGCGAGACGCTGCGCATCGGCGACACCATCGAGCAGATGCTCAACGGCATGCTCGAAGTGATCCGCGGCAACGACGCGGCGCGCGTCGACGGCATCATCAAGCTCGACGACGACGTCGACCGCCTCTATACCGCGGTGAAGCTCTACCTCACCCAGATCGGCCGCGAGGCGCTCGACGAGAAGGACGGGCGCCGCTGGGCCGAGATCATCTCGCTCACCATCAACCTCGAGCACGTCGGCGACATCCTCGAGCGCATCCTCGAAGACGTTCGCGACAAGAAGATCGGCATGCAGCTGTCGTTCTCGGAGGCGGGCATGCGCGAGATCGAGGAGCTGCACGCGATGCTGATCGCGAACCTGCGCCTCGGCATGTCGGTGTTCCTGAACGGCGACGTGAAGAGCGCCCAGCAGCTGCTGGTCGAGAAGGAGCGCTTCCGCGACCTCGAGCGCGCCTTCCACGACTCGCACCTCGACCGCCTCGCCGGCCAGACCGTGCAGTCGATCGAGACCAGCTCGCTGCATCTCGACATCATCAGCGACATGCGGCGCATCAACTCCTTCTTCTGCTCCACCGCCTACCCGATCCTCGAGCAGGCGGGGCAGCTGCGCCGCAGCCGCCTGGTGAACGCCACGGGACTCTATGCGGCGCGCACCGACCTCGCCCGCGACCTCGCGCGGCCGGCCAAGTAGCCATGGCCGCGAAGCTCGCCGACATCGAGAAGCTCTTCCGCGACCACGGCCACATCGCCTATAGCGGCGAGCCGGTGACGCAGCTCGAACACGCGCTCCAGACCGCGGCGCTCGCCGAGGCCGACGCCGCCGGCGACGAGCTGGTGGCCGCGGCTCTGCTGCACGACCTCGGCCACCTCCTCAACCTCCAGGGCGAGACCCCGACGGCGCGCGGCATCGACGACCAGCACCAGTATTTCGCGATTCCCTTCATTCGCGCGTTGTTCCCGCCCGCGGTGATCGAGCCGATCCGGTTGCACGTCGACGCCAAGCGCGCGCTGTGCGCACTCGAGCCCGAGTACTACGAGGCGCTCTCGGAGGATTCGCGCCGCAGCCTCACCCTTCAAGGCGGAATCCTGTCGCGCGACGAGACCGACGCGTTCGTCGCCAAGCCTTTCGCGCGCGAGGCGATGCGGCTGCGCCGATGGGACGACGCCGCCAAGGTGCCGGGCCGGGAGACCGCGTCGCTCGGCCATTTTCTCGAGGCGCTCGCGCGCTGCGCGCGTGCCTGAAACGGAGGAGCGAATGGCAGCCAGGAAAACCACGAGGCCGAAGCCGGGAAACGAGGCGATCGTCGAGGCGATCCGGCGCTCAACCATCGGCAAGGTCAAGGTCGCGGTCTCCGACATCGACGGGATCCTCCGCGGCAAGTACATCCATCGCGACAAGTTCTTCTCCGCGGTCGAGGGCGGCTTCGGGTTCTGCGACGTCGTATTCGGCTGGGACCTCCACGACCAGTGCTACGACAACACCAAGCTCACCGGGTGGCATCTCGGCTTCCCGGATGCGATGGTGCGGCTCGACCTCGACACCTATCGCAACGTGCCGTGGGACGGCAACGTGCCCTTCTTCCTCGGCAACTTCGTCACCGCCGAGGGGAAGCCCCATCCCGTTTGCCCGCGTCAGGTGTTGAAGCGCGTGCTCGCGCGCGCGAAGAAGATGGGCTTCACCGTCATGGTCGGCGCCGAGTTCGAGTTCTTCAACTTCGCCGAGACGCCGCGCAGCTGGGCGGAGAAGAAGGGCGTCGGGCCGACGACCATCTCGCCCGGAATGTTCGGCTACTCGCTGCTGCGCGCGAACCTGAACCGCGACTACGTCAACGCGCTCATGGACGAGCTCGCGCTCTTCAAGGTGCCGATCGAGGGCCTGCACACCGAGACCGGCCCCGGCGTGTACGAGGCGGCGCTCCTCTACTCGGAGGCGCTCGAGGCCGCCGACCGCGCCATCCTCTTCAAGACCGCCTCGAAGGAGATCGGCGCGCGCTTCGGCATCATGCCGAGCTTCATGGCGAAGTGGAGCGCACAGTATCCCGGCTGCTCGGGGCACCTGCACCAGAGCCTCTCGGACGGATCGAAGAATCTCTTTCACGACCCGCGCGGCCGGCACGGCGGCATCTCCAGGCTCTTCGAAAGTTACCTGCAAGGCCAGGTCTCGAGCCTACTCGAGCTGGCGCCGATGTTCTGGCCGACGGTGAACTCGTACAAGCGGCTCGTCGACGGCTTCTGGGCGCCGGTGAAGCCCACGTGGGGCGTCGACAATCGCACGGCCTCCTTCCGCGTGATCCGGGGATCGCCGAAAGCGACGCGCCTGGAGACGCGCTGCCCGGGCGCCGACATGAATCCCTACCTCGCGGTCGCGGCGGTGATCGCCGCGGGCCTCGAGGGCGTCGAGAAGCGCATGAAGCTCACGGCCCGGCCGATCACCGGCACCAACAAGGGCGCGGAGAACATTGCACGCGCGCCGCGCACGCTCATCGAGACCACACGCATCTTCCGCAACTCGAAGGTGGCGCGCGACTGGTTCGGCGACGACTTCGTCGAGCACTTCGCCGCCACGCGCGAGTGGGAATGGCGCCAGTGGCTCGACGCCGTCACCGACTGGGAATTGAAGCGCTACTTCGAGATCATCTGATGGCCGGACCGCTGGCGAACATCAAGGTGATCGACCTGTCGCGCGTGCTGGCCGGGCCCTGGGCCGCGCAGTGCCTCGCCGACCTCGGCGCCGAGGTGATCAAGATCGAGCGACCCGGCAAGGGCGACGATTCGCGCGCCTTCGGTCCGCCGTGGCTCAAGGATCTGGCCGGCGCCGACACCGCCGAGGCGGGCTATTTCCTGTCCGCGAACCGAGGCAAGCAATCGGTGACCGTGGACATCTCGAAGCCGCAGGGCGCGGCGATCGTGCGCTCGCTCGCGACGCGTGCCGACGTGCTGATCGAGAACTACAAGGTCGGGGACCTCGCACGCTACGGGCTCGGCTACGAGGACCTGCGGACGGTCAACCCGCGACTCGTTTACTGCGCGATCACCGGATTCGGCCAGACGGGTCCTTATCGCGACCGCCCCGGATACGACTTCATGGTGCAAGGGCTGGGCGGGATGATGAGCGTCACGGGCGAGCGCGACGACCGGCCCGGCGGCGGCCCGCAGCGCGTCGGCGTCCCGGTGATCGACCTGGTCACGGGCCTCTATGCGACGATCGCCATCAATGCCGCGCTGCATCAGCGCAACCAGAGCGGGCACGGCCAGTACATCGACATGGCCCTCCTCGACTGCTGCGTCGCCTTCCTCGCCAACCAGGGCGCGAACTACCTGGTGACGGGAGTTGCTCCGGGGCGCCTCGGCAACGACCATCCCAACATCGTTCCCTACCAGACCTTCCGCACGTCGGACGGCAACATCATCCTCGCCGTGGGCAACGACAACCTGTTCCACAAGTTCTGCGAGGTCGCGGACTGCCCTGAGCTCGTTTCCGATGCCCGCTTCGCGACCAACGCCGCGCGGGTCGCGAACCGCGCGTCGATCCAGGCGCCGATCGCAGCCGTCATGCAGCGGCGCGCGACCGCCGAATGGATCGAGGCGCTCGATCGAGCCGGCGTGCCCTGCTCGCCGATCAACGATCTCGCTCAGGTATTCGCCGATCCGCAGGTGATCGCGCGCGGCCTGCGCATCGAGATTGCCCATGCGAGCGGCGCCAACGCGCCGCTGGTGCGCAACCCCGTCGTGTACTCGGAGAGCGCGCTTGAATTCCGGACGCCGCCCCCCACGCTCGGCCAGCACACCGACCAGGTCCTGCGCGACGACCTGGGCTACGCGAGCGCCGATATCGCGCAACTGCGCTCGCAAGGCGTGATCTAACTCCGATCCATGGCGATCTCCTCGTTCTCGTTTCCCACCGCGATCCATTTCGGTCCCGGAGCGCGTCGCCTCGTCGCCGAGCACTTGAAGAAGCAGGGCGTGAAACGGCCGCTCATCGTCACCGACAAGGGGCTCGCGGCGCTGCCGATCCTGCGCGACTTCGGCGACGGCCTCGCCGCCCTCGACGTGCAGATCTATCCCGGCGTCTACGGCAATCCCACGCGCGAGCAGGTGGTCGACGGCGTGCGCGCTTTCAAGGCGCACGCGGCCGACGCGGTGATCGGTTTCGGCGGCGGGGCGGCGCTCGACGTCGCCAAGGCCGTGGCGCTCATGGCGGTGCACGAGGGCGACATCCTCGAATACGCCTGGGACCACCCGCACGTACGGCCCATCACGAAGCCGCTGCCGTGGTTCGTGGCACTGCCGACGACCAGCGGCACGGGGAGCGAGGTGGGGCGCTCCGCCGTGATCTCCGAGGACGAGACGCACGTGAAGAGGATCGTGTTCAACCCGGCGCTCCTCGCGCGCGCGGTCTTCGCCGATCCCGAGCTCACCCTCGACCTGCCCGCGGGCGTCACCGCGGCGACCGGCATGGACGCTCTCACCCACAACGTCGAGAGCTACCTCTCGCCCGCCTACCATCCGCTGTGCGACGGCGTCGCGCTCGAAGGCGCCCGGATCGCGGCGCACGCCCTCGAGACCGCGGTCGCGATGCCGAAGAACATCGGCGCGCGCTCCGACATGATGATGGCCTCGATGATGGGGGCCGTCGCCTTCCAGAAGGACCTGGGCGCGGTGCATTCATGCGCGCACGCGCTCGGAACCGTGGCCGACATGCACCACGGGCTCGCCAACGGCATCATGATCGACCACGTGATGCGCTTCAATCTCGACGCCGCCGAGCGCAAGATGGCTGAGCTCGCGCGCGTCTGCGGCGCCGGCGCCACCGCCGTGTCCTTCGTCGACTGGCTTTCCGCCCTCAAGATGCGTATCGGCATTCCGGCGCGCCTCGGCGGCAAGGGAGTCACCGCCGGGCAGATCCCGAAGCTGGTGGAGATCGCGGTCAGGGACACCTGCCACCAGACCAACCCCAAACCCGTCTCCGCCGACGACTTCGAGAGGATCTTCTCGCAGGCCCTGTAAGGACGGCGGCGCGGGCTTAGAATCGGGGTACCGGACATCGACGCACGACAACAGGAGACCTCGTGAACCGCCCAGCCCGTCACGCCGCCCTGGCGATCGCCGCCGCGCTCGCCCTCATCGGCCCCGCCGCGGC
>WNFI01194851.1_pt1 | contig 15092 bp, 17 predicted proteins | sample 5400471 | NCBI WGS metagenome assembly WNFI01 (sample SAMN13153348, study PRJNA577476) | soil metagenome | isolation source: 100 cm saprolite on Douglas fir-dominated hillslope | place: USA:California | collected 2013-09-17
CATACCAAGCGAGGAAAGGCTCAGATACCCCTTCCACGCAACAGATACCTAAGTGCAGAGGGGATTGGATACGATCATTCCCGAAGCTCCGCGTGCAGGGTCCTTGGGATCGGCTCCACACCATCATGGAGCCTACGGAAGTATGCTCAAGCGCCATACAATGATACCGACCAGGAGATCAGGTCAGAGCACCTGCGCCGTGTGATTGAACGGCACATGGCAAAATGGGAGAGGAAGTATCCCCCCACTTCGAAGTCGGCAGCACTCCTGCCCCCACACCCGCCTCTTGGCATCGATGGCATCGATGCCCATATCGCATGGGTCACGGCACAGCAACAGCACACTGGTACCGTGGCCAGCACATGGAGGCAAGGGCCAGCGCATAGCTCCTCTCTGCCGCCAGTGCTTCCCATGGGTTCTTGGTATATTGGGGATCATTGTGCATCCTCAGATGATCCTGTTATCCCATTCGTTAGTGAGCCTTTATATATGTGTCCAAATATTTATTAACAACGGATTCTATTGGCCAGGATAACGGGCATACGACCGTTAGCGGTCGGAAATCTAACTCCTTTGGCGCCATAGGTACACCTCTCCCATCGAGTAAGTGACCTGTGAGCGCGCAGTCTGCCACCGACCGCCAAGCAAGCACACGCGTTCGAGGCCAAATATTATCACACAAACATCCGCACAAGACCTCATGCTCAGCGCAAGTCCGTGAAGCATCGTAGATCTCATCTCTCCATATGCTTTAATAGCAACCTGCGGCTCCTTCCCCTTGACCAATACATGCCGAAGTGATCTGGCGCAGATGGGCTCCTAGTGTAGGGCGTGTTCTTGCCTGAGTGGTATTCCTGTCGACTCCATTCGATGTATGCATCGAGACACCTTTTCCTAATATATCATCCTTTGCGTCCGTAGCGTCCGCTTGCTGCTCTGGCCGCGTATGGTGGGTTACACTGGCAATGAGCTGTTGTGTACGGTTGTTGTGCTAGCGGAAAAAAGTGATGCCGTCTCGCTTGCTAGCATTGACGGTATAACATTCACTCCATCGATTCTCGGAGCGTTTCGCATCACTTGTCCGATTCTATCATTCAAGAAGAATCACGGATGAACTTCACATGATGCCACCCTGAAATCCCCGGTGAAACATCCGTTCCCGATGCCACGTTCAAACTAGTACCGAAAATGACAAACATTCGACAAACAATTCTCCCCATCACGACGCTTGCTGCCGATTTAGCCTGGAGGTTGCGAGCTTCAATCGCTCGTACCACCCCGTTCGAATTTCTCGCCCATGCACCTCGTAAAACTTCCATCTTTCTCCTCTCGGCAAACTCGTTGATAATAGCGGTTGAAGATCTCCAGCAAGTCTCCCTGCCGTGCGGTTTTCCTGAAGAAGCGCATATCCACAAGCCTAGTTTACCCATCGTAGGATCGCCTAATCATATGCCTGTGTGCTCTCGAGGCTGGTCCAGATTACCCCTTGACGTGGTAGCGGGAACGGCCGACGCGGTTCCTGGCGAGGCAATGGAATGATGGCAATCTGGACAGTGCTGCACTGCCCAGCCCGAGGCTCGGTAAGGCGTCTGTCATGACCTGCATGATACTCAGATCAATAACCTGGCAGCTCCAGTGCGCCGTGCCGACCACATCATGGAACTAAATAGCAGCAAATGTATATAGCCCCACTCTTCGCCCGAGATAAATCAACTCATCCGCCGTCCTTCATGCGAGGCGCACAAGTTTCTGTCTAGCTACATGGCAGGTCACCGTCGATCATTCCCACCCAGGCAGAACAAATTCTCCTGAGCATATATGTATTGCAAAGTTGTGGTTTTCAATGAGGATCCCAAAAGTATAAAGAGTGATGTGTAATCGTCATTCAATACCCGTATTTCACAAGACGAATCGAAGCAAGTGCGGGATGCTTTCGTTGCATGCTGCTCGGTTCGCGTTGTTGCAGCGCCGATGTTCCGATTCGGTTGTGATGGAACTTAAGTTCGCTTTTTGCTGAGACACATATATTTGCCTCCCAAACACATGCGCGGGGGGACAGTCCGAATCGCTTGGTCCTCCTTCATACCCTCATCCTGCCCTTTCTACAACCGACTGTAAGTCTTGACCTAGCGCGAAGGGGTCCGTAACTTAGGTGTGCTGCGCAGCTTCCCTACCCACGAAGTTACACGTAACAAAGAAGCCTTCGTTGCGCGTCATCAACGTCCATTCTGCGCCAAAAACCCGCTAATTTACATTCGATTGTTTGTAGCTTAGCTCTTATAGCGTTCTGTGTACTGCGCTCCCTCCACCTTCCCCTGTCACACGCCTGCTTTTCTTCGCCTACTTTTCTTGTTATTTGTGTCCGATTAGATGCAAACGGAAACGTAACGAGTAAGAGACATTGAATACAATGAAAAGATGACCAACGAAGATGGTACACAAGGCCAAAAGATGACCCAAATGAGTCTCTCGGCGAATGAATAAGGAGCTATGACCCGAAGTTTGCATTGACGAACCGTGCGATAGGCCGTAGAGGTTCTACGAAAAATGATGGTTTCCAATATCTCGCGATGTAGCAATGCTATCCACTCACTGGTGATATGATCATCCATGCCGGCCTTGAGGCAACGCTCGCGATCACCAATCACTAATTAGAGCGGAGTATATCGTTAAGAGACGCTTCTCCCGAGGGTCATTGCGATTGTACATACTGGCGTGCGCAGTGAGAGCAATGATCGGTGTCCTCCTGGCCCCTGTCTCTGAATCCCAGACATGAATCAATTCCGTGGCCTCCCCATCAAGGGCATAGAGACATACATCCATCTGCAAAATACGCAAACATCACAGTGAGTGAACCGTATCTAACTCAAAACGCGATTCCAGCTTGGCACGTACAAGAATAACATCGAATCGCTGGCTGCTCACGCAATTGGCCTTTACGGCATCCACAGCCTGATGCCCATTCTCCGCGACATGAACCGTGTGCCCGTATTTCTCCAGCATCTGTATAGCGACCTTCTAGTTGACCATGTTATCCTCAGCCATGAGGACGCGATAGGCCCTATCATTTGCTGGTAGATCGGGATGGGAGATATTGGCTTCAAGGGCGGCGAGAAGTACCGTCGCAAGCCAAGCATTGAGATCGGCGATGTAATGGCTACACTGATACTGTTGTTCAAACAGCACTTGACTAACAGAGCATGGTCAGTTGCTGCAGATCCACAATGACACACTTGAACTCACGGTTTGCATCCTATCCTGATGGTGATCTAGGTCAGGACTCGCCACTGCTTAGCCTCGAGGAGCGCACATACCGGGGGCATCAATATAGCTGGAACATATCGGAGATGATCGATGTCTCGCAGTCTACATCATCATAAAAGCATCAGACCAAACACCGACGAGGATAGCAGGGAGCAATGATACTCACCACTTCCAGTGAATCAATGATGATAGCATCGAAGAACGACATTGAGATATTCGAACGAGATCGTATTACAACCAACGAATGCAGGCCAAGATCTCCGATACGCCGTGCAACCTCCGGGTCCTTTCGGTGAACATTAACGAACAGGATCGTACGTCCGCGAAAACGTCGGATTCGATCCCTCAACGCCGGCGAATCCCTGTCCACGTTCACTTTCGATGTGATCGTGAACATGAACTGACTACTTTCGTTGACACGGCTGTGGACCCAAATGACACCTTGTATCAGAGACACCAGGCGTTTCGAGCTGGGCGCGAAGACCTGGGATGATTCATCATCAAAGGGTTGAGGCAGAAGATGAACTAACGAAAAATGAATAATGCTACTGTAATCTATTAATCGCTGGGAAATGAAGTGCTGGCTTCCGGACGGACTTAACTCTGCTGCATCAGTCGCGAGGCGCGCCGGTTGTCCTTGCGGAAGGAAGAGCCAGTCTCGGGACCTCGTGGAAGACCATCCGTCACACAAATCTATTCAACATCTTCACCATTTACTGTCCAGAATACGTTTCTTTTCTCCGATGAGTGATGCTGCTATACGCCGGGTCGCAGGACGTCCTATCATGAAGCGTGACCACTTCATTAACAACGAGAAACCGCAATAGACCTGTTTCGCACTTCGGTACTCAACTATGCGCACTCCCAACCAAAGGACACCGAGTGAATCTACGAGTGACTGCTTCTATAAAGTTTCTAGCATTCGTTTGAGGTGTGGCGAACGTATGGGCATGGTTATTAGGAATTGCTACGCCCATAGTTCGCCTAGTAGCTTGATCATCATGAACATTGGCCTCCATCAACAGGGACCAGAGCTTCGTCCTGATGCGTCGTTTGGGGCCACGGGTTAGCTGACAATCCAAAAAGGCAAAAATTTAGTGAAGGCAGAAGCCGACGTTTTGTTTGCTATCCAACATCCAACATCCTAATCTCGCTCTGAGTTCGTGGATCAATTCTACCGTCTCACTGCTCCTTCCCTCTTATCATTCCCCTAGTAAGCAAAAAATGAGCACTTATGAGGTCAGTCAAGTCTCAGCGGCGCTTATTTCGGTTCGCGTCGGGGCCGTGATTGCTCAAATCAACCATTCAGCGAACAATCCCCACAATTTCCGGGCGAAGGACCAATCAGCATGGTCGGCAACCGATAGCAAGCGGCTCCCACATTGCAAACCAGGCCCACAGTCCTTCAACGTTTGGCCTATCAAGCAGTCGTGATGCAGGGCCATCGGACCCACACCCCAAGCTCGGGAAAGTTTCGATGCCCCTTCCGCGCAACCGCTACCTGAGCGCAGAGGGGATCGGATATGATCACTCCCGAAGCTCTGCATCCGGTATTCTTGGGATTGGCTCCACACCACCATGGGGCATACCGAAGCGCGCTCAAGCCCATGTCCAAATCCCGGCTCGTTACGACGCGTACGAGGAGATGCTCGACCAGGTGACCAGGTCAGAGCACATGCGCTGTGTCATTGAACGGCACATTGCAAAATGGGAGAGGAAATACCCAGCGAGGGTCAGAATGAGACTCGCGATAGGCTACATGTTGGGGGCTCCGACACTCCTCGAGTATGCCGTAGAGTCTGGTACGACGCTCCCCGCTGGGAATGAGTTTTGGGACAGTGTGCTCGACAAGCACTTCCCTACTATCGATGTGATCGACGCCCATATTGCACGGGTCACAGGACAGCAACATGTTCCTGAGGACTGGGGATCTGTGCAGCACACCAATACCACGGCTAGCACATGGGGGCAAGGGCCAGTGCATGGCTCCTCTCTATTGCCACCAGTGCTTCGCATGGGTTCCCGGCATATAGGGGATCATGGTGCATCGCCAGATGATCCTGTTATCCCATTTGTTAGTGAACCTTTATATATGTGTGCAAATATGTTTATTGATGATAGATTTCATTTGGCCAGGATAACGGGCATACGGCCGTCAGCGGTCGTCAATCAAACCATTATGGCGCCATAGGCACACCTCTCCCATTGAGTAAGTGACCTATGAGCGCGCAGTCTGTCGTCGACCTCCAAGCAAAGCACATGCGTTCGAGGCCAGATGTTATCACAGAACAATCCGCACACGGCCTCATGCTCAGCGCAAGTCTGTGTACACATCGTAGATCTCATCGCTCCGTAGGCTTTGATTAATAGCCACCTGTACCTACGTGTTCTTGCATGAGTGGTATTCCCGTCGACGTCGGCTTCCCCATTCGATGTATGAATCAAAACACCTCTTTCCAATATATCGTCCTTTGTGTCCATGGCGCCCGCTTGCTGCTCTGGCCGCGTATGGCGAGTTACACTGGCAATGAGCTGTTGTGTACGGTTGTTGTGCTAGAGAAAAGGTGATACCTTCTCGCATATACCAGACGGTACAACATTCACCCATCGATTCTCGGAGCGTTTCGCATCACTTGTCTGATTTCTATCATTCAATGATAAGAATCACGGATGAACGTCACGCTGGCCTCGTACTGATGCCAGCCTGAAATCCCGGGTGAAACACCCGTTCCACGATGCCGTGTTCAAATTAGAACCTAAAATGATAAACGTTCGACAAACAATTCACCTCATCACGATGCTTGCTGCCGATTTATTCTGGAGGTTGCGAACTTCAATCGCCCGTACCACCCCGTTCGAATTTCTCGCCCATGCGCCTCGTAAAACTTCCATCTTTCTCGTCTCAGTAAACTCGTTGATAATATCGGTTGATGACCTCCAACAAGTCTCCCTGCCGTGTGGTTTTCCTGATGAAGCGCATATCCACAAGCCTGGTTTACGCATCCTGTGTCCAGATTACCCCTTGACGCGGTAGCGGGAATGGCCTGTTAGAGCTAATGGAGGGCGAACGTGGTGGCGTCGATCGATATAGAGGGGAAGCGGAGTAAGAATGGAATCCAAGTGGACAAGAAGTTAAGGGCACGGATATGGCCATCTCCCCGCCCTCCGAGTCAGTTCTAGCAAACTCCTCTGGGCGGAAGGGCACTCATAAACTATTGTCTGTGTTCTAATCATGCTGCGATCGTAGCTTATAAAGTGGAGTTGGGTAAGTTATGATCCTTTGGCGCTATGTCGTGACTCAGCAGTCGAGTTTTAAAAAAAAAGCATAACGGGGAGGGGAGAAAGGAAGCATGCAACCCCTCTGGGTTATAAAGCTGTAAGAGGACGTCTTTGAGATAGAACTCTTGCAGACGGGACCGACGGGTAACGAAATCGATCGCCGTTGTGGGTTGGATGCATTTCGACTTAGTCACTGCCAATTCGCCACTGCCGATTACTGCACGGGCTACTCTTCTTTCGCCGTTTCTCAAGAGAATACCATCACTGAACTGTACCAATCTTTCTGAGACGTTGGATTGTACTGTACAGTACACTCTTGGTGCCTTATTTACTCAACAGCTCCTTGGCTGCGTATCTAACTTCCGATGTAAATTCGAACAGCCGCTGATAAAGTCATGCTTGTTCATCACTTTCTTGGTTGCTCCGAAGGCACTGAGCGAGTTGAGAAGGCTCTTATTGATAACTACCGGTATATGTGGAAAGACCCTGCCACCGTGAGCCTTCAACGCGAAATCGCCCCCCTATTTTTAATTGGTCAATATTTTCCAAGGGCACGAGTGCATTTGCCTGCCCTGGGGTCGTGTACGTTGTTAGGGCATTTCTCGATGTATGTCAAGTTGGATCGCATTCCCAAAAGTTCAGGCAGTATTTGCTCGCCCGAGTTCCGTCACTTCAACAAGCATCGGGGACCTCGATTCGCTCCAGAAGCGAAGCCGTGATTTTTTCATTTTATCGTATATGTCTTTAATAGGTGCCCGACTAATTGGCAATCATCACTTAGGTAAATGTAAGTGAAGGCCATTTGGCTATGAGAGGGAGACGATTTATCAGAATGTCATATAGACCAAGCAATTGGGATGATGTAAACGAAGTAAAAAATGTTCAAGTTTTGGTTTGGAATTCACCCCAACGGGATTCCCGGTGAGGCAATGGAATGATGGAAATCTGGCCACAGGCAATAGTGTGCTGCACTGCCCAGCCTGAGGTAAGGCGTTTGTCACGACCATGGTACTCAGATCAATAACCTGGCAGCTCCAGTGCGTGCCGACCACATCATGGAACTAAATAGCAGCAAATGTATATAGCCTCACTCTTACGCATATAATGTAAAGCAGCGCATAAGAGTGGCGGAGTCTGCGCTGCCAGCTGTTCAAGCGGGTTCCCGATTGTGCACTTATTAATAATCGCCCGCTGAAATCAAGATAAACCAACTCATCATGCGAGGCGCACAAGTTCCTGTCCAGATCATGCCCACTAAAGCAGAACAAAGTTATTCTCCTGAGCATCGGGGTATATGTATTGCAAAGTTGTAGTTTTCAATGACAGAACAAGAGAGAACTAGGATCCCAAAATTATATAAACAGTGATGTATAAATGCAAACGGAAACGTAACGAATAAGAGACATTGACCTAGATCATAGAAATACATCATATATATATACAATGCAAAGATGACCAACGAGGATGGTACACAAGGCCAAAAGATGGCCCAAATGAGTCTCTCGGCGAACAAATAAGGAGCTATCACCCGAAGTTTGCATTGACGAGCCGTGCGATAGCATTGATGAGATCCGCACGCCGTAGAGGTTCTACGAGAAATGACAGTTTTCAATATTTCGCGATGTAGCAATATTATCCACTCACTGGTGATATGATCATCCATGCCAGCCTTGAGGCAACGCTCGCGATCACCGATCACTAATTAGAGCGGAGTGTATCGTTAGGAGGGGCTTCTCCCGAAAGTCATTGCGATTGTACATACTGGCGTGCGCAGTGAGAGCAATAATCGGTGTTCTCCTGGCTCCTGTCTCTGACTCCCAGACGCGAATCAATTCCGTAGCCTCCATACCACCCATCAAGGGCATAGAGACATCCATCTGCAAAATACGCAGGCATCATAATGAGTGCGTGTCCAACTCAAGAACGCGATCCCAGCAATCGTTTGGCACGTACAAGAATAACATCGAATCGCTGGCTGCTCGCGCAATTGGCCTTTACCGCATCCACAGCCTGATGCCCATTCTCAGCAACATGAACCGTGTGCCCGTATTTCTCCAGCATCCGTATAGCGACCTTCTGGTTGACCATGTTATCCTCAGCCAGGAGGACACGATAGGCCCTATCATTTGCTGGTAGATCGGGATGGGAGATATTGGCTTCAAGGGCGGCGAGAAGTACCGTCGCGAGGTCAAGCATTGAGATCGGCGCTGCAATGGCTGCACTGATACTGTTGTTCAAACACCATTTGACTAATAGAGCGTGGTCAGTTGCTGCAGATCCACAATGACATGCACTTGAGCTCACGGTTTAGTGGGCCAGGCATTCTGTCCTGATGGTGATCTGGGTCAGGATTCGCCACTGCTTAGCCTCGAGGAGCGCACATACCGGAGGCATCAATATAACTGGGACATATCGGAGATGATCGATATCTCGCAGTTTATCAGTCTACATGATAAAATATGACCATCAGAACCAAAAACCGACGAGGATAGTAGGGGAGCAATGATACTCACCACTTCCAGTGAATCAATGATGATAGCATCGAAGAACGACATTGAGATTTTCCTTGATATTCGAACTAGATCGTGTACAACCAACGAATGCAGGCCAAGGTCTTCGATACGTCGTGCAACCTCCGGGTCCTTTCGATTAACGTTAAGGAACAGGATCGTACGTCCGCGAAAACGTTGGATTCGATCCCTCAACGCCTGTGAATCCCTGTCCACGTTCACTCTCGATGTGATCGTGAACATGAACTGACTACCTTCGTTGACACGGCTGTGGACCCAAATGACACCTTGCATCAGAGACACCAGGCGTTTCGAGATCGATAAACCGAGGCCCGTTCCGCCATACTCCTGAACAAGTCGTGAGCAAGAAAGGGCTCCCAGATAATACACGAGGGGGGTGGGGCAAGAAGATCCACTCACTCTTGTAGTCGAACCATCAGCTTGGGCAAACGTATCGAAGATGTACTCAAGCTTGTCATGTGGGATACCAATGCCTGTATCAGACACACAGAATTCAATCGTGGCATTGCCGTCCACGATCTTCTGAAGTCTAGCGAGAATCGCGACCGTGCCTCGTTGTTCCGGTTTTGCAGGAGTAAATTTCAACGCGTTTCCAACCAAATTGGTAATAACCTGGCGCAGCCTGAGTGCATCACCAACTAGTTGATCTGGAACGCGAGGATCCACATCGTAGAGAAGATCAATGTTGTTCTGAGTCGCACGGACAACCAAACTCTTAAGCATTCCATAGATGGTCCCTCTCAGAGAGAACGCAACCTGTTCCATGGTCATACGACCAGCTTCGACTAAAATGTGGGATAAAAAAAAAAACTTTAGAGAGAACTCGATCACAAAACACATCCAGATTGAACCCTCACTCTTCGAAATATCAAGGATGTCATCAATGATAAGCAACAGTGAGCGAGCCAAGCTGTTCACCAGGAGAAGATTCTCCCGTTGCGCAGGTGTCAGCTCAGTCTCCAATGTCAAATCCGTCATTCCGATAATGCCATTCATCGGTGTTCTAAAGAAAGAAGTAAAGTGCAACCCTGAGTGATAAGAATCAAACGGCAATGCCAAAATAAAACCGCCCTGCGCACCTAATTTCATGAGACATATTCGCCAAAAACTCCGATTTACTGCGATTAGCCAGCTCAGCAGCCTCACGCGCCTGAGTATTCTTCTGAATGCTCTCCCTCAAGTTGTACACCATCTGATTGATCTGAGTCTTGAGAGAATCCATCTCGCCCATCGCCTCGACCGTAATGAACTGTGTAAAGTCACCATCCGTAGCGGCCGCCGAAATCTGGGCGAAACCTCGTACTTGCGACGTCAAGTTGGACGCCATCACATTCACCGCCGATCTAAATGACACAATCATACCCATCATGAACCTCGTCCGAACGGCTTGGATGATGAGCAAAAACCACTTACGTGATATCCCGCCAGGCACCTTGAAGATCACTGACTTCAGCTTGTACACCGAGCTTGCCGTCTGTACCGACTTCCTTCGCGACCCGAGTAACACCTTCAGCGAACCGAGCAAGGTCATCGATCATTTTGTTAATCGTAACCACAAGCTCCTGTATCTCTCCCGAAGCCTGAACATTGACAATCTTCTGGCTCAAGTCACCACGGGCAACTGCGCTCTAATATGACGACGAGCCGAGCCGATTTCAGAGGGGGAGAATTTCTCACGATGAAACAATACACGTACGGTCGTAACATAGATGGTTCGGACTTGCACGGTAAGCTACATGAGGGGGGTTAGCTCATAACACACTTCAGAGGGCCAAAAAAAAGGTCACAAACGTTATTAGCCATCGTGTTCACATTATCCGTCAGATCCTTCCAGATGCCGGCAACACCTTTGACATCAGCCTGAGCGCCAAGTTTCCCTTCAGTTCCGACTTCACGCGCAACCCTGCACATTTGCACCATAAACAACAATCCACCTTGCCTTATAAAAAAAAAGGCATACTCACCGAGTGACTTCCGCAGCAAAGATGCTCAGGCTGGATGTCATGTCGTTAACGGTATTCTTGAGCTGCAGTATCTCGCCATCAACATTCACCGTGATACGCTTCGTCAGATCTCCACGAGCGACTGCAGTCGTGACCGATGCAATCTCGCGCACTTGCAACGTAAGATTCTGAGCCTGTATCCAGACATGTCACGTTAATTTAACCCCCTACTTAGAATCTGGCCAAGAAAAACAACTTGCTTACCATTAGGTTGACCTATATAAAAATGACGCAGGTTCAATACAACAACAATTGGACACTGACGTCGGAATCGAAAAAAGCTAAAGCAAGAGAATAATAGACTGACATTATCCGTGAGAACCTTCCACATCCCTTCAACGTTTGTGACCTTGGCCTGTCCACCAAGAATACCCTTCGTCCCGACTTCAAGACTGACACGTGTAACCTCATTAGCGAGCGTAAATAGTTGTGCCACCATGTTGTTCACGGTATTCTTCAACTGTAGTATCTCCCCCTGAGCATCGACTTCGATAAACGTTGAAAGGTTTCCTGCCGCAACAGCCGTTGTCACTTTTGCAATGGAACGCACTTGTGACGTCAGATTTGCCGCCATATTCTGAAAAGCCAAAATAAAAATAAAAAAAAGATAAATAAAAAAAGGTATCGAGTCAACTCACGTTAACGTTCCGCGTGAGGTCATCCCATGTGCCCTTTACACCCTGAACGCGTGCTTGCCCACCAAGCACTCCCTTCGTACCGACTAAAAGTGAGGTTCATTTTCAGGACATGCCCGATCTCAAGCCTTTTTAAAAAACTCTTCACCTTCAAGTGCCACCCGAGTGACTTCCGATGCAAAGTTGCTAAGTTGATCCACCATGGAATTGACCTGTTAGTCATTGTTCATCAATGACGAGAAGAAAAAAAGAGTTATCTCGACTTTGTTGCATGGGAACGCGAACACTAATCAACTTACTGTTGTCTTGAGTCGAGCCATCTCACCTTCGACAGGTATCTCGATTCTTCGAGTGAGATCGCCCTAAAAGTGATATTATCGACCCCATCGACCTTTTTTCCCCAAAAAACACGACCATGACCTACGTGGGCGACTGCCGTGGTAACCTTGGCGATAGACCGCACTTGCAACGTCAGGTTCTGACACATCTTGTTGACCTATCAAGAAAAAAAGGGGGGGTGGTAAAAAAAAAAACCGAAGGACGGATCGAGAATGAGGGTCCGATAAAGAAAACAAACAAACGTTTGTAGTCAACTCATTCCAGACTCCTTCAACGTCTCTGACTATGGCCACACCACCCAGTTTGCCCTCCGTCCCGACTTCAAGCGCTACACGCGTCACCTCGGCACCAAACTCCCGCAATTGAACCACCTTATACAAGAGAGCGTTTAGCCCGATCGAAAAATGGATGGGGGAGCGACTTTAATTCTCACCATGTTATTCACCGTCGTCTTAAGCTCCAAAATCTCGCCTTTCGCCTCGACCACAATCTCACGACTGAGATCGCCACGAGCAACAGCCATCGTCACCTCCGCAATACTTCGTACCTGAATCGTTAGATTCTCAGCCAGTTTATTCACAACAGCCGTCAACTCTCGCCACGTTCCTTCCACATCCGCTACCACCGCCTGACCACCCAATTTACCCTCCGTACCCACTTCAATCGAAACTCGGGTGACCTCACGAGCAAATTGACCTAATCGTTCTACCATGGTATTGATGACGTCTTTGAGTTGGACCATGAGGACACCTTGTACAGGGACAGTAATCTTCTGTGATAAGTCTCCAGCAGCCACAGCTCGACACACGCGTGCCACATCTTGAACTTGAGCTTTCAAGAGTTTGAGTTCCTCTATTGCGCTCATGCCTGAATCGTTCAGTGTTGCGCCAGCGAGAACACTGTCCAGATAAAGTGCTTTGCCACATGATGGACATACGCCTGCGATGGGCAGGAGATTGGGTGCAGAGAGACCTGAAGTAGGACGAGGAGAATCGGATAAGGATAGGGAGCCGTGTGCACCATGAAGAGCCAAGGGGTCGAGATCCTCAGCTAGCATTGGACTCAAACGATCTAGAACACCAGCGCCTGGAATAATTCCACCTTCGATATGACCATTTCCTGGTAGTGAAATCTCATCAGGTGCAACGTTGCGCCTCTTGGCAAGAGGGGCGGTATCGGAAGACCGAGACCTGGTATTGTGATTGGAGGAAGAATGTGCTATGGCGTTTGATAGGGAGAAGTTTGAGGGAGCTCGGAGGGCGACATTGAGAACAGATTCAGCCCGAATAGATCGATTAGCGAGATCACGGACACCTTTCTCGATGGCATCAATTATCCAATCTGTTGGCCCAGTGTACTCTGGGGGAGGACTATCTCCCGGGGCCTCAAAGGCGGACAAAAGGGAGACCAAATGGGAGAGGTACGGGTGCGACGCCGTGGAAGGGTCGTCTGAACCCGTCATATCCGAGTGGGAGCGTTTGAGGTTCGGAATGGTGAAAGCTTGAGAAGGGGGGAGGAATGTGCAGAGGGCTAGATATATCAGGAAAATTAAGAGACAACAGTTGAACAGGCGGGCTTGAATTGGGAATAAGGACGTCTGAATGAGTTGAGGAAAGCGAAAAAAAATCAAAAGATCACCGAGATCATAAAATGGGGCGAGAAAGGTCACGTGTGACCGATCAGCAACGAGCAGTGTTTCTCCACATTTGGATCGCTCATGGAGGGCCTCCGACGCTCAGAATTAACGTGAGTGACCAATGTTTTGATTTCGTTCAGGTGGAAAGCAACGTTGAAGACTCCCCTCCTTCTGCCTCTCGCTGAATCATCCAATTTAAATTCTCATTGATCTACGGATCATATAAGCCGGTCAATTCTGAGCTATCAAGGAAGGGGGCTTGACGTGAGAACACACCAAGACGTACAAGGCCATGGTGCTCGACGTGCAATATGGCTATCCTCATTATTGTCGGGAACAAAGGGGTCATCCAACCCAGAAAAATAGGGGATACCAACATGATGAATATCTGCCGCCAATCCATTGACTCGACATTGAATGGGTAGTTGCCACTCGGATGCTGTTGTCAGTCCTTGTTTTCACCCTGTGCAGGCCAAAATAGGCGCAAGGACAGTCTGAGACACTTGCGCAGGGTCCTAATAATACATGCGGCACCGATGAATACTCCCAGTATACTCATCTGATCCCGAGATGTCCATCGACGAATTCACCGGCCATATACCATTCTCATCCTACCACTCCCGTTCGGTCGCACATCCTCCCAGTCCTGATTCACAACCATCTTGTTCGTGCCTGTCGAGTACACCATCTACAATTCATCCATCCTCCGCCGTCCGCGCGAACATCATTCAAGTGATGGATCCTCTTCGTCACCACCTTGTTTGGATCGATTCTTCGAAATGTTCCGCGTACACGCCCCCACCTCGTTGGGACTGAAATCAGCCCCTGGTCTAGATGAAAGATCAGGTCTAGCACGGGCCAGACACCATCTAAAACAGCTAGGCCTAGGTCACTCGCTCGCCCCCGCCCCTGTCGGAAGCTTCTATCAGGATCACGCCACCCCAGCTAGCTGGTGACCCTGATCATAGACCAGACGATGCTGTAGGCGGGTGTACTGCTAGGCAACGGGCGGAGGTAACAAGGGATGTCACCAACCCCATATATCGGGACCATTTACAAAAGAACATCATAATAGTCCTGTGAGAACGATCAACTCTGCGCGATGAGCGGGAAATGACAAATGTTCTTTCGCGCTATTTGATTGAGACAGTGGGACGGCCGGTAACGGCCAATGAAATTGCCCGCGCTGGACTACGAATTAAAACACCAAAGATAGATGGACGTGCAGAAAATCGTATCAGCAAGGAACATTGACAACAGGCACAATGAAAAATGAAAAATACTGAACAAAAGGGACAAACACAACACATTAGGGGGTTTCACGGTAGGGTGATTTTTGGCTAAACTGACCAAATAAACTGACCCTAAACTGGCAAATTCTGAGCTGAATTCTGACGTGGAGTTA
>WNFI01066616.1_pt1 | contig 15090 bp, 17 predicted proteins | sample 5400471 | NCBI WGS metagenome assembly WNFI01 (sample SAMN13153348, study PRJNA577476) | soil metagenome | isolation source: 100 cm saprolite on Douglas fir-dominated hillslope | place: USA:California | collected 2013-09-17
CAACCCCAAGATGTTGGCAACGGCGACCCCGCCCATCCTTGCCGTGGTCAACCAGAAAGGCGGCGTGGGCAAAACGACCACAGCCATCAACCTGGGCGCCGCACTCGCCGAGCTGGGCCATCGGACGCTGCTCGTCGATCTCGATCCCCAGGCCAACTCCACCTCAGGACTCGGACTTGACCCAACCCGCGCCCGTCTCAACATCTACCACCTCCTGACCGGTGAATCCGAAGTGCAGCAGGTGGCTCAGCCGACCAGCGTCGCAGGGTTGGAAATCATTCCGTCGGACATCGACCTTGCCGGGGCCGAGATCGAGCTCGCCACGCTCGAGGCACGCGAAACGCTCTTGCGCAGAGCGCTGTCGGCGCCCCAAGCCGGTGTCGAATGCGTGATCATCGACTGCCCGCCGTCCCTCGGCCTCCTCACCCTCAACGCCCTGACCGCCGCCACCAGCATGTTGATTCCCACGCAGTGCGAGTACTTCGCTCTTGAAGGACTGCGACACCTCATGTATACGCACCAGCTGGTGCGCTCTCACCTCAACCCGAAGCTCGTCATTGCCGGCATCGTGATGACGCAGTTCGACGCGCGGACCACTCTTTCGTGGGACGTCCTCGAATCGGTCCGGCGCTCGTATCCGCATGAGGTCCTCCAAACGCTGATCCCCCGCAATGTGCGCATCAGCGAAGCGCCGAGCCACGGCAAATCGGTGCTCGAATACGACCCCACCTGTCGAGGAGCGATCGCATATCGCGCCCTCGCGAAGGAGCTTCTGGAAAGATGAGCCAACCACGCTTGCGCGGTCTCGGTCGCGGACTCGAGGCACTGATCCCGATGTCTCGCGAAGGTGATGCCCTCGTGCCGCAGATGATCGCGGTGGACCAGATTCGAGCGTCGCACCAGCAAGTCCGCACTCTTACGGCGGTGCCCGCCGTCGTCCGCAACGACGCCGGCAATGACGAACAGCTCGTGCTCGGGCTCATTGAGAACCTGCAGCGCGCCGACCTTGATCCAATCGAAGAAGCGCGCGGCTTGCGGCGCCTGTCCGAGGAGTTCGGCCTGACGCACGAAGAGGTCGCACAGAAGATTGGCAAGCATCGAGTATCCGTCACGCAATCGCTGCGATTGCTCGCAGCGTGCCCGGCGGTTCAGTCCGCCGTGGCAGCCGGAGTCGTCAGCGCCGGGCATGCTCGCGCGCTCGTCGCGCTCGACGGCCAGGGTCCGCAGGAGCAGGGCCTCAAGGTTGTGATCGCGCGTCACCTGTCGGTTCGCCAGACCGAGAACTGGGTCAGGACTTATCGCCCGCGCCGCAAGCAGCGTGTCGACTCGACCACCGAGCTGCGCGAGATCGGAGCCGGCATCGAGTCGAAGCTCGGCCTGCCAATGAAGCTGACGGGGAGTCTCAACCGAGGAAAAATCGAGCTGCGCTATTCCAGTCGCGAAGAGTTGGAGCGGGTCTGCGCTAAGCTCCTCTCCTAAAAAAGATGGCCGCCCCCCTTCCCCGCGCGGCCCAACCCGCGCCTGCCGCGAACTCCGGCGCCTCTTCGCTCCTGCGCGAAGTTGCCGAAGTGATCGTGTTGGCGATCATCCTTTACTTCGGAATCAGCTTCGCCGTCCAGGCCGTGCACGTCGAGGGGCTGTCGATGTACGCAACCCTGGACGACAACGATTACCTGATCGCCAACAAGATCGACTACCGGCTGCACGCGCCGCAGCGCGGCGACATCATCATCCTGCGACCACCCACCGACAACTCGAAGGACTTCATCAAGCGCGTCATCGCCCTTCCGGGCGAGAAGCTCCTGATCCGCGATGGAATCGTTTACATCAACGGGCACAAGCTGGACGAGCCCTACCTACCGGAGGCGTGGACGACACTCAACAACCCGCCGCCATGGAGCGTGGGAGACGGCGCGGTGATTCCCGCCAACGAATATTTCGTCATGGGTGACAACCGCAATCGCTCACAGGACTCACGCATCTTCGGCCCAATCGGTCGAGATCGAATCGACGGTCGCGCGTGGTTCCGCATCTGGCCTCTGGATCACTTCGGAAACATCTATGTGCAGGAACCCATCCTCGAGACCTCGACCGTAGCCGTCGGCTGAGAGCGGAGCGCCCTACGCTCCGATCGCCGACCTGAAACGGGCGTCGCTCGCGAAGGGCCCGATGACCGCCATCTGGATCGGCCCTCGCAAGATTTCGCACGCGATACGCCGGATGTCCGCGACGGAAACGGCGTCCACGAGCTCCAGCTCTTCGTCGATGGTCTTGATCTCACCGAGCAAAAGCTCCTGGTACGTGAGCCAGAACGCAACGCCATTGGTCGTCTCCAGGTCCAGGCGCAAGCGCCCCTTGGTGAATTCCTTCGCTCGCTCGAGCTCATCCGGAGCCACCTCTTCATCGCACAGCCGACCAAGCTCGCCCATAACCGCCTTCACCGCCTCTACGGCTTTCTTGGGGTCGACGCCCAGATAGACCGCAACGTAGCCGGTGTCGCGATGCTTTTGCATGAAGCTGTGCACGTCGTACGCGATCCCGAGTCGCTCGCGGATGTTGAGGAACAGGCGCGAGCTCATCCCCTCCCCGAGCAGCGTGTTCAACAGGTCGATGGCGTATCGGTCCGGATGTAGGTAGCTGTACGCCCGCACTCCAAGACAGATATGCGCCTGCTCCGTGCGCTGCCGGCGCACCATCACATGCGCGCCGTCGAGCGCGGTTGGAGGGACCGCGGCCACGTGTCCATTCAGACCCTCGGGCAGCGTGAGCCGGGGACGCACCAGCTCCACGACCTGGTCCTCGTCGAGCGCGCCGGCAGCGCCGATCACGACATTCGGCAGCCGGTAATGCGCGTCGGCGTACTCGAGGATGTCGTCGCGAGTCAGACGACTGACGGACTCTTCGGTCCCGGCTATATCACGGCCCAGTGGATGGCCCGGCCAGATCAACTCCTCAAACAGGTTCTGCACGTGGTCCTGCGGCTGATCCTGGTACATCTTCAGCTCCTCCAGGATCACCGCACGTTCGCGCTCGATATCGCCAGGATCGAGCCTGGAGTTCGACACGATGTCGAAGAGAACGTCAAGGCCGAGCTCCGTGTACTCCGCGGGCACTCGTGTCCAGTAAGCGGTCAGCTCTTTGTCGGTCGAGGCGTTGATGAAGCCGCCGACTCCCTCGATCGCGTCCGCGATCTCCTTGGGCGAGGGTCGCTTGCGCGTGCCCTTGAAGAAGAGGTGCTCGATGAAATGCGACACGCCGGCGAGCCGGTCGTCCTCGAGACGCGAACCTCCTCCGAACATGGCGACGGCGCTCGATGAGAGCCGTCCAGGCATCGCCGTTGTGACGAGCCTGGCTCCTCCGGCAAGCGCGTGGATGTGGTGGGTGGAGGGCATGGGAGGGCCAGTATAGGACCCGCGGTGAGCCGTCCCTTTACGAGGTCCTAGCCGGTCTGCCCGCCTTCGCGAAGCGCTCCGAGCGCGGCGTACAGAGTCATCGCCACGAAGTCCGCCGGCATCCCGTCCGACACCGCGTCAAGAGCCTCGCCGAGGTAGCGCCGGACGTTGGCGACCTGGTCGACCTCGCTCAGCTCCAGGCAGTCGCGAATCGCTTCCGCAATCTCAGTTGGCGTGATGTCTTCGTCTCCGGCTCCGTCAGCGACCGAGTTGACCAGCGCGATCGCCTTCCGGATCCGCTCGGCGGCCCGGCCAGCCATCGGTCTCTACTACTCAGCTGCCGCTTTCCGCGGTCCGACCACTACGCGGCGCTCAGGCTCTTCGCCGATGCTGCCGCTTGTCACGTCCGGATCGCCCTCGAGCGCGAGGTGGATCGCCCGGCGTTCGAAGGGCTGCATCGCATCGAGCGTAATCGCGTCGCCGGTCATCTTGACCTGGCGCGCCGCACGCATCGCGATCTCGCGCACGGTGTGCTCGCGACGCTGTCTGTAGCGCTCGACGTCAACGATGATCCGCTCGCCTTCGTCAAGGTGCCGGCCGACCATGACGTTGGTCACCGATTGCAGCGCCCGCAGCGTTTCGCCGCGCCACCCGATCAACGCGCCCAGGTCGCGCCCGCTGATGTCGAGCGTGATCGGCTCGCTGCTCGGCCGCACGGTCACCTGGGCGCGCACGCCCATGAGCTTGAGGAGGCCTTCGACCAGGCCGCGCGCAACCTCTGCCTTCCCGTTGGCCGGCGCGGCGTCTGCGCCGCTTGATGCGGTTGCCGCGTGGTCGATCACGGTGACCTCGACCACGGCCTCGTCCGGCGTCTCCGTGATGACTTTGATGTCCACGTTCCGGCGGCTCTCTTTCAGTTCGATCAATGCCGCGTCAACCGCCTCGTCAACCGTGCGGCCGCGCCCTTCAGCGGAGCTCATCGCAACTCACCTCTACCCTCATTTCTGTCGGTTGTCTTTTGGTCTTGGACCATTCTTGGGCCCATTCTTCGGACCGCTTTTAGGACCGCTGTCCGGGCCTTTCTTCGGACCGCTGTCAAAGCCCTTCCTGGGACCGCTGTCGGGCCCCTTCTTCGGTGGCGGCGGCGTCCCGCCCTTGCCATTGGAACCCCCAGACACGATCCGTCTGAACCGAGCCGGCAGCACGTTTCCCCAGCCGACCACGAAGCTCTGCTGAATGATACTGACGCAGTTGCCGACAAACCAGTAGAGGCCGAGCCCGGCCGGTACGTTCAGGGCGAAGTAGCCGATCATCAGGGGTGAGAGCCATACCATCGTGCGCTGCATCTGCAGCGTCTGAAGCTCCTGCTCCGTCGGGTTGGGCGGGGGAGGCATCTGCAGCATCCGCGATTGGACGAGTGTCGTGAGCGCGGCAAGCAGCGGGAAGATCAGGAACGCAATCACCGGAATCGGCAGGCCCGCGATCAGTAGATGGTGGTTCGGGTTGTCGTTCAGGTTCGAGATCCACAGGAACGGCTGAGGCGGATGGCCAGCCTTGGCGAAGCCCTGGAACACGTAGTAGAGCGCCGTCAGGATCGGCAGCTGGACGATCAGGGGTAGGCACCCGACCAGGCCGCCCAGGGGGTTGACCCCGTGCTCCTGGTAGAGCTTCATCATCTCCGCGTTCAGCTTGGTCGGATCCTTCTTGAATTTCTTGCGAAGGTCCGCTACCTGAGGTGCGAGCTTGCGCTGCTCGACCATCGTCTTGCGCTGGGTCACAAGCTGGAACTGCTGTAAGGGAGCGAGGACCAGGCGGATCATGATCGTCAGGACGATGATCGCGACCCCGTAGGCCCCGATCGCTTCGACGACCGGAAACCCCTGCAGGTGGATGTACAGGTAGTTCAACAAGCTCGAAAGTGGCTGCTCGACCACGGCAAGCCAGACGTCGCGGATCGGCGACAGGAACTTGCCAATGCTGTTGATGAGGTCGCTCAGTTTGTTTTCTCCGATGAAACGTGGATGGCGGGATCAGGGGACAGGATCGTAGCCGCCCTTGGCGAATGGATGGCAGCGTGCGATCCGCGCCGCCCCCATCCAGCCACCGCGCAGCCAGCCATACCTTTCAACCGCCTCATATGTGTAGTGGGAACAGGACGGGTAGTAGCGGCAGGAAGGTGGAAGCACCTTCGAAAACGACATCTGGTAGCCCCGAATCAGGGTGAGGAACAGCCTGGTCATTAGTTCAGGTTCGACAGCCGGAGGGCGGCCTGATCTGCCTCGGCAACGAGCTCGGCGAATGCAACGTCGAGGGCGGCAGGCCGGGCGATGAGAACCACGTCATATCGTATTCCCACCCCGGCGAAAGGCGAACCAACGGCGAACCACCTCACCCTCACAAGCTCGCGCAGCCGCCGGCGGGCCCGGTTGCGGGCGACCGCCCCCTTCACCAGCCGGCTTACGCCCACCCCGACCCGGCACTCCTCTCGGTCGCTTGGCACGGCGAAAGCGACCAGGGCGCGGCCGCTGTGAAACCGCTTGCCGCCGATCGCGGCCTGGAAATCGCCATGCCTGCGCAACCGGATGCGTCGTTTCATATCTGGATTGCGCCCTGCGCGCGCCCGACGGGGTTCATTGCGCCCTGCGCGCGCCCGGCTCGCCCGCCTACGCGGACAGCCGCTGGCGACCCTTGCGTCGGCGGTTCTGCACGACACGTACTCCGCCCCTGGCGCTCATCCGGCGCAGGAAGCCGTGCACGCGCCGGCGGTAGCGCTTCTTGGGTTGGAACGTTCGCTTGATGGTGGCCCCCTCCGAGGAGTCAAGAGCTGGCGAGAACCGCGGTAGTGTACCGGAGGTGAGGCCGTGCGATCGTGATAGCGCTTATGTCACTTCATCCGCTGACCCAGATGCCTTGCGATGTCCACAGGGCTTTGCTACACTCCCCGCCCGGAAGCAGCCGGGTCCAGGGTTCTGGTATTGACTCAGTACAGATTGCACCAAGCCGTTCCACTTATCGTTATATTCGACGCCACAATAAAGATATAACACCGCTTCCTGGTTTCGGGATCGACCGGATGTTGGATTTCGGGTGGCTGGGCAGCGCCAGCCTGTGGAAATCCGGTCCGCTCTTTTCCACAGGCACCAAGGAGGCGGAGCTCATGGTCAGGGAGCTTCGGGTTGAACCTGCCGTCGCGGGCGGCGCGATCGGCGGGTGTCCCGCGTGAGCGATGACGCAGGAGAGGTGAAAGAGGAGTTTGGCCCCAGGTTGTCCACAGCATTTGCAGAGCGGGACAGCCAGTCGTCCCCAGGGCCGGGCATCCTCTTCCCCAACCACGGCGGCGCCTCCGGACAAGGAGATATAAGGTGAATCAGGACCAGATCTGGTCACAGGTCCAGGAGGAGCTGCGCTTTCAGCTCGCCAAGCGGACCTATCGGCGCTGTCCACAGTCGACGGCGATTTCGACCGCGTGTCAGAGAACGGCCGCGACAGCAACGGGCACGGCAACGGGGTCGAGGCGTTGCCGGATGCGCCGGCCATCCCGCCCTCAGAGCTCAATGCCCGGTTCCGGTTCTCGTCATTCGTGGTCGGACACAACTCACAATTTGCACACGCCGCCGCCAAGGCTGTCGCCGAGGCTCCGGGGGACAGCTACAACCCGCTGTTTCTCTACGGAGGAGTGGGCCTTGGCAAGACTCATCTCATGCATGCGATCGGCCACGAAGTCCACGACCGCTTCCCCCGCAAGCGAGTCGTGTACCTCACATCCGAGCAATTCACCAACGAGGTGATCAGCTCCATCGCCACCGCGCGCATGGGTGAGTTCCGTCACAAGTACCGCACTGTCGACGTGCTTCTCATCGACGACGTGCAGTTCCTCGCCGGCAAGGACCGCACCAAGGAGGAGTTCTTCCACACGTTCAATGCGCTGCATGAGATCAACAAGCAGATCGTCATCTCGTCCGACCGGCCGCCCAAAGAAATCCCAACGCTCGAGGACAGGCTGCGCTCGAGATTTGAATGGGGACTGATCGCTGACATCCAGTCGCCGGACTTCGAGACTCGCCTTGCCATTCTTCACTCCAAGCTGGGCGACAACAGCGCGCTCATCCCCGAAGAAGTCCTCAACTTCATCGCGCACAAAGTGCAGCGCAACATCCGAGAGCTCGAAGGAGCACTCACGAGGGTGCAGGCGTTTGCCGCCGTCCACCAGCGCCAGGTCGACGAAGAGGAGGCCGCACGCCTGCTCGCGGACATCATCCCTGCTGGGACTCGGAAGCCCATCAACGTGGAGCGTATACAGGCGCTTGTCGCCGATTACTACAACGTGACGCTCGAGGATATGAAAAGTAAGCGCCGGGACAAGCACATCGTCTTTCCCCGCCAGGTCGCGATGTTCCTGGTCCGTGAAGAGACTCCTTCATCGTTGCCGGCCATCGGTAAGGCCTTCGGAGGAAGGGACCACACGACGGCCCTTCACTCGATTGAAAAGATCGCCAACGAGCTGAAGGAGGATGAGCGATTGAGGTACGAGGTCCAGGCGATCCGCGAGCGCCTCTACGTGCAGACGTGAGGGTTTCCACAGTTTGTTCGAACCGCCTTGGGACGCAGCTCGCACGGACAGTCGTCGGCCCAATCGTCCCCAGCCTCTCAACAGGACTTAGGTCGACCTCTCCCCTTTACCAAGACCTTGTCCACCGCAAGGTTCGATCTGTAAATGATCTCGACATCCACAGTTCCCACAGCGCTTACTGTTATCTACTACGGATAAGTTCAATCAAGAGAATCTCTAACAACGGGGGACAACTGTCTTGAATTCGAAAGTACTAGCTAGTCAGATGAAGGTCACCTGCAGGCCGTCTGTTCTGGGCCAGGCCTTGCAGGTGGTTTCGCGAGCGATCTCCAGCCGGACCACTCTGCCGATCCTCAATAACATCCTCATCGAGACGACATCAGAAGGGTTGGCGCTCACCGCCACCAACCTGGAGATCGGCATTCGAAAGCTGGTGCCGGCAGAGGTTGCCATGGAAGGAGCGACCACCGCGCCCGCAAGACTGCTAACAGACTTCGTGGGGACGCTGCCCGACCAGGACCTCGAGATGGCGCTCGACGGCGCAAGCCAATCGCTCAGCCTGCGGTGCGCCCGATTTGACACTCACATCAAGTGCATCGAGGCGGAAGAGTTCCCGCCGGGCCCCAGGCCAGACGAAGGCGACCGGTGGCGGTGCGCAAGCTTTCGGCGGCCGGCTCATCCGACCTGGAAGCCAGCTTGATCGTGCCGGCACGAGCGCTCGCCGAGCTCTCGAGGGTCTTGAAGGGCGAGCCTGGGAAGGTCGAGGTGATCATCTCGAAAGCCCGCAACCAGGTCTTCTTCCGGGCCGGCAGCTCCGAGCTGACCTCCCGGCTGATCGACGGAAAGTATCCCAACTACGCACAGGTTATCCCCAGTAAGAGCTCTACCAAGGTCCGTGTCTCCACGAGCGAGCTGACGCAGACCGTGCGCGCCGTGTCGCTCTTCGCACGTGACAGCGCGAATGTGATCAGGGTCAAGGCGCAAGCCGGGGCTTTGATCCTGTCGGCGACCACCAACGAGGTTGGTGACAGCAAGGCCGAGATGACCGCCGACGTCGACGGTTCCGACATCCAGATCGCGTTCAACGCCCGCTACGTCCTGGATGCCCTGGGAGTCATAGGAACGGACGAAGTGGAGCTGCTCTTCGACGGTCCCCTGAGCCCGGGGCTCCTCCGGCCGCCGGGCAAGGAGCACTACCTGTACGTGATCATGCCCGTGCGGGTGGCGATGTCCTGACGCGGAGTGCGACTCCGCAGACTGCGCCTCAGAAATCACCGCAACTACGCTCAGCTGGATCTGGTTCCCGGGCCAGGAATCAATGTGTTCATCGGCGCCAACGGGCAGGGCAAGACCAACTTGCTCGAAGCGGTGGCGATGCTTGCGCTGTCGTCCTCCCCGCGTTCGCGGCGAGAGCTCGAGCTGGTCGGTCCGGTCGCGCCGATGGCTCGCATCGACGCGGAGGTCGAAAGCGGGGGCATCACGGCCGAACTGGCGATCACCTTGACCGTGGAGGGCGACCGGGCTCGACGGGTCATCGAGGTCGACGGAATCCGGCGCCGGGCTTTCGATCTGCCAGGGCGCTTTCGGGTCACTCTTTTCTGGCCCGATGACCTGGGGCTCGTCAAGGCCGGACCAGAGCTCAGGCGTCGTTTCCTCAACCAGATGTTGGTGCAGGTCGAGCCGGGCTACGCGCGAGCCCTGTCCGGGCTGAAACGTGTGCTGGAGCAGCGCAACAGCCTCCTGAAGAAGATCGCGGCCGGTGAGGAAGGAGGAGACGTCCTGGAGGTGTGGAACCAAGGGCTCGTGCGGCTCGGAGGCGAGGTGGCGAGCGCGCGTGCGAACGCCGTACTCGAGCTGGACCCGGAGGCCGCCCGCCGCCATGCCGAGATAGCCGCCGGGGAACGGCTGGAGATCCGCTACGAAGGCCCTCCACAGAACCTCGCCGAAGCTGTGCATAACTCGTTGGCAGAAGACCTTCGACGAGGGTCGACGACGGTGGGTCCGCACCATGACGATGTGCGCATCCTGCTGGAGGGTCAGGACGCGCGAGCCTACAGCTCGCAGGGGCAGCAGCGGACCGCGGTGGTGAGCCTGAAGCTGGCTGAGGCGGCCCTCGTTGCGAGGCGGACCGGCGAGCGGCCCGTACTCCTTCTCGACGATGTTCTGTCCGAGCTGGACCTCGAGCGGCGGTCCGCACTTCTAACACAGGTCGCGGACGCCGGGCAGGTCATCATCACCTCGGTTGAGGCCGGACCATTCCCGCCCGAGCTGATGGCAAATTCGATGGTCTGGACCGTCAGCGGGGGCACGATCGCACCCTGTGGATAAGTTGGGCAATATCCTGCCGAGAGTGCTCCGCCGGCAACCAGGCGGGGCGAAGTTCCTGGGCGTCCAGGTTGCCTCGGCCTTTCGCCTGGTGATCGGCGCCGAACCGGCCGGACTTTGCGACGAGATCGAGCTTCATTCCGGCACGCTCGTGGTCACGACTTCCAGCCCGGCCCTGGCTCACCAGCTGAGGCTCGATTCAGAGGTCATCCTGGGCCGGCTGAACGGTCTCAACCTTGGTCGCAAGGTCCGGGCCATCCGTGTTCGGATCGGCCACTCGACGCCAACGCAGTGACCAACCGCCTGGGCGTCGAGCAGCGCGCGGCGGCGGCGATCGGCGGCGGGCCGATCCGCGTCGTCGCGGGCGCCGGAACCGGGAAGACGGCGGTCATCGCTGAGCGATTTCGCCGCCTGGTCAACGATGGCACGGCGCCGGCCTCGATCCTGGTCATGACCTTCACAGAGCGCGCCGCGGCGGAGATGCGCCAGCGCATCGAGGACCTGATCGGCGACGCCGCCCCGGCTGTGGGCACGTTTCACTCGATCGCCCTCGGATGGCTGCGCGCAGACGGGCGCGTGGTCGGTGTGCCGGCGGGCTTTCGGATCCTGACCGGCGCCGACCGCTGGATCCTCGCTCGCGAGCTGATGTGGAAGCTGGCTGACAACGCACTGGCCGGCGACGAAAGGCCCGACGACCTGGTCGGCCCCGTGTTGCAGATGCTCGAACGGATGAAGCAAGAGCTCGTGCCGATCGCTCGACTCGCGGCCTGGGCGTCCGCCACCGACGACCACGAGCGGGGCGAGCTGATGCGCGCCTGCGCGCGCTTGTTTCGCGCTTACGACCGCGAGTGCCGCAAGCACCGCTATCTCGATTTCGAAGACTTGCTGGTGCTGGCGGTCCGGATGCTGGACGAGCACCCCCAGGTCCTCGAGAGGTACACGGCCCGTTTCCGGAGGGTGCTGGTCGACGAGTACCAGGACTTGAACCTGGCGCAGGAGCGCCTCGTCGAGCTGGTCGCATCGAAGAGCGAGCCGTTCGTCGTGGGCGACGACGATCAGTCCATTTATCGATTTCGAGGAGCCTCGCGGGCCAGCCTGGAAAGGTTCATCGCCAGCTTTCCAGGTACGCGCTCGATGACGATGGGCCGGAACAGGAGAAGCTCGCGCCGCATCGTGGCCGCCGCCGCCGCGCTGATCGGAAACAACGGCGACCGGCTTCCGAAACAGCTGGTTTCCGGCACGGCCGGACCGCAGGTCGAGCTGTGGAGTTGCCCAGACATGCTGACCGAAGCCACTTCCATCGCGACGCGTGCCGCGGCTTTGGTTGCACGTGGAACATTGCTCCGCGAGATCGCAGTCCTATGCCGAACCAACGCCATCGCGCGTCCCATCGCCGCGGCCCTGGCGGCCCAAGGGCTGCCGCACGTGGTGATCGGAGGCCGCGGCTTTCACGACCGGGCAGAGATCAGAGACGTCATCGCGATGCTGCGCGTGCTGCTGGACCCGGCGGACCTCGTGGCCCTCGCGAGGGCATTCACTCGCCCTCCTTTGAACCTCGATCCTTTGCGCGCGCTGGCGTTGCTCCGGGACCGCGGTGAGCGATCTCCGCTCAGCTCCCTCAAGACCTGGGCGCCCGCTGCATCGTTCGCGGACCTCCTGGAGGACCTCGCCTCCGAAGCGACGAGGCTCGACGTCCGCGACCTGTTCTTCGAGCTGATGAATCGCAGCCGCTACCTCGAGGTGGTCGGGCAAGCCCTCGAACCGGGCGAAGCCGCGCGGGTCACCGCCAATGTCAGCCGGTTCGCCGAGATGATCGCGGAGTTCTCTGAGAACGAGGCGGATCGGTCGCTGTCCGCGTACCTGCATCACCTCGACCTGGTCCTGCTTTCGGGAGAGGACGAAGAGCCGGCGCCCGTCGAAGCGGCAGATGACGCCATCCACGTCATGACCATCCACCAGGCCAAAGGGCTCGAGTTCGAGGTGGTGTTCGTCCCGGGCCTGGTCGAGGGACGCCTGCCTCAGTCCGGCCGTTCCCCTCGTTTCGAGCTCCCGGCGTCTGTTCTCGAGCCGCTTGTGAGAGGCCGCGAGGACGTCGTGGCGGAGGAACGGCGGCTGTTCTACGTGGCGATGACTCGAGCCAAGCGCCACCTGTTTCTGACGAGGGCCTCGCACTACGAGGGAGGCCGGCGCTGGAGAGAGTCGCGCTTCCTCGAAGAGGTCCGTGCCGCCGGCGCCCGCACAGTCCGCGAGCGCACGTTCGATGCCGCGGCGGTGCCTCCCGGCGTCCGCATTCCGACTCGTAGACCAGGTGAGGTCGTGCTCTCCTACAGCGCGATCGCCGCCTATCGCGACTGCCCCCGGCAGTACTGGTACCGCCAGGAACAGCGGCTGCCCGCGGTGCAGAGCGCCGAAGCCGTGCATGGAGTGATCCAGCACGAGGTGCTGCGTCAGGCAGGCGAGGCACGCAAGAGCGGCCGCGAGGTGACGGCCCGCGCGCTGAGATCGATCCACGACGAGGTCTGGAGGCACAGCACGTTCCCCGACCCGCGGCGCGCGGCCACGTTCAGGCGGATCGGAGCAGCGCAGCTGGAGGCATATCGCGAGCGGGGAGGATTCGACGTTTCGCCCGACTTCCTCGAGCAGCCTTTCAGCGTCTCGCTCGATGGATGGACGCTACGCGGAGTGATCGACCGCATCGATCGCACGGACTCAGGGTGGCGGATCGTCGACTACAAGAGCGGCCGGCCGCTCACTCGCAGCCGCCGCGACCTCCAGGTGGCTCTGTATGCGCTGGGAGCAGGCAGCACCCTGCACCTCGACCCCATGGAGCTCGAGGTCGTGTACCTGGCAGCGGGCGAGAGCGTCAGAGTCGAGAAGGTGAAAGAACTCGTGACCGACGCCACGAACCAGGCCGCGGACGTCGCCGAAGGCGTGCGGGAGGGCAGGTTTGAGGCGCGGCCCGAGCGCCGCCGCTGCCGTCTCTGTCCCTACCGGCTCGCGTGCGCCGACGCCCTGTAACGAGCTGCCAGCAGCAGGCATTCGCGTGCGATGTCAGACGACGCGTAGGGATGCGCCAGCTCCTCGGCTTTGCGCGACATCCGGCAGCCCTGTCGCCAGCGCCTCTGCAATCGCGCCGGGCCCCGCTTTCGTCACCACCATGTCGCATGCGCGCATCAACTCGGGCATGTAGTCGACGAATCCGAGGACCAGGGTCGGCGTCGCAAAGCGAAGCTCCTCCAGGCGACGCCGCAGCTTCTCGTTTCGTCCGGCCACGACGACTAGCTGCCACTGGTATGGCTCCCACCCAAGGGTGCGCACCTGCTGCGTCAGGTGTCCGACCCCGGCCGCGCCGCCCATGACGAGGACGGTGAACCTGCGCTCGTCCAGTCCAAAGCGCCGGCGCAGGGCCTGCTTCTCGCCGGGTGCGGGCGGGCGGAATCGAAGGTCGACCGGAAGTCCGAGCAGCTTGATGCGGTCAGCCGGCACGCGACGCCTCAAGGCCACCTTGCGCGCGAGATCTGTGGGAGCGATCACGAGATCGGCCTGGCTGAAGGTCCAGCCGCGATGAAAGTCGACGAGGTCGGTGATCACCGTCATGAGGGCACGCGGCCGGCCACTCTTGCGGATCGCCTGGTGGCTGATGTGGTTCAGCAGAGGATGTACCGACAGCACGACGTCTGGGTCATGAGACTTCAGCAGGTCGGACACCGCGTTCCGCACGCCGGGGCCGAAGACGGCGCGGATCGCAGCGAAGGCAGGCCTCGTGTTGCTGGTGTGGTAGACCGCGCCCCAGGCCGCCCGCGACCGCTGGATCACCGGAGAGTAGAGCGAGGCAAGCCTCCTGACGACGGTTGGGCCCTGTCCGATCAGCGGGTCGGCCACCGTGACGATGCACGTCGGGTCGAGCAGCTTGAGTGCGTCCGTGAGAGCGCGGGCCGCGGCACGGTGGCCACCGCCCGTGTCGCTGAAAAGAATCAGGACCCTTGGCGAACCGCCTGCTGGAGTTGGTAGGAGGGGCGGCGCCTCCGGATGGCCGGCGTCGGCCGGGCCGGCGCTTACTTCCGTCGCGCCGCCGCGCGGCGCGCGATCCACCGCATGTTGTACTGGGCCAGGAGGAAGGTCAGGAACACCATCGCGATGATCCCGATGCTCACCCACAGGATGGTTCGCTTGGCGAGCTCACCTGGAGGCAGTGGCGCAGCGCCTGCGCCCAGGCTGTTCTGCTGAATGATGTAAGCCGCCAGGTCTTTGACGTCCTGGTCGGTGAGGGCGGCGTTGCCGCCTTTGGCCGGCATCGCGATTGACTTCGGATCCCCGGGCTGCGGGGTGCGGCCGTTGGTGATGACGTCGATCAGGAAATTGGGGTCGAGCGGGTTGGGAACCCCGGTCAGCTTGTCGAGCGGATTGAGCACGGCGCCAATCCCGCCCTCGAGGCTCGTGCCGTGGCACGTGGCGCAGTTCTGGGCGTAGAGGGTGGCGCCTTTGGCAGGGTCGCCCGGCAGCGCCGCACTGCCCGAGGGTGAAGGCGAAGGAGAGCTGTCCGCCAGCGTCGTGATCGCGGTGAGTGCGATCAAGGCCGGGATCGCCAATGCGACCAGCGCGGAGAGCTTGAGGCGCTTGGGCAGGCGCATGGCGCGCCAAATCATAACTGCCTCTATTCTCGGGCCTCGGCGGGAATAGCTGCTGAGCGCGTAGGTTTTACTTCTCATGGCTTCCTGCTCGCCGGTCTCTCGTTCCGGCTTCTGCTGCGTCTCACGACGCTGGCTTGACGCGAGATCGGCCTACCGTGGCTGAGCCGACCCG
>WNFI01132967.1_pt1 | contig 15090 bp, 14 predicted proteins | sample 5400471 | NCBI WGS metagenome assembly WNFI01 (sample SAMN13153348, study PRJNA577476) | soil metagenome | isolation source: 100 cm saprolite on Douglas fir-dominated hillslope | place: USA:California | collected 2013-09-17
AGTGACGGTCGTCGACGACCTCTCCACGGGCTCCGCCGAGCGCGTCCCGTCGGGCGCCGAGCTGCGCGAGGTGGACATCGTCGACGAGCCCGCGCTGCGATCGCTGTTCGAAGCGGTCGCCCCCGAGGCCGTCTACCACCTCGCCGCCCAGGCCAGTGTCGTCGCCTCCGTGGAGGATCCCGGGCGAGACTGCGACGTCAACGTCCGCGGCACCCTCAACGTGCTCGAGCTGGCTGCCCTCACGAGCGCGCCGGTGGTGTTCACCTCGACGGGTGGGGCGCTCTACGGTGATGCCGCGCCGAGGCCGACTCCGGAGGACCGCATACCCGCCCCCCTGTCCCCTTACGGCGCCTCGAAGTGGGCCGCCGAGGCCTACGTCCGCACGTGGGCGCTGTCTTCGGGCATCCCGCACGTGGTGTGCCGCCTAGGCAACGTCTACGGGCCGCGCCAGAGTCCCCACGGCGAGGCCGGCGTCGTTGCGATCTTCACCGGTCACCTCAACGAGGGCCGCGCGCCGACTCTCTACGGGCACGGCGAGCCCACCCGCGATTACATCTACGTATCCGATGTCGTCACGGCCCTTCAGGCCGCCTCGGGCAGGGCCGGCGTGTACAACATCGCGACCGGCGTGGAGACCTCGGTGACGGAGATCTGGAAGGGCCTCGTCAAGACGTCCGGGATCGAGATCGAGCCGAAGTTCGCCGACCTGCGCCCAGGTGAGCTGCATCACAGCTGCCTCGACACGAGCCGCGCGGCGGCGGAGCTCGGCTGGCGCGCACAGGTCTCGATCGAGGAAGGGCTGGCGCTGACCTATCGGGCGCTGACGGAGGAATTCAAGGACACCTAGGAACTACACCTAGGCGCGCCCCGGCACGCCTGCAAATTCGTCCACCGCCCCTGCTTTGCCTTGGCTGCCTCGGCGGGGCCGTCGACAGAGACACATGAATTCCTTCCGCCGCGCTGGGCTCCTGGCCCTGTCTGGCGCGGTCATGCTGATCAACGTCGCCGGCGCCCACGCGCAGGCCGGCGAACCCGGAGGCGTCGCCGCGCCCGCCTCGCCAAAGGCCGGCGGCAGCGAGTTCGGCGTGCCCGCGAGCGTCAATCGCCCGTCTCTCAGCGAACTCGAGGTCCCCGCCACCTCGACCGCCGGCCGCCCGCCGAGGATCACGCTGCGGCTCGTGGAGAGCCACGTCGCCACGGTCTACCTGCGTGTGCTGATCATCGATCTTCGCACCCGCAAGACCGCCGTGACGGCGACGCTGGGATGGGTTCACACCTCACACCGCCTCGCAGTCCTCTGGCCCTCCGGTGCGCGGCTGGCGCCCGGGGTCTATCGCGTAACGGTCAGCGCCCACGACCACCGCAACGGCAACATTCTGCGCAACGCCCGCATCTCCGGACAGAGCACCCTGACGGTGCAGGCCGCCGCGACCCCCGTCACGGCCGCGCCGCCCGTCGCCGCTCCGGAAGCGGGCGTGCCCACGCCGGCCCAGACGGTCGCCGACGGCGCCGTCTTCCCGGTGCAGGGGACGCATACCTTCGGTGGCCCGGAAAACCGCTTCGGCGCGCCGCGCGCCGGGCACGTGCACGAGGGCCAGGACGTCCTCACAGCCGAAGGCACACCCGACGTGGCGCCGCTCGCGGGCACGATCGAATCGACCGCCAACCAGCCCGGTGCGGCCGGCTACTACGTGGTCGAGCACACCCTGATCGGCTTCGACTTGTTCTTCGCCCACTGCGAGGAAGGGCTGCCCTACCTGGAAGCCTGGGAACACGCGGGCTCCTGATCGCCCACCGGCGCTGGCCGGGCTGGGGCGACTCGGTAGCATCGGGGGCCGCTCGAGCGGCGGCGAGATAGCTCAGTTGGTAGAGCACACGACTGAAAATCGTGGTGTCCCCGGTTCGAGTCCGGGTCTCGCCATAAGAATGCACGATCGACTTCTGGCACCCCACAGGCCTCGGTAGCGCCGCAGGCATGAGTCGCTCCGTCGCGACGAGCGTTCGTCGGGTGATCCCGCTGGTTGTCGGCTGGGAGCGCCTGCCGCGGTCCTATTCGATCCACGGTGATCGCTCGGGTGAGATCCTGACCGAGCCGGTGACGGCGGTCCTGCTCGACACGGACGACGGCTGGACGCTGATCGACACGGGGATCAACACGGCGCTGATCCACGACCGCGCGCTCTACGAGCGCCTTCACGGGCGCAACCACGCGATCGTCCCGATCCTGCCTGACGCCGAGGGCGAGCCGCTCGAGCACGCTCTCGCCGGCCACGGCCTCCTCCTCGGTGACATCGCCCGTATCTACCTGTCCCATCTCCACAACGATCACGCCGGGGGCCTGCGCCTGTTCGGCCCCGATGTGCCGGTCTGGGTGCAGCGCGCCGAGCTCGATTACGGGCTCGGCGATCACCCCTTCCCGGAGCGCCACGGGATGTTCCGGATCGACTTCGACGACCCCGACATCGACTGGCGGCTGCAGGACGGCGACGGCGAGTTGACCCCCGGGGTCACTGCCGTGCTCACGCCCGGCCACACTCCCGGGCACCAGAGCTTCGTCGTCGATCTCCCCGGCGGCGAGGGCTACGTGTTCGCCTTCGACGCAGGCGACCTGACGGAGAACTTCGATCAGGAGATCGCCGTTGGCGGCTTCGTCCACTGCGAGGCGGAGGACACCCTCGCTCCGATCCGCAAGCTCAAGGCGATCGCCGCCGAGCGCGGCTACAGGTTGATCCCCGGGCACGACCCGAAGGTCTGGCCGGCGCTGCTCGCGGAGCTCGCCCCGGGCGTGGCGCCGCTCAAACCGGGCCCGCTGCCCTAGCTCCAGCCCGCGGGCCGCCACGCCACCAGGTCGATCTCGACGAGGGCGCCGGCCGCGAGGCCGTGGACGCCGACACAGGTCCGGCTGGGCAGCCGGTCAGGGAACCAGCGCTGATAAGCGGAGTTGAAGTCGGCGTAGTCGCTCCAGTCGAGCAGATACGCGCGGACCTGGACGACGTCTGCGAGCGTCCCACCGACGAGCTCGAGCACGCGTGCGAGGTTCGCCATGACCCGGTCCGTCTGCTCGGCGATGGCGCCGTCGACGAGCGTCCCGTCCGTCCCTGTGGGCATCTGCCCTGTGACATAGAGCGTCTGGCCTGCTGAGGTCGCATGGGCGAACGGCGCGACCGGCGGGGGGACTCCGTCGGCGGGAGTGAACGTCCACGACCCGATCATCGACGCAGGAATCCGAAGCAGCGCTTGTCGATCCGACCGTGGACTCCCTGGCGCCCGTCGACGACCTGTGTGACGACGAAGTCGACCGCAAGGCTCGAGAAGGCGTAGGCGTCGTCGCGGCTGAGACCGAAGCGTGAGCTCAGCAGCTCGACCGTCCGCAGGGCGGCGGAGTGCATCGCCTCGTCGAGGTCGTCGCCGAAGCCGTGCACCATCAGCTCGGTCGCCGTCTCCAGGACCGGGGCGCCGAGGCTGATGTCCGAGCGCAGGCTTAGGCGGACGACGACGTTCAGCGAGGCCTCCAGGGCCGTGCCGCTGACCTCGCCGTCGCCCTGGGAGACGTGGGGGTCGCCTAGTGAGAGCAGTGCGCCGGCGACCTGGACGGGGTAGTGCATCCGTGCGCCGGCTCCGATCCGCCAGTTGTCGATGTTGCCGCCGTGCTCGCCCGGTGGCACAGAGGAATGGCGCCCGCGCTCGGCCGGCGCCACCCCCATCGTCCCGAGGTGGGGACGCAGCGGCACAACGACCCCCTCGAGTGCCGGCTCGCGGACGACGCTCCCGGGCTTGACGATCGTGCCGGGAGCCTCGACCAGCGGTGTCGTCTGCCAGTCGAAGGCGAACAGCGCGCGGCCCAGCATCGCGGCGGCGTCGAGCTCGAAGATCGTCACGCGCTCCTTCTGGAACTCCTCATAGAGCGCGCCCCAGTGCGCGGCGAGGTTCGACCCGTGCGCCAGGCGTGGCTCGGCGCTCAGGATCTCGACGCTCAGCACGTCCGCCGGCCGCGCTCCGGAGACGGCGATCGGCCCGGTCAGGAGATGCGGCCCCGGCCCGCGGTCCGCGACCTCATCGAAGACGCGTTCGATCCCGCTGTCCATCAGCAGGTCCGGTTCGTCGCCGGCGTGATGGGTCAGCGTCTCGATCTCCACCAGATCTCCCGAGGAGACCGTCAGCGCCGGCTCGATCGCGTGGTCGAAGTAACCCCAGTGGACGGTGTCCGGCCTCGCCGCGAGCCGGTGGATCCGCGTCGTCAAGCAGACACTCCGGTGGAGGCCTCCAGGTAGGTTCGCCAGCCACCGTGCACAGTGATGTCGGCAGCGGTGGCGACTGCATGTCCCTCGCACACGAACCCTGCCACCTGCGTTCCGTCGAGCAGCGTGACGTGGCCGATCGCGAGTGGCGCCGGCACCTCGTCGACGATCGCGCCGAGCCCGGCGGCATCGAGCTCCCAGATCTCGACATCGAGGCTCGCGCCGCCCTCCTGCACCCTGACGACGCCGGGCCGCGCGACCGGCCCGTCCTCGGCGAGAGCATAGAGCCGATACATGGGGGCGGTTGCAGCGGAGCCGACGAGACGCCCGCCACGGTCAGTCAGGCGGCTGTTCAGCGGGAGGCCGCTCATGTGGGCCCCGGCCACCGCGAGCCTGATGAGGCCCGGGAACTCGACCCGCACGTCCTCGCCGGCCCAGGTCGCTCCCAGCTCGAGCAGACGGCGGTCGTGGCCGGCAGGCGCATGGAGCGTCACGCCGAAGGGAAGACCGTCCGAGCGCTCCGGGCCCGGCAGGGCGAGGGCACATAGGTCCATGAGGTTGACGAAGTTCGTGTAACGCCCAAGGCTGGTGTTCGTCGCCACCGGCCGCTCCTCGACCTCAGCATGGGTCGGGTGGAGCGCCGTCGTCGGCATCAGCAGCGCGTCGATCTGCTCCCAGATGGGAGCAGCCGTGAGCTTCAGCTGCTCCAGGCGATGCGCGGCGTCGAAGACATCGGTTGCCGTCAGGGAGCTTCCGGAGAGGACGATCGAGGCGACTGTCGGGTCGAGCCCTTCGGGTTCCGCGGCGATATGCGCTGCGAGATCCGTCGAGCGCTCGGCGACCCATGAGTCGTACAGCAGCGGTGCCGCCGCCAGCAGAGGCTCCACATCGATTTCGACGAGCTCCCAGAGCTCGCCCGCCCGCTCCAGCGCGCGGCTCCAGGCGAGCGCGGCCTCCGGCTCCTGCTGCTCAACCGCTCCGCGCCGAGGAACGCCGAGACGGCCCCGTCGGGGGGCACCGAACGGCTGCTCGGGGCGACTCCAGGGGTCCAGCGGATCGGGCGCTGCGGCCACATCCAGGACGAGGGCCGCGCCGCCGGCGTCGGCCGCGAACACAGACACGCAGTCGAGGCTGGCGCAGGCCGGGACGACGCCCCGGGTCGAGAGGAGCCCGCGCGTCGGCTTCAGGCCTACCAGTCCGTTGAAGGCCGCCGGCACCCGCCCCGAGCCGGCCGTGTCCGTGCCGAGCGAGAAGGCCACGAGACCGAGCCCGACGGCGACGGCCGAGCCGGAGCTCGAGCCACCGGAGATGCGGGCCGCGTCGGCCACGGAGGAGCAGCGGCCGTAAGGGCTGCGTGTCCCGACCAGACCGGTCGCGAACTGGTCCATGTTCGTCTTGCCGATCAACAGTGCCCCCGCCTCGAGCAGTCTCTTGACGACCGCTGCCGTCTCGGTGGGGGTGTAGGCGAAGCCGGGGCAGCCCGCGGTGGTCGGGAGCCCGGCGACGTCGATGTTGTCCTTGACTGCGAACGGAATCCCGTAGAGCGGAAGGGCCGGATCTAGCTCGGCCAGGGCTTCGGTGGCTGCCAGCACGTCCGCCTCGGCGACCCGGGTGATCCAGATCGGCTGGGCGTTGGCCCCGTCGAGCGCTTCCAGCAGCTCTGCGGCCACCTGCGCCGGTGTGTCGCTCGCCTCGTAGCGGGCCCGTAGGTCGGCGATCCGCAACATCAGGCCGCGACCCCCGCCGCTCCTGCGATCTCCCCGGCGGCCCAGGCGTGGCGCTCGGCAGCGAAGGCCTCGTCGCGGCGAGCCGTGAAGCCGGCGATCTCCTCCGCATGGAGCTCGAGGAACCGTTCGTGCTCGACGAGCGAGAACTCGGTCGGCTCAGTCCGCGGTGACCACTCACCGTTCTCGCTCAGTGTCCGGATCTCCTCGAGCTCCTGCTCGCCGACCAACTCGAAGCGCAGCTGGTCGAAATGGCGCAACCGCCAGGGCGGGGTCTCGCCCGTGTGCCAGATGGGTGCCGTGCGCCCGATCAGCTGGTAGCCCCCCGGGCCCTCGACCCCGTATATGCAGAGGAACGCCCCCCCGATACCCACGGCGTTGGCCGGCGTCCAGGTCCGCGGCGGGCTGTACTTCGTGGTCACCAGCCGGTGTCGGGGGTCGAGCGGCACGGCGACTGGTGCCCCCATATAGACGTCGCCGAGGCCGAGCACGAGATGCGAGGCGCTCGCGACGATCCCGCGGACCGCCGCCTCGTCGGGCAGGCCGTTGATGCGCCGGATGAAGTCGACGTTGTCCGGGCACCACGGCGCATCGTCGCGGACGGCCGTCTCGTAGCGGCTGACCGCCTTGAGCACCTCGCTGTGGCCCCAGCAGAGCGGCATGTGCACAATGCGGCCGGGGATCGGAGCCTGCTCCGGCGCCTCCAGCGAGCCCTCGAGCGCGATCAGCTCGTCCACGAGCCGCGTCGCCGAGAGCCTGTCCGCGTCGTATTGGATGTGCAGCGAGCGCACCCCCGGCGTGACGTCGAGGACGCCCGCGGGGGCGAGTTCTCCGAGGGCGATCCTCAACAGCTCTGCCCGGACCCGCGAGCGCAGGTCGAGGACCGGCTCGCCGGCGCCGGAGACGCCGTCGGCGAATTCGAGCCCGCCGATCTCCGCCTCGGCCGCGACGTGGAGGCTCGCCGCCTCGCCGATGCCGACCGCCTCGAGCGCGACCGTGTCGCCTGCGCGCAGCTGTCCAAGGCGCCAGAGGTCCGCACGGATCACCTGGGCGACGGCCGCGAAGCCGCCGAGGCTCGGGCCGTCGGGGCCGACGACGACCGCCATGTCGCCGGCCAGCATCACGGTGCCGACCGAATATGCGCTGTCGAGGACGTTGGATGGGTGCAACCCCGCCTCGCCGCCGTCGGTGCGCGACCACTGCGGGCGCGGGCCGATCAGCCTGATGCCCGCGCGGTTGGAGTGCGGGTCGACGCTCCAGCTCGACTCGATCAGCTCGGCAAGCCCCTCGGGTGTGAGGAACTCGGGAGCCCCGTGGGGTCCGAGCACGACTCGCAGCGTGACCGAGTTGGAGAAGGGCGGGGGATCGAGCGCCGCCACCCGCACGTCGCTGGGTGGCGCTCCGGCCAGATCGAGGACGTCTCCGCGCCGCAGCGGCCCTCCGCCCAGGCGCGCCGGCGCGAAGACGGAGCGGGAGCCCATCGCCGGCGACCCCGCCAGGCCGCCGCCGACCATCACGTAGGCGCGCACGCCGGCGCGGCGGATGGCGCCGAGCGAGAGGACGCCGCCCGCCGGCACCTCGAGCCTCGTCCACTGCGGCGCGGCGACGCCGTCGAGCTCGACGGTCAGCGGCGCGCCGGTCACGGCGACGGTCGCGGCGGCGAGGAAGCGGAGCTTGGGGCCGCTCAGCGTCACCTCGAGTCCGGCGGCGTGAGGCGGGTTCCCCAGCAGGCGATTGCCGATCCGATGGGAGCGGCTGTCCATCGGACCGGACGGCGGCACGCCGACCTCCCAATGCCCGGTGCGACCGGGCCAGTCCTGGACGGTCGTGAGCGTCCCGGCGGAGAGGACCTCGACCGCGCTCATGCCGGCGAGATGATCAGCCGCACGGGCGTCGGGTCGTAGCCGTTGCACGGGTTGTTCAGCTGCGGGCAGTTCGAGATCAGGACGAGCGTGTCGCGCTCGGCGCGCAGCTCGACGTACTTGCCGGCGCCGGAGACGCCGTCGGCGAATTCGAGCCCGCCCTCCGGCGTCACGGGGACGTTCATGAAGAAGTTGATGTTGGCCGTCAGGTCGCGCTTGTCGAGACCATCGCCCCAGGCGAGCGCCTGGGCGATGAACGTGTTGCGGCAGGCGTGCATGTGACGGGTGTGCTCGCCGTAGCGGATCACGTTGGACTCCTGCGAGCAGGCCCCGCCGAGCGTGTCGTGGCGCCCGCAGGTGTCGTCCACGATCGTCACCAGCGGCTCGCCATCGGTAGCGAGGAGCCGCGAGCCGAGCTCGAGGTAGACGGAGCCCTGCTCCCGGATCGTGTCGACGGCGCTGTAGCGGTTGGCGTAGTCACCGGCGTCGAAGAAGAGGGTGTCGACGGCCTGGTTTCCGTGCAGGTCGACGATGCGAAGGCGCTCTCCGGCGGCGAGCACGCCCGTGAAGCCCTCGCCCGCCGGCACGTCGGTGACGAGCCGAGCCGCCAACTCGGGCTGCACGTCCTGCTCGAGTCCGCGGCTCACGCGAGTGCCGCCTCGGTCACGGCGAAGCCCCGTTCGTTCTCTGGGCAGGCGACGCGAACCGGGTCGGCGGCGCCCGCCGGCGCAATGCGGTCGATCACGATCCGCACCGGCCCTGCGTCCCACCGCGACGCCATCGGGTGCGGGGCGTTGCAGAGCACGAGCAGCGTGTCGAGCTCGAAGCGGAGCCTCACGCTTGCGCCGGCGGGAGAGTTGCCGGCGACGAGTTCCATCGCCCCGTCCCGGTCGACGACGACCTTGGAGAAGAAGTTGATGTTCGCGACGAGGTCGCGTGCTCCCATGCCGTGCTTGGCGAGCTCGACGAGGAAGGCCTCGCGGGCGGAGCGCCGCCACTCGTTGCCCGCCTCCTGGTAGGTGTTGGCGCCCCAGCGCTCGGCGACGATCGCAGCGGTGCAGTGGCCGGCGATCGGGTCGTGCCAGCCGCAGCTGTCCTCGACGATCGACGCGAGCACCCGACCCATGTCGGAGTACAGCGCGACGCCGGCCGTCAGCCTGCTGATGTGCTGGGCCTTCAGGGTGTCCGGCATGCAGTAGCGCTCGAGGGGGTCGGCGGCGCTGTAGAGCAGGGCCGAGAGGTTCGCCCCGCCGGTGAGGTCGGTCAGGGTGACGGCCGAGCCGCGCGGGCACACGAGCGAGCGGGCGCCGCCGCCCGGGAGCTCTTCGTCGAGGATCGGATCGGGCCCGACCGGACCTGCCACATCACACCGTCCTGATGCGCGGATCGGCCCAGGCCTGCGACAGGTCGACGATGAAGTTCACGAACACGTAGACGCTGCCGAGCAGCAGTGTCGTCCCGGTGATGGCCGGGAAGTCCGAGTAGGCGATCGACTGGTCGAGGTAGAGGCCGAGCCCCGGCCAGGCGAAGATCTGCTCGATCACGACGATGCCGCCGAGCAGCAGGCCGAACTGCAGGCCGCTCATCGTCAGCGCCGGCCCGCTCGCGTTGCGCAGGGCGTGGCGGAGCATGACCCTGCGCTCGGCGAGACCCTTGGAGCGGGCCGTCCGGACGTAGTCCTCGCGCATCACTTTCTGGAGCGATGTCGAGAGTGTCCGGGCGATCGCCAGCGCCGGCAGCAGGGCGAGCGTGAAGGCCGGCATGATCAGGTGGGTGAGCACGCTCCAGAGCAGGTTCGGCTCACCGTTGAGGATCGCGTCGACGACCAGCAGTTTGGTCGGCCCGGTGGGTAGCACGAGCGTGTCGGAGACCCTGCCCGACGCCGGCAGCAGATGCAGCATCGAGTAGAAGACGAGGATCGCCAGCAGCGCCGTCAGGAAGGTCGGCACCGAGGCCCCCGCGATCAGCACCAGCCGCAGCGCTCGGGCGATCCGCCCGGCTCCGGCCAGCATCAGGCCCAACCCGACCCCCAGCAGGCCGGCGAGCGCCGCCGCGGCGAGCGCCAGTTCGAGCGTCGCCGGGGCGAACGTCGCGAGGTCTTTGCCGACGGGGTTGCGCGTCCGCAGCGATTCCTGGAGGTTGCCCTGGAAGAGACGACCCATGAAGTCCAGGAACCGCTGCGGGATCGGCTTGTCATAGCCCAGCTCGTGGCGCTTTGCGATCACGACAGACTCCGGCGCGCTGGCGCCGACCATCGCCCGCGCCGGATCGGCCGGGATCACGACCTGCAGCAGGAACACGATCACGGCCAGTCCGAACAGGACCGCGATCAGTGCCAGCAGGCGCTGGGCTACGAGGGTCGGCACCGGCACATCACCCTCGCTTCAGCGCCGCGTAGCTGACCGTCCACGGGTAGGCCGGGATCTGCTCCACGCCCGAGAGGCTGTTGTTCAGGACGAACACGTTCTTGACGTCGCCCAGGAAGAAGACCTCGTTCGAGTCGATCACTTCCTGTCCGACCTGCGAGTAGAGCGTGTTGGCCTTCGCTTCGGGAGCGCTGACGGCTTCGTCGAGGTGCTTGTCGAGCGAACGGTCACGTGCCAGCCGGCGCCTTCGAGGTCGGACTGCAGCAGCTCGCCGACCCGGCGCTGGACACCCGATTCGTCGGCCGTGAAGCCGATCGTGATCGATTTCGTCGATGCCTTGGCGGCGCCTTCCTTGGCGAGCGTCGGGTTCGGCGTGTAGTTGAGCGGCGGCTGGCTCGGCAGCAGGCCGTTCGGGTATGCCCCCGTCGACGCCGTCGCAGTGCCCGAGTAGGCGCCGCTTACGAGCTGCGGGATGTTGATCGTCGCCTTCAGCGCGGCCCTCGTGGCCGGGTCGTTGAAGGGCGGCTTGTTCGTGTTGACGTAGAGCAACAGCCGCAGGAACGAGGGCACCTCGACCGCGTGCACGTTCGACGGCAGCGAGCTCAGTTCGGAGGCCGGGAAGGAGTGCATGATCCCGTCGACGCCGCCGTTTTTCAGCTCCAGTTGCTGCGTGCCGATGTCCGGCGTGATCTTGAGCAGGACCTCTTTGAAGAACGGCTTCGCGCCCCAGTAGCCGGCGAAGCGGCTCAGCACGTACTGGCGGCCGCGTTCGAACGCGGTCAGCTGGAACGGGCCGGTGCCGTCGTCGTGGGTCTGAAGCCACTTTTCACCGTGGTCCGAGCCCGCGTGCCTGACGATCGCTTCGGGGCCGATGATCTTCGGACCCCAGCTCGAGGCGAGGTAGCTCAGGAACGGGTCGACCGGGTGCTTCAGCTTGATGACGAGCGTCAGCGGGTCCGGGGTCGCCATCGACGCGACCGGCTTGAGCATGTACGACGGCGCCTGGTTCACGGCGAGGCGCCGTTCGAAGCTTTTCTTGATGGCCGCCGAGGTCAGCGTCGAACCGTCGTGGAAGTTGACGCCGGAGCGGATCTTGAACGTGTAGGTGAGACGATCCGGCGAGACCGTCCAGCTCGTCGCCAGCGCACCGATCAGCTTGGTCGAGCTGGGCGCGTAGGTGAGCAGGCCTTCGTAGCTCGAGAGGATCACCGAGTTGCCCTCGATGTCGTAGAAGATGTCCGGGTCGGGCACGGACATGTCGGCGAGGTAGGGGACCCGCAGGATGTCGCTGGTGTTCGAGCCGCCGCCGGACGTCGAGGCCGAGTTCGTCGATGCCGAGCCGCAGCCGGCGAGGGCGAGGCCCATCACGACGAGCAGGGCAACGGTGAGTCGGTGTCGCTGGTTCATCAGGTCATCCTTTGATCGAGTCTGCGATTGGCGTGATCGCCAATGAGGTTGGCCACGAGCGCGAGTAGCGCCACTGCTGCTGCGGGTGCAATCGGAACCCACCAGTGCCCGAACAGGTACTCGAGTCCCTGTGAGCTCATGGCGCCGAGCTCGGGCGCCGGCGGCGGCGCTCCGAGGCCGATGAAGGAGAGGCTGGAGAGGGCGAGGATCAGGTTGCCGACGTCGAGCGACATCGTCACGATCACGGGCGCGAGCGCCCCGGGGACGAGGTGGCGCAGGACCAGGCGCGAGCGCGAGATCCCTGTCATCCGCGCGGCCTCGGCATGCGGTCGCGCGGCGAGCGCCCTTACCTCGCCGCGGACGATCCGTGCATACCAGGGCCACCATACGATGCTCAGCGCGAGGAGCGTGTGGAACAGGCTCGGGCCGATCGAGGCGATCACGGCGATCGCGAGCACCGGCGCCGGCAGCGCCAGGAACAGGTCGGTGAGGCGCATCAGGACGGTGTCGAGGATCCCGCCGATCGAGCCGGCGAGCGCGCCGATCAGTCCGCCGACGGCGGCGCCGACGGCGATCACGCCGACCGCTCCGAGCCAGGACTCGCGGATCCCGTAGAGGACGCGCGAGAAGACGTCCCGGCCGATGTCGTCGGTCCCGAACGGATAGCTGAAGGACGGCGGTCGCAGGGCCCCGGCGGAGGTGATGGCAGCTGCCGTGTGGGTCGCGAGCAGGGGAGCCGCGAGCGCGATCAGGGTCATGATCCCGACGGGGATCAGCGCGCCGAGGACTCCGCCCCGTCCATCGGTTCCTGTCGCCAGTGCGCGCTTTCGCCACAGCCGCGGGCGGACCGGCTCCGGCTGCACGAGCGTCTCGGGGGCGGCGCCGGCGACCATCACGGCCGGCGCCGTCGTCCTCTCGGCGGCGAGGCTCACGCGGCCTCCGCCAGGTCCGGCACCGCCGCGATCAGCTCGCGCGTGTAGGGGTGCTTGGGCGCGGTGAAGATCTCCTCGGTCGGCGCGAGCTCGACGACGAGGCCCTCCTTCACGACGGCGACCTCGTCGGCCACGGCACGGGCGACGGCGAGATCGTGAGTCACGAACAGGAGGGCGATGCCGAGCGACTCGCGCAGCTTGCACAGCAGGTTCAGGACCTGTGAGGCGAGTGAGACGTCGAGCGCCGAAACCGGCTCGTCACAGGCCAGCAGGGCGGGCGGCACGACGATCGCACGGGCGATCGCGGCGCGCTGGCGCTGGCCGCCCGAGAGCTTGCGCGGCAGGACCCGGGCCAGCTCGGCGGGCAGTCCCGCGGCTTCGAGCGCGCTCGCCACGCGGGCGGGCCGCTCCGCGCGGGGGACGTTCATTGCCGCCAGGCGCTCGGAGATCTGCTCGCCGACGGGCAGCCACGGCGTCAGCGAGGCCCCGGCATCCTGGAAGATCAGCTGGGGCGACGCCCCGGGGCCGAGCGTTACTGTCCCGGCGGTCGGCTCGAGGAGCCCGACGATCGCGCGCAGCAGGGTCGACTTGCCCGAACCGGACTCGCCGACGATCGCGAGCGAGCCCCCGGCGGGCACGCGCAGGTCGATCCCGGCGACGGCCCGCAGCGCGTCCGGGGCCGCGGCGAAGGGATGGCGCCGCGGGCGGGTGAAGTGGCATTCGAGCCCTTCGACGACGAGTGCGGGGATGGGGATCGTGCCGTTGCTCCTCCCCGGCGCCGGTGCGGATGCCGCCAGGCTCCCGCCGTTCGACAGCTCGTCGGCGATCGGCGGCCAGGCGCTGAGCGCTCCGGGGTGGTGGCACTCGCAGGTCCGCTCACCGATGACGACGAGGGGCGGCGGCTCCGCGCAAGCCGTGTCGGCGATCGGGCAGCGGGCCGCGAACGCGCAGCCCGCGACGGGACGGCGGGGATCGGGCGGCTGGCCGGCGAGCGTCGGAAGGTCGCCGCCGGCGATCGTCCCGTTGAGTCGAGGACGACTGGCGAGCAGGCCGACCGTGTAGGGGTGGCGATGGCCGGCGAGGATCTGCGAGGCGGTGCCGACCTCGACGATCCGCCCCGCGTAGGCAACGGCGATGCGGTCGCAGATCCGCGCGGCGACACCCAGGTCGTGCGTGATCAGCAGCAGGGCGACCCCGCGCTCGCGGGCCGCGTGGGCGAGCAGGTCGAGCACCCGCGCCTGGACGGTGACGTCCAGCGCCGTCGTCGGCTCGTCGGCGACGACGAGCTTCGGCGTCCTGGCCAGCGCCATCGCGATCATCACCCGCTGGCGCAGCCCGCCCGAGAGTTCATGCGGGTAGCAGCGGGCCTTCACAGCGGGCTCGGGGATCCCGGTCTCGGCGAGCAGCTCGTGGATCTGCGCGGGCTCGCTCTCGCCAAGCGCCTCGGCGACCTGCGCCCCCACCCGCATGGACGGGTTCAGCGAGCCCATCGGATCCTGGAAGACGGCGGTGATGTACGCGCCGCGCCGGGCGCGGCGCTGCTCCTCGCTCGCGGCCACCATGTCTTCGCCGTCAAGGCGGACCGTCCCGCTGATGTCGGCCCGCGGGGAGTGCGGGAGCAGTCCCAGGGCGGTGAGCCCGAGCACGCTCTTGCCCGAGCCCGACTCGCCGACCAGGCCGAGGATCTCGCCGGGAGCGACGGCGAGGCTGGCCCCGCGAAGGGCGTGGACGTCGCCTCCGGGCACGCGGAACGTCACGTGCAGGTCGTCGACCTCGAGGGCCGGCTCGGCGGGGATGATGCTCACGCGTGGATCTCCATGGGGCGGCCGTCGCGTACGGCTGAGAAGGCATCGAGGACCTCGTCGCTGTCGATGAGGCAGTCGCGCTGGAGGTAGCGCATCGCCTCGAGGGCCGCGTCATGGGCGGTTTCAGAGGAGCCGCCGACGCAGTCGGTGACGACACGGCAGTGGTAGTCGTGCTGGTGGGCGTCGGCGAACGTGTAGTGGACGCAGACGTCGGTCAGCGAGCCGAGCAGGACGAGCGTCGAGATCTCGTGGGACTTCAGGACGAGCTCGAGCTCGGTCGCGAAGAAGGCCGAGTACCTGCGCTTGTGGATCAGGTACTCCTCGCCGACGGGCTCGATGCCCGCGGCGAGCTCGGTCTCCTCGTCGCCCTCGAGGCAGTGGACCCCCTCGGCGCCGTCGAGCTCGCGGCCGAAGTCGACGAGCGAGCGCTTGTGGACCTCCTGGATGAAGATCGGCGGGATCCCGGCGGCTCGTGCCGCCTCGAGGATCGCACGCGTCCGCTCGTGGCGCGCCTCGCCGCCGGCCATGATCGGGATCCCGTGTTCGCCGGGCAGCACCTCGCCCTTCTGGACGTCGATCAGGATCAGGGCTGTGTTTCCGCTCAGCTGCAAGGCAAGGCCTTCCCGAGATGCAAAAAAGCCCGCGAGATCACAACGTCTCCCGGGCTTTTGTCCCTCCGTGTCAGCGCGGCTATGTAGGTGCCGGCCCGCCCTCTCGGACCAGACCTGTCAGCGATGACAGCGGAACCCTAGGGCA
>WNFI01576749.1_pt1 | contig 15090 bp, 11 predicted proteins | sample 5400471 | NCBI WGS metagenome assembly WNFI01 (sample SAMN13153348, study PRJNA577476) | soil metagenome | isolation source: 100 cm saprolite on Douglas fir-dominated hillslope | place: USA:California | collected 2013-09-17
GCCCGCCAGACGTGCTTTCAATCCTTTCAGAGCGATTCACAACGGCTTCGAAACAGGTTTCTCCCGTTTCCGGGAGGTTTATCGGAATGCACTCGCGTTCAGCGTCACGCGTTCGGCGGTCACCGTGCTGTTTTTTGGCATCGTGATGGTCTGTTCCCTGGCGCTGTTTCCTTTGCTCGGACAAGACTTCTTCCCGCAAGTCGATGCCGGGCAGATGCGGTTGCACGTGCGCGCGCCGCCGGCAACCCGGATCGAGGAAACACAACGCCAATTCGCCGAGGTCGAGCACGCAATCCGCAAGATCGTCGGCAACGATCAGATCGACACGATGCTCAATAATATCGGGCTGCCCTACAGCGGCATCAATATCGCATTAAGCGATTCGGCAACCGTCGGGCCCATGGACGGAGAGATCCTGGTGTCCTTGAAAAAGAAGCACACGCCGACCGCCGCGCATGTCGCCGACCTGCGGCGCGAACTGCCAAAGCAATTTCCCGAGATGCAATTCTTCTTCCAGGCAGCAGACATCGTCGACCAGGTATTGAACTTCGGCCAGCCTGCGCCCATCGATATCAGGATTTCCGGCCCCGACGGTGACTTCAGCTTCAGTCTGGCGACCAAGATCGCCGCGGATTTGAAACTTGTGCCGGGAATTGTAGACTCGCACGTGTTCCAGGTTCCCGACGCGCCCGCGCTCACCGTTGCGGTTGATCGCGGAATTGCACAGCAGTTCGGACTGGACCAGGGACAGATTGCCAGCAATGTCCTGGTGACAACCAACTCGAGTGCTCAGACCACGCCGAATTTCTGGATCAGTCCCAAGAACTCCGTTAGCTATCCGCTGGTCATTCAGGCGCCGACCTACCGCCTGGATTCGACTGACGCCCTCAACACTTTGCCTGTGCTGGCAAGGAGCGGCAGCGAGCGCGGCCAGATACTCATGAATGTTGCGAGGCTTGGGCGCGAGAAGGTCCCCCTGGTGACATCGCAGCTCAATATCCGTCCGGTCTTCGACGTCAACGCCGACGCTCAGGGAATCGATCTCGCAACGGCCGCCGCAGCCATCGACAAGGTTTTGGCGGCGAATACGCCACCTGCAGCAAAGGCGACCCATGTGACGCTTGCGGGCCAGGTGGAAACCATGCGCGACAGCTTCAACGGGTTGTTTTCCGGTATGGCAGTGGCCGTGGTCCTGGTCTACTTGATCCTCGTCATCAATTTTCAGAGCTGGGTCGATCCGGTGATCGTCCTGTCCGCGGTGCCCTTTGCTATCGGCGGCGTGATGTGGATGCTGTTCCTGACAAGCACCCATGTCAGCGTTCCTGCCCTGATGGGCACCCTGATGTGCATCGGCCTCACGACCGCCAACAGCATTCTCGTTGTCACCTTCGCCAATCAACGTATGACGGCTGGCGATACCCCGCCTATTGCCGCGATTGCGGCTGGCTATACGCGATTGCGGCCGGTCCTGATGACGGCGGGCGCCATGATCCTGGGCATGATCCCGATGGGTCTTGGCGTCGGAGAGGGAGGCGAGCAGAATGCACCGCTCGCAAGGGCCGTCATCGGCGGTTTGCTATTTGCAACTTTCGCAACATTGATCCTGGTGCCGACCGTCTATCGGCTGCTGCGACGCCCTGCACGGACAGAAGCGTCAAGCGATCGGTTTGCAACCGAGCAAGCTCCATCCATTCGATAGAGATTTTCGAGCCGAGGTATCTATGCTGGTCACCCCGATCCCGCCGAATGACGAACAGCCATCGCAAGAACCGCTCGAATATAAGCGCGGCACAGGGTTGCGAATGAGCATTCTCGCTCTTGTGTTTGCGGGCGTGTTGGTCGTCGGATTTTTCTTCGTCAACTCTGAGCGGCGCTACAAGACCAACGAATTAGCCGCAGCGACAAAGGCGGAGATGTCGGGGCCTCTGCCGGTCGACGTCGTCTCCGCCAAGTCATCGCCCCTGACCCAGCGCCTCGTTCTGCCGGGCGAGACGGCCGCCTGGTATGACAGCAAGATCTATGCCCGAGTGAACGGCTACGTTGAAAAGTGGTTTGTCGACATTGGCGACCATGTCAGCAAAGGACAGACGCTCGCCTTGATAGAAACGCCTGAACTCGACGCCCAGCTTGAGGCCGCCCGCGCCAAGCTAGGTGCCGCGCAAGCCGAGGTAAACGTCAAGCAGGCCAACGCCGATTTCGCCAAAAGCACGTACGAGCGTTGGCGCAATTCGCCACAAGGTGTTGTATCGGAACAGGAACGCCAATCGAAAAAGGCAGCCTCTGTCGCAGCAGATTCCGAGCGGAGATCTCGTGAATGCCGGCAGCGGATCGGGAATGTCGGCTCTCTATCGCGTTGCCCGTACCGAACCGATGCGCGTGTTCGTCAATGTCCCGCAAAGTGCAGCAGACGATCTTCTCACTGGTGATGCGCGGGCGAGTATTACTGTCGGAGGCGACGCGGGCCAGCACTACGACGGTAAGGTGGCTCGCACCTCCCGGGCCATCAATCGGCAGTCCAGGACTCTACGAGCGGAAATCGATCTCCCTAATTCCGACTCCCGGCTGGTACCGGGGCTATATGTAGAAGTCAGCTTTGCCCTTAAGAATCCCATCGGCGTCCAGGTTCCGGCGGCCGCATTGCTGTTCCGCCCGAAACCCCAGGTTGCGATCATTGACGAAAAAAATGTGGTAGAGTTTCGGGACGTCAAGATCGGCGCAGACGACGGGGATGTCGTGCAGATCGAATCCGGTCTCAAGGAAGGCGACAAGGTCGCGCTTAATCTGAGCAGCCAAATCGCTTCTGGGATGAAGGTTGATGCGCATGAACTCGGCGTTCGGCTTTAGAGGCTGGATTGCTTGCTGGGGAGCCGCAGGCCTGTCGGCTTGCTCGGTCGGCCCTGATTTCAAGCCTCCTGAAACCGAGCTTCCGGGAAGGTACATCGCCGCCATCGCGACGGCCCCCACTGCCAAGCCGGTGACAAGCGTCGATCTCACGCAATGGTGGCGTTCTTTCCGGGATCCTCAACTTGTTTCGCTGGTCGAGCGGTCAATCGCGGCCAATCCGGATATCGCAATCGCGCTTGCGCGCCTGCAACAGGCACGCGCTACGCAACTCGTCGCGACTGGCGCGGCTCTTCCGAACGCCGAGCTGTCAGCGGGCGCTGCTTATGGAACCGGCACGGACAATACTCGTGGACGCGTCTCGGACCCGTTGCATAGTGCTGGCAACACTACCGGCTATAATCACGTGGACGAAGCCGGAGGGCTGGATACAGCGTGGGAGCTCGATATCTTTGGCAAGCTGCGTCGTGAGATCGACCGCAGGAACATCGAATCCGCCCGGCGGCGTCTTGAGTTTGTCCAGAGCCGTTTCAGTCAGGGACTCACAAACGAACTCGATGTCACGCTGGTGCAACGCCAGATCGCCACATTCGAGGCCGGCCTCGGACCGCTCACAGGCCAGCTCCAGTCAAGCCAGTACGTCATCGCCGTCTTGCTCGGACAGTATCCGGAGACGTTGGCCAAAGAATTGAGAATGGATGGACCCGTTCCGCGTTTTCCGGCCAAAATTCCGATTGGTCTGCCGGTCAGCCTGTTGCAGCGACGCGCGGACATCCAGCAGGCGGAATTCGAAATTGGGGCGGCGACTGCACGCATGGGATCTGCAGTTGCCGATCTTTTTCCGCGCGTGGCTGTGACAAGCGCTGTGGGCGGCCAAGGCGGGGCGCGTGCAGCGACTGGAATACCAATTACGTTCATCGGCGGGATTGGTCCTGCGCTCTACTGGCCGGTCCTGGACTTCGGGACTCTTGATGCGCGTATCGAGGTGGCTGACTATCGGGCTCGCGAAGCGCTGCTTCGATACAAGGCGAATGTGCTCGGTGCCGTGCAGGAGGTAGACCAGGCGATTGCGGGTTACAACGCCGAACAGAACCGCTTGAACAGCCTTTCCCGTGCCCGGAGCGCTGCCGTTGACGCAGTCAAGCTCTCGTCCGAACGCTATGAGAGAGGGCTGACGGACTTCCTCAACGTCCTCGATGCCGAGCGACAGCAGTTTGAACTCGAAGCGCAATACGTCATCGCCCGCCGGATGGCAGCCGTTCAACTGGTCGCCCTCTACAAGGCAATCGGTGGCGGCTGGGAACACTACCAGGCAGTTCCGCCGATCCGAAACCCAGAGCCTGCGATCGCCGCCGCGGCACGGGAATCCAACGGACTGCGTCCGATCTCGACAGATCTGGGTTTATCGCAGGTCCAACCCTGATGCGCTGATCGAAGCCTTTTCGAAACTCGAATCTGGTGAAGCCTGCGCGTTCGCTTCTTACAGGAGTTCGTCGTTTTATTCTGAACGGCGCGCCATTTGCGTACAAAACTGCGAACCCCGTTCTTGCCGGACTCCGAGCTGGCGATAACGGCTTGTTCGAGGGTCGATTTCGAGCCGTGGATGCGGATCACACGGTCATCGACTTCGACGGCATCGATGAACGAGCGCAGGTAGGCCTTGCGGAAGGGAACGTCGCCGGTGGTGATATTCCGGCGCATCAGCGAGCCGAAGCGTTCGATTTTGGCCCTGTCGATCCGGGCCGCCGGAGATTGGCCTTTGATCCGGTCGAGTGCGCTTCGTGCCCGATCGCGATCGGCCTTGATGTCGGCAAGACGGACTTTTAGAACTTCGTCGAGATCGGTGACCCCGTCTTCAACGAGCGCGTAGAGGCGCCGGAGCTTATCCTCAGCGGTGCTCGCCTCCCGGGATAGTTGATCGATCCGGTCCCGGACTTCGCCGCCGGCCATCGCCCGCCTGTTGACGATCTCGGCAAGGAGATCGGCGACGCGATCGGGGACCAGCAGATAGTCGGCGATTTGGCTGGTCACCAATTGGTCCAGCCTGTCCATCGGGATCGACCGGCCCTTGCAAGCGGTCTTGCCCATGCGCGCGGCGGCGGAGCATGAATAGTAACGGTAGACTCGTCCGGTTTTCGACGTTCCCGTGCGGAGTGTCATGGCGCAGCTGCAACTGGCGCAATAGGCAAGCCCGGTCAGCAAGATCGGTCCCGTCGTAAACCTTGGCGGCATTGATCTGGGATTACGTGCCTTGAGCGAGCGTCGAACCTTGTCGAAGGTCTCGCGCTCAATGATCGGCGGAACCTCCACCGCGATGACTTCGGTGATCGGCTTTTCTCGTCCAGTTTTTGCGTGTCGTCGGTTGAAGCGCCACTCGCCAACATAGAGCGGATTGGTCAGGATGACGTGCACCGGTCCGACGCCAAAGCGTGCGCCAAGCCGTGTTCGGATGCCGCGCGCGTTCAAGGCCTTCGCGACTTCCTTGACTCCCAACGGTCCGCTCGCCGCGTCGCCTTCGAGGTAGAGTTGGAAGATCAGCCGCACCGTCTCTGCTTCGACAGGATCAATGGCGAGGCGCTTCTTCGTCCGGTGGCCGCGCTTCTCGATATCCTCGACAGTGTAGCCAAGTGGCACCCGGGAGCCGTTATAGAATCCTTGGCGGGCGTTCTCTTTCATAGCGCGCAGCACGTGCTTGGCGTTCTCGCGGCTCTGATATTCGTCGAACAGCGCGATCACTTGCCGCATCATTACTTGCGAAGGATCATCGCCAAGCTCCTGCGTGATCGACACCAGCCGCACGCCATGCTTGGCGAGCCGGCGGATGTACATCTCCAGCCCGAAAGCGTCTCTGAAGAAGCGGCTGAAGCTATGCACGACTATGACGTCGAACGGTCGATCGTCGTCAGAAGCACGTTCGATCATGCGTTGGAGCTCAGGACGTTGATCGTCCATCGCGGATGCGCCCGGCTCGACATAGTCAGCGACGACCTGCCAGCCCTGCCGTTCGCAATAGGCCTGCGTCTGCAAGCGCTGATCGGGGATCGAGAGATCGACCTCGGCTTGCCTTGTGGTGGAGACTCGCAGGTAGAGCGCTGCGCGCGAAATGATCGACACCGGCAGGTTCATAGACGGCTCCAAAGCGGGTCGGAATCATTTGAGGAGATCATCGAGCACCGATCCCAGGAACGCTTCAATGACATCCAATTCGCGCGAAGATATGGCGATTTTAGCCGGGAAATCGTCCGTGACAACGTACGTTTCGCACGGCTCACCGTGCCCGGCCTCACGCGTGGCGCACGCGGAAGCGGAAGCTTCGTCGCTGCTTTCCTCTGCAGATGACTTGTGGTTCGATCGACGCTGTTGATGGCGAGCCATCCCGCCAGAGAGTGCATCGGGTGCTCGATCGCAACCAATTCCGATCGCCCTCGCAAGGTAGCGTGCAATGAAGGGCGAGCGGCGGAGCGGTGTCCGCCGGCCGCGCCATCGGAGTCGAATCGGAATCCATTCTTGCGCTCGCCTGTCATATCAGAAACGCCTTCGTTCTGGCAGCGATGCGTTCCAGGTGGCGGACGTTCGACGATGATTAGGGCATAAGCTTACGTCGCCCCCGGCGTCGGCGGCCGAGCGCCGCGGGCATGATTTTCCGGGCAGCAGACGCTGTCAATGATCTTCGACCGTTGTCACGGCGCGCTCCCCAAAAGAGCGCGTCATTGACAGCGTCCGCCGCCCGGAATCTGCGCCGCCAAGCCATCGAGGGAGCGGTCCGGCCGTACCGATACCGATCGTCTCTTCGCTCCTGGGATGATTGAGGTAAGCGCCCGCATGCTTAGCGGCGTGTCAGCTTCAGAGAATTCCTTGCGGCCAGGAAGCAGTACCACGACGATCCAAGAGCAAGGTGACGCGATCCGGATCACACCGCCACGGCGTCGCCAATGCGATTTCTCGTCGCTGCACGAACGAATCCAAGACCTGATTTGGTCTGTTGCTGTGCATCGTCGCGCCACGTCACCGTAAGAATCGGCGCCTAAGAATTTACACCCGCGGCGTTCCATGAGACCGGCAACGCGCATTTGATCGGTTGCGCTGATAACGATGATCGCTCCCCGCCATGATGCATCGCTGCCGATATGCCTACGCCGGCGATGATGCTCGGATACCGCATCGAAGTTGCGCGATTGACCGCACTGTTGCTTGGATGTCTATCCGGATTGCAATCGCGTTGTAGCGTGGATTGGCGGGGGATCGTAAGCGTCCGTTTGTTGCACGTCAGTCAGGTCTTGACATGAATCTCTTGTTTCCAAGCCCACGGCAGCAATTCGTCGAGACGGTTGACGGGATGTCCATCGACCATGCGCGTCAGCACATCGGTAAGGTAGGCATACGGTTCGACGCCGTTCAGTTTACTGGTTTCGATCAACGAACAGACGATTGCCCAACGATTTCCGCCGCCATCACTGCCCGCGAACAGGTGGTTCTTGCGGCCGAGCGCCACCGGACGGATCGCGCGCTCGACCGGGTTGGTGTCGAGCTCGATGCGGCCATCATGCAGGAAGCGCGTCAGGCCTTCCCAGCGCGAGAGCGCGTAACGGATCGCCTCGGCAAGCGTGCTGCGGCCAGCGACGCGGGGAAGCTGCGCTTCCAGCCATGTATGCAGCGCGTGTATGATCGGCCTGGAGAAGGAGCGCCGCTCGGCGAGCCGATGAGCGGACGACTGCCCGCGCACGCGCGCTTCGATGGCGTAGAGTTCACCGATCCTGCGCAAGGCCTCGGTTGCCACGGGCGAGCCGGTCGCTTCAGCGACCTCGTAGAACTTGCGCCTTGTATGCGCCCAGCAGGCGGCGAGCACGATATCTCCACTGCCGGTCAGCCGCTCGAATCCCGCGTAACCATCGACGTGCAGGACGCCTTTGAAGGGCGCGAGATGCGCCACCGGTCGCTCAGCCTTCCGGTCGGGCGCGAACAGATAGACCGCCGCCGGTGGCGCGGGACCGCCCCATGGCCGTTGGTCGCGGGCATAGACCCAGAGCCGTCCTGTTTTCGTTCGTCCACGGCCCGGATCGAGCACCGGGATCGGCGTGTCGTCCGCAAACAAATGGTCGGAGGCAAATACGTTTTTGCACAATCGCTCATGCAGTGCTTCCAGCCACCAGCATGCGCCGCCAACCCATCCGGCCAGGGTCGACCGTCCGAGATCGACGCCGTGCCGGGCAAAGATTTGCGACTGCCGATAAAGCGGCGTGTGATCGCAATATTTACTGACCATGACCTGGGCGAGCAGGGCTGGTGTGGCCAATCCGCCAGCGATCAGCCGTTCCGGCGCCGCCGCTTGCACGACCTTGTTGCAGCTACGGCAAGCGTATTTGGGGCGGATTACGCGCACGACGCGCAACTGAGCCGGCACCCAGTCCAGCATCTCGCTGACGCTTTCGCCGATCGCATGGAGCGCACCACCGCAGCAGCCGCAGATATCACTGCCGATGGCGAGCACAACGTCCCCGCGCGGCAGATGATCGGGCAGCGGTTTGCGTTTCGGGCGTCCGTCGTCGGTCTCGGCGATGACGATCGGGCGGCTCTCCCGGATGCGGGCAATGTCGCCGTCGAGGTCTTCAAGCGCGAGCGCCAGTTGATCGGCATCAAGGCGTTCGGAGCGACGCCCGAACTGCGCTCGCTGCAACTTCTTGATGATGGACTGGAGGCGCTCGATCTCACTGTCACGATGTTCGACGACCGAAGCGATATCGCGCACCAGACGATGCAACAGCACTGTGTCGGACGGCAGATTGTTGAGATCGAGCTGCATGTCCGATTCTACTCGAACATGCTGATTCGAAGAAGCGAGTTCGCTATATTCTATGCAGGTTTCTGCGACTCAGCCCGCAATTGCGGGCCTCCAGACCCGCTCGGGCGCGCGCCAGTCGATGCCTTCAATCAACATCGCGAGCTGCGCTGGAGACAAAGTAATGCTGCCTTCGAACCCCGTCATTCGTGGCCACACAAACCCGCCCTGATCGATCCGCTTGGTGAACAGGCAAAGCCCGTTTCCGTCCCAGAACAGGATCTTGATGATCCGCGCCCTCTTGCCCCGGAAGGCAAACAGATGACCCGAGAACGCGTCTTTTTTCAGCGTATCCTGAACCAGCATCGCAAGCCCATCCATGCCCTTGCGCAGGTCGGTGTAGCCCAACGCCAGGTGTACCTTCACGCCGGCCGGAACGATCATCATCGTGTCGTCTCCCGCTCAGCGACGTGCCGGCGCACTACGTCCGGATCACTCCCTTCAGGTGCGAACACTCGTCGACCATCTGGCAGATCAATCGCTGTCATGCCTCTCGGCAATGGCAGCACGCGCAAAGCGAGTGTCGCTGGATGGGGTTTCGTTTTGTCGGTCGACTGTTCACTCGACAGCACGACTGGCGCCAGTTCTGCTTTCGCTTTTCGGCCATACCCAAACTCGGCGCGCCAGCGGAACAGAGCACTCGTGGCAAGTCTGTGCGCGCGGGCGACAGCCGAGACGCTGTTCCCGGGCTGTTCACATTCGAGCACGATGGCGAGCTTCTCGTCGCTCGTGAAGCTGCGCCGGTTGGCGCGTCCGTCGCGCGCTGAATCAGCAGCCGTTTCGTCTGTCAAGTTGTCGCCGCGGCATAATGCGTGAGCGTCATCCCGCTCCAGTTCAGCGTCTCCACATGCATCGCCCAGAACGCCTGCGCTGCCTGGTTGCGTTTGTTTGCCGTCAGCTTGAACGGTCTTCCCCTGCGTTGTCGCCGATGCTCTTCGTGCTCGGTTTCTGCAAGGATTCTAGCGTTTTGCGCGCGGATTTTGGCCGCTTCTGCGTCCATGATCGCGCGCAGCCAGCGTGCAAATGTTGTGTCTGTGAGGCGGTGCATTCGGCAATAACGGCGCTGCGACAAGCCGCTGCGTTGCCAAGCTTCGATGTGAATCGACCACCACTCGCGCCTGGCTTTGTTCTGGAAATGTTTCGGACCCACCGGAGATTCTCCAATGCAGCAGAGAACCCGATATGGAACGACAGTGCACTCTCGGAAAGTCGTGCAAGAACCGGACGCTTACGGGGGATCAGCGAAGTTGAGGTGGAGGGCAAGATAAAGCGAGTTGCCTCGCTGCCGGAACTTCGTTCCTAAGTTTTTGTCTGCACATTGTTTTTGCGGGGCTCGGTTTGAGCCGGTCAGGTGAGGCGGGGGCGCTTCCGAGACTTCATTCTTTGTTTTCAACGGTCCGAGCGGCGTCGCTCGCAATGTGCGGAAAACACGAGACCGAAGCGCCTACGCTGATGTAAGTGTTTCCGCGCTTCTCTGCGATGAGCGTATTTTAGCTCTTGCGGGATCACTTTCGAGTTCCGATCGTCGCCTCATGGCACGCGACGAAGACGACTTCCGCATCCGTCCCGGCAAGGTGCGTGATCGCAGTGGTGCCCGGACGAGTGCGCGCCGGATCGGCGGGATGCGCCGACGCCCGGCCAGCTTCCTCGGTGAGGTCCATCAGGCCATACGCCGGGCGGGCGGCAAACCCGATCGGCCGGGTCGGACCGGAAAGGGAAGCGGCCGGTTCAATGCACGGGGCCGGGGCGCTGCGACGGCGCTGGCGCTGAAGGATCGGAGCCCGTGGAGCCGGGACGGGAGCGGCGTGCGGACACGAGCGCGGCGGGTGGCGGTGAAGGCCCGCGTGGTGAAGCTCAACCCGCAGCGCGGAGCGATGCGGGGCCGGCAATTCGTCAGTGCCAAGGCAGTGGACGCGCATCTGCGCTACCTCGAACGGGACGGCGTGACCAAGGATGGCGAGAAGGGCCAAGTCTATTCGGCTGAGCACGACGCGGAGGATGGCCGCGCTTTCCTCGACCAGCGCCGTGATGACCGCCATCAGTTCCGCTTCATCGTCTCGGCCGAGGATGGCGCGGAGCTCGCCGACCCGCGCGAGACCACCCGCGATCTGATGAAGCAGATGGAAGCCGACCTCGCGACGAGGCTCGACTGGATCGCAGTGGATCACCACAACACAGGCCACCCTCACACGCACATCATCGTTCGCGCCATCACTGACGACGGCAAGACCCTCAACGTCGCTGGTGACTATATCGCCTACGGGATTCGCGAACGGGCAAGTGAGATCGTTACCCGGGAGTTGGGCCGGCAGACCGACCTTGAAGTGACGAAGCAGCTTGAGCGGGAAGTGGACGCCGACAGCTTCACCCGGCTCGACCGGATGCTGATCGCGGAGCAGCAGGGGAAGGAGTTTTCCGACCTGCGCCCCGACCAAGACATGCGCGACATGTTCCGCCAGAATCGTGCCCTACTGATCGGGCGGGCCCGCAAGCTGGAGCGCATGGGGTTGGCGACCGAGGTCGAGACTGGGCAATGGATCGTGTCGTCAAAGGCCGAACCAGCGCTGCGCGAGCTTGGCGAGCGCGGTGACATCATCAAGACCATGCAGCGGGCACTGGAGCGCGAAGGGCTGGCGGAGGACCGCCATCCCGCAAGCTACGTCGTGCACCGCGAGAATGCGACCCAGCGCATCGTTGGCCGTGTGCTCGACAAGGGGCTTGGCGGCGATGAGATGGGCGAGCGGGTGCGGCTGGTGATCGACGGGGTGGACGGGCGTTTGCATCACATCGAGATGGATGCCGCCCGGGCCGAGGAAGTCGGCCGGGGCATGATCGTCGCGGCCGGCTCCGCCCCTCCAGGGCCGCGCGCCGCAGACCGCAACATTACTGATGTCGCCGGTAAGGAAGGTGTCTACCGCCCGTCCGAGCATCTGGAGCGGGCGCGAACTGCTATCGACCGCATCGGCGGCGACCCGGAGGCTTTTGTTCGCTCCCATGTCCGCCGGCTGGAGGCCCTGCGCCGGGCGGGCCATGCCAAACGGATCGACGCGGATCACTGGCGCGTCCATGCCGATCTCCCCGAGCGCGGCCAAGCCTACGATCTGGCGCGGGACCGCGCAAACATCCGAATAAGCGTGCTGTCTCCCACCGGCCTTGACCAGCAGATTGGCCATGACGGCGCAACCTGGCTCGATCGCGAACTGGTCTCACGTCAGCGCAGCGCGCTCGCCGGTGAGGGGTTCGGGCAGGAGGTGATGGCGGCCCTGGAGAAGCGCAAACAGGCGCTCGTCAACATGGGTCACGTCACCGATCTCGGCGATGGCCGCGTCCGTGCGCCCACGGATCTGATCCAGCGGCTTGAGGCGGCCAACATTGAACGAGCCGGCAAGGCGCTCGCCGCCCAACGCGGATTGCCATGGCAGCCCGTCGCTCCCGGCACTCACGTCAGCGGCCAGCTCGTCGGTTCCACTCAGGGGGCGACATTGAATGGAGCTTGGGCAGAAAGCGCGGGCTCGGGTTGTGAGCACAAGAGCAAGCCTTGCCTGCTTGGAGCCAAGCAGGCCGGACCGGCGCCATCCCGTCAAGGCTGGCGCGTTCCGCGCCACCGCTTCGCGGCTTGCGGCCTTGACCGGCTGTTGCCGGCCCGGCAGGGGCTTGCCAAGCAGGTAAGGCTCAACGAGGAGCGGAACGCTCCCCCATCCTGACACGGGATGCGAGGGATGGGCATCGACCCGCTTGCGAACGCCGGTCCGCTTGAAACGGTTTGGGATATTGGCAACCAACGGGCAGAAATCGCCGGCAGCAAGTATCCTTGCGCTCCGCTACGATGGCCTGACTCTCTGACTTCCACTCTGCGCTTCCTCGTTGTTATTCGTCCGATGGACCTGACGAGGGAGCGTCGGAATGGCGGTGGAAGAGGGAAGGAAAGGGCCTCGTCCGGCCAATGATAACGGATCGCGCTCCGGTCAGTTGCTTGACCCGCGCATTCTGCGGATTGCAGAAGCTATTGGCCGACAGCTTGCTCGCGAGCAGGCTAAGCCGCCGGCCGCCGCCAATGACAACGAACCATCGCCACGATAGGGACTGGTTGTTCGGCTACGATTTTATCTACTTGGTTCGTCTGCCCAGGTGACGGTCAGGCTCCGGGAGCAACACAGGCGAGGACGCAGTGTCGGCGGACGCCGATGAAAACATGCCTCTTGACGGCGGCGGAAATTGTAGAATCGATGTGAAGGGCTGGTCCGGAGAGAACGTCATGCCCAAGGTTGCACTTTACGCCCGCTACTCGACCGACAATCAGAGCGTGGCGTCGATCGAGGACCAGTTCCGCATCTGTCGCGAGCATGCAGGTAGGGAGGGATGGCAGGTCATCGATACCTATCATGATGCCGCCATCTCCGGCGCCAGCGTCATTCTCCGGCCAGGCGTCCAGAGCCTGTTGCAGGACGCCCAGCGTGGCAAGTTCGACATCGTACTGGCCGAAGCACTGGACCGTGTCTCGCGCGATCAGGCCGACGTCGCGACGTTGTTCAAGCATCTGCGCTTTGCGGGTGTGCAGATCGTCACCCTGGCCGAAGGTGAAATCTCCGAACTTCATGTCGGCCTCAAAGGCACGATGAATGCCCTGTTCCTGAAAGATCTCGCCGCCAAGACCCATCGCGGTTTGCGCGGGCGGGTGGAGAAGGGCAAGGCCGGCGGCGGGCGCTGTTATGGCTACGACGTGGTGAAGCGCACCGATAGTGAGGGCGAGCCGGTTCGAGGCGAACGCAAGATCAATGAAGCCGAGGCTACGATTGTCCGTCGCATCTTCCAGGAGTTCGCGGCGGGAAAATCGCCGCGCGCGATCGCCGCCGATCTGAACCGGGATGGCATCCCCGGCCCGTTCGGCCGCACCTGGGGAGACACGACGATTCGGGGACATGCCTGCCGGGGTAACGGCGTCGTCAACAACGAGCTTTATGCTGGCGTGCTGGTCTGGAACCGGCAGCGCTTCATCAAGGACCCGAATACCGGCAAGCGGGTGTCGCGCCCGAACCCTGAGGCGAAATGGATCAGGACCGAGGTGCCGGAGCTGCGTATCGTCGATGACGAGTTGTGGCAGCGGGTAAAGCTTCGCCAGGCCGAGCTTGCGAAGCAGTTCGAGGCGACGACCACAGGCGTCCGCGCCGCGCGCGCGGAACGGATGAACCGTCTGCGTCGTCCCGCCTTCCTATTGTCAGGTCTGCTCACCTGCGGATGTTGCGGCGGCAAATATGGCATCGTCGTCAACGATCGCTACGGCTGTCTTAGTCACTTCCGCAAAGGGATCTGCGATAACGGTCGCACCGTTCGCCGTGACGACATCGAGCGGCGCGTGTTGGCGGGCCTTACCGACAAGCTGGTATCTCCCGAGGCCGTGGCGGTCGCAGTGCGCGCCTACGCCGAGGAAACCAATCGCCAGAACCATGAACGGCGAACGCACGCAGAAGCGAGCCGCCGCGCCCTTGAGAAGATTGAGAGGAGCATCAAAGGGATCATGGACGCCATCGAGGATGGCATGTACCAGCCGGCGATGAAGGCGAGGATGCGGGAGCTGGCTCAGCAGAAAGTCGAGATCGAGGCACGACTAGCCGAGGCTCCGGCCGATCTGCCGGACGTACATCCGAACATAGCTGAACACTATCGCGCCAAGGTGGTCCGGCTCGCCAAAACGCTGGCTGAGCCGGGGTCCAGCGGGGAAGCCCGCGAGGACATCCGCTCGCTCGTTGGCGAGGTGGTGATAACCCCTGGCGATAAGCGAGGTGAGAGCCACGCCATCCTACGGGGCGAGTTGATGGCCATCCTGGACCTTGCCGCCGGCCGCCGGAGGTCTCCTAGGCCAGAAGTTATAACAAACGCGCTTGCACGTCCCCGCAACCAACTGAAAAATCTTTGGTTGAGACCAATCCAGTCTCTGGAGAGCCAACCCCGGCAAAACCCCGGCTACGTCGAGACCGATCGGGGTTATTCGAGTGCGAATAGAGCCAAAAAGTTAGACTTTTCAGCCATATGCGGTGCAGTAAGAGGGTTCGGGACGCAAGGCCCGCAGGTTCGAACCCTGCCACTCCGACCAATATATCAATAGCCCAACATTTTCATAGCGTTGCGGCACGACGAACGACGCCAAGATTGGATCGGCAGGAGGCGCGCCCGTTCCTGATTGGTATCATTCTTTTGTCTCTCGAAGGCAACCGGTTGTTGGGCTGTGCTCCGCCGGCCGATGTTCTTTAGCTGCGCTCGCCCGATGGCATTCTGTCGCATTATCTGCGAATGGCTTGTTCTTGCCGTGCGAAGCGGATGCTACGTCGCGACGGGTCGGCGGAATTTAAAACGAAAAATCATAACGGGGAAGGAAACGGGAGATGGCACTCTCAGCGCCGAGCGTCCCAGGCGAT
>WNFI01179652.1_pt1 | contig 15089 bp, 10 predicted proteins | sample 5400471 | NCBI WGS metagenome assembly WNFI01 (sample SAMN13153348, study PRJNA577476) | soil metagenome | isolation source: 100 cm saprolite on Douglas fir-dominated hillslope | place: USA:California | collected 2013-09-17
GTTTTGCCCGGTTCGACCGAGGTCATTGTGCTGGGTGACAACATTGACCTGGGCCAGCGCCGTGATCCCGGACAGGAGAATCAAGAAAACAAGAAAAGCCAGTCGTAGGGGCAGCAGAAGTTTTGGCCGTGTATTCATGGGGTGGTCCTCCTTGTGAGTTCGGGATTGCTGATTCCGCCGGTGCAAGCTGGCGGCGCGTTAAATGCCTAGCAGGAGGAGTGGCGGAGCGGCACTCAATTCTCGCTTCAGTTCACTCTTGCCTAAACGCATCTTGCAACGAGGTAAGAGTTACCTTGTAGAGCTTCAAAGTGACCGCGGGGCTACTCTCCCGATGTGGTTCTTTCGATCGGCAGCTCTCAAAAGCGAATGCAACGCCGTAGGCAGATGTAAGCTGCAGGTTCCAGAGTTGAACAGTGTTGCTCAAAGTAGTGAAGTTACCAAACAGTGAATTCACCGTTAGAAGTCGAGCGGTATGAGTTTTTGAAGTAGTAAAAGGACTTAGCGATGCGAATGGTTAGCGCCCATTCCTTGACTGGCAGCTATTGGTGCCTGGAGGATACCGGGCGGGGCCGTAGATCCGCAATGCTAACGGTGAATTCACGGTTAGTCACTTCACTAGTCTTGAACAAAGCTGTGTACTCATCAAACTTGTGGAGTGTGATCTCACTGGGTCGCCTTCACAGCGGAGTGTCGGGCGAGGCAGGCTAACGCGAGGCAGGTAATTAGAACTTTATCATCGTTTTATCCATATGGCGTATCCATAATGGCGCCAGGATAGAAATCGTGGGATATCATCCCGATAGTCAGATGGGCAGAATCAGGAAGCTCGTGACAGCAAACCACATCTCCGACCACATCCATGGGTAACAGTTAGTCTTGTGGTCCCTGATGGGTTATCTAGTCGATTGGCAGGAAAGAATGGTCAGATTTGCAGTTCCATATATTACGACGTGCTTCTTGCTTGCTGCCATTTGCGCGGCGCAGAGTTCCCCTCGCTCTATTCGGGGTAACGTGCGCGATCCGTCCGGCGCAGTAATCCCATCGGCTCATGTGACCATTCAAGCAAGGGGTTATAGCCAATCTGCCACCACGGGCAACGCAGGCGAGTTTTTACTGGAAAACGTCCCTGGGGAAGAAGCAACGCTGATCGTTGAAGCTGCGGGCTTTCAGCATTTCGAGCGTCCACTCAAAAGCGACGAAATACGTTTCGACGTGGAACTGCTGCCCGCGGCGGTCACGCAGGAAGTCAATGTCACTGCGAATCGCACTGAAATCCGCCTGAGCGACACTGCCGAAAGCATCACAATACTCTCCCGCCACGCCCTGCAAACGGACGCCGCCCAGACCGTGGATGACGCCCTGCGTGAGGTGCCTGGTTTCACCTTGTTCCGGCGCTCAGGCAGCAGGGTGGCCAACCCGACGTCGCAAGGAGTTTCGCTGCGGGGTGTAGGGGCCAGCGGCGCCAGCCGCGCGTTGGTGCTTTACAATTCAGTTCCGCTCAATGATCCGTTCGGGGGGTGGGTCTATTGGGGCCGCGTTCCCGGCGAGTCCATCAGTGCCATCGAAGTCCTGCGCGGCGGAGCTTCCAGTCTTTACGGCAGTGGTGCTTTGAGTGGAGTCGTTAACATCCTTCCGCTGCGGCCCGGGCAAAATCTATTCTCGTCCGCGATTTCCATGGGTTCTGAAGTCACGCCAGACTTTTCGGCCGCCCATTCCTGGAAAAACGGCGGTTGGATGGTACAGACTGCCGGCGAAGTATTCCGCACTGATGGGTTCATTCTGGTGCCTCCGGGGCAGCGTGGTGCGATTGACGCGCCCGCCGATTCCACCCACCAGAGCGTTCAAAGTTCAGTACAGCGTCAATTGGGCTCCGGTAGCGCTTTTGTCGGCGGCTCATTTTATGGCGAATCGCGGGATAACGGCACACTGGTTCAGACCAACGACACTCATCTTTGGGAAATCAATGGCGGTACGGATCTGGCGACCCGTACCGGAAATCTTCAGCTTCGCGGTTATGGTGACGGGGAGAGCTTCAACCAGACATTCTCGAGTATTGCCGCCAATCGAAATAGCGAGTCGCTGGTCGATGTCCAGCACGTTCCGGCCCAGCGTCTGGGTGGCAGCCTGTTGTGGTCGCGCGATCTCGGCAGCCATAACGCACTCCGGGCGGCCATCAATTGACGTCCGGCGCGTTCGTGCAAAATATGGTCCGGCTGAGCTCGCGCCTTTTGGTTACGCTGGGACTCCGCTATGACAACTGGGACAATTACGATGCTCAATCGCGGACTGTGCCGCTGGTCTCCACTATCCGGCCGAACTTCACCGCGTTTGCCGACCAGAGCCGGCACGCATTCAGTCCCCGCCTTGCGCTTCTTTTGAATGCCAGCCGGCATGTTGCTTTCACGGCCTCAGGCTATAAGTCATTTCGCGCGCCTACTTTGAATGAGTTGTATCGCGGTTTTCGACTGGGCAATACGCTCACGCTCGCCAATTCCCAACTGCGCGCGGAACGGCTCACGGGCGCAGAAGCCGGCGCCAATCTATATCTCGGGCGCACGCGCATGCATACGGCATTTTTTTGGATGCAGGTTTCCGATCCGATCGCCAACGTGACATTGACCACAACTCCGGCCCTGATCACCAATCAGCGGCAGAACCTGGGCCTCACGCGCTCGCGCGGGGTTGAAGCCGAGGCCCAATGGACTCTGCGCAAACTCGATCTCACCGCCGGATACCAGTTTGTAGACGCCAAGGTGATGAGCTTCTCCGCCAACCCTAAGCTGGTGGGATTGCAGATACCCCAGACCGCCCCCCATCAATTTACTTTGCAGACGCGTTACACCCTCCCCGCCGGTTGGGTCGTTGCGGCCCAGGCACGGGCGTTGAGCAGCCAATTTGAAGACGATCTCAACCGCTTGCCGCTCGACTCCTACTTCCAACTCGATGGCTATGCTTCCAAGCGGCTGCGCAAAGGCGTGGAAGCATTCGTGGCTGTCGAAAACATCTTCAACTCGCGCGCCATGGTCGGCAGAACGCCGGTGACCACGCTGGGCCCGCCGATCCTGGCCCGCGCGGGATTCAAATTGCACTTTGAGTAACCCGTCAGAGTGGTTCCTGCAGAACGAGGGTCTCCGTCAGTTCGCCGTCGGACGATGTGGGTGCTGCAAGGATGGCAGCAGATCCGAGATGCCTACTGTTCCTTATCGTGACCCACTACGCGATTTTTGATTTCCATCCGGGCCAGAAAGTCTGTTATTAATCGAAGCGCGACAGCAATCTGAATTCCGGAGACTCTATGCCACTGAGCACCACCGACTGGGTCGTGATTTTCGGATACCTGGCGGTCAATCTGTTGATCGGCATCTACTACCGACGGAGAGCGAGCGGGAACACGGAAGAGTTCTTTGTTTCCGGACGCAGCGTCTCATGGTGGCTGGCTGGAACCTCCATGGTGGCCACTACGTTTGCGGCGGACACGCCGCTCTTCGTCTGCGGGGTTGTCGCGACGCAAGGCATTGCCGGCAACTGGCTGTGGTGGAGTTTCTGCATTGGCGGCATGATGACGGTCTTTTTCTTCGCGCGCTACTGGCGCCGCGCGGAGATCCTCACCGACGTGGAGCTCACGGAAATCCGGTACAGCGGAAAGCCAGCCGCGTTTCTCCGCGGATTCAAGGCCATTTATCTCGGTTTGCTGATGAACTGCCTGATCCTCGGCTGGGTGACTAACGCCATGGTCAGTATTGTGGCTGTTCTGTTAGGCCCGCTGATTGAGCCGGGACGCACCGTCCAACTCGCGGTGGGTGGGCACACGCTGCTCCACTACACCTTCGGCGATCCCACGCATACGGCCTTGCTGATCTGCATCTTTATCCTGATACCGTTTACCGGAGTTTATACCGCGATCGGCGGACTGTGGGGGGTCCTGGTCACGGACTTCTTCCAATTCATCCTGAAGATGACCATGGTGATTGTTCTGGCGTGGGTAGCCGTGGCGAAGATTGGCGGAATGCAGGCGTTGAAGTTGCAGTTGCAGGTTGTAGAACATGCCACGCAGAGGACCGGCGTGCAGACCGGCAACCCGCTCGCGTTTTTCCCGGACTTCCATGCCGGATGGACCACGAACTCGATCTGGACGGTGCCACTCATCGCGTTTGTCGTTTATTTATGCGTGCAGTGGTGGTCAGCTTGGTATCCCGGCGCTGAGCCCGGCGGCGGCGGGTATGTGGCGCAGCGTATGTTCAGCGCCAAGAATGAAAAGCACTCACTCGGCGCCACGCTCTGGTTCAACATTGCGCATTACGCTCTGCGCCCGTGGCCCTGGATTGTCACCGGCCTGGTAGCGCTGGCAGTCTATTCGCCGAACGGCGGCATCCATCCCAGCGCGGCGTATGCAGCCAATCCGCAGCAAGGTTACGTGATGGTGCTGCGCGATTATCTGCCGCCAGCTCTTCGGGGAGTGATGATCGCCGCCTTCCTGGCGGCTTTCATGTCGACCATGGGAACGCAGCTCAACTGGGGAACGTCGTATCTGGTGAATGACTTTTATCGCCGCTTCATCGCGCGCGGAAAAACCGAACGGCACTACGTGAATATCGGGAAGATTTTTACCGTCATGCTGGTGCTGGCTAGTGGATACGTCGCCGGACAACTGACGTCAATCAGTCAGGGCTGGCATATCGTGCTCAATCTCGGTATTGGTACCGGCGCTGTCTACATCCTGCGCTGGTACTGGTGGCGGATCAACGCCTGGAGCGAGATTGTCGCGATGACGGTTGCGGCGGCCGTGACCCTGGTGCTTAAATTCGGTATTTCGTTTTCCGGCAATGACAATGTAATCGACGCCAAGGCCGCGCTCATCACTGCCACATGCACCACAGTCGCCTGGCTGGCTGCGACTTTTCTCACGCGTCCTGAGCCTCAGGAGAAGCTGCTTGCCTTCTACCGCCGGGTGCATCCCGCAGCCTACGGATGGCGGCATATCGCCCGCCTCGCGCCGGAGCTCCCGGAAGTTCGCGACCTGCGCAGCAACACGTTCGATTGGATCATGGGCTGCCTGCTGATTTATTGCACGTTGTTTGGCATCGGTAAGCTGGTCTTCCAGGACTGGCTCAGCGGCGTGATCTTGCTAGCTATCGCGGCGGTTGCCGGGTATTTGATTTTCTGGGACCTTTCGCGACGCGGGTGGCACTCGTATTCCGGAGAAAGCGCAGCAGCCAAAGTGTCTACTAAATAACCGCTAAGTACATTTGAATGAAGGGATCAATGACTGTTTGCCGGTCCGGATCACGGTGAGAACAGGACCCTCTCAAGCCAGCCATTTCACGCGCGGCGTCCGCTTTTTAGCGCCTTACTTTCAGAGACAAAATTGCATGGTGCCTTATGAGTAACGGGTACGTTTGTACTTAGGTGAATCTCACCGGCTGGGGTAAACTGCGCTCTGCTTTGGTGAAAAACGACCCCAAATCGGGCGGTCCCTTTAGTGTGCGACCTGTCTTGCTGCTCAGTTTTCTGGCAGCCGGAACGCCAACCGCGGTGCTGTTTGCGTTGATGGGCAAAGGCGTTGCGATATGGCCCAACGCGTCCGCTCACGGCGTACTTTCCTGCGCTTCAGCAGTGGTGGACTTCGTGATTGCGATCTGGCTTTTTGCGGAGTCCCGGCGCATCCGGCATCCTGCGTTGACCGCCTTAAGCGTCGGCTTCGTCGGCCTGGGCGTGATAGCCGGCACATTTTCGGTTGTCCAGACTCCTGTTCACATGGCCGCGGTCCGCGGCGCGATTGTATTTTGGCTCACGACGTTTTGTGCCCTCACTGTCTTGATGTTCTTGTGGCCGGCGGCGCGGCACGTTTGCCGGCAATGGCTGGTTGAGCACACGCTCAGGTTCTGGCTGGGATTGCTCTCCGTCCTCCTCGCGTTCAGCGCGGCCTTCTTATTTGTTGATCGCTGGGTCTTTCAGTCTCCGCAGCATGCCACCGCACTGAGGACGTCCACATTTGTAGTGCTGGGCGTGGAAACTTTTTTGCTGATCCTGTTCTCGCTGTGGTTCTATTCGCGCAAGCGGAACACCGTTATCCTGTTCTTTTCCCTGGGACTTTATTTTCATGCACTTGCCGTTGTCGGCCAATCCGCCGCGCCGGTGTGGTCGCCATCCTGGTGGTTTGGGGACAGCCTGTATCTGACCAGCGTTTTCACGATTGCTTTTGGGATTCTGGAAGCAAGCTGGTTGCGTGACCGGATCGAACTGATCGATACGCTGGCGGCACAATCCGAACAGCTGCATAAATCACACGCCGACCTGACGCGCTCCGAGGCGCAGTATCGTTCACTCGTCAACAATGCGCCTTGCGGAATCTTCCGGCTGAACTATTCCGAACAATTTGAAGCTGCGAACCCAACTCTGATTGAGATTCTGGGGTTTGAGTCTGTGCGCCAGTTGATGGAATTGGATTCCTGTGCCGCACTCTTCAAGGACCAGACAGAATACCAGTCCGTGATGCTCGAACTCAGGAAGACCGGGCGGGTGGAGGAAGACGTCGATCTCGTGCGCAAAGATGGCGCTGCGGTCAAAGCTCGGCTCGCTTGCCGGCGTGTGATTACCCACGACGGCGAGACCCCGTCGTATGAGGGAATCGTTGAAGACTTGCGCACGCAGAGCTCTCTTGAGGACCAGTTGAGGCAATCGCAGAAAATGGAGGCTGTGGGACGCCTGGCTGGCGGCATCGCGCACGACTTCAACAATCTGCTTACCATCATCAGCGGCTACAGCCGCATGCTGATCGACAGCTTTGCGCCCAGCGACCCGCGCCGCAATGATACGGAACGCATCAAGACTGCCTCGGAGCGCGCGACGGCCCTTACGCGGCAGTTACTGGCTTTCAGCCGCAAGCAGGTACTGAGCCCAACCGCGCTGAATCTCAATACCGTGGTTTCCGATCTTTCCAAGATACTGCCGCGGCTGATTGGTGAAGACATCGATTTGGCGTTCATGCCGGGCGAGGGTTTGAATTCCGTCTATGCCGATCGCGGGCAGGTGGAACAGGTGTTGATGAACCTGATCGTCAACGCACGCGATGCCATGCCCGAAGGCGGCAAGGTGACTTTGGAAACCCGCAACGAAAAGCTCGATGAAAAAAACGCGCGCCGGCGCCGCGGAATGCTTCCCGGCGAATATGTGATGCTCGCAGTAACCGACACCGGTTGCGGCATGGACGCCGAGACGCAGGCCCGCATGTTCGAACCGTTCTTCACGACGAAAGAAGAAGGCAAAGGGACCGGACTCGGGCTGGCAACGGTATATGGAATCGTGAAACAGAGCGGAGGCCACATCAGCGTGTATAGCGAGCCGGGCCGTGGAACCACGTTCAAGGTGTACCTGCCCGCTGCTTCCGCCGGCAAAGAGAAAGAAGGCAATACATTTTCGCCGAACCGGCTGCCTCGCGCTGAAACCGTGATGGTAGTGGAAGACGAAAACGATCTACGCAACATGATCGTGCGTGCTCTCGGACGCCGCGGGTATCACGTTTTGCAAGCGGGTAGCGGTGAAGAAGCGGTTGAGCTGGTCCGCCAGAACGGCCACAAGGTTGAGTTGCTCGTCACCGACGTTGTCATGCCGGGAATGAGAGGGACTGAGGCAGCACAAAGATTGCTGGCGCTCGCGCCCGACCTGAAAGTCCTCTATATGTCCGGATACACTGACAACGCGTTGTTCCACCAGAATCTGATCGAGTCCGGCAGCGTCTTCATGCAGAAGCCCTTTACCATCGATGTCCTGGAAGAAAAAGTGCGACAGGCACTTAAGGCCAGGCCAAACGGACGGGCCACGGCCAACTAAGGCCAGCAACTCCGCGTTGCTAACATCCCACTCTGAAATATAGGATCATCCCGTTATTTGCGACTGGAGCTGATGTGGAGATCCGCCCCGCTGTCGAATTTTCGCACGTGACCTACCGCATTCCGGATGGTCGCGTACTGCTCGCCGATCTCAATTTCAGTGTCGCCGCCGGCGAGACGCTGGTGCTTCTCGGACGCAGCGGCTCGGGGAAGACGACAGCACTCAAACTCATCAACCGTCTGCTCATCCAGCATGACGGCCAGGTGCTGGTGCAGGGGAAGTCCACTGCTGAGTGGGATTTGATTCGCCTGCGCCGCGGCATTGGCTACGCCATTCAGGACGTTGGTTTGTTTCCGCACATGACCGTCGAGCGCAACGTTGGCTTAGTGCCGCAACTGGAGCGCTGGCCGGCCGAGAAAATCAAAGCGCGCGTGGAAGAGTTGCTGGAGCTTGTTGGACTGCCGGCAGAGCAGTATCGCGCGCGCTATCCGCACCAGCTTTCCGGTGGTCAGCGCCAGCGCGTCGGCATGGCGCGGGCCCTGGCTGCCGACCCGCCAATTCTTCTGATGGACGAACCCTTCGGCGCGCTCGATCCTCTGACGCGCGCCGATATCCAGAGGGAATTCAAGTCACTGCAACAGCGTCTGGCTAAAACGGTCGTGTTTGTTACGCATGACGTTCAGGAAGCCATGCTCCTGGCCTCAAGAATCGCAGTGATGGACGCAGGCAAGCTCTTGGGCATCTTCTCGCCGCGGGAATTCCTTCAATCCAAAGCGCCGTTCGTTCAGGACTACACGGCGGTTCTGCGGTCGGCACGGCAGGTCGTGCTTGCCGGTGACCAGAGCGAGGAAAAGCGCCTATGAGTCTTTTGCAGTTCTTCGTGGCGCACCGGGGAGAAATCTTCCGCTCCATGCTGGAGCACATGAGCATGGTTTCGATTGCCGTGCTGCTGGCGATTCTCATAGGAATTCCGTTGGGAGTATGGGTGACGCGGATCAGCAAATTGCGGGTCCCGGTGCTTGGGTTCAGTAACGTCGTCCAGACGATTCCCAGTCTTGCTTTGTTCGGTTTCCTGCTTCCGCTGCCATGGCTGGCCGCGCGATCGGAGCGAGTAGCCATCACCGCATTGGCGTTGTATTCATTGCTGCCGATCATCCGCAATACGTATGCCGGCATCACCGGTGTTGATCCTGCGGTGCGCGAAGTGGGCAGGGGCATGGGCATGACCGATCGCCAGTTGCTTTTCCAGGTGGAATTGCCGCTCGCAATGGGAACCATCATGGCGGGAATCCGCGTAGCGACCGTAATTGCCATTGGCGTGGCGACAATTGCCGCGGCTGTGGGCGCAGGCGGATTGGGAGAATTTGTCTTCCGCGGTCTGGCCATGGTCGATAACCAGCTCATTCTTGCCGGAGCGATTCCAGCGGCAGTGCTCGCGCTCACTGCGGATTTTGCTTTGGGGCTGCTGCAAAAACGCCTTCAGAGAAATCGCTGATGCGCCGCCTGATTTTCATTACTACGATTGCGGCCATGCTGTTGAGCGGGTGCACGCCGCAGCATCCCGGCATCGTCGTCGGCTCCAAGAACTTCACCGAGCAAGCGGTGTTGGGCGAGATTCTCGCGCAGTATCTGGAGCACAAGACCGGGCTTCCTGTGGAGCGCCGCTTCTATCTGGCGGGAAGTTATATCTGTCATCAATCGTTGCTGGCCGACCGCATCGACATGTATCCCGAGTACACCGGCACGGCGCTCGCGGCAATCCTGAAGGAGAAGCCCTCGGGAACATCGGAAGACGTTTATCGCAGAGTCAAAGAGGAATATGCACGCCGCTTCAACGTGGAAGCCGGACCGCCATTTGGGTTTAACAACAGCTTCGCCATCATCATTCGCGGTGAAGACGCGCAACGGTTGCACGTGCGGACTCTGACTGAAGCGGCGCAGTATGCTCCGCAGTGGCGCATGGGCGTGGGCTATGAATTTCTTGAGCGGCCTGACGGATTTCCCGGCCTGGTCAAGACTTACGGCCTGCATTTTGCCGAGCCTCCGCGTGTGATGGACCTGGGCTTGTTGTACCGCGCGCTCGATGAAAAGCAGGTGGATGTGATCGTCGGCTCAACAACAGACGGTCTGATCCAGGCGCACAATCTTGTAGTGCTTGAAGACGATCGCCATTATTTTCCACCGTATGATGCTGTTCCTCTGGTCCGGCAGGATACTCTGGCGCGCTATCCCGCTGTGCGCGCCGCGCTGGCCGGTCTGGCGGGAAAGATCAGCGAGCAGGACATGCGCAAGCTGAACTTCGCGATTGATGGTCAACACCGCGACCTGAAGCAAGTTGTATCCGAGTTCCTGAGAGAAAAGCGGCTGCTCTGATCCAGGCTACAGATGAGGTGGCAGGTTCATTCCGCCCTTTCGCGATCGGAGACAGTGCCATGCCGTCCCGCTCCCGAGACAAATCGTGTGGCTCCGGCCGCAGCTTCTCCTGAAGCAAGAACGCCGAATCCGTGGCGCAACTCGTTGCGTCGTGCCGCATCCCACGGCAGCGACCATTGTTCGTAGAGTGACAGACGGTCTGCACGCAAACAGTTCTGCGGGAGCTGCGCTAATGAATGAGCGAGCGTCAGCGCGTGTTCAAGCGCGCGTCCAGGTTCTACCAGACGATTGACTAATCCCATTTGCAGCCCTTCTTCTCCCTGGACGCTGCGTCCGGTCAGCACCATATCGAGCGCGCGGCTTTGTCCGATCAGGCGCGGCAACCGGACGGTGCCAAGGTCAATGAGTGGAACACCAAAGCGGCGGTTGAAGACGCCAAACACTGCATCACGAGCGGCGATACGCAGGTCGCACCACAGAGCAAGCTCCAGTCCACCGGCCACGGCATGACCTTCCACTGCGGCAAGAACGGGTTTGCTCAGCAGCATCCAGGTGGGTCCCATGGGCGCCTGGCCTTCGGGATCAACAGGGCGCCGGGTACCGGCGGAAATCTCGCGCAGATCGGCGCCGGCGCAGAACGTTCCTGAAGCCCCGGTCAGAACCGCAACGCTCAGAGTTGCGTCGCGTTCGAATTCTGAAAATGCTTCAGCGAGAAGCTGCGCCGTGGCGGCATCCACCGCATTTCTGACCTGCGGACGGTTGATGCTCACAACCAGAACATCACTGTCTTTCTCAGCCAAGACTGTCTTTGTTTCTACAGGCATTGTGAGTTCCTCCACATCTCGGATGGAAGTCTTACCAGGTTCGGCGGATGGGATGAGCTTCCGTATTGAAAACTACTCGCTTCAAGTCCAATTTTTCCCGCGGAGCAAAGAGCAGGTAGAGATATTTCAAGGTTTCCGCCAGAAAGAAGCTCTCCATGCGGTCCGCTTTCTCTTTGGTCTCGACATTCGCGAGCGCCGCATATCCGGCTTCGGTCCGGCAATAGCGTACCAGCCCATCGAAGAAGGTTTTTCCCATCTCGCGATAACGCTGATCGCCGGTGAAGAAATAAAGATAGTAGGCCGACTCGATGATCTCGGGACGCAATGGATATTCGGGGGAAGTGATTTTCATGGCTCGGTAGTCCAGCTCTTCCGGCTCAATGCCGGCGAGCGTCCACATTTTGTAGGAGGAATCCTGCAACCGTCGCGCGCGATCCAGATCGCCCGAGCGCGCCAGCACGGCAGGGAAGAAAGCATCGAGCGCGCCGTAATGCGTGAAGATGACTTTGCCGGTGTCCATGTCCACCTGGCGGTACCACAGCCCATTGGGCGTTTCGTCCGCCAGATACCGGTTCACGGCCTTGATGCTCGACTTCCACATGTGTTGGCAATCTTTGTCGTCAAACAGCAACCATGATTTCAGGAGGTACTCGTAATAAGAATCGATCCCGCCGCTGATGTGGCTTGTCTTGTCGATCCACTTGCCGGTTTCTACATTGATGACGGAGCCGACCAAGCCGATCTTCGAGCGCCGCTTGTAAAGTTCCACCAACGCGCGCTTGGCCTTGGCATAGAAAATCGGTTTACCTGTGAGTTTGCTGAGCGTGCCGAATTCAAGGAGCAGGGTCCCAATCTCCGCCGGGTTGCTTTCTGCTTCGCGCGTCTTGCCTGTCTTGAGATTCACATACATGTACGGCATTCCGGTAGGGGAGTTGAAGGCCGGAAGCAGACGGTTGCCGAGATCCTCTGCGAGGCGCAGCAGGCGTTGATCGTTGGTGAGTTGGTAGCTGCTCAGGAGTCCGCCCAGCAGGCGGATGGTGATTTCGAAATTCTTTACTTCTATGTCTTGGTCGAACGAGAGGCGCTGGGCAATCAGTTCGCGGGCTTCGGCGGCCTCGTTATCCAGGCCCATCAGGACCATGGTGTCGAGCGCGTCTACCGGCGTCATATATAAGGAGGCGGAATGCCAGTCTCGGAAGTCTTTGCTCAGAGGCTTAAGTTCGTCGTGCTCCCAGGCATATGTCTTGTAGCCGTTCCAGGCGTGCAGAAACTCGGCACGCACCTGTTGGTCCATGTCCAGAGCAGGCGTGACAACATCCTGCGCAGCAGCCAGCGCCCCAAAGCAGAACACGAGCAGCGCACTCGAAAGCTTGCGCCACCGTGCACTATTCATCAGCGACCTTCAAAACGAGCTTACCCAGGTTCTCGCCTCTGAAGAGTTTCAGCAGCGTATCAGGGAACGTTTCCAGCCCGGGAACGATGTCTTCGCGGCTCTTGAGTTTGCCAGCCGCCATCCAGCCGGCCATCTCGCATGCGGCTTGGCCGTAGCGCGCGGCATAGTCGAATACGACCATGCCTCGCATGGTCGCCCGGTTCACCAGAAGCGAAAGATAATTCGACGGTCCTTTGATCGGCGTAGTGTTGTTGTACTGGGAGATGGCGCCGCAAATCACAATGCGGGCGCCGCGCCTGATCTGCGTGAGTACCGCGTCAAGGATGTCGCCGCCAACGTTGTCAAAATAGACGTCAATGCCTTTGGGACAATGCTGCTGCAGCGCCTTCCGCACGTCTTCCGATTTGTAGTCGATCGCGGCATCAAAACCGAGCTCGTTCACGATGTAGCGGCACTTCTCCGGGCCGCCGGCAATACCCACCACCGGGCAGCCCTTGATCTTGGCAATCTGTCCGACCACCGCGCCCACCGCTCCTGCCGCGCCCGACACTACGACGCTATCTCCGGGTTTGAGTTCGCCCGTCTCGAGCAGACCGAAAAAAGCAGTCATTCCGGGCGCGCCGAGCGTGCTGATATAGACCGGCAGCGGCGCGAATTTTGTGTCCACTTTATTGACACCCTGGCCATTGGAGATGGCATACTCCTGCACGCCAAAGAGCCCGGTTACATGGTCGCCAACGGCGAAGCCCGGATTCTTCGATTCCACGACGCGTCCGGCCGCGCCGGCGCGCATGACTTCGCCAATGCCAACGGGCGGAACGTACGAGCGGCCTTCATTCATCCAGCCGCGCATGGCGGGATCCAGCGAGATGTAAAGAACCTTGACGAGAATTTCGCCATCGGCCAGAGCGCGCACAGGTTCTTCCACGTAATTCCAATCGCTGCGCTTGGGCAGGCCGACCGGACGGGCTGCGAGGCGGAACAGATGATTAGTTGGTGGCATGGTTTCTCCAGTGACGTATTGTACGGCGAGGAGGGGATTCAATGGGACGGCATTGAGAGGGCGCTCTGCCTCCGTTAGCTGTCTTTCCGGTAAAGCAAATTTTTCATTGCCTGCCGCCGCGCCTCATTCGCCTCGCGCGAAATCTTGCGGTCATCGGCGTCCATACGCTGCTTCGACTCTTCACCTGAAGCCTCCGTCTCGCTACAGTTGGGGCAGCGGTTGGCGAAGCCGGGCTTGCCGGGCTTCAGTTCAAATTCTTCCGAGCAGACGACGCAGGTCTTGATAGGAAACGGCATGACATCTCCATGATATCGCGGAGGATCTTTTTCTTTTCAGATCACCCGATCACGCGATCACCGGAGGACCCGATCTTGTTCGCATGTCCGTTCATGCTCTGAATCAGTCTCGAATACACATGTGCGCTGGGGCGCAGACGCCGTATTTGCGTTTCCGGGTCAAGCTCGATCAGGCCGAAGCGAAGATGCCATCCTTCATTCCACTCGAAGTTGTCGGTAAGCGTCCAATGGAAGTAGCCACGCAGATCGGCGCCTTCCGTAAGCAGCGTTTGCAGCTGCTGCACACTGGACTCGAGCACCCATGGACGAATACGGTCAGCGCGGTCCGGCACGCCATTTTCGAGGATGTAGAGCGGCTTGTTGAAGTCCATGAAATGCTCGACCGCGTGACGCAGACCCTCGGGATAAGCCTCGCCGTAGGGCACATCGATTCCTGAGTCGCCTTGCGGTTTGTGTGGCGGCACCGAAAGCTGGAAGAAGAGAGTCTTGGGACTGCCAGGCTCGAATCCCATGCGCAGACGGCTGTAATAGTTGATGCCGACGTAATCGCAAGTGCCCTTCACTTCGGACAGATCGTGACCGAAGCGGTCGAGCGGAAAAGGAGCGCGTCCGGTGCGGATGCTCTCAGCAAAGTTGTTGTTGAAGCGCCGGTGAATGAAAGCGGCGATCCAGCGATCAATGGCCGATTCCGGGTTGCGCGGTTTGAAGACAACATAGTGCTGCGCCCAGCCGACCTGCGCGTTCGGTTGGAGCTCATGAATAGTGCGGTAGACGGCCGCATGCGCCAGACAGAGATTCCTGGTCACGTGCGCTGCCTGCATGAATCGTCCTTTCTTGCCTGGAGGGAACTCACCCAGGAAATATCCCAGACCGGTATAGACGTTGGGTTCGTTGAAGGTGCTCCAGTTGTCGCAGAGATCGCCTAAATACTCGACCACCCGCCGGGCAAAGCGCTCGAATAAGCGAACAGATTCCGGGGAAGCAAAAGCCCCCTTGGCTTCAAACCAGAGTGGGTTCGTAAAATGATGGATCGTCACAAAGGGACGAATGCCGCGACTGCGCAACGCTTGGAGCATCTCGCGATAGCGGTAGAGAGCCTCGCCATTCCACACACCCTCTGCCGGCTCAATCCTGCTCCACTCGAGGGAGAGACGCAGCGCGTTCACGCCGAGCGTCTTGGCCAGATCGAAATCCTGCTCGGCGTTGCGCCACCAGTCACAGGCCAGGCCAACCTGATCGCGTGACTTGATGCGTCCCGCTTTCTCCCATGCGGCCCACTGATTATTGAAATTGTTTCCTTCGACCTGGTAGGCCGAAGTAGAGACACCCCAGGCGAAATCGGCAGGGAACACACGTTTATGGTTGGCGCC
>WNFI01204837.1_pt1 | contig 15089 bp, 8 predicted proteins | sample 5400471 | NCBI WGS metagenome assembly WNFI01 (sample SAMN13153348, study PRJNA577476) | soil metagenome | isolation source: 100 cm saprolite on Douglas fir-dominated hillslope | place: USA:California | collected 2013-09-17
CCATCGGAAAGAAACGCAACGGCCAGCTTCGGTCGACTGAGTCCCGATTCCTCCGCTCGAAAATAGACGTAGTCCAAAAGCGCGTTCACCTTGTGCGCATCTTGAATCAGCTCATCGCTATACGTATTCGCCGAAATTCCGACTGCAAAAACCGTAGCGCTCACTGCAACCACCACTCCACTTGTCAGTGCCACGAACTGGGGTTTGATGACGCGTGAAAGATGCAACCAAACAAGAGCAAAAATCCACACAGCAGGTGCAATTAGGATACTCACCGGCTGAGGCGCTTTGATCGTATGCACGGATAGCACGACCAAAGGCGCGATTAAAAACGCGAGCGTGACGATCCATTGGCTTCCCAAATTCAATTGAGGCCATTCATTTGATCGAGCTCGCGATCTATTGACCCAACGCAGAGCGAACAAGACCACGGCCGTACCGACGCTAAGCGCAACCGTAGCAAAGCCTAATTGCTCGACGCGCAAGCGCGCCAGCAGCCACTGCACGGACTCGACTAAATCGAGGTGAGACTCGCGCAACGCCCGCTCCGGTCCGTCGACATGACCGACCCAATAGTAATTATAGATCGCTTCACGATTGATCCAAAAAATCGGTGCAGCCATCAGCGCGGCGATCAATCCAGAACCCAACAGCCGCGCAGAACGCGTCCAGCGTTTGCTCTGCGCGAGAAGTGAAATGAGCAATAGCGCGAAGAGGACAATGAAGTAGACCGCCGTGAGGTAGCGCGTCAGCAGAACAATCGCGACCGCAAATCCGAAAACCAAAGACCAACGGGTCGACCGAAATCCATTGGTCGCAACCGCCGCGGCGAGCGCCACGCCGTACGCGCAGCCAGCCATCCAGTCCAATCGAAAGTCCACCGCCGTCCCCGAACCACCGGCCCACGCTCCCGCAAGCGTAGCCAGCAAACCGACCACCGCCCAAGCGAGCGACTGCGATCCCGATACACGTCGGATCGAAAAAAAAGTCGCGGCTTGGAAGACGATAAAAACGAGGAAATTGACTGCCAGCGCAGCGCTCCTCGACGGACCCACGACGCAAAAGATCAATAGTGCCCAGAAGTCATGCAACGTGCCCTGCGGAGCGATATTAGTCAGCGTCTCCTTTACGGCGGCAAAAAATCCGTGGTCCAATTTGTATTCGTAACCCCGGTACGCCTCGCCGAGATACTGCACCTGATCGTACCAGCGCGGGTAAATCCAGGCATGGTGGCGCGCGGTCATCACCTGGAAGAGCGCCAACTCTGCGGCGAAAAAGGCAACCAAGGCCAGGATGTGGATAAATCTCATGACAGAGGGCGTTGCGTTCCTGCGACGGCTGTTCGCAAGACGGATGTTAGAACCGCGAAATGCCGCCGCAGGGACGCGACGGCCCACCTTCGATTCGAGCTATCACCAAACGTCCTCCGTTCTCATAGAAAATATGGCTCCTATTTTGTGGCCGCGACGTCCACGACCGCGGTCCAAACGAGTTGGAGAAATTGCTGAAATGAAGCGAGTTTGATGCGTTCGTCATTCCCATGCATCCGTGCGCTATCAGCTTCGCTTGTCACCGGAGTAAGGCCATACGCCTTCACGCCTTTTGCACGAATCTGCGCGGAGTCGGTCGCGAATGCATCCATCTGTGGGAGCGTGATCGATCCGGGAAATACCTTTTGCTGTGCATGCTCGAGAGCAGCGAACAATTCTGAATCGATCGGAGACGGAGGGGTCGCCGGGCGCCCGGGCCCTGTTGGCTGAACGATATCGATCGCGGGGTCGTCGATCACTTTGCGCATCGCCTCGACAAAGCTTTTCATGTCCTCGTCGGGTAGCGCGCGAACGTCGAGCGTCGCGAGCGCATCACCGGGAATCACGTTGGACCGGAATCCGCCTTTCAAAATCGTAGGAGAAATGGAGGTCCGCAGCATCGAGTTGTACAGGTAGTTCGTTTGCCTAATGATTTCCTGGACCTGCCCGCCTACCTTCGGGTCATCGATATGCGTATACAACCAAGCTTCTCCTGGTGGACTAACCGTCGCTAGCCGTTGGAAAAACAAGCGCGTCGTTTCGTTGAAACGTAGCGGAGGTTGCCATGCGCCGATCTTCGCAACAGCGGCGGCAAGATGCACGATGGCATTATCCGGGCGGGGCCGAGACGCATGTCCGCTCACACCTTTCGAAGCGAGAAACACCGGACGCGGCACTTTTTCGCCGGTACTAACGGCAACGTATTTGATCCGACCGTTTTCCTCGAAGATACCGCCGCCTTCATTAAGGGCGTATTCGGCTTCAATTTTGTCCCAGTGCTTATCGACGAGGTAGTCCATCCCGATCGTTGAATTACCTTCCTCTCCCGCTTCCGCTATAAAAATGACATCCCGATCGAGTGGCACCTTGAGCCGTTTCAGCAAGAGAACGATTTCCAGATAAACCGTGGTCATCGATTTGTCATCGAGCGTTCCACGTCCGTAAAGGTAACCATCTTTTTCGACTGCATCGAAAGGCTCCAACGACCACTTCTCTCGTTCAACGCCCACCACGTCTGTGTGACCCATGAGGATAATAGGCTTTTTCTTTCCGTTGCCTTTGATCCGAGCGACCAAGTTGCCACGACCGACCTCCTTTTCGAAAATTTCCGATTCGATGTTCTCTTTACTGAGCAGCCCTTGAAACAACTTGGCCGCCTTGGTCTCATCGCCCGGCGGGCTGGACGTATTGATGCGAACGAAGTCTTTGAGATTAGAAACAACTTCGGTATGAGCCGCAGCGAAATCAGGCGTCAACTCGGTCGCGCGCGCTGAAATCATTGCCGTAATCAAAACGAGAACAAATCCAACAGAACGAATAGACATGAGTGAGAAGTTAAGTGAATCAGGACCAACGCAGTTTCTATGCGCAGCTACGGAAATACAAGATCGTCCGCGCAGAGGCGCAAGAGTCCTGGAGCGTGTCTTCGAAATAACTCGCGCAAAGGCGCGAAGACGCAAAGCAATAGGATAGGAATTTTGGCCACGAAGGATCACATAGAAAACAGGAAATTCTCTTTGTGATCTTTCGTGGCTAATTTTTGCGCGGAGTTCTGAATTTCCGTGGCTCTTTTTACCTTTTTGTGGCCACTTCTTCAGCGGTTTTTAGGCAAAACCTGTCACCTGCTACCTTTCACCTTCCACTTAGTTCATCACGCGCCTGCGGCCGTGCGGAGCTGGCTGACAGAACTCACCGCGTGCAAGGCCTCAGCGACAACGGCACCCACGGTTTCATTTCGATTGAAATAATCGTAAGCCATGCGACGGCGCTCCGGAGACCAAGCCAATGCTCTTTCGCAGGCCGAAACCAATGCGGGGATGCTGCCCCAATCATAGCGCTCAATCACACTTGACCGATAAAGATCGTCCAGACGGTCACCGGACTTCGAGTTTTCCGAAACCGGGACCATGCCGAGGCAGCCTGACCAGAACGGACGATCCGTGTGAGTTTCACCCATCGCGGGCGTCGTGAATTTCCGCCCCTCCGGACAAAGGCTCACTTTGTAGCGCGCCAGCGAATTGCGCTGTGCGACGGGCATCGAGTGATCGAGGATCGCGATGAAGCGATCCTTGAATTTGTTTTTTAGAAAATCGATCTGACGCTTGCGGTGGTCAGTGAGTCCCAACTGCGAACCGAGAAAGATAATTTTTTCCTCCGGTTCTTCGACAAATGGCGCAGTAAACGGAACGACGTTGGCCACCCAGCTGCGATGTTGCACGAGGCAATTCGGACGCAGACGAGCCCGGCCTGTAGCACTCAAGGGATATTCATCGTGGATGAAAACATCCAAGTATGGCGCGATTTCAGGGAAACAAGGCATCGTGCGGCTCGCTTCGTCGAAAGCATAGTACAGCACCCGCATGCCACCGCGGGTGAGGAGGTCGAGCAGCCGACCGGCGACGTTGGCCAGCGACTGTGGGTGTTGCCCGATGAATACGAGCCAGCGTTCTTCGTCGGGTTTCGGGCGCGAAGCCACCAGTTCAGCCAGACCGTTATTCCCCACTACGAAGGCTGGTAGAAATTCCAGCGCGGGATGGGTCATGCTCGCGAAAGCACGCGCACACTCCGCATACCAATCGCAATCCAGCCGCGCCATCCGTTCGAGATCCACATTACCGGGTTTGGCGACGCGTTTGGAAACATCAAACGCCGGCATTCTTTGCAAAAAAGCAGCCGCTTCCTCGAGGCGCTCAGCCCAAGGCGAATAATAAACGACCCGTATGCGGCGGGTATTGCTCTGCCCAATCATGAAAGCAATTATCGGCCCTTTGGGACCAAACTTAAGCAACTCGTTAGCCCGGGGGTACCTCTGAAAAATCCGCGCAAACGTGCCAAACAGCAAAGTCAGAGAGCAGCCTCATCCCGCACGTGCGGGACTAAGGACGCTGCAGCTTAAGGATAGAGGAGAATGGAACGTTCCCCTTCGTTCTGCTTGGCGCGACTACGAAGGACCGGAATGTGACATGTGATGTGTGACGAGCGAAAGCTACAAGCCGTCCTCAACCACGCTGCGCCCTCTCTTCACCTCGGCGTGCTCTGCGTTCCCCTCCAATGGATTTTTACTCGCCACATATCACTTGTCACACGTCACCTGGCTGCGCAGGCAGATCAGATTTGGTCTCGACGGGTTAACTGGAGACCTGACGAATAAACCGCTCGGCCACCGCGATGGGGCTATAGTTGGCCAGCGCCCAAACTTTACCGTTCGCGGCGATTTCGGCCCACCGCGGCCTAAGTTCGATCAGTTTCTCTGCGATTGCTTTGGGCTCGGCGAGGTCGACCGGAATATAATGCTCCCAAGGCACGGGCAAAACCGGCAGCGCCAAACCGTATTTCTCGAAATCCAAATGAAAGGTGAGGCAACCGGATGACAGCGATTCCCACCATCGCCAGTTATCCCAGCGGGTAACCATCGGCTGTTGCAGGAATGAAACGGCTTGACGATAGGCCATGTAGCCCGGCTCTTGCGCGAAATAAGGATTGGGCGAGAAATCTTCCTCAAAGTGCCCACAGTACGCCAAGCATCCTAAGCTACTCTTGAGACGTTCGAAATGATTGTCCGCAATCGTGCGATCGATAGTGAAGTGCGAACTGAGATGAGGCACGAACGTTAAATCGAGGACGTTACGAATCGCTTGGTTGGGCGACGGACGAAAATTTCGAACAAGAACCGGGCGCCTTTGCTCAAAAGGGAGTCCAGCTGCGCCATTCTCGATCCGTTCGTGTGAAAGGCCAAAAGGCCACGGTACGCGCGCTCCTTTGATCGGACGAAACGTCGACTCGTGCGCCATGAAACTGAGAATTTCGGGCAGCGCGGTCATTGAACTCGTCGTATCCGAATTGCTCAAAATGACTTTGAAACGCCCGGGGTAAGCTTGGATGGCTTTGAGCAGTTCGGCGTTGTGGTTCTGATCCGTAAGCACGAATACGTAGAGCTGCGGTCCGGCTCGATCGATCGCGCGCGATTGGAACAGCGGGTCGCTGAGATTCGAATAAACCGGCACCCCTAGTTTTTTCAAACCGGAGGCTAAACATTCCGTCGCGTAGTGAAAACTCTTTGGAGAAAAAGGGTCTCGATGCACATAGAAATACACACCATGCGCCATAACATGATCCCGGGTCAGCATCATGTCACGCACTGTGGGAAAAAGATCAGACGAGACAAGAGGCAAGTAACTCTTAAAATCTCGTGCAAAGGCGGACGGCGGGGACACTGAATTGTTCTCGGTTCACGGTTATACGTTATCGAGCGAGCAGCCAGAATTTAGGTCTTGGCGCGCATTGGTTTTGAAGCAGCACAACGCTTCAGCCAACGGCTCGGAATACCAAGACATACAAGGGCCAAAGCATCGCACTATCTCGGGTCCGCTCTCCCCGTTTTCACGATTGGATTGGGGTGCTTCCGCTCAACCCGCAGAAATTTCTGCCGCTGCGTCCTTAGCATCCGCTGCGTGAGACAGATCAGATTCGTTTTGGCCGCATGCGCCTGAAATCCCGAGCCGCGGGCTGAAGCGCCGCGCTACTTCAATCATGGCCTGCGAAATTCTTGCCTGACCCAGGGGAATTTTTTTCCCGGTCGATGCCTTGTTCGCGAAAAAGATCCATCAAAATGCTAGGGATACATTTAAATAAAATCTCATTTCATTTCTATTCAGCAACTTATGATATCGCTTTACCGCGTGGTCTAGAAGTTGCGGATACGAGGCAATGTTTTGTGCCCATCGCCTAATCCATTCAGCTGCCAGCCCTTCCATTCGACTCGCGGCTTTGTTGTGCGGACCGGGACTAAGAGCGTCCTAATTTTTCTTCGGTCATGCGTATCCTGTTCGCCACTCCCTATATCGCCGTTCCATCACTAGGCGACGAGCAGATCGTGTGCGGACCGGACTGCGCCGACGAATGTTTGCCCGATGGTCGCTGGCGTTCGCTGAAATCACCGGTGGGTGAGTACAATCTCGCTACGATCGCGGCAAAACTGCCACCTGAGCAGAAGCCTGAGCTCGTGGTTTGTCTCGTCGATGCCAATTGGCGCAACCTGCCGCGAGGACTTGCGGCCTTTAAATGCCCGCGAGTTTTGCTTGTAGCCGACACGCACCATCTGCAATCGCCGCTGCTCGGCATGCTGCGCTACCTGACGTCCGAACCCTTCACACGCATCGTGCTCCTTGAGAATCGGCAGCATGCAGCCATCTACCGTTCGGCAGGACTGCGCAACCTCTTCTGGTTTCCCGGTCTTCTGTTTTCACATAGCGATGCGACAGTGCAGGCATCACGCCTCACCATCCTCCGCACGCCTCAGATCGCATACGCGAGTCAGGCTGGCAGTCATTTTCACCTGCGACGCAACCGGCTGTTCGCCGCGCTGACAGCGCGCAAACTTCCTTTTGCGCAAAAACAAGTTTCTCCCATCGAGTCGCTGGGGTTTTTCGCGAGCTCGCTGGTCGGCCTCAATGTGAGCGTCGATGGCGAACTCAATTCCCGCCTCTTCGAAATTCTCGCCTCAGGCACAGCCTTGCTGACCGATCAACTCGCGGCGGCTTCCGGACTCGCCATACTTTCGAAAGAGGGACAGGAATTTATCGCTTATCGAAGCTCGGAAGAGCTTGCTGACGTCGCCTCACATGCGCTCGCTCATCCGGAGGAAACTCAGGCGATTGGAAACGCCGGAGCTCGCTGGTTTGATCGCCATTTAAACGAAGCCTCTCGGTGCACGGCGTTCCGCTCTCTTGCTTTCGACGGAGTTGCCCCGGCAGGATTCGCTTTCCCCTCGGCCGACACTACACGCGTATTTTTCGGAGGCTATACGGGACGTCTCGTGCGAAGTCTCATTGTCTACGAGCATCTTCACGAATTGCACCGCACTCAGGAATCGGTGCGCGTCGGTCTCGCTGCCGATGCACACGCAGATCTCTCCGATTTCTGTTCAACACTCCCACGGGTAAAATTCGTCGCAACGAACGCTGAGTCCGATCTCGCGATCATCAGCCACACCGATGCTATTCCCGGCACCGCACCGCAGGTGTGGTGCTGGGATGCTCAGCCCGAGGAACCTGCTGCGCTTAACGCACGGTTTAGTGACGCGGGATACGCGCGCGCCGGGCGCGACGCGGCCAGCTACCGCCTCAAAGCGCCACCTCGTATTCGCGACGGACGCCCGCACATTCTCGTGTACTCCGACGACGCGGAATCGGGTGGCGTCGCTCACTACAATCACAGTCTCCTTCTCGCACTCGCAGCCAACGGGTATCATGTTTCCTCCGCGCAATCCCGCGGAGAGACTCCTCTCATTGCTGCACAACGCGCCGCCGGCATCCAGCACCATTGGATCGACTATCACACCGGAGAGAACTTTTTTTCTCGGACTCTGACCGACGCGACGCTTGCCGAGACGCTCTTTCAAGAAGATCCGCCCGATCTCGTTATCTTCAGCGATTGCTGCCCGTTTTCGAATTTGGCGGCTCGTGAGTCTGCTCTTCGCCATAACATTCCTTACCTGATCGTGGTCGGATTCGTTGCGGCCAGCCTCGCCAAGAATCTGCCGCACTACATCCCGCAACTTGCCCGACAACACGCCGCTGCTTGTGCAATTGTTGCAGTCTCCACAGATAATCTCCAATTATTGCACCGGTACTTCGGTACACTGCAGGACCGAGGTCAGGTCATCTTTTACGGACGTCCGGCGAAGTTTTTTCAACCGCCCGATCCGACTGTTCGCACGCGCCTGCGAGCGGAACTACAAATACCCGCTGACGCAGTAGTCTGTTTCACCGCAGCTCGGCTAACCGCGATCAAAGGTTTTCAGCATCAGCTCAACGCGATCAAACAGCTCCAAAATCACCCTGCCGCCAGCTCGCTTTATTTCGTATGGGCGGGTGATGGCGATCAACGCGCCGCGCTCGAAACCGACATCACACGCAATGGCCTGAGCGAGCGCGTGCGGATCCTGGGCCACCGCTGGGATGTCGCGGACTGGTACGACGTCGCGGATATTTTTGTGCTGACCTCTCATTTCGAGGGCATGCCCCTCTGCGTCATGGAAGCGATGGCGAAAGGCCTGCCCGTCGTCGCATCCGCCGTGAGCGGCATACCCGAAGAGCTGGGAGATACTGGAAAATTGCTACCCGATCCAACGACCCAACCAGACAAGACCGCAAAAGAACTCGCCCACACCCTCGTACAATGGGCCGCCTCCCCCACCCTGCGCGGTGAAATCGGCCGCCGCTCTCAAGCCCGCGCCGAAAAAAATTTCCATGAGGAAACGATGACCAAAAAGACGGTCGCTCTAATCCGCTCCCACGTGACCACTAGCCGCCAATATTCTCTTTATGACGAGCAACTGGCTGCCTCTTGTTCCGACTAAATTCTCTTCGCGAATTCCATGTCCACAACAGACTTCCACCCACCTTTGGGAACCAGCGGAAAAAAAATACTTTTCATTTCACACGAGGCATCGCGAACCGGAGCCCCCATGTTTTTGCTTCATTTGCTACGCTGGCTACGCAAGGAGACCAAACAAGAGTTTGAACTCTTGTTGGGCAGAGGTGGTTCTCTCGAACAAGAATTTGCGATGGTCACAACGGTGCATACACCGCAATCGCTCGTACAACGTCCTGATTTGTTTCGCGAATTCGGCCTGATCTATTCCAACACCTGTTTTAATGGTCCTCTCCTTGAATCGCTACCTTACGGAGACACGCCAATTGTCACGCATGTGCATGAATTGGATTACGGAATCAACGCAGCTGGAGCGAAGAACATTGCCCAAGTCCTCCGGCAGACAAATCACTACTTCGCGTGCACAAAGATGGTCGCTCGGAGGCTATGCGAGCGCTTTCGAATTTCAGAGGAAAGAATCAGCGTGCATTATGAGATGGTTTCCACCGAAGCGGTTACAGTCGAATCGGCGGAGGAATCGGCCGAAACCCATAGGAAACAATACGATATTCCCAAGGACGCGTTCGTCGTAACCGGTTGCGGCACGATGGATCTGCGCAAGGCGCCGGATCTTTTTATCCAAGTTGCCGCACAACTTCACCGCAAAATAGGTCATCTACTCCCACTGCGTTTTTTTTGGATCGGGAAGAGCCACGACCCCGCACTCGATCGCACAATCCGTCACGACATTCAACGACTTGGCCTTCAAGCACAAATCAAGTTCGTCGGAGAATTGGCGGCACCACACGGGCTGCTCGCTCTAAGCGACCTTTTCTGCGTCACCTCCCGCGAGGACCCATTCCCATTGGTTATGCTGGAAGCAGCGGCCTTGGCTAAACCTATCCTTTGTTTTGACGGTGCCGGCGGAGCTGTTGAGTTTTGCGCATCTGGAGGCGGTTTTGTCGTTCCCTACTTAGATACAGCCGCGATGGCCGACAAGTGCGGTGAACTAATGAAATCTTCCGCGCTTCTTAAAGAGGCCGGACACAAGGGAGAGCAAACCGTCAGAACCAGGTTCATTGTCGAAACGATTGCTCCGGCATTGTGGGCGGATCTCGAAAGCCTACTCAAGTATCCACCACCGATGTCGCCGCATAGAAAAGGCAACAGCAGTCTAGGCGAGATTTTCAAAAGCTGGTTTCTGGAAGAAGCACCGGATCGTTCCTACATTGAAGCCCATTTGGCGCGGCAATCTGTGCGCAATCAAGCTCGACAGCTTCTGATCGCAGGACGTCGCCAAGAAGCAATCCAAACTTTGCTTCGTGCAGTTCGGGTAGACGGCGAAACCAAGGATGCCACAATCATTTTAGAATGCCTTGTGGAAATCGGCACTGACTTAGCTCCACTAGATGCAGCCAAGGCCCGGTATATCCAAAACGAGGCAGAAAAAATGGCCCGTCAATTTGGGGTGCGCCTCGAATCAATCGCATCAAAACTATCAAGTGATGCGAATGCTCCATCGATTCACGAAAAGCGACCACCCCAAACGCAGAACGTAAATGCGCCATCCACCGAAACGATCCGACATTCGGTTTCCTCCGTTTAAGACGAGCACATCAAAGAAAATAATTTCGAAATGTCCGCCCTTGATACAACGATCCTAATTCCGACGGCCAATCGCCCGGGAATGCTAAAAAACGCGTTACGTTCCGTTCAGATGCAAACCGCCGCAGCTCGCATTCGAGAGGTGATCGTCTCGGACAACGGCGATCCCGCCGGCGTCGCCTCTCTTTGCCAAGAGTTTCGATCCACGCTTCCGATCAGGTACATACAGAGAAATCCACGCACCATCCCAATGGTTCATGGGAAAGTGCTGCTTGGAGATACTTACGAATCCAAATATGTTGCGATTCTTCACGATGATGATTGGTGGATGCCCGAGCATTTAGAGCGGTCTCTCGGCCTACTGGACAAGCATGAAACCGCTTGTGCCTGCTATTCGGCTTATCTCGAAGTCGGCAGCGAAACCGAGACGTTTCGAGGCGATCCCTTCCAACGTCCTCCTAATTTGCGGTTCTGGTCCGGGGGTGGATTTCAATCGCTGACGGAAGAGTGGGTGCTCGAGCCCGAGGCCGTAATCATGAGCTGCCTATCAGGCACTCCAGGCCACTTTTCAAGCGTGGTAACGAGAAACTCTGCTCTGAAGGATAGTTGCTATATCTACGATCTCAAAAATTCTTTTGATAATGATCGGATGCTTACGTTGGCGTTGGCGTTGAAAAGTTCGCTCATTTTCAACCCAACTCCCACCGTATTTGTCCGTCTACACCCGCAACAGGATGCACAAAGCTATACCGAACAGGCAGTATTCCAAAACATGTATAGGACGACGTTGTGGATTCTGGAGCACGCCAAAGAGTTCAAGTTTGATTTTCTCACTGCGCTGAATCGGCAGCTCATAAATTGCCCTAGCGCTTACTTTCCATTTCTAACAGACCTTCTGGGCAAACCCTGGGTGATATCAGCGCTGACCAAAGCAATGCAAAACCGGCCTGCTTTGCCATCACTTGGTATCAGTAGCAAAAAGATCCTCTTTGTTACGCCGGACATGTCAGATAGCCAGGGAGTTCGGAATCTTCTTCACCTTTTACGCTGGTTACGCAAAAAAAACGACTGCGACTTCGAACTCGTCCTTAGCAATACTGGCCCACTCGAAAAAGAGTTCTCGCAGCTGACGAAACTACATTCTTCGCAAGCGCTCGCACAACGCCCCGAATTTCTGCAGCGACTTTTTCTGGAATCATTCGATCTGATCTACTCGAACACGGCGTTAAACGGCTTGTTGCTCGAAGCCGTATCCACAAGCGATCTCCCGATCGTTACGCACATCCATGAATCCGACAGTACGATCGATAACGCAGGAGCACGCAATTTCGCTGGTGTGATCAGGCATACGAGTCACTTCATCGTTTCCGAAGATTCCGCAGCGCGCAGGCTCGAACGCCGCTTTCACATTCCCACAGAGCGAATCAGTGTTCATTCCACGATAATATCCACGGAGCCCGCCTCAATTGAGGCGAATATGGAAACATACCCCTCCGTTGACTCAGTAATATCGAACCTTTGGCGGAAAATCGAAACTTTGGTTGAGTGCCCGCCACCTGCATCCGCCCATCACAACAGTACTTTCGCTGCAGTATTTTCCACCTGGTCAACCGAAGGAGTCCCAGACTCCGCCAACGTGGAGATGCAAGTAGCAGCGCACAATGCTCGGCAGACTCTACGCAGCCAAGCGCGCGCGTTCGCAATCGCAGGAAAACAGAAAGATGCGATTCAGACTCTAATTCGCGCAGTCCGCGTCGACGGCGATTCTAACGATATCGGGATCATTTTCGATAGCCTGGTCGAAATCAGCGCCGATTTGCTTCCGTTGGATCTACCCAAAGCACAGTACCTAAAGATTGAAGCAGAAAAGATGGCGCAGCGCATTGGTGTGAAAATCAAAACTTCGTTTCCAAAAGCGGCAAATCAGCGATCAGCCGCGAAGTCCTCTCCAACAGAAAACCAACAATGCGAACAACCCGCGGTCACCCCCTAGACCTCGTATCTCTTTTAACACATCAAACCGAAAGTACCCACGGAACTAGAATCCTCCATGACCAACTACATCGTCGCAACACCGCGCTACACCACAAATTCGAATGGCATTAAGACCCTGCACAAGATTTGTCACACCATTAATGTCAATGGCGGCCGAGCCTTTCTGTTGTTCATCGACTCGAACGATCCCCAGTGTCAAAAAGTGGTTTTCGGCGACAAGAGCTTCACGAACCCGGAGTTCAACACACCGCCCCTACAACCAGCCGATGTACATCTCATCAATTCATCCTACGTCATCTATCCTGAAGTGATTGTCGACAATCCGATTAAGGCGAAAAATGTGATTCGCTACTTCGGAAACCGCGAGGCCTACTGTAATGGAAGAAAAATCAATATTTCTCCACGGGATTTTTTGGTGGCTCATTCGTCGCGTGTACGGGACAACGCAAATTACATCCTATTTAATTCGGAAATAAATCCGGCATTCAACTCCGTCGGGAGTCTGCCCATGCGGGAGAGGCCATTCGACCTTACTTATATAGGCAAAGGTTATTTGTATGGGCACACTGCAACGATCAAGAATAGTATTCTTATCGCGAGGGATTGGCCGGCAGATCAGAGCCAGTTGGCCAAGCTACTGAAGAGTACACGGTTTCTGTACACGTGGGATTCGTGGACCTCGACAAACGTCGAAGCCATTCTTTGTGGGGCAATGCCGGTCTTCTTGCGTTACGACCCATGGACTAAGGAAGACATCGACGGCTCGGAGTTAGGCCCATTACCCAAATTAGATGCGAGTACTCCTAATCTTCAATTCAACTACACCGAGTTCTGTAGGGCGAAGACGATCCTCGAAAACAACATAAAAAATCTAACTTTCACCTGGAATAACCGAGTAAAAAAATTTACAGAACTAGTCTCCCGGCACTTTGAAAATATAGATGCGGAAACTCCAGAGGTCGCCGAAAACACCAGTGTTTAAGCAAGGTAATATGATAACTAAAGAGCCTTTCGGCATTGTAGTTCCAACACGCAATGATCCAGAGCGCTGCCTTGATATCGTGAGGCGCATCTCCGCCGACGTGGAACAATCGAAGATTCTTCGGCCCATTCAGGTTATTTTACTGGTCAACGATACCGATACCGAAACAGCCAAGGCTACAGAAAATGCGGTCATCGGAGCAGGGATTAAAAATATTGCCGTTCGCTTCATATTCTCCCCGCAAAATTATCTCACGGTCGAAGAAAATATTTTTAGAAACTTGGGCGACAATCTAGCTACGCTGACCGACAAGTTTATCATTCCTGGAAATTCCGATCGCATTCAGATCGATGCTCTCATGACCGCGATCGACGAAATGGAAACGCATGGTCTTGACCTATTTGAATATGGACCGCGTGTCTACGCTGATGCCATAAACGATTACGGGCCGTACGATTATCTAGCCTACATCGGGTGTCAGATTTACACGCAGAGCTTTTTTAAGAAGTTGTGTCGCGTTGAACTGACAGAACCGCTTTACTCCATTCCCATCAGCGTACTCGAGTTGACCGAGCGGGAGGACTTCAGGATTGGATTTTATCCTCGAGTAGTCGCAATCAGAATGGACCATCTGCAATACGGTCCAAACTCTTCTCAACAGGCACCGGAATGGTGGATACCAAACTCACGAACTCAACGAGGACTGTCCAACAACATTTTCATGTCCGTTGTCAGTAACAGCCTGCTTCTCAATGACCGCGCCTTTGCAACTTTGGTGAATAGCCAGATGGTGTCCATGAAGCGCGCAGAATCCGCCTATGTATACTGGAATTTTCTCTGTTCTTTTGCTGTCCAAGCAACACAGGCACTTCGACGTCTTCAAGACGACCCTGCCGCCCGATTTTCTGCAAGTGAGATCAACGACATCATACAATTTGGAGATCGATTAAATCGGACTGATCTTGCGCTACCTGATGAGGCTAAAAACGCGTTTTGCCAATGGATACAAAATATCGGTTTGATTAGCGATTGTCCCGACCAAAGCGTCGTTCAGCAATTCATTGCCGTCATCGGTGACGTACTGACCCTTCTCGATAGCCGCCCAAACATGGACCGCTGGGAAGTGAAGCGATCTCCCAGCGTCGCGTAGCGGCCCGTGAATCAAACCATACGGCCTCACGCAGCGGCCGCTAAGGGTGCAACGGCGGCAAAATGCGATGTGGGGTATGTGTCGTGTGACGAGTTACCCCTCCCTGAACCTAAAAAAACACAGAGACCCAGAGCTGTCATAGGGAAATTCAAAGCGAGCCTTGAAAACGATTTCACTCTACGGCCGATCCGCTGCGCTTCTCTTTCTGCCACAGTAGATATGCCAGAAGAGCAAAATCGGAAAACCCAAACCGATCGCATTATGTAACACGGAAATCCAATGCCTGAATTCTTCGCTTCCGCAGTAATAAAGTCCGTATCCCGTCGCTATCAGCGCACCGAGCATACCCAAAAGTAGCGAACCGGCTATGCGGTTCCGCGAGGATCTCCAGCCGGGGCTCACATGCAGTGGCAGGAGTATTCCCAAAAGTACGAGCGCTATCATTGCCGCAGCG
>WNFI01686709.1_pt2 | contig 15089 bp, 11 predicted proteins | sample 5400471 | NCBI WGS metagenome assembly WNFI01 (sample SAMN13153348, study PRJNA577476) | soil metagenome | isolation source: 100 cm saprolite on Douglas fir-dominated hillslope | place: USA:California | collected 2013-09-17
AGGTTGGATATCCGCCAGCTGGATAGGCGTGGCGTCTTTCAGATCCGTTTGCCCAGGCGCGATTCGCACGAGTTTCGTAGCGTCCTGGACTTGAACACTGACGTCGCTTCCTGCTTCCGTCGACAGCACAATTATGTTCCCAGAAATCGATTTAATGGTTCCGACGGGCCGTGCCCCTGCAGGAGTTTGCGCGGATTGCTGAGTGGCAGCTTGAGCTTGCATCGGTCGAGCAGGCGTCGAGTGAACGCCAACCAAACTCACGCAAGCCGCTGCTATACGCCAGATTTTTCGGCAAGCGAACCGCTTACAGATATTCATCTCGAAGTCTCCACCTGCTAGGCTGGCCGCAGCTTCCTAAGATTTGGTTCCTCGAAATCTGGCCGGACAGTGCACACCCATACTTCGCGTCATGGGTTAGACGTTCCCAGATGTGGGAAATGTTACATCCCGAAAGATAAATCCAGGGTTAACTCAGCCGAGGAACAACGTGCGCGTGGCGTTCCCTTACGTTCTCTCGCGCAAGGCAAAGTGTTTCAGAATCAACAAGACTTTGGCGGAAGCGTGTGGGAGTCGAATGTAACCAAGCATGGAATTTCAAAGACCTACGAGGAACAACAGGGAGCACAAAGTGAGTCTATGGAGCGGTCCGGAACGGATAATGTTCCCTGATTGTTCCCTCGTTTTGAGGAAGTCATTTGAAACAACCGATGGTGGAAAATTCGCCCACACTTTTACGGAAACGTCGGCTCGAAAGCAAAAACTTAGCGGCACGGATGGCAACCGACGTAACATCGCGAATATGCTGGATCCGAAAACTCGGAGTCCGGCTGGAGGTATCTTTCGGGCGGGCTTTGGTCGACTTCATCGGAATCTCTTGGGGTCTGGATGTTCACGAACAACTTCTCCGATAACCCCGCTTGGTCGAATAGCTGGCAAACCAGTTTCCGAGAATTATCTGTAAACACTGCGCGACAAGGCAAGAAGTAATTCCCTATGGCGCCGTCATGGCCCTCGCTCCGCGAAGGGCGCCGTGGTATCTTGGGCGGGAAAAGATCATGTTCATTTCAGAACCCAAGTCTGACAACCCGAATACTCTCCGGAAGGGCCACCACCAACCTGCGTCAACTTCGGTACATGGCTGGCGGTATCACCACGTGGGTATACCGACTGACGTTCCGCGTCCCGGCGAATATTATCTTGCGCAGTTTAAGATGTACGTCTCTGCGTTTGAGACGAGTCCATGTGGCATTCAATGGATGCGCTTCGAGCCCGATAGCCCAGTGCACGCCTTGATTAAGTCCGTCCCTCACATAGCGTTTGAAGTGGACGACCTCCAGGCTGCGATGGAGGGGAAGGAGATTCTCACTGCCCCGAATTCGCCTTCGGAAGGCGTCATGGTGGCGATGATCCTCGATAGCGGCGCGCCAGTTGAACTCCTCGAATTTCGGCGTGATCTTAGTAGCGGACCAACGCGTTGAGACTGTCGAACGCGATTGTGTTTAACGGTCGACTTTTCCGATTAGCGTTAATCGGGCACTGAGTCCACTTCGCGACGGCTATCACTCCCTTTGGCTTCTGAATCTGGATAATGCCCTCAAGCAATGGCGCTTTCCCTTGGCACTAACGAATGGTTTGGATTTTCGTGCTTAAATGACTTGCATCAGTAGATGTGCAGATCCCTCATAGACGTCTGCGGAGACTCTTCAATTGCCCGGCAAATGGTTCGAAGCCGAGAATGTAGTTTTGGGTCTTGCCATCCGCGGAGTTCGCGTCAATTTGTACAATCCACTCCATCCCGGTGACGGACGTGGTGTCCACTGTTGTGACGGCACTTCCCGATTTCCCATGAGGTGAATGAAAATCAACTGACTTGACTGTCAGATTCCCCAGGAACGGTTCCAATTCCTTTATTGGCAGCGAGGCCAAAAACCTTTCCTCGTCTTCCGGCCCGTATCTAGCGCCTGCCTCTTTCAGTACTCGTATGATCTGCCTAACCGACCAATCAAGGTGTGACTCTAGAATCTGAAGGACCCGTGTGTTTTTGGGTCGTTTGCCAGAGAGTTGCCAGCAATGGAGACCTCCTCGATACGGCCATCTTTGTCAAAATAGAAATATACTGTGAGTATCGGATACAGAGGCTCGTACTTTCTTGCTTCTCTTCCCATCAAGAGCTGTGCGGACGGCGTGTAGTTTGTTTCCAACAGATTGACCTCTAACCGGGGCAGATAGGTCCACGCAGGATCATAAGTTCCGCCGACGCTGTACAGAACGGTGTACCCCTTTTCTTTCGTTCGGGATACAGAGCCTGCAAGAACTTCTGGGCTTCATAAGTGGGGTTAGCACAGCGCACAGACTTCTGCGCTGCTCCCCATGGCGTGGCGGAACCAGCTAAAACTGCGATCACTGTACCGACTGCTAGGCTCAGCCTACGGCACTTGTGGAACTGCGATTTGGGCATGGTCCGAGTCTCCTAGAGGGCATCCTTCGTCGAATCCATTTAGCAGTCTCGCACTATTACTGACAGGAATATTACACGACCAGCAGAGCAGACGTTTGGTAGAAGGCAACGCAGCGCGGAAGGGCTCAAGTGTATGGTCGACTATGCTGAGGAAGCAAAGCGGCGGCGCGGGTTAGAATCTACGTACGCTAAGTCCAGTTGCTGCGAAAGCGTCTGATCTTGCGATTCCAGAAAGTTCCCTATCGAGATGTGAGGACCGAGGCTGCATCGAGGGCGATCACTGCCTTGAATACTTCGGTTGCACCCGGATAATCCTCCAAATCGTGACGCCTTTATGACTCCGTGTATTTCGTGCAAAGTTCCTGTCCCTAGCGCGGGCAGCCCGGCGCCCTCATCGTCTCTGTCGGGCGTTTGCCCGCGTTGAACATCGCCAGGTTCTCCTTTTGTTGCGCCAGCGCCGGAACGCAAAAGTCGAGTCGCGCCGAATCCGGCAGGAACTCCTCGTTGTAGGGCGCTAGCGTTCTTCCTGAACGGAACGCCGCTTGGGAACCAGCTGGAGGATGTGGGAGATGTGGCAGATTTGGGTCGAGGGGATATTGCGTCCCGAATACTTGCGGTTGCCCAATCGACTGTAGGTACCTGTCCAGTGTTGCTGCCTCGACCCATTTTGCCTCGTCGCTTCCCTTTAGCACCGCCTCCATCGCAAGGACATGTGCAAATAGGCAGTCCTCCGAGTTGTTCCCATGTTGAAAAATGAAGGCCGCTTCGTGGAAGTCTTCGCCTGTTTTTAGTTCACCGGCCGCCAGCAAGGCCCTCACCTTCGTTTGACGAGCCTTTCCGCGCGCGGTGAGCTCCTCCTCCGAGAACTTTGAGATCCCATTCCTGGCATCTTCCCCGTCCTCTACGAACAATTGGTGAATGGCATCCGACACTTTCGGTGGGTTTTGTGTTTTAGCTGTAGGCATTTGTGCAGCGAAGCCTACAACGCTACATGCGATGACGAGAGAAAGGAATTTCATCCCGAATCTCCTTCTAGAAGAGTTATGGCTGGGCGACGATGCGTTCGATTTAATTTGCGCCTCGCGACGTTCGGTCCTCTTCAACATTGGACACCGGAACGCCGAGCGAGTGCCACCCGCTAACCGTATGTTTTCAGGAACCCAAGGTCAACTCCCGATTTGTCGTCGCTCATAGACAATCAAATTTCTTTCTTGTGGGAGCCGGATTTGCTTTCAATTTAATTGAAGTAGAGCCCATATTCCAGCAATCAAGCGTCGTATACTTAATCCATTGACGAAGGGATTGGTCATGGCGCAGGGCTTGTCGAATGCAAAGGCCAAAATAACCGGTGTTCGTATTCACAAACCCGGGGCTGATTCCTCGATTGCGTCCGTGCCCATGGATCAATGTGAGCTTGTCTTCACCCATCTCCCAGGCTTGCTGCAGGATCTTGGCGAGTGTTCCGTTGAAAACGATTTCAGCGGGATGATAGCCGTGAAGGTCGATCTGCATCATTTGCCTCCTGGCCCATTATTTCCAGATGACCACGGATGTTAGCGCCCCTGCCAGCCGAAGGTTACTATCCGTCGCTTCGCTGGTCATCCAGATCCGCGCTCCTTGTGTGCGATCCATCGCCTGCAAACTTGGCAGCCCGATCACCCCGCGGCCTCCACTACCGCCAGCAACGCCCGCACATGTTCAGCATCGAATCCGGGCCGCACCATTAGGCTTCGTCCATTCTGCAATCGGATTTCAACCGCATCACCGGATGGCGCGCCCTCGGTTACCTGAACTTCCAGAAGTTTCGTTTGCGTATCTCCCCCCAACCGCTTCTTCCATGTGAAAAATACGGCCTGCACAGCCCGCGCTCACGGCAGAATGCCGTCACCGTCTGCCCGCTACGCACATGTTCTCGGATCAGCCTTCGCCACTTCCTACACGCCTTTTTTGAGCGCTTAGTCATGCCGCAACAGTGCTATGGGCTCGACCTCTTTCAAGATGGGGTTCGTTTAACGCTCACGTAATCTTCCCGCCGTTAAGATCACAGCCGCAAGCAAGATAGCGTGCTTCCGCTCTCCGGTTACGGAGTCCCCGCAGTATAGGATTGAAATACGGGTAGAGGCAGGAGAGGAGAATTCTATTCTGGAAATCAGCGACGCTGAAACAGCCAACCGGAACCGAAGCACCAACTGCATGTCGTATAACCCCTTTCCCAGCCTGTGGCAGTACACCACGGACTTCATACCTTTCGCGGGACTTTGCGGGGTGCTTGGCACGCCCGACCGATGGAACGAGCTCGTAATTCGCCCTCGAGTGACTGCGGAAGATCCACCGACCGCGAGGTTCAGCAAAGTATCGGCCGGAGGCTGACTTCATTAGATCTTGAACTGAGCTCGTTGTGTTCATGCTTGAGTGCCTCTTGGCTGTCGTTCGGCCCGGTCCAACGTGCGGCAGAATATCACGCCGCCGTTCGGTCAGTGTCACGCTTCCAAAAACAACTCTTTGTGGGCATCCAAATCCGGGAATTCGGCTGCTCAGAATCAGTCACTTGCGGGCGGGCTAGAAGTGAGGTTTCTGGGCAGGCTCGCCCAGTGGGTGTCTGCACTACGTTTGCCCAATTTGCTCGAGCTCTAGGCCCTGCTTACAGTGGATGAAGTCCAGTGTCATCTGCGAATGCAGAAGGGCAGCACTAACAAATTCGGATGGTTGCAGCCGCCACAACCACCAGACGCGAGCCATCATGCTGGCGTCCTTTAAGCCAGACCTGAATCGATCTCCAATAAACGGACACGTACTTTGCTCAGGCAAGAACCATCAACTGAGAACGGTTCATTCCTTGTCTTTGACTTCTAAGTTTGGCTACGAGTGCCAAGCCTCCGGTCCAAATTGAAGGCCGCGCTGATCAATGCGAGATGGGTGAATGCTTGCGGGAAATTACCTAGCGCCTCTCCTTGGGGCCCCGTTTGCTCCGCATATAGCCCAAGATGGTTGGCATAACCCAGCATTCGTTCGAAGAGGAGCATGGCTTGATCCAGTTTTTTTGGATCGGCCTGACTCGCGCGTGTCAACGCCTCTACAAGCCAGAAGGAGCACATGTTGAACGTGCCTTCCTCACCGGGAAGCCCATCGATACGGGGGTCCGGAGGGTAGCGGTACACGAGACTGTCGCTGACGAGACCACCTTGGCTGGGGCTCTTGAGAATAGCATCTATCGTGCTGAGCATGCGGGGATCGTTCGGAGCCATAAAGAAAACCAGGGGCATGACAAGAAGGGAGGCATCCAAGTCTTCGCTCCCATAGAATTGTGTAAACGCGCGACGCTTTTCGTTCCAGCCGCGCGTCATGACCTCCTCGTAGATGCGATCTCGCTCCTGAATCCACCTCGCACGATTCGCGGGCAGGGCACGTTTGTCCGCCAAGCGCACTCCGCGATCCAGTGCGACCCAGTTCATGACTTTTGAGAAGACAAAATGCTCTTCACGATTGCGCATCTCCCAGAGTCCTGCGTCGGGACGCTGCCAATTCTCACAAATCCAATCCAGCCGACGACGAATCCTTACCCAGGGATCGTAAGAGATGGGGCTCACGTATTTGTTGTACAGGTAAAACGCATCCATAAACTCGCCGTAGACGTCAAACTGGAACTGTGACACAGCAGCGTTGCCGATGCGTGCAGGGCGGGACCCGCGATACCCCTCCCAGTTGTCCAAACTCTGTTCGGAAATCTCGCAGTCGCCATGGATGGTGAAGAGCGCCGGAACAGGCTCGTTTGGGCGGAGGTGCTTGGATGCGTATCTCTCAATCCAATTCATGAACCCCGCAGCCTCCTCTCTGAAGCCGATGCGGAGGAACGCATAGACTGTAAAAGCCGCGTCGCGTACCCAGGTGTAGCGGTAATCCCAGTTCCGCGTGCCCCCAATGACTTCAGGCAAGCTGGTGGTCGGGGCGGCAATGATCGCTCCGGTGGGGTCGAAGGTCAGAAGCTTCAGAGCCAAAGCCGATCTCTCTACGTGCTCTCGCCAGCGTCCTTGGTAAGTGCAGGAAGAAAGCCATTTGCGCCAGAATCTTAAGGTTCTTTGGAAAAGCTCTTCGGCCTCCTTTTCGGGAGGCGAGGAAGGAACCGCGCCATCCGGGTTGTGGGCCTTCAGAATGAAGACTTGCGATTTCCCTTCCTCAAGGAGGAACTCCGCGGTCACACCACCCTGTCCGTCCTGCCTTAAGGGCACAGCTGTAGAGAGTGTAAAGGTTAGGCTGCCGCCATTGAAGCTCGCACCGTTGGTATCGAGCTGCGTCTCGTGGCTCTCGCGTCCGTAGTCGAAGGCGGGACGGCAAATGAGCCGGACACGCACTGTACCTTTGACACAACGCATGCGGCGACAAAGATGTCCAAGCCAGGGCGAATCGGCACGAAGCCCTACTGGAGTGAAGTCTTCCAGTTCGGCGATTCCATCGGGAAGCAAGAACCTTGTCACCAGGATGTTTGTCGAAGGCCAATAGAATTGCTTGTTCCGCACCTGATCGCCGACTGGGCAAATCTGAAAGCGACCTCCTTTGTCGTCATCCAAAATCGCCCCGAAGATGCTTGGTGAATCGAAGTGAGGATAGCAATACCAGTCGATTGACCCGTTCATGCCGACCAATGCGACTGTATGCATGTTCCCGATGATGCCGTAGTTCTCGATAGGTTGATATGACATCGGTGTGTCCTTACCCAATGGCGCGACTTTTAGTCCCCCTGGTCCGATTCCATGCGAAGCGCCGCTGTATTGGGTACATGATCTTATATCCCCCATCGCCAACCGCACACATAAGCTGAGGTTGACCCTCGGTCAGCGAATTGTCGGCTACACGGAAGTTATCCCAAGATGGGCTTCGGGGAAGTTAGCCGTTGAAAAGCATTTCAAGGCCGGCGACAGTGGTTGCCCAAAAATCCTTCCTCCTGGTTGGCCGCAAATAGCTGATTCTACTGCCGCGAAACTTGTGGATATCACTGCCCACAAACAGAGTCCCCATGTTCAGTCTTGCCAATGTAAAGGTATACGAACTGTTTTGCCGTCGCCCTCGCCGCCCATTGCAAAGCCTCTCTCGCCACCAGCGGCAAAGATTTCTCCACTGTCGAGAAAAAGATAGACACCCTCTGGACTATCGAATAGTTGGCCTGACCAGCGCTTCTTCCTCCTATTTTGTTACATCACTGGTTGTCTCAGTCACGAGTACCGGGCTGCCCATCAAGCCGGAGGAGAACAAGCAATTGTTCGAGCGCGGGTTCAGGGGATTGGAGTCAGACCTCGAATTGGAGTCAACTTCAGCAGTTAAAACGGCGTAAAGAAAGGACTTGGCGGAAGCGTGTGGGAGTCGAACCCACCCCCGAATCCGCGAAGGACACGGGCCATGGTTTTGAAGACCACGAGGATCACCGGACCCCTTTCGCCTCCGAAAAAGAGAATTGCGAGTCAAGGACAGAAGGGGTCAGGAACGCTGCGAAGCGATCACGGCGGCTTGCTGGGTGCGGATCAAAGCGGCGACAAGGTCGTAGAGCGCGGGGCTGGTGCAGACTTCGTAATAGGGATGCGTGGTAGGTCCGCCGATTTTCCCATCAGGAAGGAGTTGCCGGGCAAAGGCTTTCCGCAGAACTAGCAGTTCGACGGACTCGCCGAGAGGCACTTCGCCGTAATACAGGGTTACGCTTTGCCTTCCCCAAGGCATATCCAGCTTGGTTTCAATGGACTCGAGTGATATTTCCTCGGAAAGCTTTTGGAAGCCCTCGTCGTTGAGCTCAATGCCGTTATGGTTGTAGCGCACAAGGAATTCGTCCAACTCTTCGGCCGAAGCACCTTCCATGGTATTCAGAAATTGATACACCGAAAAAAGAGTTTTCTGCTTGGCTAGCATACGCTTGGCCAGTTTGGCGCAACCGGAAAGACGGTCAGAGAGATTGAGCGCTTTTGAAATCATGATGCGCGAATCGCCGTCGGTCCAATAGGTCGGCGCAGAGCCTTGAAAAGCGACTCCCAGGCCGAGTTCGAGAGCAGGCAGATCGCTGGAGGACGCGCGCTCGTTGTAAGAATTGCAAACCAAGAGAATCTGGCGCGAAAGGATGCACGCCTTAGCCACCGGCCGCGCATAGGCAACGGTCGATTCTGTTTCGAAAATGGCCAGAATGATGGCGTCGCCTTCGATGAAGACTTTCTTTGCCGTATAGCGGTCCAGAAGTTTCTTGACCGGCTCGTGCAAATTCAGACTGAAGTGCGAAGCCGGGCTTAGCCCGCGCGCGAGCAGGTCCTGGGTCATGCGCGTTGAGCCGCGCACGTCGGACTTGATGATCACATGCGAAATCACGTTGTCCTGCTCCGGCCGGGCTTCCTCGGGAAGTACGCACTCGTAAAGCCGGTTGTTCAAGCGCGAAAGCTCGCGCGCTTTTTCCGTGGTTACCAGGTTGACGCGCTCCATGCAGGTGGTCAGATGGTCCGCATCACGAAGATCTCTTCGCAGGCGAAGGAAGTCGCCGGCAAATTTCAGAACGAGAGCCTGCATTTCCTCGCGCGTATAACGGCGAATCTTCCTGGAAAGTTCTTCGATGACCTTGAGCGACAATTTCTTTGCGGGCACATGCTTGATGACCTGCTCGATTTGCTTGAGCTCTTCTTTCGAAACGAGAGCCTTGCGGAGCTGCTGCAAGTGCACGGGCGGGCAGTAATCAGAAGCGATGGGCCGGATTTCATAGCTCGCAAGAACGTGATAGAGAATCTCGTATTGCTCGAGACGATCGAGAAGCTGCGACAGCAAGCGCGCGCGAGTCGGGGCCTCCACCTCCGAAGCGGAACTGACGTCAAACAGCCGCTTCGCATTTTCCGGCTCGTTCAGATATTCACCAAGCCTCCCGGCATGATCCTTTACAAAGAAATCGAGCTTCTGCCGGGCTGCATCAATTTGCGGTCCCAGCTCCTCCAACCTGAATTCCTGATGCTTGAGACGATTCTCAAGGTCGTTCAGGGACGCCTTCAGGTCGGCCGGGTCACCAGAATTCAGGAACTTGGTAAAGAAACCATCGCCGCGCTCAAGACGCTTGCGCGTGTTTTCACGCTGTTCCTCGAGGGCTGCGATGTCCGCGCGGACCGTTTGCACTGATTCCAGAAGCGCGGTATGGGCCTCGATTGCTTCCGTGTGCGCGGGTTCGTGGCTGAGCCGGACGCCGGCCTCGCGGAGGAATTCCTGGAAGAGCATGTCCATGGCCTCAAAGCGGTCGGGGTCGCGGGCATAATTGCCCAGCAGAATGTAGTGTTCCAGGAAGAAATCGTCGTCTTTCCCGCCGTCGAGAAAAATCAGGCGGTTCTTGCAGAGCTCGTAGTAAGCGGTGAAATCCTCGCCAAACAGCGCGCGGCGCGCTTTGGCGATGACGTTGTCTTCCACGTCGCTGACAATCTGAGCCACTTGCTGCCCGACACGGCGGATCACGCCCCTGCGGGCGGACTGCAGTTCGGACAAGCGCGCTTTGATGACGTGCGCTTGTTGACTACGTTCAAAATGTTCGCCTCGCTTGCGAACCCATTCCTTTCCTTCGAGGATGAGGTTGGCAAACTGGTTGCCGATCTCGAAGGTCAGGAATTTCAGCAACCCAAGACGGAACAGCAGGTCGATCTCGATGTTTTTGTGATACTTCGCCTGCGTCAAAGCACTCTGCAGGACCTCGGAGAGCAGCTTGCGGAAAGCGGCGCTGTCTGGTCCCCGCGTGGTACGCAGCTCAATTCCTGGCAGATAGGTGGCGCTGGTGTACTGGCGAATGACGTCGAAAAGATACTCACGTGCCACTTGGACAAATTTGGGGCTCAAAAAAACGTCGTGATGGATGTTATCCACGCCGATCGCCAAGGAGCCCATGGGGATCGTGACGTTATAGCTCTTGAGTTCGGGCCGCGCTTCTTCGGCGGGGGTGAGCGTTAGGAGTTCGTTGGCCATCAATTTTAGCCAGAAACAGCTATTTTTACGTTAGCAGCCGCAGGCGGCCCCGGCAAGAAATCCAGAGAGGTCCGTAGCCAGAGAGTAAGGACAGGGCGCAACGAGCGCCGACTGTGGTTTAGCTGGGATTTCTCACTCCAGGGCGCGCGCGGTAGCACGGCCAAGAAGTGGGTGCCCCGGGGCATTTCGTACGAATATCAAAAGAAACGGATTATAGATTGCACTTTGTAACTGATTGATTCGACTGGAGATCGCCAAGAGGGACGAAACAGTTTCAGCCGCGGAAGAAAGAAAAGCGGGAGTTAGCTCCCGCACTCCAAACTCAGTTATCTAAAGAATTAAATATATCATAGATTATGGATTCTTCAATAGCAATTTTTGGACTTTGTGGCAACCTCTTTGGCTAGAAGATGCTGATGCGGCGGGCGTCGCCTCCGAGATGTTCCAGTCGCACACGGAACTGTGGCCAGGGGGACTGTACTGGAAAGCGTTCGGACCACTCCAGAATTGCGACGGATGGAGTTGCAAACATATCCTCCATGCCGAGAGTCTCAAAATCATGGAAACTCTCGATTCGGTATAAATCGGCGTGATAGACCTTGGGGGGCTTGCCGTAGACGTGAACGAGGGTAAAAGTCGGGCTGGTGACGTCGTCTTCCTTGGCTGCACCGAGACCGGAAACGATGCCCTTGGTTAAAGTGGTCTTGCCCGTGCCCAAGTCGCCTGTCAGAAGGACAAGCACGGGAGGCTGTAGGCGCTTAGAGAATTCCCGGCCCCAGTGGGTGGTTTCCTCGGCAGAGTGGGTGATGAACTCTTCAGCCACTCTGAAGCTCCCGAATGAGCCGGCCCCGGGAGAGTGGGATGTTCCACACAATCTCCTGGGCCAGTATGCCGGAAAGTTCATGTGGCTGGGCGGAGTTCTCGGCCGCGATCCCGTGCAGGTACACGCCAAGAGTCAGGACACGATGCCAGTCCTGAGGGCCAAACTGAGCTGTGAGCCCGGCAAGCAGGCCGGTTAGCACATCACCCGAGCCACCCTTGGCCAAGCCAGCGTTGCCGGTCGTGTTGATGAAGAGGTCGCCCGCGGGCGACGCGATAATGGTGTGAAAGCCTTTTAGAACGACGTGAGTGTTCCATTTGAGGGCGGACTCACACGCCACTTTCACGCGGTCGGCTTGCACGTCCTTCGTGGAAGCACCTAGCAGACGCGCCATTTCGCCAGGATGCGGAGTGATGGCAAGAAATTTCGTTTGTCGTTTGCGGAAACTGTGCGCGTGGCCAGCAAAGGCGTTTAGTCCGTCGGCGTCGAGCAAAACCGGCAGCTCGGTTTGCGTAACGATGGTGCGAATGAATTCCTGGGTCTGGCGATGGGTGCCGAGACCGGGGCCGATGGCAAGCACGCTCTTCCCTTCTTCCAATTCGCCAAACGCACCATCCACAAGGCTTCGCAAAGAGAGCGCGCCGGACTTCGTGGCCTTGAGCGGTTCGGTCATGTACTCGGGCTGACCCGCAGCGACGATCGGCTGCACTGGCTCTGGCGTGGCAATAGTGACCAGACCTGCGCCGGATCGTAAAGCCGCGCGGCCTGCGAGAATAGCGGCGCCACTCTTTCCCACGGAGCCGGCAAGAAGTAACACGTGGCCGTAGGTTCCTTTGTGAGAATCGGCTGCGCGAACGAGGGGCAACGATGCGAACTCTTCCAGCTCGGCCCAACGAGCGGAACCTTGACCGATTTCCTCCACCAACGCGGCGGGCGAGCCGATCTGACGAACTTCGAGATACCCGCAACAACCAGCTTGTCTCGAAATAAGTTGGCCAAGCTTAGGCGCCGTGAACGCGACCGTTTGGTGCGCGAACAGAACAGGCCCTGCCGCGGGCTGGCCATCGGACGGCAAACCGGAAGGAGTATCAACGGCAAGGATGAAAGCCGGGCGCGCGAGCGTCGCGTTTCTTGAGAATTTGTTAAGTTGAGCGATGGTCTCCGCAATGACTCCGGTTGCGGGACCCCGAAGCCCTGTCCCAAACAAAGCGTCGACAATAGCACAAGCAGATGCGATCTTAGGCCAGGCGGCTTCCAAGAAAGCGCTGTCTTTAACTTCAGTGATTTTCCCGGAACATTTCAGCCAGCGAGAAAGGTTCTCAGCAGCGTCGCCATGCAATTCGCTTGACGATCCAAAAAGAAAGACAAGCGGCTCAAAATCAGCACCTAACTTATCTTCTCTTAAGAGGCGCGCAGCAACGAGTCCATCGCCACCGTTATTTCCCTTGCCGCAAAGGAAGGCCACGCGTTTATTGGCATTTCCGTCGAGCTTCAGGCGCAAGACATTGGATATGTGCTTTCCCGCTTCTTCCATCAATTGCAGGCTGGGGATGCCGTGGCGCTCGGTGGTAAGGCGGTCGACTTCGCGCATCTCGGCGGCGGTGAGGGCTTTCATGGGAAACTCACGGCAAGGTCACAGCATCCAGCCGCCGCTGACATTGACGACTTGCCCGGTGACATACTCGGCTTCTTCGGATGCGAAAAACGCAACCGTGGCCGCGACATCTTCGACCGTCGGCGGGCGGCCGATCGGAAAACGCGCGTCACGAATCCTGCGGGCTTCTTCCAGCGTCAGCTCATTTTCATCGATACTTGAAGGATTCACGACGTTCACGGTGATGCCGTTCTTGGCTTCCTCCAGCGCCAGGGAGCGGGATAACGCCACCACGGCGGCCTTGGCAGCGGCGTAGGCCGAAATCTTGGCCTGGCCAAATGCACGCTCGGCGCCAACCGCGCCCATATTGATGATCCGGCCCCAACGCGCCTTGCGCATGTGTGGCAATGCGGCGCGGCACATGTACAAAACGGTGTAAAGATTTGAAGTGAAGACGCCTTGCCAGTCTTGCAGAGACGATTCCGCGAGCGTGCCCCACCGAAAATCACCAACATTGTTGACGATAACGTCGAGCCGGCCGAAGCGATCGACGACCGTTTTGACCAGCTGTTCGCAGCGCCCCGCATCGGTGATGTCGGTTTCGACCGCGACACAATCCGCGCCGTTGGCCTGCAACTGGCGAAGGGTCTGCTGCGCCGCAACTTTGTTGGAGCGATAAGCGATGGCCATGCGCGCGCCATCCTGCGCCAACCGAAGAGCGAGCCCGCGGCCAATGCCTCTGCTCCCGCCTGTCACCAGCGCCACACGATTACGAAGCGACATTCTTCTCCCCGGCAATCACTTGGAAAGATTTTCAGTATAGCTTAAAGCAGAGGTACTACCGAAGCCGAGCGACGATCACCGTCATGTCATCGGCCTGCTCGGGAGTCCCGGCCCACTCCTCGGCCGCAGCCATCAAAGACTCGGCGACCATGATGGGGGTGGCGCCTTGCACATGAATAGCGGCTTCCTGCAAACGGCGAATCCCAAATTCTTCGCCGTACACGTTCTCCGGCTCGATCAGACCGTCACTGTAGCCGATGAGCAGCGAGTCGGGACTTACCGTCAGAGATCCTTCCTCGTAGATGTAATCTTCCATGACGCCTAGAACCATGCCGCCTTTATCCAATTGCTCGGAACCCCCTTTGCAGATCAAGAATGCCGGCAGGTGACCCGCATTTGTATAACGGAGCGTTCGTGTGGCGCTGTCGTAGATCGCAATGAAAAAAGTCGCGAACCGGTCGTCGCCGGTGTTACGCACAAGATGCTTGTTTAGCCGGGACACAAGTTCGACCATACTCAAATCCTCGCTGCCTTCCACGAGAAGCTGGCTGCGCAACGCCGCCTGCAGGCTGGCCATCAAAAGCGCGGCCGAAATTCCCTTCCCCGATATATCGGCGATGGCGATGGCGATATGCGTGGGGCTGAGCTGAATGAAGTCATAGTAATCGCCGCTGACAGAACGCGCGGCCTTGCAAATGGCCTCAATCTCGACACCCGGTACCGATGGCAAAGTGCTCGGGAAAAGCTGGTTCTGCACTTCGCGAGCGATGGAAATTTCATTCTCCAGGCGTCGGCGCTTGTTTTCCACTTCGATGAGCTCGCCAACTGAGGCGGTCATCTTGTTGAATGATTCCGCCAGCTCTCCCAGTTGATCGTTGTGTTCGATTTGTACGCGGTGAGAAAAATCTCCTTTTTGCACATATTGCGTGGCACCGTAAAGGTCAGCCACCGCCCTGGTGATCCGACGTGTGAGAACAAACCCAGTAACGAACGCAGCCACTTCGATGAATAGGAAAACAATTCCCACCAGAATAAGAAGGAGAAGGTAGGAATCGCGCAGTTCCCCCAACGAAGTAAAGATTCTCAGAGTCAGGCGCGATGGCCGTGCATTGAATACAGCGAGCACCGGGCGGTGCAATTCCACTTTGTCATTGCGCCCCGCAAAAACAGAATCGAGACTGGACACGATGCTTACGGGCGGATCGATCCAGAGCATGGCTTGCTGCAAAACGCGGTTCTGCGCGACGATAGGCTTCGCCACTCTGTATTGTTCGTCGCCAGATGGATAAATGACTCCTTGGGAGGCACCACCCGTATACCGCTCCATGAGATTCAACTGAATGGCGCCAAGGTCCGGTGCGACGGTGCTCAAAAAGTCGGGCGTAACAGGCACGCGGAGAGTCACGAGACGTTCGCCCTTGCGATCTGGGATGACGCGTAAGCTCGTCAGCGAAAGCGTGTCTCCCCGTTGCAGGAGG
>WNFI01658716.1_pt2 | contig 15087 bp, 12 predicted proteins | sample 5400471 | NCBI WGS metagenome assembly WNFI01 (sample SAMN13153348, study PRJNA577476) | soil metagenome | isolation source: 100 cm saprolite on Douglas fir-dominated hillslope | place: USA:California | collected 2013-09-17
CCTGACGATAGGAACTGCGCGGCTTGGTGGCGGAATAGGCCGCGGGCTTCGGGATCGTTCAGAAATTGCGTGATCCCCCCCACCCAATTCCTTCCGTCAAAATTGTTGACCATGGGGAAGACTTCCATACTGTTGTCTTCCGCCTTCAGCAGCGGCATCACACGGTCGTCCACTGAGCGTGTGGTGTTGTCTTGAATCACATCGAAGAATTTATTCGTCTGATCGTCAACGCCCTGGAGCCTGCCGTCGGCCGTCAGAACGTGCAACCAGTCGGGATAAAGGATGTCGATCTGGTGCGAGTATGTGCGCAACGAGGAAAAACTGGCCGCATCCCAGGGCACATAAAAAGCAGCGCGAATTCCTTCTTCCTGATTCAGCTTGACCTGCGACGGCGCAAGCTTTGATTTGCGGTGCGAACGGGCGAGCAGCTTTTTTTGCCGCTCGCGGGCCTTGTCTTTCTCGCTCTCCCGGAGAGCCTTAAAGGCGCGCTTTTGCGGAGAAAACAGCAGTTCTGGCAGGGGTTCATCGCGCAGCGCGCTGTAGACGAAGAAAATGATCAGGGCGGAGAGCGTGATCGCCGCAACGTCGAACGTGCGCCGCAGCCGCCTCCAACGGGCGCGTTGCGGATCATAAAAGACTGGTTCGGCGGAGTTTGGTTCAACCATGGGGGATGAAACGTCAATCGTATGCTGTGGAGCGCACACGGTCAATGTAACAATGCCTTAGGCGCGGCAGGGCCGGTGGCGCGGCAAGACTTCGTTGGCTGCGCTGAGTCATAAAATGCACTTTCCGGCTTTGTAGATCGCTGCAAGCAGGTATAGTCGCATCGTGCGCAAGCTGGTACAGCAGAAGGCGATCTTCTTTCTCAGTGCAACCTTGGTGGCGCTGGCTCTGCGGCTGGTCTTCGTCTTCTATTTTCTCGCCGTGGTCGACGATTCGCGGCTTTACGCTAACATCGCGGAGAACTGGCTACAGCATGGCATCTACGGCGTCACCAATGATGGTCACGTCATGCCGACGCTCTCGCGTCTGCCGGGATACCCCGCGTTCCTCGCAATCATCTTCGCGATCTTCGGCATGGATAATTTTCGCGCCGTGCTGCTCGTACAGGTTCTCTTTGATTTAGGTACATGCTTCTTGATCGCCGATATGGCCCGGCGCATGCTTTCCAGGCGGGCAGCCCAAGCGGCTTTTTTGCTCGCCGCGCTATGTCCATTCCTCGCCAACTATGCCGCCGCAGCCTTGACTGAGACATTAGAGATTTTCTTCACCGCACTGGCGTTAGACCTTGCTATCTGCGGCTTACAGGCGAATTCGGACAATATTCCAAAGACATGGCGCCATATTCGGCTTTGGCTCGGCTGCGGACTCGCGATCGGGGCAGCCATGCTCCTCCGTCCGGACGGGGGGATTCTGCTGGCGGCAGTCGGTGGATATCTGCTGTGGCGCCTCGCGCGGCTTCTACTATCGCGCAAGAATGAAGCTGCGAGCGCCATCGTTCTCGCAGGAGTACTTGTCGGCATCGGCGCAACAGTTCCTCTAATTCCGTGGACCCTCCGGAATCTTCATACGCTCCACCGTTTCGAACCCCTCGCCCCGCGCTACGCCAATGACAGCGATGAGCCGGTTATGAGCGGATTCAACCGCTGGGTGAAGACCTGGATCGCGGACTATGTCTCCGTACAGGAAATTTATTGGAACGTTCCCGGAGAGGCGATGGACGCCACCCGGCTGCCGAACCGTGCCTTTGATTCTCCGCGCCAGCGGAATGAAACCGCTGAACTTTTCACCGACTACAACCGTGACCACGACATGACCTCCGATCTCGATGCGCGATTCGCATCTCTTGCCATGGCGCGCATCCACTCGGCTCCGCTGCGCTACTACGTGTGGCTTCCGGCGGCGCGTATCGCGGACATGTGGCTCCGCCCTCGCACCGAGCTGCTCCCGTCAGACCCGCGCTGGTGGGAGTTTAACGACGACCGCAAGTGGCTGGCGGTCAGCCTTGGATTCGGCCTGATCAATCTTCTTTATGTTGGAATGGCTGCTCTCGGCGTAGTGCGCGCGCGCGAAATTTTCGGCATCGGACTATTCATTTTGTTTCTAACGCTGCGGTCGGTGTTCCTCGGGACGCTCGAAAATCCTGAACCCCGTTACACGCTGGAATGTTATCCCGTGGCCATTTTTCTTGCCTCTGCGCTCTTTCACCGGAGCGCATAACCTTCCAAAAAACGGATGGCTGGATGTGATATGGCGTATTCAAACGTTTCACCGCAGCCCAATGCATTGAAAATTAAACTTGAACATGGTGGCCGCGAAGTTGCACAATAGCGCCCCATCAGGTCCCCAGGGTCTCCCTGTCCGTCTTAAGTTCCTGGGCTAGTGCAATCGGAATTCAACGCCCTCTCGGGTGAAGGGAGTTCTTTATGCGTTCTGGCTCACATGTAGTTATTCGGTTGATTGGATTTTTCCTCGCCATTGGTACTCTAGCTTCGGCGCAGGTGGCAACAACTTCCCTGCGCGGGACGGTGTATGACCCCAACGGCGCTGTGCTGGCACAGGCGGCGGTAACAATGGCAAGCCGTGCCACCGGCTTTTCGCGCTCAACAAAGACGGACGGCCAAGGCGTCTACGAGTTTCTCCAGATCCCTCTAGGAACCTATGATGTGACCGCGACGGCTCAAGGCTTTGCAACCGTAAAGGTTGCCTCCCGGCAAGTTCTGCTGAGCGCTTCTACCACACAAGACTTCGCGCTGACTGTACCTACTGCGTTGACGAGTGTCGACATTCAGAGCAAAGCCCACACCACAGACATAGACGGAGCCTGGATTTCTGACCATATTCTTATTCTTGACGATGACTTTCGTTCGGACAGAAACTTCAGTCCGGCTGCTCCACAGAGCTGCAGTCATGGATCGCATGTGTACGGCCACTGTCAGGTTACCCTGCGAAACGGACTGTGGGTCCAGACGGGGGACTGCATCGCGAACTGCAACAGTGTCTGTGTTGACGCGTACGTTGCCCCCTGTAAGTATGGAGCACCAGCCAGATTTGGTACTAATTTTTGTCAGGCGACCCTTTACGTCGACTTTACTACGTCCTGCTCCTTCGTGTATTAGCTGTTTCACGACGGTGGTTGGGAGGCGTGTTGAACCTCTGTCGGTGGGGTTGGCGGTCGCAGGGCTGTTACACGGTGGAATGCTATCCCGTGGCCATATTTCTTGCCTCGGCGCTATTCACCGGAGCGCATAACCTTCCAAATCCCGGATGCATGTATGTGATGCGGCGTATTCAAACGTTTCACCGCACCCCAATGCATTGAAAATTAAACTTGAACATTGTGGACCTGAAGTTGCACAATAGCGCCCCATCAGGTCCCCAGGGTCTCCCTGTCAGTCTTAAGTTCCTGGGCTAGTGCAATCGGAATTCGACGCCCTCTTGGGTGAAGGGAGTTCTTTATGCGTTCTGGCTCACATGCAGTTGTACTGTTGATTGTTCCTTTCCTCGTTTTCGTCACCTTGGTCTGTGCCCAGACGGGCACCACCTCTTTGCGCGGAACTATCTCCGATTCTACTGGTGCCGCAGTCCCCAAAGCCAAAGTCACCCTGAGCAGCGCGGAGCGCGGCTTCGAGCGCACGGAGATGACCGGAGCCACTGGCGGATATGAGTTTCTCCAACTCCAGCCGGGAACCTATCAACTTATGGTAGAGATGGCCGGCTTCCGTAAGTACGCACAGAGAGCTGTCCAGTTACTTGTCGACAATCCCACGACAGTCAACGTGAAGCTTGAGGTGGGAGCGGCGACGGAAGTCGTCGAAGTTACGGCGGAGGGAGCGGTTATCAACACGACCGACGCGTCGTTGGGCAATGCCTTCGATGAGCGCCAAGTAAGAGAACTCCCGATGGAAGGACGAAACGTTCCGGATCTGCTCAGTTTGCAGGCCGGTGTCACCTATACGGGGAACCGTCCGGATGTTAACCGCGATACGGATACTCGCAGCGGAGCGGTGAACGGGGCTCGCAGCGACCAGAGCAACGTTACTCTGGACGGAGTGGACGTTAACGATCAGGTACAGGGCAACGCTTTTACTTCCATTTTGCCCGTCACGCTAGACTCCGTCCAAGAGTTCCGGGTCACAACCACCAACGCCAACGCCGATCAGGGACGCTCGTCGGGGGCCCAGGTCTCCCTCGTTACCAAGAGCGGGACCAACAAGTTGCACGGCTCACTTTATGAGTACCACCGCAACACTTTTACCAGCGCCAATGATTACTTCGTCAAGACAGCGGAATTGTCGAGCGGTCAACCGAATGTGCCTCCCAAGTTGATCCGGAATATTTTTGGCGGAGCACTGGGAGGGCCGGTTCTGAAGGATCGTTTTTTCTTCTTCATCAATTTTGAGGGTGCCCGCCAACGCGAGGAAAACAGCGTTTTACGCATTGTGCCAAGCGACGCGCTTCGCCAGGGCATGATTCAGTACGTGTGCGACCCAACGGATACGGCCAACTGCACCACTGGCAATTCTCAGGTTAATGTGGTCAATAATTCCGCCCTTGGCCTTGTCGCCGCTTTAACTCCTTCGCAGATTCAGGGCATGGATCCCTTGGGCCTCGGAAATAATCCGGTGATGCTGAAGTATTTCCAATCTTTTCCGGAGCCGAATGACCTCACGCAGGGCGACACGCTCAACTTTGTCGGCTATCGCTTCCGGGGACCGGTTCCAACCAACAGAAACTGGTACATCGCACGCGCCGATTTCAAGATCACGCGCGACGGGAATCACAGTCTATTTTGGCGGGGTGCCCTAAAGAACGATACTCGTTCCGATGTGCCTTACCTTCCGGGCAGCGCTCCCTTGCATACTCTCGCGGACTACAGCAAAGGCTACACTGTGGGCTATACAGCCCTGCTTAGGTCCACACTGATCAACAGTTTCCACTGGGGCTTCACGCGGCAGAGTTTTGGCGATATCGGCAACAACGACGCCCTGCCGTTCATCTTCTTCCGCGGGTTGAATGACGACGAAGGATCGAACAACTCCGAGTTGGCTGTGACCCGAAGCCGCGTCTTCCAGACTCCGGTCTACAACATCGTGGATGACATGACCTGGACGAAGGGCAAGCACACCTACCAGTTCGGCACAAACATCCGCTTCATCCGAAATCCACGCGCGAATTTCCTCAGTTCCTTTTCCTCGGGCTCCACCAATTCCTCCGGCTTGGACACGGCCGGGATCGTCGGCTCCAAAAGTCCTCTCAATCCGGCAACTCACGCCAGCAGCGGGCTCCCTGCGGTCGATTCCTCGTTCCGGCTCGGGTACAACTGGCCGATCATGGCGATGATGGGAATCGTCAGCGAACTGGACGCGACATTCAACTTTGACAAGAGCGGGACGGCACTGCCCCAGGGAGCGCCATTGAAGAGGCGATTTGCCGCGGATGAGTACGAGTTCTATCTGCAGGATTCCTACCGGATGAGGCCTAACCTCACGATAAACTATGGCCTGCGTTATTCCTTATTCTCGCCGCCCTGGGAGACTACCGGGACGGAGGTGGCGCCCACCGTTAGCTTGGGAGATTGGTTTCAGCAACGAGCCGCCAAGATGCTGACGGGTGACTCCTCCAGGACCGATCCGCTCATCACCTACGCGCTGGCCGGGCCAGCCAATGGCAAGCCAGGGTTCTACAATTGGGACCGCCACAATTTTGGGCCGCACGTTTCCTTCGCATACTCGCCTCGCACCAGTGGGGGCTGGCTACAAAATCTCCTCGGAAAGGGCGACAAGACGGTCATCCGTGGGGGCTTTGGTGTTGTGTTTGATCGTATTGGTGCAGGTTTGCTGGACACTTTTGACCGGCGCGGTTCCTTCGGTCTTTCTACAGGCATAACCGCTCCGGTACCCTGTGTCGGACCTACCAGCCTTGATCCCTGCACGGGTACTCCTATCGCACCAAGGCTGACCGGGCTCAATACCCTTCCACAGGTAGATGGATCGGGCAACCCATATTTTCCTGCGACACCAACGGGTGGCTTCCCCTTTACCTATCCGCCCGCCGGTACAGGGTTGGCCATTCAGTGGGGGTTGGACAATAGGATCAAGACACCCTACGCCTATACGCTGGACTTCTCGCTAGGGCGTGAGTTGCCCGGAGGCATGAGTCTGGAGGTCTCCTACGTCGGACGCATGGCACATCGACTGCTATCGCAGGAAGACCTTGCCATGCCGCTTGACATCGTGGATCCGAAGTCCAAAGTAGACTACTTCGCAGCTGCCCGGCGCTTGAGTGAGTTGGGATTTGCGGGCACGCCTACGTCATCGGTCAACGCTTCTATGGTTGGTCGTACGGCCGCATATTGGCAGAATATGATAGCTCCGTTGCACCCAGGGGACGCTTACACCCTCGCTTGCTCTGGTGGGTCCACGACCGATCCTGTGCAGGCCATGTACGATCTTATGGGCTGCGGCGGCGGACCAGCAGGGAATCCGAACCTGTTTCAAAGCTTCGGGGACGAGACTACCCCTTTGGCTAACTTGGACTATTGGGGTTCCGACTTCAGTGGAAACGGCGGCATCCTAGGCACTTCCGGCACTTATTACCCATCGGTGCTTGGAACCAACGCGTTCTTCAACAGCCAGTTTCATTCGCTGTACGCCTGGAGGTCGATTGGTAGTGCTAACTACCATGCTATGCAGGCTAACCTGCGCAAGAGGATGTCTCACGGCGTACGGTTCGATTTCAACTATACCTTCTCCAAGTCGATCGACATTTCTTCCGATGCCGAGCGAATCGACGCTTATGGCGGCTTAGGGGGACAGGTCATCAATTCGTGGGCACCCAATCAGCTGCGTGGAGTCTCTGACTTCGATACCACCCAGCAGTTCAACACCAATTGGATTTTCGACTTGCCCTTTGGCAAGGGTAAGCAGTTTGGCGGGAACGCCAACAGCGTTGCCGAAGCGGTCATTGGAGGTTGGCAGCTCTCGGGTGTAGCCCGTTGGACAAGTGGATTTCCAGTAACAATCGCCAACGGATCGACCTGGCCTACGAATTGGCAGTTGGGAGGTGCAGCTACCACGATCGGCCCGGTTCATGCTCATACGACGATACGCTCCGATGGTTCCGTGAACCTTTTTCCTACGGACCTGCCACAGTTGCCTTTCGGCAACGGTATCGGCCCCTTTCGTCATGACTTTCCGGGTGAGAGCGGCACCCGCAACACGGTTCGTGGTCCGGGTTTCGCCGGCCTGGATCTCGGACTCAGTAAGCGCTGGAAGATGCCATTCGGTGAATCACACAGCCTGCTATTCCGCTGGGAGGTTTTCAACGTTCCCAACTTGAAGCGCTTCGATGTGCAGACGATTACGACGGACATCTCGTCAAGTTCGTTCGGGACTTACAGCGGCTTGCTCACCAACCCGCGCGTAATGCAGTTTGCTTTGCGGTACGAGTTCTAACTGCTCGGCGAATGATCCCGAGTGGGGCGGAGATCCCGCCCCTCGAATGTTTCGGGCAGGCCCGCCAGTCTAAGCCCAAGGTTGTTGGTCTTAACCAGGGTTCAGGCATAGCCATGTGTCGACGGCAGCTAAGAAGCCGCTGTTTGACTTCCCTTCACGCCTACCGTACCCTATGTTCAGCGCCGTAAGCTCAGCGTAATTGTGGTAGTTTTCGCCCTTGGAGGTTCCCATGTTTGAAGGTCTATTTCAACCGATGCACTTGCTGGTGATCTTCTTTATTGCCCTGCTCGTCTTCGGTCCCAAGAAATTGCCTGAACTCGGGAAAGGTCTGGGTGAGGGAATTCGTGCTTTGAAAGATGGCATGAAAGATCATTCCACCACCACGACTCAGGCTTCTACGGAACAAAACAAGACTAGCGAAACCAAGACTCCCGAAACCAAGGCCTGATTTACTCCCATCGGACCATCGATGCGGTCACTGGTCGCCTGCTCCGCCATCTCGTCGCTATTTTTATAGCTGTTTCTAAAACTCGAAGTTCCCAGACAACTGTTGCGCCTCAAATGCACTCTGAATTCACTCTGAAAGCTGGAGGATCCCCGTGCTGCGTAAATTTGAATTATTCGCTCTCATCGCGTTCTTAGGATTGTCGGCCGCAACCTTCGCAGACCAAGTCACGTTGAAAAATGGCGACCGTCTTACTGGCACGGTCGTTAAATCCGATGGCAAGACCTTGATCCTGCACACGGAGGCGGCGGGAGACGTCACGATTCAGTTTGACGCGATCACTCAGATCACCACCGCCGAGGAGTTGCATGTCAGTCTGAAAGATGGCAAGACCGCTGTCGGTCCAGTCACCACTGCTGACGGCAAGATTGAGATCGCCACCAAGTCCGGAGGCACGGTCGAGGCTTCGAAAGACGACGTTAAGCAGATCCGCAATGACGCCGAGCAGCAGGCTTATGACAAGTCGCTGCATCCCGGACTCCGGCAGGGATGGGACGGCGGCGTGAATGTAGGCTTCTCCGTGGCTCGCGGCAACAGTCAGACCGAAAACCTGGCCTTGGCATTTCTACACCAAGAACGATCTCGCTAGTCCCTCCGATGTGGCGAATCTGGAAACCGGCGGCTTCCGCTACGACCGGAATCTCACCCCCCGCGTGTTCGCTTATGGCGCCATCGACTTCATGAGTAATGCCCTGCAATTCCTCGACCTGCGCGCGGTCTATGGCGGTGGCTTCGGCTACCACGCTATCAAGTCGGACAACACAACGCTCGACTTTCTTGGTGGCCTCAACTACACCCACGAAACGTATTCCAACGGCCCGCTGATCTCGACGCCGCCGCAGCCCCCAGCCTATGCCTCGTACGGCGTGACCAACAAGTTTATCGCCCTCACTCTTGGCGAGGAACTGAACCACAAGCTCGGCAAGAGCACGATCATCACGCAGAACCTGTATTTCTATCCCGACCTCCAGGATACGAGCCAATACCGCGGCACCTTCAACCTCGGCACGGTCACCAAGATCAGCAAATGGCTGGGCTGGCAGAACCAGTTCAGCGATATCTACGTCTCCAACCCGCCCGTAGGAGCCAAGAAGAATGACTTGATCCTGACGACAGGCCTGAACTTCTCCTTCACGCACTAAGCGCGTGAGCGAACTCAGCCCTGTCATCTCGACCGGAGCGAGCGAACGTGAACGCAGTGGAGAGACCCGCTGTATACGCGTTAGCGGAATACCCGCCCGGGACCGCAAACATTTTCACATTGCTGTTCATCCGTTCGCGAGGTAGACTCATCCCTCATCACGGCTCGTTCCCCCACGAGCCATCTATCAGCGCTCGGATTTCAAACCAGAGGTCTACCCATGCGTCGAATCATTCGCAAGATTTCTACTGCGGCGAGTCTTTCCCAATTCTCGAAATGGACATGCCTCACCCTCGCTCTGCTGGCCGTACTGGCCATCGGCTCTCCAGCGCAGACGTTCACGGTCCTTCACACCTTCACTAACACGCCCGATGGTGCAGGCGCCTTCGGAGGCTTGGTCGCCGATAACAAAGGAAATTTCTACGGCACCACCCAATTCGCTGGGGCCAATAGCTTTGGGACGGCGTTCGAGCTTTCACCCAGCGCCAGTGGCTGGACCGAATCAATAATCTGGAGCTTTGCCGGAGGGACGGACGGCGATGATCCCTCGTACCAAATGGTGGTGGATGCCAGTGGGAATGTCTTCGGAGAGACTCAGGGCGTCGGGGACGCTAGCTGCAACTGCGGCACAGTTTTCGAACTTCAGCCCCCAGCGAGCCAGTCTGGAACCTGGACTAAGACCGTTCTTTACGCTTTCACCGGCGTTTCCGGAAGTTATCCGTATGGCGGACTCACTCTCGACTCGGGCGGAAACCTTTACGGCGTGAGAAACAGCGGCGGCGCGTTTGGCTATGGTCTGGCATTTCGGCTCGCCCCCTCCGCTGGCGGATATACCGAGGGTACGCTCTACGCATTCGGCGACACGACAGCTGACCCGAAGACTCCCTACGGCCCACTGCTCATAGACTCTGCCGGAAACCTGTACGGTGTTTCGACGTCTGGAGGCGCCCAGGGCCACGGAACCGTTTATGAACTGACCCCGCCTGCAAGCAGTACTGGAAGATGGACCAGCACCACGCTTTTCGCATTCAAGGGAGCAAACTCTGGCTGCTACCCTGAGGGCAACTTATTAATGGATGCGAGCGGAAAGTTGTACGGGCAGGCCGCAGGCTGCGGACGCTCCAGCAATGGCCTCATCTTCCGCTTGTCTCCGCCGACGGTCTCCGGAGCGCCGTGGACGGAAGCGATCTTGCACCAGTTCGGCACGCGTGACGGGGGTGGAATCTATCCCTCTCTCAGCTTCGACAGCACCAAAACGAATCTTTACGGCACGTCGTTCTATGCGGATTCATTCGGTGTCATCTTCGAACTAAAGCCTCCAGCCATCGAAGGAGCGCCCTGGACCGAGAACATTCTCCATTCATTCACCAATGGGAGTGGTGGCAGCGGTCCACTTGGGCCGATAGTTCAAGACGCAAATGGAGTCCTTTACGGCACAGCCTACTACGGCACAAACCGCGTCCCGGGCGGGACTGCCTTCTCGATTGCGCCTTAGTCGATGCCGTGAATCTTCATGCTGACCAGTTGATCGATGCTGAGGTCGTGGATTCCGCGTGATTTCATGTCGCTGATGTACTCCGGCGTCACGTTGTGGATTCGCATCGCGATTAACTCGTCCGGGTCAGGATGCGAATACCCCAGTCCCTGAACTTTCTGAATGAACTCCGGCGAGACGCCGTGAATTCTGAAGGCGATCAGCTTCTCCAGATCGATGTGGTCGTAGCCGCGCTGCTTCAGTTGCTCCATCCACTCCGGCGTCGCTCCGTGGATTCGCATCGCGATCAGCGTGTCTTCATCGGGTGAATAACCGGCCTTATGCAGGTCTCGTATCATCTGCGGGCTCACGCCGTGAATGCGAAACGCGACCAGCTTATCGCTGACTGAAATCTTCAGCCCCGCTGACCGCAGCTCTGCAATAAAAGCGGAATCCACGCGAAAGATTCGAAACGCGACGAGCTTATCGGTGTCGAGGTCAGTGAGATGCTCGCCCTTCATCTGTCGCGCAAATTCCAGGCTGACATCCTGCACCGCCATGCCGAACTGTTTTTCGTCGTCGACGGAGAAACCGATCGCCTGCATTTCACGCGCGTAATTTGGATCAGGCTGGAAATGAAAAATTCCCGCTCCCTCGCCGTTATTCAAGAAGCCTTCGCAATCGATCTTGCCGGCGTCGCGAGCAAGAACAAAATGCACATCCTGCCGTCCGCCCTTGGAAAAGTCCACGCCCGGGAACGAACTGGCGTTCCAGTCCGACTCATGGCTCGACATTCCGCCGTGATGATGTTCGATCAGCGAGAACTCAACCTTGCCCGCCTCGTCGGACTTGCTGATCGTCCAATCGCCGCTGTGTACTTCCGCGGCCCGATTCTTCACCACGCCCACCAATACGCAGCAGGCGAATACTAAGAAAGCCAGAGTTCGTCGCGTTCGCATAAGAATTCCTTTCTTCGATCTAAATGTCGGCCTTCGATTCCAAAATCCCCAGCTGCATTAGTTGAATCAACTTGTGCAACGACAAATCCTTAAACCCATGCGCGCGCGCCTTCTCCACGAACTCGGGAGTCAAGTCCTGAACCTTGGCGCTGATGATGTCGTTGACATCGAGCTTTAATCCCGCTGCCTGAAGCCCCTTGATGTACTCTGCCGTAACGTCCTGCACCCGCATACTAATAAGTTCATTGGCCGATGGATTCAGCCCCAGCGCCCGAATGCCGTGCACATACTCCGGTGTCACGCCTTGAATACGCATACTGATCGCCTGATCCGCGCTGGGGTGCAGGCCTTGTTCGTTCAATCCCTTGATGTAATCCCCCGTAACATCCTGGATCTTCAACGCGATCAACTGATTGACATCGGGTTGCAGTCCCGCATCTTTTAATCCCCGAAGATACTGTCCATCTGCGCCTTGTATCTTGAGCGCAACAATTTGGTTTATGTCGGGATTCAGTCCGTCCGCATGAAGTTCATGAACAAACTCGGGAGTCACTCCCTGAATCTTCATCGCAACCAAATTCTCGGCATCCGGATGTAGTCCTTGCGCCTGCAATCCGCGAACATATTCCGGCGTCACATCTTGAATTTTCATCGCGATCAATTGGTCGATGGTCAGATCGCGCAGACCAGCCGACTCCATCGCACCAATGTAAGACGAAGCATTCGCAGGCGCCGGCTCGCTTTGTTTCGCGGTTGAAGGCGAAGGCTTCGCGCTTGCCGCGGCTTTCGCAGTGGGTTGAGATCGCGGAGTCGATCCGGCAGAAGCTGCCGCCGATGCTTGCAAGTCGAAACTGGCCCTAACCGCCCTCGGATGAGCGATCCCTTCAGCCCCAGAATTCGCAACACGCGCTCCGTCAACGGCCCGCGATTCACGGCCATCGCCAGCGCAGGCGCACTTCGCCACTCTTCCATCATCGCCAGCGCCCGGGCATATTCCACGGCATTGCCACAAACTGAAACTGCGATGTCATCGCAGCAATGTTCGCGCTCCGCCCGGATGCGCTTGTTCAGCCACCAGACAGCGGGATGATAAAAGAGCAGCGTCTCCACGCACACCTGAAACACATTCACCAACGGGTCCAATCGCTTGATGTGTGCCAGTTCATGCACAATCACCGACTGCAACTGCTCTTCCGACAAGCCAGAGAGCGCGGTCAGCGGCAAAAACACAACGGGCCGGAACCACCCGATCACCGCCGGTGCTTGCAGCCATGTGCACTCGCAATAGTCGATCGCCCGGCGAATGCCGAGTCGATCCTGCATGATGAAGCAAATTTCCAGCATCCGGTCGCTTACCACCGTCGATTGCTTGCGCCGTTCGCGTTCCAGCAGCAAAAATCCCCCAGCTGACCGCAGGCTGAAAAGCGCCACTCCCACCAGCCAGGCTTCCACCATCCATGGAAGAACTTCCGGCGACAGCCCGCCAGAAATTCTCGCTGACTGGTTCGCTACAGTCTGGTCCGCTACGGTCTGGCTCGCAGCCAGCAATGCTGGCGCAACTGGCGAAGACGACTTCACCATGTTCCCGGGCACAGATGCGGATTCCATGTAAAAAAAGAATGTAACCGCCGGAGCAACCAGCATCAGAACCAGCGCCCCCACCGCCAGCGCATAACGCGCCGAAGCTCTACGGCACAACGCCATTCCAGCCGCGGCGACCGCAGCCACCGCGATTCCTTGCCACAGAAAGTGCAATAGTGCCCAGCCCAAAGAATGCATCGTCGTCTGGGAAAGCATGTTCGCTGAAAGCCAGTTCATAGGATTGCTCATCGCCGGTTCCTTTCGTATTCGTCAAGCAAACGCCGCAACTCTTCAATCTCTTCCGCCGAAGCCTTGCTCCCCGCCAGCGCGTGCACCATTAACTGGCTGGCCGACCCCTCGAAGACTCGCTGCAGCATGTCGCCGGCAATTTGCCGTTTAGTTTGTTCGGCCGGCAGGCATGCTTCATAGACGTGTGCCCGCTGGGTTTCGTTACGGCGCACCGTCCCTTTCGTGGTCATAATTTGCAGCAGCTTCAGAACCGTCGTATACCCCATTTCCTTTTTCTCGCTGAGCGCGTCGTGAACTTCGCGTACCGTCGAAGCCCCGCGGCTCCATAGCACGTGTAGAATTTCCAGCTCCGAAGCGGTCGGTTTCTGCGGAATCTGTCTCATGCAATGCAAACTACTACGAAGGGATTCGTAGTGTCAACGAAAATCTTCGTACTTCATGCAAAAGTTTTCTAAATCCTTCTGCATCCCCTTCCTGCTAACCAACACTTGGCAAAGCCGTCTACTACCACGTACAGTACTCTGTCCGATATTTGCCAGTCTCATTTAAGTCTCTAACCACAGGAGTCTGTTCCCCATGCGTCACTGCGCAATCGTGCTGATGGCCTTGTCGTGCCTCAGCGTTCTAGGTCACACGCAAACCGCCGACGAACTGGTCAGCAAGAACATCCAGGCCAAAGGCGGTCTCGACAAGATGAAAGCCATCAAGTCCATTCGCGTCACTGGCAAGTTGAGCGCTGGCGGCGGCTTTAGCGCGCCCATCGGCCAGGAGAACGTGCGCCCGAATCTCGTCCGCGAAACTTTCTCCCTGCAAGGCATGACCGCGATCACCGCCTACGACGGCACGACCGGATGGCAGATTCAGCCCTTCGGCGGACACAAAGATCCCCAGTTTATGGGCGAGGACGATCTCCGCGACCTTCTCCTCGACGCCGACTTCGATGGCCCCCTGGTTGACTACAAAGAAAAGGGCAACACCGTCGAATTTCTCGGCCACGACGTAGTCGATGGCGACGACGCCCTGCGCCTGAAAGTTACGCTCAAGAATGGCGACATCATTTACTACTATCTCGACCCCGATACCTTCCTCGAAATTCGCCGCGAAGTGCAGGAATTCATCCGCGGCTCGGTACGCGAAAGCGTCACCGAGATGGGCTCCTACAAGCCCGTCGACGGCGTGATGTTCCCCTTCTCCATTTCTCAGGGATCGAAAGCCAATCCCGCCGCTCAGACTACGACCATCGAGAAGATCGAAGTCAACGTTCCTATCGCTCCCGCGGATTTCATGGTTCCCGCATCATTGCGCCCGCAGGAACAGAAATCGGGATTGGTCGGTGTTCACTGAATTTCTATGGACAAAGATTTGCACGGACCTGATTTGCACGAACGAAGATTCGCTGGGGTAAAAATTACCCGGGATGCAGCTATAACGAATAATCACTTGCGTCGAAAGGGATTCGCAAACATGAAGGCACCCCTTCTTAAGTTTTGGGCACTGACCGTGCTGTTCGCCGGACCTTCGCTATGCACACCTGTGCAGGGTCAAGCGCCATATCGCTTCGACGCCGCCACAGTCTCCGGTCTGCCTGCGCGCAACATCGGCTCCGCCATCATGAGCGGACGCGTCGCCGCCGTCGACGCCATCGATCAGGACGGCCGCATCACCGTCTACGTCGGCTCAGCCAGCGGTGGCGTTTGGAAATCTGTTAACGGCGGCACGAC
>WNFI01156867.1_pt1 | contig 15085 bp, 12 predicted proteins | sample 5400471 | NCBI WGS metagenome assembly WNFI01 (sample SAMN13153348, study PRJNA577476) | soil metagenome | isolation source: 100 cm saprolite on Douglas fir-dominated hillslope | place: USA:California | collected 2013-09-17
CCGTTGTTGATGATGCGTCCGCCCATCGGACGTTGATCCTTCATCAGCAGAAACGCCTGCTGCGTACACAGGAATGCGCCGGTCAGGTTCACGTCCACGACCGACTGCCATTGCTCGACCGTCAACGCCTCGAGCCCGATGCCCGGCGCGGTGATGCCGGCGTTGTTGAACAGAAGGTCGAGGCGCCCGAACGCCGCGCGCGTCGCCTCGAACAGGCGGCGCACCGATCCGGCGTCGGCGACGTCCGTCGGGACGACCAGGCCATGCGCCGGGTCCGCGGCGGATTCCCGAAGCACCGCCTCGAGCGGATGCGGGCGGCGGCCGGCGAGCACGACCGCGTATCCGCGCTGAAGGAGAGCGATCGCCACCGCTCTGCCGATCCCGGATCCGGCTCCCGTGACGAGGGCAATCTTGAGTGGATTGGTCACGTCCGGAACGGTAACATGCCTCGCTCATGAAAGTGCTCATCACCGGCGCCGCCGGGTTCCTCGGCAGGCGCGTCATCGAGGCTCTCCTCTCCGGCGCGGCCGGGATGCCGCAGGTGTCCCGCATCGTCGCCGCCGACGCGGTCGCGAGCCCGTTGGCAGACTCGCGCATCGACGCCAGAGTCGGCACGATCCTCGAACCGGACTTCATCCGCTCCATCGTCGCACCCGACGTCGACGTGGTGTTTCACCTTGCGGCCGTCCTCAGCGGGCAGGCGGAAGCGGAGTTCGACACCGGCATGCGGGTCAACGTCGATGGGACGCGGACGCTGCTGGACGGGTGCCGGGCGCTCGGCCGCGCGCCACGGTTCGTGTTCTCGAGTACGCTGGCGATCTTCGGCGGCGGGCTGCCGAGCGTGGTGCCGGAGGACATCGTGCTGGAGCCGCAGTCCTCGTACGGCACGGAGAAGGCGATCGTCGAGCTGCTGGTGCGCGATTACTCGCGGCGCGGCTATATCGACGCCATCATCTGCCGGCTGGCGACGGTGACGGTTCGCCCCGGCGCGCCGAACTCGGCGCTGTCATCTTTCGTCAGCGGCATCATCCGCGAGCCGCTCGCCGGCATCGACGCGATCTGTCCGGTGCCGCTCGACACGCGCATCTGGATCACCTCACCCGCGGCGGTGACGCACAATCTCCTACACGCCGCCGGCCTGCCGGCGCCGGCGCTCGAGGGCCGTCTCGCGGTGAATCTGCCAGGGCTGTGCGTGACGCCGGCGGAGATGCTCGCGAGTCTGGAGCGCGCCGGCGGCGCCGCGGCGAGGGCACGCGTCCGCTGCGAGATCGATCCGCGGGTGACGCGGGTCTTTTCCACCTGGCCGGGCGCGCTCGACGACCGTCGCGCACGCGCCCTGGGCTTCATCGGCGATCGGGATTTCGACGAAGTCGTGCGGCACTACATCGGTGAGCGGACGGGTCAGGCGCCAGCCTGACGGGACGTCACTGCATGCCGCCCACAGCCCGGTAAAGACCGACAATCGCGGTAAAGAGATCGGCCTCCGCCTGTGCCGCGGCGCTCTCGGCCTGCAGCTGGGTTCGCTCGGCGTCGAGCAGCGAGAGAAACTCGGCGACGCCTTCGCGATATCGGAGACGGGCGATGCCCGCCGCCCTGGCGCTCTCGCGCACTTCGTCCGTGAGCTTGAGCAGGCGTTCCTGCCGCTGCCGATACGCCACGAGGGCGGTTTCTGTCTCCTCCAGCGCCAGCAGCATGGTCTGTTCGTAGCTGGCCAGCGCTTCGTCGGTGGCCGCGTGCGCCCCGCGCAGCCGCGCCCGGGCGCTGCCGAGGTCGAATGCGCTCCATTGGAGCGCCGGCGTCACGGCCCAGGCGCGCGAGTCGTTCGTGCCGAAGATGTTGCCTCGTCCGGCGAGCAGACCCAGCACGCCGGAGATCGTGATCCGCGGATAGAGATCGGCCGTGGCCACCCCCTCTCTTGCCGCCGTCGCGGCCAGGCGGCGTTCCGCCGCGCGCACGTCCGGCCGGCGATCCAGCAGCCGGTCGGGTGGACCGAGCGCGATCGACGTCGCAAGTATGGGGTACGCGCGCGGCGCCAGATTGACGCTCAGCTGCCCGGGCGCTCTGCCGGTGAGCACGGCGAGCCGATGTTCGCGGACCGCGAGCGCCGTGCGCAGGGGCGGCACCTCCGCTTCGATCGCCGACACGCGCGCCGAGGCGCTGGCGACGTCCTGTTCCCCGCCAATTCCGGCGTCGCGCCGGGCCTGGGTCAACCGCAGCGTCTCCCGCTGGTTTGCCAGACTGCGATCGAGCACCGACAGCTGCTGCTGGATGCCGCGAAGCTCGAAGTAGTTCAGCCCGACGTCGGCGGCGACGCTGACGCGCACGCTGGAGAGCGCCGCGTCGAAACTCTCGGCATTCGCCCGCGCCGCGGTAACCGCCGCCCGGACGCGGCCGAACAGATCGAGCTCCCACGACGCATCGAGAGCCGCACGATAGGTGTTGATGCGCAGCGGCTCGTCGCGGAATCCCGGCAGTGCCTGCTCGCGGATGTCCACCGAGGCCGCGGCTGTCACGGTCGGGTAGCGGCGCCGGCGATCCTCGTCGAAAACCGCGCGGGCCTGGTCGAACCGCGCGAGCGCGGACCGGACGTCGCGGTTGGAGTCGACCGCTGCCCTCTCGATCTCTTCGAGCACCGGATCGTCGAACTGTTCCCACCAGCGGGGGGCATACGCCTGCGCCGAAAAGAGCGAGGCGTCCCACCGGCTGAGGGGCGTTCGTTCCAGCGTCGACGGCGGCGGCGCCGTGCGCGCGGCGCATGCCGCAAGCTGCGCGGAAGCAATCACGATCATCACAAGCCTTCGCACGATTAGTGGCCCTCCGCTGCGGCCGCTACCCGAGGCGCGGCGACCCGCGCCGGTCTCGAGGCCACTCGGTCCGCGAGAGTTTCGATGACAACGTAAAACACCGGCGTCAGGAACACGCCGAACAGCGTGACGCCCAGCATCCCGGCGAACACCGCAATGCCCATCGCCTGCCGCACTTCGGCGCCGGGACCTGACGCCAGTACCAGCGGGACGACCCCCATGATGAACGCCACCGACGTCATGAGGACCGGCCGCAGCCGGATCCGGCAGGCGTCGAGGATCGCCGTCCGCCGCGGTGCGCCCTCCGCCTCACGCTGCCGGGCGAACTCCACGATCAGGATCGCGTTCTTGCAGGCGAGGCCGGCGAGCACGAGAAAGCTGATCTGCGTGAACACGTTGTTGCTCCGTCCATTCGAACGTCATGCCGTTCGGCAGCGTGCGTCCGAGCAGCTCGGCGATGGCCCCTTGCGCCTGGCCCGAGCTGTGGCCCGGGGCGGGACCGCCGTTGAGCTCTGCGGCGGGATAGCCGTTGTAGTGCATCACCTGGTCCGGTCCGTAGGTCCGGCTCACGCGCAGGACCGATCCGAGCGGCACCATCTCGCCCTTGGCGTTCCGCGTCTTCAAACGCGCGATCTGCTCGGGCTGCACCCGGAACGACGACTCCGCCTGCACGTTCACCTGGTAGGTGCGGCCGAACCGGTTGAAGTCGTTGGCGTAGAGCGAGCCGAGATACACCTGCAGCGTGTCGAACACGTCGGTCAGCGGAATGCCGTACGATTTCACGCGCTCGCGATCGACGTTTACGTCGATCTGGGGCACGCTCACCTGAAAGCTCGAGAACAGGCCGGCCAGCGACGGTGCCTGCCGGCCAGCGGCCGCCGCCCCCTGCACCTGGTGGTACAGCTCTTCGAACCCGAGGCCGGCGCGATCTTCGACATACAGCTTGAACCCGCCCACGGTGCCCAGGCCCTGCACCGGCGGCGGCGGGAAGATCGCCACGTACGCGTCCTGGATCCCGCCGTTGATCGACAGTCCCGGAAACGCCACGGAGTTCGCCACGCCGGGGTGCGCCAGCGCCAGTGAGCTCATCTCGCGAATGACGCGTTCGGAACGATCCAGCGTCGCACCATCCGGCAGCTGCGCGAACGCGACGAGGTAGTCCTTGTCCTGCGCCGGAATGAAGCCTTGCGGCACCTTGGCGAATCCGAGAGCGGTCAGTCCGACCAGTCCGACATAGACCACCAGCGCGACCGCCGACACCCGGAGCACCCGTGAGACGCCGCCGGCATAGAGCGACGACCCGCCGGTGAAGGCGCGGTTGAAGCCGCGGAAGAACCAGCCGAACCCGCGATCGATGCCGCGTTGCACGCGATCGCGCGGCGCGCCGTGCGGCCGCAGCAGCCGCGACGCCAGGGCCGGGCTCAGGGTCAGCGAATTGAACGCCGAAATGAACGTCGAGATGGCGATGGTGAGCGCGAACTGGCGGTAGAACTGTCCGGTGAGCCCGCTGACGAACGCGGTCGGCACGAACACCGCGCCGAGGACCAGGGCGATGGCGATGATCGGACCCGACACTTCCTCCATGGCGCGCCGGGTCGCTGCCATCGGCGGTTGCCCCAGCTCGATATGCCGCTCCACGTTCTCGACCACGACGATCGCATCGTCCACGACGATCCCGATCGCCAGCACCAGGCCAAAGAGCGAGAGCGTGTTGAGGGAGAAGCCGAGTCCGAGCATCACCGCGAACGTGCCGATCAGCGACACCGGGACGGCCACCAGCGGGATGATCGACGCGCGCCAGGTCTGCAGGAAGACCACGACCACAATCACGACCAGCAGGATCGCCTCGATCAGCGTGTGCGCGACCGCGGTGATCGATTCGCGGACGAACACCGTGGGGTCGTAGACGATGCGGTAGTCCACTCCTGGCGGGAAGTTCTTCTTCAGCCGCTCCATGGTCGCGTGGACGTCGTTCGAGGCCTGGAGCGCGTTGGTGCCGGGCCGCTGGAAGACGCCGATCGCCACCGCCGGCTTGTTGTCGAGAAGGCTGCGCAGCGAGTAGCGGCTCGATCCGAGCTCCAGGCGCGCGACGTCGGACAGGTGGGTGATCTGCCCGTCGCCGGTCGCGCGCACGATGATGTTGCCGAACTCCGATTCCGACGTCAGCCGGCCCTGCGTATTAATCGAGAGCTGGAACGCGGCGTTGGACGGGGCCGGCGGCGCGCCGAGGACGCCGGCGGCCACCTGGACGTTCTGCTCCCTGATCGCGCGCACCACGTCGCTCGTCGTCAGCTGCCGTGAGGCCAGGCGGTCCGGATCCAGCCATACGCGCATGCTGTATTCACCGGCGCCGAAGACCTGGACGGCGCCGACGCCGTTCAGCCGGGTGATCTCATCCTTGACCTGCAGGTGCGCATAGTTCGACAGATAGAGCATGTCGTAGCGCTCGTCAGGGGACACGAGGTGCACGACCATGATGAAGTCCGGCGAGGCCTTCTCGGTGGTCACGCCGATGCGCTGCACGTCCTGCGGGAGGCGCGGCAGCGTCTGGGCGACGCGATTCTGCACCTGCACCTGGGCGTTGTCGAGATCGGTGCCGAGCGCGAAAGTGATCGTCAGGGTGAGCGCGCCGTCCGACGTGGCCTGCGAGAACATGTAGAGCATGCCCTCGACGCCGTTCATCTGCTGTTCGAGCGGCGAGGCGACGGTCTCGGCGATCACTTTTGGATTGGCGCCCGGGAACGCCGCGCGCACGACGACGGTCGGCGGCACCACGCCCGGATACTCGCTGATCGGCAGTTTGAGCAGCGCCAAGGCGCCGGCCACGACGATCAGCAGCGAGACGACGATGGCGAAGATTGGCCTGGTGATGAAGAACGAGGAGAACTTCATCGGGCACCCGCCATCGCCACGACCGTCGCCTTGACCTCCACCCCCGGCCGCACTCGCTGCAGACCATTGACGACGACGAGCTCGCCGGCGGTCAACCCTTTCTGCACCACTCGCAGTCCGTCGATGACCGGACCGAGCGCGACGGTCCGCGATTCGATTTTGTGGTCATGTCCGACGACCAGCACGATCCGGCGATCGAGATCCGTGCCGACCGCCCGATCCTGCACGAGGACACCCGGGTAGGATGCCGTTCCGGGGAGGCGGAGCCGGACGAACAACCCCGGTGTCAGCCGGCGGTCGGGATTGCGAAACACGGCACGTCCGTTGATCGTTCCGGTCAACGGATCGAGCTGGTTATCGAGAAACTGCAGCGTCCCTTCGTGCGGGAAGGACTGTTCGTCGGCGAGCGCCATCTGAATCGGCAGGTCGCCGCGCGACGCCCCCTTACTGTGCCGGCGGACGCGGTCGCCGTAGCGCAGGAACGTCTGCTCGTCGGCAGCGAACGACGCATAGATCGGATCGACGGACACGACCGTCGTCAGCAGCGTCGCTTCTCCTTGCCCACCCGATACGAGATTGCCGCGCGTCACGAGCGCCCGGCTCACACGTCCGTCGATTGGCGAGACCACTCGGGTGAACTCGAGGTCGAGCTCGGCCGCGCGGAGCGCGGCGGCGACTGCGTCAACATGCGCGGCGGCCTCCGCCGCCGCGCCGGCCCGCCGCTCGCGCTCCTCCAGCGACATGGCGTTGTCGGTCGCCAGCCGGTCCGCCCGCCGCATTTCCGACGCCGCGCGATCGCGCGCGCTGGTGGCCTGTGTCAACTCGGCGCGCAGCCGCTGGACCTGGGTGAGGAAGGGGCGGTCGTCGAGCTGAAAGAGGAGCTGCCCCTGGCGGACGAGGCTGCCTTCCTCGAACGTGACGGTCGAGATCAGTCCGGAGACACGAGGACGGACGCCCACCGATTGTACCGGTTCGAGGCGGCCGGTGAACTCGTCCCATTCCGTCACCTGACGAGCAACCGCTGGCGCCGCCGTCACTTCGGGCAGCGACGGCGGGGCGGCTGTCTGAACGCGCGTGCACGCGGCGGCGAACGAGATCGATGCCATTACCACGCCTGCCCCAGAGAGCTTGAAAAGTTGAGTAAACATGGCACTCAGGATGACCCTCAGGGAGGGCCCTTCACAATCAGGCAGATAGCCGATCGGAAGGTCGCCCGTACGGCGGACGGCCCACTGGTCCATGAGCCGGACAGCCTCATCGGCCAAAAGGACGATGCGCGGAGCGCGGGAGTCGGGCATACTCGGAGCTATGTCCGCATCCGCAGGGTCCCCGGATCCGGTGGCGCTTCGAGAGGAGCTGGCTCCCGAGGCCGAGATCGCGCGGCTGACCGCCGCCCTCGCCGAGCTGCGCGACGATCGCCAGCGCGCCGAGTGCATGGCCTCGATCCAGAGCGATGCGGTGCAGCTGGCGATGGATCTGCTGGTCACCCACCCCGATCTTCGGGGGTTCTTCCGCATGTTCATCAAGCGCCTGGTTGACGATTCCGAGGCACATGCATGCGGCGTGTGGCTGCTCGACGAAGCCACTGGCGCCTGCGACCTGTGGATGGCGAACATCGGCGGCGAGACGCTGACGCCCGAGAGCAGCGGCTGGGCCGCGCTCGAAATGCCGCGCGAGAGCATGAGCCGTCATCTCCTGGGCAGCGAGGAAGGACGCACGGCAATTCTCGAATACGACGGCGACGACCAGCAGCTACCGGAGGCGGTGCGCGCGTTCAATCGGGCCGCCGGGGTGAACACGCTGGTGGTCGCGCCGCTGCGGCTGGCGCCCAGGACGCTCGGCTGGATGGCGCTGTCGAGCGTGAACGACTCAGAGTGCGAGCGCCGCTGGCGGTATGCGCTGCTCGATGCCACGGCGCGACAAGCGACGCTGGCTCTGTACTATAGCCGGCTCGTCGAGCAGAGCCTCCTCGAGGCGCGTCGCCAGGCGGTTCTCGAAGAACGCAACCGGATCGCGCGAGATATTCACGATACGCTCGCCCAGGGGTTCGGCGCCATTCTGATGCAGCTGCAGGCCGCCCAGCGGGGCGGCGTGCACGGGTGACGTGCCGGTTGAGCTCTCGATCGAGGAATTGCCGGCATTCGACTCCGGCGTGGAACGCGAAATCATCGGCATCGCCCAGGAAGCGCTCACCAACGCCGTCCGGCATGCACGCGCCCGCCGGATCGTCGTGCGCGCGGGTGCGGTGCGCAGCGTTGGTTTCCGGCTGTCGGTCGGGGACGATGGCCGCGGCATCACGGGCGATCGCGGCTCCAGCGGGTTCGGCATGACGAGCATGCAGGAACGGGCGGACCGGATCGGCGCGTCGCTCACCTTCGTGACGGCCGCGAGATCCGGCACCGAAGTCGTGCTCGCGTGGCAGCCGGCCGCTTTCTCGATACCACGGGCGGGCGATGTCGACCGTTGACGCGTCTCCGACACCGGCAGGGTCGGTCACCAGGCACGCCCGGGTGTTGCTGGTTGACGACCACTCGCTGTTGCGGACGGGCGTCGCCAACATCATCAACCATGAACCCGATCTCGAGGTCATCGCCGAGGCGGCGAACGGCCGCGATGCCATCGAGGCGTTTCTGCTCCATCGTCCAGACGTCGTGCTGATGGACCTGCGCATGCCGGAGATGGAAGGGGTCGAAGCGGTCCGCCGGATCCGCGAAATCGACCCCCAGGCGCGCGTCGTGGTACTGACGACGTACGATGCCGATGAAGACATCGCGCGGGCGCTGCAGGCGGGAGCGAAGGCGTACATTCTCAAGGACATTGCCGCTGACGCCCTCGTGGCGTGCGTCCGCGACGTGCTGGCCGGCAAGACCTACCTGGCTCCTGCCGCCGCCGCCAAGCTGGCCGAGCGGGTCACGCAGGTGCAACTCACGCCGCGCGAGCTTGCCGCGTTGCGCCTCCTGGCCAACGGCAACAGCAACAAGGAGATCGCCACCGCTCTGGAGATCTCGGAGCGCACCGTCAAATCGCATCTCGCTCACCTCTTCGAGAAGCTCCAGGTCACGAGCCGGACCGAGGCCGTCCGCGTCGCCACCAGGCGCGGCCTCGTACGATTCGACTGACCCCACCGCGCCGTCCATTTCCGCACAGTTGACCTGCGCCACAGCGCGTTCTACGCTGCACCGGCGCGTGGCCACTCTACGGCCGCGTCCAAGAGGGTGATTACATGTTCCGTTTCGTTCGGGCTGGTCTGGCCGCCGTCGCCGCCACGGCCGCGATACTGCTGATTACCTACTCGACCGCTGCACTCCAGGGGGTCGGGCAAACGTCCGGGCAATCCCCGACTCCGACGCAGGGGGCGCCCTTTCTGGGCGACTGGGTCGTGACCGCCGCCATGCAGGCAATGGAGGCCACGTTTGTCGTGTCGGTGAAGGCCGACGGCGGCAAGGTGACCGCGACGGTCGGCTCGGACCTGCAACCGGCGGTCAGGGTCCCCGCCATCTCTATGTCCGGGGAGAGTCTCGTGCTCAGGTACACCGTGGATTATCAGGGCATGCCAATCTCCACCGTCATGACGCTCACGCCGCAAGGCACCGCGCTTCGCGTCGCGATGGCGATGATGGACGGTCAGTACGAGATGTTTGGCAGCGCGTCCAGGCAGGTGCCTGGCGCTCCGCAGCGGAGCGGCGGCTTCGGCGGCCGCGGGGCGCCGAGCAACGACACGACCGACTTCTCGCCCAAGGCTCCGTACCTTGCCCGATCGCCGGCCGAGGAAGCGCAGGGCTTCGTGCTGCCCGCGGGATATCGCATGGAGCTCGTCGCCGCCGACCCCGACGTGATCAGCCCGGCGGTGATCGAGTTCGACGGCAACGGCCGCATGTACGTCAGCGAACTCATCAGCTACATGATGGACGCCAACGCCAGCGGCGAGCACGACCCGATCAGCCGCATCAGCCGCTGGGAAAGCACCAAGGGCAACGGGGTTTTCGACAAGCACACCGTGTTCGTCGATCACCTGGTCGCGCCGCGCATGATCCTGCCGCTTCAGGATGGCGTCATCCTCACCAGCGAAACTGATTCCGACGACATCGTGAAATGGACCGACACGAACGGCGACGGCCGAGCCGACAAGCGGGAAGTGGTCTTCACGGGAATTGGCCAGAGCGGCGACGCCAACATCGAGCACCAGAAGGCCGGCTTGGTCTGGAACATGGACAACTGGATCTATACGACCTACAACCCGTTCCGTATCCGCTGGACGCCGTCAGGATTCCTCCGCGAGCCTACCGGCCCGAACGGCGGGCAGTGGGGTCTTGCGTCGGATGACGAGGGGAAGCCATGGTTCGTGGACGCGGGCGGCGAACGGGGTCCGATGAACTTCCAGTACCCGATTCATTACGGGGCATTCACGCCGTGCCCGGCGATGCCGTCGCGCGGCGGCCGCGGTGGTGCGGCGGCGGCGGCGCCGAATCCGAACTGCCCGCCCGGGATGGAGAATGGGTTCGAGAAGGATTTCGCGGTGGTGTGGCCGGCGCCCGGCATCGGCGACATGCAGGGTGGGATCGGCCGGACGCGCATGCCGGCGCAGAACCTGAATCACTTCACCGCCACAGCCGGCCCCGCGATCTTTCGCGGCGACGGCCTGCCGGCGGATCTCAAGGGCCACCTGCTCTTCACCGAGCCCGTCGGCCGTCTGATCCGGCGCGCCGCAGTCGACGACATCGAAGGGTTGACCGAGCTGCGCAATGTCTATCCCAGCGCGGAGTTCCTGACGAGTGCCGATCAGCTGTTCCGGCCCGTGAACATCAGCAACGCGCCGGATGGGACGCTGTATATCGCCGACATGTACCACGGAATCATTCAGGAGTACCAGTGGTCGGGACCGGGTTCCTACCTGCGGGCGAAAATCGAGCAGTATCAACTGGACAAGGTGGTCTCGCTCGGCCGCATCTGGCGGCTTCGCTACGACGGGCGCGCGGCGGTGCCGGCGACCACGACGAACGTCGGGCAGGCGGCGATTTCGGCGATCACGCCGCATTTTGCGCCGCCGCGGATGTACAGCGAGTCTCCGGCACAACTCGTCGCCCATCTGGCGCACGCGAACGGCTGGTGGCGCGACATGGCGCAGCGGCTGCTCGTCCTGCAGCAGGACAAGTCGGTCGTCCCGGCGCTGCAGCAGATGGCGCGATCGCCCGCTGAAGCCAATGGCGGAGGCGGGCAGCTTCTGGCCAGGTTCCATGCGCTATGGACGCTCGAAGGGCTGGGCGCGCTCGATGCCGGCCTAGTGCGCGAGGTCATGAAGGACACGAATCCGCGGATGCGCGTGCAGGCGATGCGGGCCAGTGAGACGCTTTACAAGGCGGGCGACAAGTCGTTCGCGGACGACTACCGCGCCCTGACGAAGGATCCGGATCCGAACGTCGTGATTCAGGCCATGTTGTCGGCGAGCCTCTTCAAACTGAAGGACGTGCCGGACCTGATCAAGGCGGCGCGCGCGGCGAACCCCGCGAAAGGGGTCGCGCTCATTGGCGAGCGGCTGCTCGCGCCGGCGGCCATCCCCGGCGCTGGCCGCCGGGGCATGCTGACGGCGGTCGAGGAGAAGCGGCTGCAGCAAGGCAGCGATGTCTACAACGCCGTCTGCTTCGCGTGCCATGCGCCCGACGGCCGGGGCGCGCCTCTCGAGGGTGCGGCGCCCGGCACGATGATGGCGCCGCCACTCGCGGGCTCTCCCCGGGTGCGGGCGCATCGCGATTACGTGATCAAGGTGCTGCTGAAGGGAATGATGGGACCGCTGGACGGCAGGACCTACCGCGACGTCATGGTGCCGATGGACAACACCGACGAGTGGATCGCGGGGATCGCGTCGTACGTTCGCACGAGTTTCGGAAACAGCAGCGATCTGGTCACGCCCGCCGACGTCGCACGCGTGCGGGGGGAGGTTGCCGGCCGGAAAGGCCCATGGACGGCGCCCGAGGTCGAAGCCTCCCTGCCGCGGCTGCTCGACTCGCAGGCGTGGAAGGTGACCGCGAGTCATGGCGGCGACACGGCGGCCGGGGCCGCGACGCTACGCGGGTGGAGCTCCAGTGCACCGCAGTCGGCAGGCATGTGGCTGACGGTGGAACTGCCGCAGCCGGTCCTGCTGACGGAACTGCAGTTCGATTCGATAGCCACGGCTGGCGGTCGCGGCGGACGCGGCGGGCTCGCGCCTGCTCCCATCGTCGGCTATCCGCGCGCCTACGCGGTGCAGCTCGCCACGGACAACAAGAAGTGGAGCAGACCGGTCGCTGAGGGGAAGGGGGAGGGGTCGCACACGACGATCACTTTCGCTCCGACCCGGGCCAAGTTCGTCAGGATCACGCAGACCGACAGCGCCGCCAACGTGCCGCCGTGGTCCGTCCGGAATTTGCGTCTCTACGAAGCCCGCCCGGACACAGGCACGAAGTGAGCGATGACCGCGTTTCGCGCAAAGGAGCCGAGCGCGCCGAGCCCGAACCATGGTTGATCGCTGAGCTCGGCGCGCTCGGCTTCTCTGCGTCCTCGGCGTGGGATCGTCGTGTCAGGGCGCTGCCGGCCGCGTATGACTTCTTGACGCCGACGGCGTGTCGGCACTTCGTCGCGCCGCTTGCGGCGATCGGGTCTGTCGCGGGAGCATGAGCTGTTGCAAACGTGGCGGGCAATGGATTGGCGAGAAACGTCTGCGGCCGCAGACACGAGCGGAGGCTGCGTCGGAGGACAGGTTAGGCCGGCGTTAGTTCTGACCGTTCGGGAAGGTCAACCCGTGCCCTGTCTTCGTTCATGTCGTTCATCCGGCTCAGTCCTGCGGGGGCCGCGGCGATCGGCGGCGCCGATGCGTCGCTCCACCTGCAGGGCGGTATTCAGTCGCTCGGCCAATTGACCGAAACCGACGGATGCGCTCATGAGATGGTCATTTTCTTCTCGAAGTCGATCATTCTCCCGGCGGAGGACTTCGAGCTGTTCTTCAACCATCGCGAGACGTTCACGAGTCATTTGGTCATGGTTCGCCACGTGCCCAGGGTTCCTTCTCAGACGCGGTACCCATGTAGACATCACACGATCCCGCATGCATGCAAAGCTCCCACTGTCCGTGTCCCGCGTAGGTAGCAACTACCCAAAGAAGGGGCCCACTATACAGCAGAGCGGCAAGCCTCGCCACCTGTCTCGCTCCAATTAAATTAGCCGACAGAAGAACTATACTCTATTAGACTAAAGAGTGCAATAGAAGTCTTAATTGAAACGACATGAAACGACTTTATACGCCTTTGACGTAATGCTCGGCCCGCGTCTCCCGCAGAAATGTGACCGATCGCTGCAACTCGTCGAGCCCGTTCATGCCGTCCTCGATGGAGATCCATCCATGGAAGCGGCCCCGCGCGAGGATGCGGAAAATGGCGTCGTAATCGATCAGCCCTTTGCCGACCTCTCCGTGTAGCAGCTTGTTCGAGTAGCCGGTGGCCCCGTCACTCTGCTGCAGATCCTCCAGTGTCGCGCCCGGCGCCAGAGAACGATCCGAGGCGTGCATGGTGACGACCCGGGGAAGCACTGTCTCGAGAAAGCGTATCGGGTCGTACCCGCCGACGACCGCGTTCGACGGATCGTACTGGACGCCAAGGTGCGGCGAATCGACGCGCTCGAGGATCTCGAGAAAGATGTCCTCCGGCTGGGCGAACTCGGGATATTGCCAGGTGCCGTCCTTGTAGTGGTTCTCGATGCAGAGGACGACGTCGCGGCGCTCGGCATAGTCGAGCGAGCGGCGCAGCCCGTCGACGGTCCTGGCGATCCCGGCGGCGCGTGTCAGGCCGGGGCGCGCCTGACCGCTCAGGGTGCGGCAGAATCGCGTGCCCAGCCGGACCGCGAGATCGATCGCGCCTTTTTGCCGCTCGACCTGGCGCGCCTGCTCACCGGTATCGGGATGGGTGAAGTCGGGGGAGAAGCACAGCATCGAGCTGACCTGGCCGGTCTCGGCCATCGCCGCGAGGACGGGATCGACGTCCGCTGGGCGAACGCTCCGAAAGAACCCGTCATAGTGCTCGAGCCCCTCGCCGCCAAGCGCCGCCGCCGACCGGATCCAGCCGGCGTAGTCCATCTCGCCGCGGCACAGCAGGTCGAAGTAACACTTCGGAAAGACACTGATGCGTGGGGAAGCGGGACTCGACATCGATGGTGGATTCACGAGTTCGGCAGGGCGCCCGGCGGGGTTTGCTCGAGATCGAGCACGCTGCCGGTGACGCACTCGCTCGCCGGTGACGCAAAGTAGGCGGCTGCGTAGGCGATGTCGAGCGGCGCCAGCAGCCGCCCGAACGGCCGCGTCGCGATCGCCGCGGCAATCCATTCGTCCCCCTTGCCTTCGTCCTCGCGCTTCACCCGCCGCTCCCCTTCCGTCAGCGTCCACCCGACGTTGATCTGGTTGACGCGGATGCGATCGCGGCCCAGCAGCGACGCGGCGTTTTTCGTCAGCGTCATCAAGCCGCCCTTCGACACCGAATACGCGCCCAGCTTCGGCTCGCCGACATAGGCGTTTACCGAGCCGATGTTGATGACCGATCCGCCACCCCTTGCGCGCATCGGCGCAATCGACTCCTGCAGCAGGATGAACGGCGCCCGCAGATTCACGGCCATGATCGCGTCCCAGCGCGCGACGGGGACGTGCTCGAGATCGCCGCGGCCGGTGTCGGCGGCATTGTTGACGAGGATGTCGAGGCCGCCAAACCGCTCAACGGCGAAGCGGATCAGACCGCGGCAGACCTCCTCGCTCGCGAGGTCGCCGCCGAAGTACTCGGCGTCCTGGCCCGCCGCCTTCACGCGGCGGACCGTCTCGAGACCGCCGTCGCGATCGAGGCCGTGCACCAGGATGCGTGATCCGAGGCCGGCAAAGTGCTCCGCGATGCCGCGGCCGATGCCGGACGTCGCCCCGCTGACGACCGCGACGCTGCCGGCCAGCGCGCTCACGGAATCAGCACCGACTTGATCACCCGTCCCTCGTGCATCGCGTCGAACGCTTCCCGCCACTCGTCGAGCGGCGAGGTCAAGCCCACGATCTCCTCGGGCCGCGTCGAACGGCGGTCGAGCAGGTGGATCACGCGCTCCCAAATCGGAAAGGTGTGGCTGAACGACCCCTGCAGCCGGAGATTCTTCTGCACGAGGGGATTGATGTTCACCGGCACGAGGTCCGGCGACCAGCCGACCTTCGTCACCTGGCCGTCCGGACGCGCCAGCGCGAGCGCGAGGTCGAGCGGCCGGCTGGCGCCCGACGCGTCGCACACGAGATCGGCGCCGAGCGGATTGAGCCCCCGGATGACTTGCTCCACGCTTTCCTGCTGGGCGTTCACGACGCGCGTGGCCCCGAGCCGCGTGGCCGTCTCGAGGCGCGCCGC